>Ga0302313_10001101_pt1 | contig 21455 bp, 15 predicted proteins | sample III_Palsa_N2_2_FD_200454 | JGI IMG/M metagenome (GOLD analysis project Ga0302313, IMG submission 200454) | Peat permafrost microbial communities from Stordalen Mire near Abisko, Sweden - III_Palsa_N2_2 | ecosystem: Environmental > Terrestrial > Soil > Palsa > Peat permafrost | place: Sweden...
TCTTGTCGCGTTCGATAACGGCCATGCCATGGGTATGCCACCCGGAAAGACTCGCCTGCAGCGCGAAATAGGCCCATGCCGAGCCTGTATCGAACGAGTGGGTGACGGCAGGTACTTCGGCGGTCGCGCCCGGCGGCGTGAAGTTATCCTTCGACAGCACGATCACGACGGCCGCCGCGTGTTGGGCCCAGCTCCGGTTGAAATCGTTCAGGTACTCGAGAAAGCGCGTCCAATGCTCGGTGCCGCGACGTGCATACGCAAATCGCCAAGGTTGCGAGTTATAGGAGGAGGGCGCCCAGCGCGCTGCTTCGAAGAAGGTCAGCAGCGTGGACTCGGGAATGGTTTCCTCGGTGAAGGCGCGGGGCGACCAGCGATTGAGGAACTGAATGTCGATCGGATGTTCGGCCGAACGGGCCGCGTTCGATGTGCTCATGTCTTGATCCAGAAAGAAATGAAGGCTGGCCGGTGACCGTGGGCGCTGCTGCCGCGCGGACGATTCCAGCCAGAGCTGGGGCTGCAAACACCACGCCTTGAAGGCTCGACGAGGCGCATAGAGCATTTATACCCGATTCTGCGCAAGACGATACAAAGCGGAGCGGCGCAGATTTGCTTATATAAATTCGTCGTTTTGCCGATGCAGGGTGCATGGCTACCATGGAGCGCTTAGCGACTCGCGCGAAATCCGAACTCATGTCTACCGTTGCCGTTCCTTCAACACCTGCCGACACCTCCGTGCAGGCGGGAAGCGTTTCCCGCAACGCCGTTATCCGTTCCGCTCAGGACGTCTCGCGCATCGTCAACGCGGGCGCTGCGAAAGGCAGCAACGCGCGCATCGTGATTGCGATCGCACTCGGCGGTGTCTTTCTGGATGCCTACGATCTGACCTCGCTGGCTTATGGCATCAAGGACATCGCGCGCCAGTTTTCACTTTCGCCGGTACAGGTGGGCTTCGTTTCATCGGCGATCACATTTGGCGCCATTCTCGGCGCGCTGTTCGGCGGGTATCTGACCGATCGCATTGGACGTTACCGCGTTTTCATGGCCGACATGCTGTTCTTCGTGGTCGCGGCGATTGCCGCCGGTCTTGCGCCGAATGCATGGGTGCTTGGTGGGGCGCGCTTTCTAATGGGCTTCGGTGTCGGCCTCGATCTGCCGGTGGCGATGGCGTTTCTCGCGGAGTTTTCACGGGTGGCGGGCAAAGGCAACAAGGCCGCCAGCGTGGCCGCGTGGTGCCCCGCCTGGTATGCGGCCACCAGTACCTGCTATCTGCTGATTCTCGGGCTGTATGCGATTCTCCCCGAGCATCAACTGGGCTGGCTGTGGCGCCTGACGCTCGCCTTTGGCGCAGTGCCCGCCATCGCGATCATTCTGGTGCGCAGCCGCTACATCAGCGAGTCACCCGTGTGGGCGGCGAACCAGGGCAATCTCGAGGAAGCCGCACGCATTCTCAAGCGCTCGTATGGCATCGATGCCGTGGTCGAGCGCAGCAATGTACCGGTCAAGGCGCCGCGCGCCGCGTCGTGGCGCAACTACGGTGTGCTGTTCAACCAGACTTACCGTAGCCGCACGATTCTCGCCGCGACGATCGGTGCCGCATCTTCGTTCGGCTATAACGCGATTATCTTCGGCTTGCCGGTGATCATCGCCAGCTTCTTTCATCAAGGCCCGCTGACGACCATCGTCGCCGCGTTGACGTTGAATCTGGCGTTTGCATTTGTGGGTGGATTGATTGGGGTGCGCACCGCGCCTACCGTGGGCGCGTGGAAGATGACGGTGCTAGGGCATTCGCTGCAGTTCGCGTCGTTGATCGGCCTTGCGCTGATCGGCAAGCCCAGCAGCGGCGCACTCGTCGTGCTGGCGATCCTGTTGCTCGGCGGCTATCTGTTTGGGCAAGGCTTCGGACCGGGTTCGCACTCGATGACGTATGCATCGCTGAGCTATCCGACTTCATTGCGCGGCATCGGGGTGGGGTTTAATCAGACGCTGGTGCGCTCTGCATCGACGGTTTCGCTGTTTCTGTTCCCGGTTCTGGCCGCAGCGCTCGGGACGAAGGTGTTCTGGGTCATTGCGGTCGCGCCGCTGACTTCGCTGCTTGTGCTGCTGGCGATCCGCTGGGAGCCGTCGGGATACGACGTCGACGCTGAGGATTATGCGGAGCCGGCGACAGTGGAGCGAGAGGCGGCCATCGCTGCGTAACTGATAAGTTGAGTTGAGAACCGGCTGGCATATAGCACGCTAGCCGTGAGTCGTCACAGAGCGAGACTGGGTATCTTGCCAGCGAACTCCGCGCCAAGCGTGCGGCCTTGCCTGAAGGCAGCGTCGAACTGTCCTTGCTCGAGATGCTCGGCAATCGTGAGCAGCGTGCCCAGCACACCGGCATGCTCGACGATGGCTTCCTCGATGACGATGTCGATGGAAATATCGGTAAAGAACCGCTCTGGCGTGACCTCGCACGATATGTAGGCCAGCGAAAGAAGTCCGCAAAGCCAGGCGGCCTCCTGGAAGTCGCCGTCTTCAGGCGTCAGTTCGCCCGCTGCGCGCTCCATGAAATTGGCCCGATGCTGCACAAGCTGTGCGAGCGGGCTGTGGCCGAATCGCAAATCCGCCGGATTTCCATACAGCAGCAGGCAGCACCACAACATCAACTGTTTACTGCCGACCACGGCCACTGCCTGTCCGATGGACGTGATCGGAGCGTGGCTCCAGCGACGTCTGGCCGCGTTGTTGGCAAGGCGCAGCAACTGGATGACCAGAGCAGGGGCATGCTTGAGCGCGTCCTCGAGATGCACGCCGTCCGCTTCGTCTCTCAGCAACTGCAGCACGCGGAATACCGCGGCGAATCGTGAGGGTGTTCTGCTAGCCGTCAGCAACTGCGGCCTGGCAAAGTAATAACCCTGAAACAGATCACATCCGGCTTGCAAGGCCGCTGCGTGGTCGCTTCGCTCCTCGACCTTTTCGGCCAGCACCCGCTTGCCGGCGCGCTTGCATCGCTCGATGGCGTAGGCGGCTTCCTCCGGCGTGAGGTACGGCCACTCGAGCTTGACGATATCGACGTGCGGCAGGAACCGCTCGATGTCGGGGGTGAGGGAGCGGACATCGTCGAGCGCAATACGAAACCCGGCGAGGCGCAACTCGTCGCATCGCGCGGCCAATTCGTCGGTTAGTCCCGTACCTTCAAGAATCTCGAGCACGAAGCGCGACGGCGGCAACACATCGACCGCGCCGAAAAACAGGAAGTCGCCTGTGCAGTTCAGGAAGCCGTCGCCATGGCCGAGCACGTACTCGATACCCAACACGCCCAGCGTGCGCTCGACGACCGCAGCGGTCGCCGAGTACCCGTCCTGAATCCGCGCTACATCGTCTCCCGCTTCCCGGAACAGCAGTTCCTGCGCGACGACAAGACCCTGCCTGTCGAGGATCGGCTGACGAGCGACAACGACTTCAGCTTTCATTTGGCTACCTTGGTCATATTCTTCGCCGACTGGGAACGCCACTTGAGGCTTCCCGGTTTTCACGTGCTTGACCCTTTGGCCCGGATGTTGCGTTTTGGGTATTTCGCGTCTTTTTGCATTCGACAAAAAGGACCCGCAGGCAGTCTTCCGCTAGGAGACAGCCTGTTTAGGCTATGGACAGGATGGAAGAGTGAACCCCGTTGTCATTCTGGTGACACACGCCAACGCCGCATTTGACCCGCCAGATGCTACCGCTTTATGGCCGATGAATGCCAGCAATTCTCAAATTAGTGCGCCGCAAGTCCGATTTTCGTGAACTGTCGTGGTGCACTTCTGAAAGTTTCCGGTAATTTTATTTATGCGGAACCCGATCAGTAGCTGTCTCCCCACTTCTCGGACAATGAAGCGCGAAGCGCATCTTCCACCGTGCCGATCATGGTGCCGAGTTGCAGTTCGTGACTTGCACTGGGGCGATAGTGGGCGAAGAAAACCCGTTGGCCGATGACGCCGCCGAGCCACTCCAGTGCGGCCACATCCTGCGAGCACAGCAACAGCCGGCTGTCGCGTGGGAGGGGGTCGAGGGCCTGTTCGATTCCGTTTGCGGATCCAGGTCTCGCTGACCTGATCGCGCCATGCTCGCGGGACACGAGCCATTCGCCATGCGTGGCCGCAGGGTCAAGGAGCCGCAATAAAGCGACCTGTGGCGAACTCTCTAAACGCACGGCCAACGCCTGTTCGAAGGTGTCTGCGACGGTGTTATCGGTGACGATGCAGACTTGAGTGAGACGGGACGGTGCGCGACGCCAGCGCGCAGCGAGTGATTCACCACTGGATTGCATTACGTTCTCCGTTGAGGCGTGTCACGACGAGAGCACTGGAACCTGCGCAACTACAGCGGCCACCCGAAAATGCTTGCCGTGCCGGGTGACCGCTTGCTACCGCGACGCGGCCGTCAACCGTTGCGGAACAGGAAGCTATAACCGTTCAGCGCCGGTACGCCGCCCAGGTGTGCGTAAAGCACTTTCGATCCAGCCGGGAATTCGCCAAGCCGTACCTTGTCGATCATGCCTTGCATCGATTTGCCTTCATAGACTGGATCGGTCAACATGCCTTCGAGCCTGGCGCACAGGCGGATGGCCTCCATCGTCCCTTCGTTCGGCAGGCCGTATTCGGGGCCGCCGTAGCGTTCATCGAGCACGATATCTTTGGCGACGATGTCGCGGCCCAATTCGACCTTCTCGGCCGTTTGCTTCGCAATCCGGAAGATCTGGTCGCGCGTTTGCGCAGGCTTGGCTGAAGCATCGATGCCGATCACACGGTCGGCGCGGCCGTCGGCGGCAAAGCCGACCACCATGCCCGCTTGCGTGCTGCCCGTCACCGAGCACACGACGATATAGTCGAACTTGAAGCCGAGTTCTGCTTCCTGCTGCCGGACTTCTTCGGCAAAGCCCACGAATCCCAGACCGCCCAGCGGATGATCCGAGCAACCGGCCGGAATCGCGTACGGCTTGCCACCTGCCTCGCGCACGCTTTCCAGCGCGTCTTCCCAACTCTTGCGAAAGCCGATATCGAAACCGTCGGCCACGAGACGCACGTCCGCACCCATGATGCGCGACATCTGGATGTTGCCGACGCGGTCATACACCGCGTCCGAGTAGTTGACCCAGTTCTCCTGCACGAGCACGCATTTCATGCCCAGATGGGCAGCGACCGCGGCCACCTGACGGGTTTGATTCGACTGGATGCCGCCGATCGAAACGAGCGTGTCGCAGCCTTGCGCCAGCGCTTCGGGAATCAGGTATTCGAGCTTGCGTGTCTTGTTGCCGCCAAACGCCAGGCCGCTGTTGCAGTCTTCACGCTTCGCGTACAGCTCGACTTTGCCGCCCAGGTGCTGGCTCAGACGCGGCAGCGCCTGGATCGGCGTAGGGCCGAAGGTGAGGGAATGGCGCGGGAATTTCTTCAGATTCATGCAAGTCTCCGGTGATAAAGCGGGTCTCAGCATCGACGCAATCTGCCCGCCCGACGCGGGATGGATCGCGAGGCGATGCTGTGGCAATCGATGCTGCAATGAGGTCTATAGTAGAAAAGTTCGCAAGAAACATGGTTGCGAATAAATTGACAATTTGTGAGTTTAAGTAGGTTGATGGTATTTTTTACGTACATTTACTTCTCGTGAACCACCATGCCCGCAAGAAAATTTCGTGATCCTGCGCCGCAGGGCCGCCAGTCAAGCCCGGAGATCGATCGCGTCGACCGGGCCATCCTGCGTCAGTTGCAGCGCGACGCGTCGGTCTCGAACGTGGCGCTGGCGGCCAAGGTGAATCTGAGCGCGCCGGCCTGCCTGCGACGAGTGGAGCGGCTCAAGGAGATGGGGCTGATCCGCGGGGTGGTGGCACTGCTCGACGCGAAGGCGCTCGACGCCGGCATGCTCGTGATGATCGGTGTGGTGCTGGACCGGTCGACGCCGGAGTCGTTTTCCGACTTCGAGAAAGCGGCGCAGAAAGTATCGGGCTGTATGGAGTGCCACGTCGTGACCGGCGAATTCGATTACTTCATGCTGGTGCGCACGAAAGACAGCGACAGTTTCAACCGGCTCCACGCGGAGCAATTGCTCTATCTGCCGGGCGTGCGGCAGATCCGGTCGTTCGTTGTACTCAAGGAGATACTTTCGACGACGAGTGTGCCTGTGTAACGCTGAGTGGCGAGAGTTTGAATTACAGTGAGGTTTTGCATTTCATCCATCGCGCAGATACGGAACGCTCCCATGAATGCACCTGCTGAATCCATGCAACGACGTTTGACCCAGGCTCGCCGTTTATTGGCAATCGCCCAGACGGGCCTGCATTACACGACTGGCGCTTTCGACAGGGAGCGCTATCAGGAATTGCTGGGCATTGCGCAGGCCCAGCTTGCCGAAGTGGCTGAGATCAGCACCGAAGAGATCGTGCAGCTTTTCAGCCGCGAAGAAGGTTATGCCAATCCGAAGCTGGACGTGCGCTGCGCGGTGTTCGATGACGCGGGTCGCGTGCTGCTGGTGCGTGAAGCGTCAGATGGCCTCTGGTCGCTTCCTGGCGGCTGGGCCGACATCGGCGCCTCGCCGGCCGAAAACGCTATGCGCGAAGTCTGGGAGGAAAGCGGCTACACGGTCACCATCGAGCGGTTGCTTGCGGTGTGGGATATTTTGAAGCACAACCATCCGCCTTCTGTCTTCCACATCTGGAAGCTCGTGTTTCTTGGGAAGATTGTCTCTTCGGGCGACATCTCGGGAGTGGAAACCGATGCCGTCGAGTTCTTTCCGATCGACGCGCTGCCGCCGTTGTCGGAGGGGCGCGTCTTGCCGGAACAAATCAGAAGACTTTCCGAGCTTCGAGCTAACGGCGGCATGGAATTCGACTGAACTTGCCGGTCGCGTGCCGAGGTGTGGTGTATACACTTAATTGATGTTTCCTGATAAGCGCGGCTAGAATCTGGTTCGAGACAGCTGATTTGTCGACACTGAGACAAGTCGCCGCCTGAAAAGTCCACGAACCAGGAGACAGCCGACCGATGGAAACAGGCAGCCATGACCGCCGGGAACCGGCATCTGCCGATACGGCGGAAGCGCCGGGCAATCCCGATCGGCGCACTATCCTGAAGGGTCTCGCGCTGGCGGTCGGCGGTAGTGTCGCGCCTGCGCTGTTCATGTCCGCCGCGCGGGCAGCGACAGCCTCGGCGCCGGTGGTAGAAACGGCGGCGGGACGCCTGCGCGGCCTGCATGTCGACGGCGTCGACGTATTCAAACAGGTTCACTACGCGGCGAGCACCGGCGGAGCCAACCGGTTTTTGCCGCCGCAGCCACTGCAGCCATGGAGCGGTGTGCTCGACGCGACGATGTTCGGCCCATCCGCGCCGCAGCACGTGGACAAGCTCGATGCCCTCAGCGCGTGGTATGCAACGATCGAGCCGGTCAGCGAAGACTGTCTGCACCTGAACGTGTTTGCTCCGTCTGCTGGACGCACGCAGGCCAAACGGCCAGTGATGGTCTGGCTGCACGGTGGCGGCTGGTGGGGTTGCGCCGGCACTGCACCGGGCTTCGACGGCACGCGTCTCGCGCAGCGCGGCGACGTGGTGGTCGTCACCGTCAACCATCGGCTGAACCTGTTCGGCTATCTCTATCTCGGCGATGCGGACGAGCGTTTTGCCGATGCGGGCAATGCCGGCATCCTCGATCTCGTCGCGGCATTACGCTGGGTGCGCGAGAACATTGCCGCATTCGGTGGCGATCCTGACAACGTGACGATTTTCGGGCAGTCCGGCGGTGCGTCGAAGGTCGGAGCGCTGATGGACATGCCGGCCGCACACGGCCTGTTTCACAAGGCGGTCATCGAAAGCTGTTCGGGCGGGCTGCACCTCGATACGCAGGAGGAGGCGGCGCGGCAGACGCAGGCACTGTGCGCGAATCTCGGTCTCGCGAGTCCGGACCCGGCCGCTTTGCAGGCGCTGCCGGTCGACGCGCTGCTAGCGGCGATGCGCGCGCTTAGCGATCCATTCCGGCCGGTGCTCGACGCCCGCACCTTTACGCGCCATCCGTTCGATCCCGATGCGCCGCCGCAGTCCGCGTCAGTGCCGTTGCTGATCGGCAATGCCGCGACGGAAATGACGTTGTATATGGCCGCTGATCCTCACAACTTCGCCATCGACTGGCCGACTGTCGAGCGGCGGCTCGGACTGCTGCTACGCATCGACGCTGCGGGAGTCACGCGCGTCATCGACGCGTACCGTGGCGCGGCTGGGTCTGCGTCCGCGACAGACGTGCTGGCAGCCGTCAGCACGGACTATGTGTTTCGCCGCAATACCACGCGTATCGCCGAACTGCAGTCGGCGCAGGCACCGGTCTTCGACTATGTGTTCGACTGGAAGACACCGGTGATGGGTGGTGTGCTGCATTCGCCGCATACGATCGAGGTGCCGTTCGTGTTCGGCACGATCAAGGCCGCAGCGGGGCTCGTGGGCAATGGTCCTCAACTGGAACGGCTGTCACGGGATGTGATGGGTGCGTGGACCGCATTTGCGCACACCGGCGATCCGAACACGCCCGCGTTGCCGTCCTGGCCCAGGTACGACGCGACCGGCCGCGCGACGATGATGCTCGACCTGCAGAGCCACGTCGAGCGCAATCCGGGCGGTACAGCGCGAAGCGCGCTCGACGGTTTGCCGCCTTATGAGTACAACATCGATCGCAATTGTGTCGTGCGGGGGTGAGGGCGCGGCTGCATGGGCGACACGACGAGAGATCGAGCTCGCCCGAGGAGCGCCCGGTCATGCCGGACGCTCCTCGGGCTAACGAAGCAACACGTTATGTGATCGCTCAGCTCGCGCTGATCCAGCGCGTGCCTAGTTCGTCGATGATCGCAGTTGCGTCGAAGCGGTAGGCCATCAGCGCCGCCAGTCCGCGTCTGCCGTCGATCGACGCCGGCGCGGAGGTAAAGCCATGCTTTGCCAGCAGCGCGGCCTCGATCGCGTCGGCAGCGGCCTTGCCCGTTTCGAGCGCCTCCATGGCCTCGTTCGCATTGAGGGCTAGTCCGGCGGCCTGGGTTGCGGCAACGCCGAGCGCGTTGCGCGTGCAAACCGCATCGAGTGCCAACAGGCGCGTTATCGCGAGTGTTGCGCCGAGTACACCGACCGACGAAGCCACGTTCCAGCGCGCGCGATACGCATCGTCATCGAGCGCCGTCAGCACGCGCTGCGCCGCTTCGATGCCGATGGCCGCAGCCGTGGCGAGCGCATCGTCTGATGCGTCGCCACGTTCGCCGAACGCGAGCACCGCCGCCAATACCGGCGTCGCCACGCTCGGTGCCGAAGCGCGCGCGAGCGCGGCGCCATAGGCCCAGGCCCGCGTGCGTGCGTCCTGAGGCGACGGTTGCGCGCCTTGTAGCGCGGCGATCTGCGCTTCGCTGGCGAGCGCGCCACGGGTGGCGGCGCGGGCTTGCTCGAGCGCGCGCTGTGCAGCGGCTAGCGCCGGCGCTGCCGCGTTCGTCAATGGCGCAGTCGCGAAACCGACGAGCGCGTCGGAGACGGGGGAGTGTGTAGCGGTTTCATGCATGATTTCAATCCTTGTTCGGGACGCACAGCGCGAACAGCGCGTCGAGATTGGCAGCGGCCTCGATATCCTGGACCGCGGCGGCGATTCGCCCGGTCACGCCGGCGCCCAGCACCGGCTCGATGAGCAGCCGCACCTTGTCCATCAGTTCGTCCTGCGTCAGCGGCCTCGCGAGACTGCCGCGTGCGTGCTCGACGTGGTGAGCGGCCACACGGCCGCCGGTCAGACGCGCTTCGATGAACACCTCGTCGCGATTGACCTTCGTATCCGGCACGAGCCTGGTCTTCGCGCGCAGGGCGACCACATCGGGCTGCACGACGCGCGCATCCTCATACTGCGCAAGACCGACACGCCGGTCGCACAGTGCCGCTGCCACGCCGTGAATCGCGCTGAAGCGGGCCTGCAGGCCGTCCTTCGGTTGTGGATTGCCCATCAGTTCCGGCACCAGCGGATGGCAGCGCACCTCGATTGCCTCAATCGCGGTAGCGTCGTCAATCTGCTTGCTGAGTTCGAGCCCTGCGTCGATCGCCGGATGCGCCACGATCCCGCACGGATACGGCTTGTAAGTGTTGAACAGCAGCTCCCAGCGCTCGCCCAGCTGGCCGTTCATCTGGTCGAAGTCGACGCGTGTCGACATCGAGTGCGAGTAGCCGCCTTCTGCTTCGAACACGTCGTCGGCAGCCTGCTGGCCATAGAGCGCGAGCCGCGCCGCCGCGATGCCGTTCGCTGCCGCCTTGCCCGGGTGATACGGCTTGGTCATCGTGCCGAACGCTTCGCGTTGGCCGACGAACATCGACGTGGCAATCGACACGGCCCGCGCCAAGGCGTCCGCGTCGAGTCCTAGCAGCAGTCCCGCCGTCAAGGCGCAGCCGATCACGCCGCAAGTACCGGTGATATGCCAGCCGCGGTCATAGTGTTCCGGCGAGATCGACACGCCGACACGCAACTGCGCCTCGCAGCCGAGTGCGAACGCGGTGAGGGCTTGCGCGCCGCTCGGGCGCGTCGACGGTGCCAGCGCGGTCAACACCGCAAGCACCGACGCGGCCGGATGAATCACGGTTGCGAGGTGCGTATCGTCGAAGTCGTCGAGGTGGCCGGCAAAACCCGTTGCCAGCGCGCTGAAGTGGAGATCGACGCGCTCGGTACGGCCCGGCACCGGTGCCTCGGGCGCGGCGCCGAGTTCGCGCGCAGCCGCGAGAATCGCTTCGACGCCAGGATGCATCGACGCGCCGATCGATGTGCCGATCACGTTGACAAGAGAGCGCTTCGCTTCCTCGGCGACCGCAGGAGGCAAGGGTCGCTGCGCGAGCGCGTGCAGGCCGTGCGCAAAGGCGGCGGCAATATGCTTCATTGGGACAACTCCTCAAGACGAATGCCGTTGGTGCGAGGCCCGAAGGCCCCGACCATAACGACGATGACAAACATGGCCGAAGAAATCAGTGCGAATACGGCCGGCACGCCGAAGTGCTTCAGCAGCGCGGCCACCCAGAAGCCGACGAAGATCGAACTGAGGCGGCTCCAGCTGAACACGAAACCAACGGCTCGGGCACGTATACGTGTGGGGTAAAGCTCTGCCTGATAGGTGTGGAAGATACCGATCAGCCAGTTGTTCGCGATCGTGACGGCGCTGCCGCACACCAGGATCAGCGCCGGCTCGCGCACGAACCCGAACAGCACGCCGAAGACCGCAACCACCAGCGCACAGCCGACCAGTTGCCACTTGCGCTGGAAGCGCTCCGCGCACGCTATTGCGCCGACGGCGCCGAGCGGCGTCGCGCATGCGATGACCATCGTGTACAGCAGCGAATGCGTGAGCGTGATGCCCTTCGAATAAAGTAGCACCGGCACCCACGAGCCGAAGCCGTAGACGCCGAAGGTCTGGCAGAAATTGAAAACCGACAGCATCACCGTGCGCGAGAGGTACGGGCGCTTCCACATCTCGCCGAACGATCCGCGGCCTTCCCGCTGCGCCTCCTGATCTGTCGCGTGCAGTGCGGGTGCGGGTGCAGGCAGAGGCTCACGCGTTTGGGCGACCACATTGCGCTCCATCTCCGCGACGATTGCGTCCGCCTCGGCTTGGCGTCCCTTGCTCTCCAGCCAGCGCGGCGACTCCGGCAGCCCACGCCGCACGAACCAGATCAGCACGCCACCCGCGGAGCCGACGATCATCACCCAGCGCCAGCCATCGAGGCCCAACACGTGATGCGGTACCAGCAGCCACGACAGCACGGCGACGGTCGGCACGGAAGTCAGGATCACGAGGATGCTGAACGCCATGTACTTGCCGCGGGTCCGATACGGCGTCAGCTCCGAGATATAAGTGTCGACAGTAATCAGTTGCACGCCAATTCCTACGCCAGCCCAGAAGCGCCAGAAATCCATTGCGAGCGGATCGTTCTGGAACGCCGCTACGAGGGTCGCGATCGAGTACGCGAACATCGCAAACGTGAACACCGAGCGGCGCCCAAAGCGGTCGCTGAAACCGCCGAGCGCGACCGTGCCGATGAACATCCCGCCGAAGAACGAGCCGAGAAAACTCGCGAAGCCGTTCACGTCGAACAGGCTCTCGGTGGTCGCCCGGTACATGCCGCTATGGATAAGGCCCAACGCCAGATAAGCGGCCATAAACAATTCGTAGAACTCGAACCAGCCTCCCATCGCGATACGTGCGACGAGGCCGAGGAAATACCTCGTGGGCGGCAAGCGGTCCAACCGCGCCGATACGCCAGCCTGCGTGTGCACGGGGTCTGCGACCTCTTTCTCCATGTACATCACGTCTCCTTCACTTCTGAATGTGGTCGGCTTAGTGTCGACACTTCGTTCAGTGTATTCGCTCTTGTTTGTTGAAATCAACAGTTTTATGATCTAGTGTCGACACTTTGATGGATCCCACGTAGAGGCACCTGGACCCGCCGGGGCCGCCTGCTAAAATGCGCGACCGGATCGGAGCAGCCCCGCTGCCTCGCGCCCAGCCGACGACAGCAACGGAATGGCAATGGACGAGTTTCTCGACAAGAACATAGAAGAACCGAACGATACGAACGACAGCTCGCCGGTTGCCGGCATCGTGGACTGGGTGGCGCGCGGCATCATCGAAGGGCGGCTGCAACCCGGTGACGACCTGAACTCGGTCGACCTCGCGAAGCGTTTCAAGGTGAGCCGCACGCCTGTGCGCGAGGCGCTGTTCGTGCTGAGCCGCGAAGGTCTCGTCGACTGGTCACCGCGGCGCCGGCCGCGCGTGTCGGCGGTCAGCCTGAAGGACGTGCGCGAGCTGTATCAGTTGCGCGCCGTGCTGTACGCGCAGGTGTCGTTCGCGATCGTCGAGCATGCGAGCAACGCGGATATCGAGGCGCTGTGGGCAGCGCATCGCCGCCTCGCCGACGCGGCGGCGCAGCATGACGTGGATGGCTATTTCTGGGGCAACGTCGCGTTTCGCGACGAGGAACTGCGGGTGTGCGGTAACGCGATTTTCAAGGAAGTACTGGATTCGCTGCGCATGCGCACCAACCGGCTGCGGCATCTGAGCACCTCGCTGCCGGGCCGGATGCAACGCTCCTGCGAGGATCACCAGCGACTTTGCGAAGCCTATGCGGAGCGCGACGGCACGCTTGCCGCGGCGCTGAACCGGTCTATCGTGCTGGGTGCGTTGCGCGCGATCGAAGCCGCCTGGCAGGACGGCTCATCGCCCGCCCGGGACGATGCCGACGGCGCGTCGCTGCGCTAGTCAGCGGGTCAATGAATGCGGGGGAGAAAAGAGGAGGGGGCTCGCAACGCGGGAACGGCGATGACTGCTCGGCCAGCCGGAAGGATCATCTCGCCTTCCCTACCGCTTGCCGTCGCTGCGAGTGTTCGAAGGATGCGGTGTCTGGGTCGCCTCATCAATTACAGGTCATAACACGCACCTCCGTCTGGTCTCACTCTTCCCTTTAATTTTCCTTTCAATTTGTGCGTTTCTAACGGCCGCGTATGTCGTTGAGACATTGAAAGCCTATTGGTTGTTTTTCGCGCAGTCGATTTTCGATTGCTTGCGTGACGCATCAAACTCGGGCAACATCGCTTCCGGGATTGCGAAGCGGCTGTGGCTTGGCTGGAGCCTTTGCCAGACGAGCGACACAAAAAGTCTCTAGAATGACAAACTCGCGATTTTCACAAGAAATTACGGGGAAACGCTGCCGTAAGATTAAGTTGTCTACGGCATCACGCATTATTAAATTGCATTTCCAGTCATTGTTCAGGGCGAGTGATCAATCGCCGGTTTGATCACTGCTTCGCGCAATCAGGCGAAAACCACGGTTCGATGTGATGGCGACGCTAAAGAACAACGTGTCCGGGGAATCATGTCTGTTGAAGGTTAATCACGTGTTCGGCCGAGATGCCGAGCGTTGCGACACCGTCATTCAAGACGCCTACGTTTCCCGTGTGCATGCGATGGTCCACTTCAACGGCGGGCAATGGAACCTGCTTGATCAAAGCAGCAACGGCACGTTGCTGTCCGGTACATTGCTGCGCCATGGCGAGCATGCGCCCCTGCGCGAAGGCGATCTGATTCGCTTCGGTAAAGCGGTTGACGGCACCTGGGAGGTCGTGGATCTCGCGGACCCAGTCGATACGCTGTGGCCCGTTCGCCCCCCCGCTCGCCCCGTTCTGCTTGAATTCGCCCAGGTGCTGCCGGGCGACATCACGCCCGCCATCAGTGTGATGCGCTCCACGACCGGAGAATGGCTGTGCGACGACGCTGGCTCGCTGCGGGTGCTTCATCACGGCGACGTCATCACGGCGGGTACCCTGAGTTGGCGCCTGGAAATGGTGCGCAACGACCAGACGCTCGCGCTGGTCGCGCCGTCCGCTCCGTCGGGACCGCCCGCACGAATCGAGTTTTCGGTAAGCCTGAACGAAGAACACGTGCGAGCCGTATTGCACACGCGCGGCGGAACGGTCGACCTCGGCGAGCGCGCCCATCACTACTGTCTGACTACCCTTGCACGGATCCGTTTTGCCGACGCGCAGGCGGGCTACGACAGCGGCTCGCAAGGCTGGGTCGAAATGCCCGAACTGTCGCGTATGCTTGGGCTCGACGTAGCCCACGTCAACGTGCAGATTCATCGTGCCCGTGCCCAGTTTGCGGCACTTCCGGGTGAGGGGAAGGTTGAGCTCATCGAGCGCCGACGCGGTAGCGTGCGTTTCGGCAACATCGCATTTCGGGTCATGCGAGGGGAGCAGCCCGAATGTCTGTGGGTGCCAGGCGATCCCGTCAATGGCAATGCATCGGGCACTATGACTGCAGACCTGACGCGACACGCCCTGTCGAACTGATTGCGCAATGCCCTCCAGATCTGTGACGTCATCTACCGATTCGCGCGCACCCGCTGAGGCTGCACACTCAGCCCAGCCATCGTCTGCACCGGCGGTCGAGCTGCATGGCATGCATGGCTACCGGCTCGGTGCGCAGCTCGGTGAAGGCGGCAGCGGCGCAGTCTATCGGGCAACCCGGCTGGACAACGGACAAACGGTTGCGATCAAGTTGATGCGCGAAGACGTCGCGCGGACGGCGGCAGAGCGCGAACGTTCACGCGCCCGCTTTGCGCAGGAAACGCGGCTGTGCGAGACGCTTGAACATCCGCACGTGGTGGCGTTGCTCGACAAGGGCGAGACACCTCATGGCCAGTTGTTCGCCGTGTTCGAATTCGTGCCGGGCAAAACGCTGCGCGAGATGATCGAGGACGAAGGCGCGCTTTCTGCGGTCACGACAGGACTCCTGATGACGCAGGTGCTCGAAGGCCTGGCGGCTGCCCACAAGCAGGGCATCGTGCATCGCGATCTGAAGCCGCAGAACGTCATGGTGACGGTGACCGATGACGTACTGCATGCAAAGATCCTCGACTTCGGCATCGGCGCGCTCATTTCCGACGCTACGTTACCGGATGCGTATACGCTGACGCACTCGACCGAGGTCCTCGGTTCGCCGCAGTATTGCGCGCCCGAGCAACTGCGCAAGGAAGCGCCGACGCTCAGGACCGACCTGTACGCGTGGGGCCTCGTCGTCATCGAATGTTTGACGGGGCAGCCCGTCATGCAAGGCGCGAGCGTCGCCGAGATCCTCTATCAGCAACTCAGTCCCGTCGACGTGGCGTTGCCGCCGGCGATTGCTTCGCACCCCCTCGGCACGGTGTTGCGGCTCGCGTTGAACAAGAACCCGCAGTTGCGCGCAGGCTCTGCCGATGAGCTCGCGGAACAGTTCCGCGCACTGCATTTTCAGGCGCTCGTCGGCGAATTCAATTACCCACGCGGGTCACGCAAGTCGCGAACCGCCGAGGCGAAAGTCGCAACCCTTTCGACGAAGGCGCCGGACGCCGCCAGCGCATCGCGGCAGGTGACGGCGCTGTGCTGCAGTGTGGGCATCGTTGAAGACAGTGCGCCGCTGACGGCCGATCCCGCCTCGCTGGAAGCGCTCGAGGCCAGCCAGCAACAATGGCTGACCCGCTGTACGGACATCGCAGTCGGATATGGCGGCGAAGCATGCGGCAAGCTCGGCGATACGTTGCTGTTTTACTTCGGCGCTCAGGTCGGTATCGATCGGCCGGCACGGCGCGCCGCGCGTGCCGCGCTCGAGATGGCGCGGCAGTCGAGTCGCGCGAGCCTCGACGACACGCAAACGCCGAACGGCTGGCGTGTGGAGATAGCAGCAGCGTTGCATGTCGGCCCCATTGCGATTCGTGTGCCGCTCATGGGCGAGGGCGCCACGGCCGCTACAGCAGCAAAGCTGCTGCGGCTTGCCACGCCGGGCCAGATTCTGCTTAGCGAAGAAGCGCGCGAGTCGCTCGACCGGTATGCCGACTACACGCGCACCGGGTTGCATTTCGCGCGTGCCGGCCACGCGTCGCGCACCGTCTATGCGTTGCTTGGCGAACGCCACGAGCATGCGCCGTTCGACTCGCTCGACCGCAACGCGGCGACGCCTTTGATCGGCCGGGAGCGCGAGCGCGAAGCGTTGCTGCAAGCCTGGCGCGGCGTGGTGGCCTCCGCTGCATCCGAAGCACAAGCCGGGGAGGGCGCACCGCGTCTCGCGAGACTGGTTGTTGGAGATCCGGGCATCGGCAAATCGCGACTCGTCTATGAGCTGTGCGAAACGGTGCGCAACGCAGGCGAGACGGTCGCCTACTGTGCCTGCCTGCCCGAGCGCGTGAATCACGCACTGTTTCCGATCCTGCGCTTCGTGGCGGCGCATTGGCAGCTCGATATCGAGGGCGACCCGGCCGGGGCGCTCGCGGCGCTCGATCGTATGATTGCCCCGCTTGCCTGCGATCATGCCGCGGCGCGCGCCACGCTCGCTGCCTGGCTCGGGATAGCAGCGGGGCCGGCCAACCTGCGCTGGTCGACCGCGCGGCAACAGCAAGCGTTGTTCGATGTGCTGCGGCAACTGGTCGCCTCGTCAGGACAGGGCGGCCCCGTGTTGTTCGTCATCGAAGACGTGCAATGGCTCGATCGCATGAGTGTCGACTTCCTCGAATCGCTGCGTCTCTCGCCGGCATGCGGCTCGGTTCTCGTCGTGATGACATCGCGTCCCGAAGTGCTCGACCGGTGGCGCACCAGCACCGAGCGTCTGATGTTGCGACGCCTGTCGCGCGACGACACGCGTGAGTTGATCGCGACGCTGCTGGATAAGGCCGATTTCGATGCTGCCACGCTTGAATCGATCACGCAGCGCACGGCGGGCATTCCGCTGTTCGTCGAGGAAATTGCGCGCGAATTCGTGATCAGCGGTGCGATGCCGGATGCCGGTTTGGTGCAGGGAGACATCGGCGCGCCGGATCATCAGCCGTTGCCGGCCAGTTTGCGCGACATGCTTGAGCTCGCGTTCGATCGTATCGATGGGGCGCGCGACACTGCGCAACTGGCGGCCACGATCGGCCTCGAAGTCGATGCGCAACTGCTCGCCGACGTTTCGCCGCACGCGGCCGAGGTCCTCAACGACGACCTGAAACGCCTGCTCGAGGCACGCATCATCTATGCGCAACACCGGCTCGGTGGCATTTCGTATGCGTTCCGGCATGCGCTGATTCGCGATGCAGCGTACGAATCGATGCCGGCGGCGCTGCGCCGCGAGAATCATGCGCGCGTGGCACGGGCGCTTGGCAAGCGTCCAGAGCGCGGCAATGGCATGCAGGACGTCAACATTGCGCAGCATTTCGTGCATGCACGGGCCTTCGAAGAAGCCGTGCCGCACGGCATTCGGGCCGCGCAGCGCGCGCTCGAACGCGCCTTGCACGACGATGCGATCCGGTACGCACAGACCGTGCGCGAATGGCTGACCCAATGCGATTACGCCGGGCGTGCACACGACGCGGCACGCGCCGATCTCTCGCTCGTGCACGCCATGATGGCGCGCTTCGGTTGGGCCGATCCGCAAGTGAAGGGGCATACCGAGCGTCTGCTGGACGAGGTCGGCGGCCTCGAGGATCCACAGCTTGCCGCGAGCGCATTGTGGACGCTCGCGACGTACTACCATGTCGCCAGCGACCGCGCCGCCGTGCAGCGCATCGCCGGGCAGCTGATCGAACTGTCCGTGAATGAAAATGATCCGTCGATCCGTGTGGCCGCCGATGCGATGCACGGCATGAGTCTATGGATCGATGGTCACTATGCCGAGGCACGCTCGGCGTTCGAGGCGGCGCTGTCGGGCCACATCGTGGCACGCGACGCAGGACACCGGCGCCTGTTCGGTCTCGATACGCGGGCTTGGACGATGGCCTCGATGGCGAGCCTCATGTGGCATATGGACGAAGGTCCGGATGCCGCGCTGGAGATGGGGTGCGCCGCTGTGCATTCCGCGACCTGTGTGGACCATCTACCGACCATCGGCGTCACCCTGATGTATTGCGCGCGGATGCAGCAATGCAGTGGCGACCGCGAAGGTGCGCGTGACACGTCCGCGCTCATCCTGAGCTTGTCGCGCACTTACGGACTGAACGCCGTCGAGCGCTATGCGGCAGCCATCCACGCGTGGTCCGAAGGGGACCGCGACGCCGTTGCGGGGCACATCGAGGCATTGCGCCGCTCGGGATGCCTGCTCGGCCTGACCTACTACGCCTCATTGATCCCGGAGATGGATGCGGCACGCGGCGACTGGCAATCGGCGCTGCGTGAAATCGATGCATGCCTGGCACTGTGCGAAACGATGAACGAGCGCTACTACGAGGCCGAACTGCTACTGAAAAAAGCGACCTATCTGTTCAACGCGGGCTCGCGTGAACCGGCTGGGGCCGCGGGAGAAACGTGTCGTCAGGCGCTTGCCACCGCACGCAAGGCCGGTATGACGCGCACCGCTGCAAGAGCGCAAGACATGCTGGAGCGTCTGCAGTCGAAAACGTTCCCAGAGCAGTTACCGATCAGGCCACACCCACCCATGGAGAGCGTCAGTGAGTAACGTCGAAAGTAATTTTCCAACCTACCAGCAGTTTCTCGAATACCGCGCCGTCATCGTTCAGGCGATCGCCGTCTCATGGCACGACGACGCCTTTCGGGAAAAGCTGATAGATGACCCGCAAAAGGCACTGGCTGAGCGCTTCGACTACCGCTATCCGTTCAACCTCGCCCTGAAGGCGCAGCTCGACACCTCGGAGTGGACACCGGCGACGAACGGCGGCTGGACCACGCTCGAGAACAATGTGCTCGAACTCGTGCTGCCACCCGCTCCGGCCGACCCGGAGCAACACGCCATCGCGCTTGCCGCTTATAACGCAAAACATATCAGCGTCATTGAAGACGCCAAACAATAAACCGGGGAAGACCGATCATGGGAATGAATAACGCGGTTCCTACGCAGGAATCGATGCTGGAGTTCCAGGAAGTGTATCTGCGCGCAATCGCACTTTCATGGAAGAACGCAGCTTTTAAAGACGCTTTGTTGAAGAATCCTAACGATGCACTGGCTCGTTACTTCGACTATCTGTGCCCGTGGATCATCAACCTGAAAGTCAGCGAAGCCCCAGCTGGTTCGGGATGGGACGCGGCGAAGCAAAGCTGGTCGTTGCCGCCTAACGCGATGACGTTCGGTGTGCCGGTGCGTCCGAAGGTGTCGGACGAGGAATCTATTGCGCTGGCGGCCTATAACGATGCAGGGCCGTGCTACCTCTTCACCTGCTGCTGAGATTCGATCGACGCGCTGCATGCGAATGCGGCGCGTCGGTATCCCACCGCATGCCGGCGGTGATACCTGCCGCCCTCGCTCGTCCCTTTGTCCATGCTCGATGATTTTTCCCGCGTGCTGCGCTTCAAGGCGCATTTGTCGGTACTCGACGCGGGGCCCGATACGCTTTTCATCGTTGACGAGACCCGGCGCTCGGTCCTGCGTGGTGCGGTCTACGTGAGTATTGCCGCCTGTTTGCGCGAGAGCATGACGATTGCTCAAACGATCGCGACACTCTCTGCACGTTTCTCCGACTGGCAAGTTCTGGCGGTGCTCGATCATCTGGAGCGCCAGGCCTATCTTCGAAGCGACGAGCCTGACGAGCGCGACGCTGCGCGGGGTTTCTTCGAACGCACCGGGCTTAACGGAGACCGTGCTTGCGAGCAACTCGCGCAACTGCGCGTCGCGGTCGAGGCGTTTGGCATCGACCCGGCACCCCAGAAGCGGGCTCTCGCGGCGTGCGGTATTGACCTGGACCACGAGGCACCGTTCGTCATCGCACTTGTCGATTCATACGCGCGGCGCGAGCTCGCCGAGGTGACCGAACGCGTGTTGGCACGAGGCGGGTCGGTGCTCGTCGTGATGCCCTACGGCATACAACCACTCATCGGGCCGCTGCTCGGCCCCAAAGACATCGCACCGGACGCGCCTTGCATTACGTGCCTGCGTTACTGGACCTCGCTTAACCAGCCGGTGCAGACATTGCTCGCGCGACATCACGGCGATGAGGCATTGCGTGTTGCACCCGCGCATACGCGTGCCAGCGTCGCCGCGGTCAGCGCATTCGCTGCGGCGCTGATTCAACAGATCGCGGTGAGCGAAGCGCGGCGCGAGCAGGCTCGCCGGCATATTCTGTCGTATCGCATCGATACGTCGACCACGGCGTCACATCGTGTGGTGCGGCGTCCGCAGTGTCCTCAATGCGGCAATCCTCACTGGATGCAGGAGCAGGCCATACGCGCGCCGATACTCAGAGGAAAGGACGTGCTCGCCTCACGCGAGGGCGGCTTTAGAAGCATCGAACCGCAGGGCGTCCTCAAGCGCTACGGTCATCTCGTCTCGCCGGTCAGCGGTGCGATTGCCTATCTGCATCCAATGCCAGGGCGGCATGCGGGCCTTCGCAATGTCTATGTAGCTGGATATCTGGTCTGTCCGCCCGGCATCCCGCGCACGAACCGGTTCGATCGCGTCTGTTCCGGCAAAGGCCGCACGGACGAGCACGCCAGGGTCAGCGCGCTTTGCGAAGCCATAGAGCGCTTTAGCGGCGTGTACCAAGGCGATGAAATGGTAGTGCGGGCCAGCATGCAGGAATTGCGCAGCGGCGACGCATCCGGTGGCGGCTCTCCGATTGCTGTCAACGAACTTCAGCAATTCAGCGAAAGCCAGTTCGCGCGCCGCGATGCCATCAATGCCCTCACCGAGGATGTACGCAAGCAGGTGCCGCAACGCTTTTCGGGCGATGACATCATGGACTGGACGCCCGCATGGTCACTGAACACGGGCATGCGCCATTGGGTGCCGCTCTCGTACTGTTTCGCCGACACGCCGGACTCGGCCGAAGGTCTGACGTTCTGCGTCCACAATCCGAACGGTAGCGCGGCGGGGTCGTGCGTTGAGGAAGCCATCTTGCAGGGCTTGTTCGAGCTGGTCGAGCGTGATGCGACGGCAATCTGGTGGTACAACCAGGTGCAACGGCCCGCTGTGGATATCGCGAGCTTTCGTGATCCTTATTTCGATG
>Ga0302313_10001105_pt1 | contig 21396 bp, 20 predicted proteins | sample III_Palsa_N2_2_FD_200454 | JGI IMG/M metagenome (GOLD analysis project Ga0302313, IMG submission 200454) | Peat permafrost microbial communities from Stordalen Mire near Abisko, Sweden - III_Palsa_N2_2 | ecosystem: Environmental > Terrestrial > Soil > Palsa > Peat permafrost | place: Sweden...
GGGGCAACGTGTGGAGCCGCCCAGGGCTGACGCGGCCGGTGCGCAGCATGCTGAATCTGGCGATGCTCGCGTCGCTGGGGCGCTGGCACGAATTCGAGGTACATACGCGCGGCGCGCTCAACAACGGTGTAACCGAAGAAGAGATCGCCGAAGTGCTGCTGCAGGCGGGCGTGTATGCGGGCATCCCGGTCGCGGCCGAAGCGTTGCGGCGCGCGAAGTCCGTGCTGGTCGAACAGAAGGCGAACGCCGCGGCCTGAGTCGCGGCGAAGCTTCGCCCGCGGCGCGGTAGCGGCAGGCCGCACCGCGGGCGCCAGGCGGTGTGCTGCCAGCACGCTGCCTATGCTGGCTGGCGCGCAGGCTCCAGTGCATCGAAAAGTTTCCTGACGTGGGGCGCCAGCCTTTGCGAAGACCGGCAGACAAGTTGCAACTCGCGCCTGGACCACTGTTCGTTAAGCGTTACGATCGAAAACGGCAGCGTCCCACTGAGCCGGCGCGTTGTGGATTCGGGCACCAGCGACACGCCAACACCCGCCGCCACCATATGGCAGACGGACTCGAAGCTCTCTACCTGAATGCGGAACTGGATAGTTTGCCCGAGCAACAAGGCGGTCTTCGAGACGTATTGCTGATGCGATGACCGCTCGTTGAGCCCGATGTAATTCCATTCGAGGACCTGATAGAAGCGCACCGACTTCGCGCCCGCCAGCGCATGGCCGTTGGGCACGATAACGACGAGTCTGTCTTCGCGAAACGGCACGACCTCAAGACCTCGCGTGTTCACCAGCCCGACGATAATCCCCAGGTCGGCGAGACCTTCATCAATCGCCCGCACGGTCTCGGGACTCGTGTGCTCCTCGATCTCCACGTTGATCTTCGGGTGTTCGACAAGGAAGCGCGGCAGCAGCGAGGGCAGGTATTCGTGAATGGCGTTGGTGTTGGCAAACAGCCGAATATTTCCGCGCGTCCCCTCACCGAACTGGGACAAGTCCTGCCGCAGCTTGGCTGTCTCACGCAGAATCGCGATCGTTCGGGTCAGAAACACTTCGCCCGCCGGCGTGAGTTCGACGCCGCGGCTGCGGCGCACGAATAGCTGCGCGTTCACCGATTCCTCAAGGCTCTTGATCCGCGAACTCGCCGCGGCAACCGCGATCGGCAAACTCTCCGCCGCCTTGGTGATATTGCCGCAGGCGGCTACCGCCGCAAACAGTCGAAGATCGGTTACATCGAAACGCATCTAGGTCTCCTGGTCGCGATGAATTCGTCGATCGCGAACGCTCGCTCAATGAAATAGTGACACACGTGCCTCTCCCAGGTACACAATTTCATTGGTCTGCATCCGGCTCGTCGAGCTCAGCCGAGCGTTTCCGGCGGAACGCCGTGTGCATTTCGCAAAAAATATCTGGAGAAGCAACACGATGGCATGGAAAGCAATCGCCCGCGTTACCGACCTAGAACCGGGCGCAGTGAAGGCCTGTCGGGTCGACAACGTTCCACTGGCGCTATACAACCTCGACGGAGAATTCTTCGCCACTCATGATATCTGCACTCACGCGCATGCGTGCCTGTCGGACGGATATCTTGAAGACGGCAAGATCGAGTGCCCACTGCACCAGGGCGTGTTCGACGTACGCACGGGTAACGCCCTATCGGGTCCGGTCGACATCAATCTCAAGACCTTCCCTGTGCGCGTGGAGAGCGACGACGTCCTCGTGGAAATGGATTGACGCGTTAATGAACTCCAGCCAAGGCATGACCCCTCGCCGGGCCGGGAGGCGCGGCGTATGAAACAGCGAATCATCATCGTCGGCGCGGGCCAAAGCGGCGCCCGGACGACTGCGGCACTTCGCAAGCAAGGCAGCACGGACGAGATCGTACTGATCGGCGACGAAGCCGAACTGCCCTACGAGCGGCCGCCCTTATCCAAGGATATCCTCGCCGGCGCACCGCTTTCGGGTACCGTCATTTTTCCACGTGAGTACTACGCGGAACATGATATCGATGTGCGCGTCGACACACGCGTTAGCGCGATCGAGCCGCCCTCGCAGCAGATCGCACTCGCGGATTCATCGCGGCTCGTCTATGACCATCTCGTTCTGGCGACAGGCGTGCGGGCGCGACGGCTCGATATCCCGGGCGCGGAACTGGACGGTGTGCTGACGCTTCGCACGGCGCGTGACAGTACACGACTTTCCGAAAGCCTGACCCCGAACGCGAGGATCGTGATCCTCGGCGGTGGTTTTCTGGGCCTTGAAATCGCCGCGGCAGCCGTTAAGCGTGGGTGTGCGGTAACCGTCGTCGAGAGCTCGGCAGTGCTGCTTGGCCGGATCCTCGGTGGCTTTCTCGGTAAGCGCCTTGCTGAACTGCACCGCTCGAATGGTGTCGATATCCGGACGAATGCTCGTGTTATGGCAATTGAAGGTCAGGGCTCGGTCAGCGCCATCATGCTCGAAGACGGCACGGCGATACCGGCGGACACCGTCGTCGTCGCGGTTGGGGCGGTCGCTAACGACGAGCTCGCGAGAGCCGCGGGCCTCGAATGTGCGGATGGTGTGCTGGTCGATCCGCATACACGTACCTCGGTAGCCGGGATTTACGCGGTCGGGGATGTCGCCCGGCAGCGTGAACGGTGGTCTCTGACGGCCGTTCGCCTCGAATCATGGGAGAACGCGGAATTGCAGGCGCAGGCCGCGGCCCGCACGATTCTCGGTGAACCTGTATCCGGTGACGTGGCCCCCTGGTTCTGGACGGATCAGTACGATCAGAACATCCAGATCCTCGGTGGCTGCGAGCCAGACGATGCGGTCGTGATCCGGGGCGATGCCGCCGCGCCGTCGTGGTGTGCGTTCTTCGTGCGTCGCGGTCGGCTTCACGGCGCGGTGTTGATGAATGCGGGACGTGAACGCCGTATCGTCAGGCAGATCATGGATGCACGGCAGATCGTCGACTGCGCCATGCTCGGCGACCCAGGCCGTCCGTTGAAAAGTCTGGTTACTGCCTGATTCGACGTGAACCGTGATGTGAGCCGGGCAGCGTGGCCATCGCACGATCGAAGCGCGCCTCGGTTCACTCTGGAAACCGGTTGACTGTCCAAACACCACCCCCGGTTGACCATCGATATACCGTTTCGCGGCATATCGAAGTAGTCCTTAGTTAATGGAGATGAAGCATGCAGATTGAAATCAAACAGGTTGACCGTCCTGCGTCGCCGTGTGCGGCACCGGCAAACGTCGAACGCACCTGGCCCAAGGAAGGAAGCTCGCGCATACCGTTCTGGGTCTATAGCGATCCGGAAGTCTATCGTCTCGAGAAAGAACGAATCTTTCTGGGGCCGAACTGGTCATACGTCGCACTCGAGTGCGAGATCCCGAACGCCGGCGACTACAAGCGTAGCTTTGTCGGCGACATGCCGATCGTCGTCGTGCGCGACACCGATGGCAGCGTCAACGCTTTCGCCAACAGTTGTGCGCATCGTGGCATCGCCTTCTGCCAGAGCGATTCCGGCAACACCAAGTCTTTTACCTGTCCTTACCACCACTGGAGCTACGACCTGAAGGGCAACGTCACGGGGCTGCCTTTCAAGCGGGGATACAAGGGCAAGGGCGGCATGCCGAAAGATTTCGACGTCAGCGAACATCGGGCACGCCCGCTTGTCGTCACGGTCCGCAATGGCGCGGTCTTCGCATCGTTTGACGCGAGCGTCGAATCGTTCGAAGAGTACATGGGTCCGAACATGCTCCAGTATTTCGACCGCGTGTTCGATGGCCGGCGACTCGAATTGCTCGGCTATATGCGGCAACGGATCGACGGCAACTGGAAGCTGATGTTCGAAAATCTCAAGGATCCGTACCACGCCAGCCTGCTGCATGTGTTCTTCGTCACCTTCGGTCTGTTCCGCATGGATGCGAAATCGGCGATCGAAATGGACGACACGGGACGCCATTGCGCGATGGTCAACCGGCGCGCGGGCGCACTGGAGGCCGAAGCCGCACGCGAAATGAGCCAGACCCTGCGTGGCGATATGCAGCTCAAGGACACGCGGGTGCTCGACCTGATTCGCGAGTTTCCTGGTGATGTGACGGCGGTCATGAGTACCGTTTGGCCCAACCTGATTCTTCAGCAACAGTCGAACACGTTGGCCATGCGCCACATCGTGCCGCATGGCCCGGGGCAACACGACCTGCACTGGACGTTCTTCGGCTACGCGGACGATACGCCGGAAATGCGCGCACACCGGATTCGCCAGGCCAACCTGATGGGCCCTGCAGGCTTTGTTTCGGTTGACGATAGCGAGGTGATGGTGATGTCGCAAGAAGGCACGACGCCTTACGACGACCGGGCGGGCATCGCCGAAATGGCTGGCCGCACCGTCGAGGACCACGATCACACGATCACCGAAGTGGCCGTTCGCGGCCTGTATCAACACTATCGCAAGGTCATGGGACTATGAACGCACTTGCTCATCCGGCCGCACCGGCAATTTCGCTCGAAACACGCTTTGGCATCACGGACCTGTACGACGCCTATAGCGCGGCACTGGACGAGGGCCGTTACAGCGACTGGGTCTCGTTCTTTACCGACGATGCGGTTTACCGGCTCGTGCCCAAGGAAAACTACGACCGCAACCTGCCGATCGCAATTATCTATTGCGATGGCAAGGGGATGATCGAAGACCGCGCTTTTACGACCGTCGAAACGACTATTGCCCAACCGCGATCGCTGCGGCACTTCGTGACGGGCGTCGCTGTCCGCGAGGTCGTAGAGGGGGGGTATGAGGTAGGGGCGAATTTCCTGGTCGTCCAGACCATGCTTGATCGTGGCACGGAAATCGTGATGTCGGGTCGCTATGTCGACCGCGTCGTCCAGGATGGCGCGAGATTCCTGTTCGCAAGGAAGACCTGCGTGTCGGACACGCTTCTTTATCCGACCTCGGTCGTGGCGCCGGTGTAGTGCATGTGCGGGGGTGGATGACCGGTTCTCGTGCGGACTTCAGCATAGGTTGAAGAGGTATCCGCCGGCCCTAATGAAGGCCTCTGCAATCAGATCACGAGACAATCGAGTACTGCCCGTTTGACCACTCATGAACCGCGTAAAGCGGGCTGACGACGTCTCCTTTTGAATCGAACGCTATCGGCCCGTAGCTCGTCGAGAATTCACCGGCTTTCAACGCAGCAGCTACAGCATGCGCATCCAGTGTGCCAGTTCGCCGGACTGCTTCAGCCCAAACTTCCACGGCAGCTACCGCGGAAAGCGTATAGCCTTCGGGTTCGAACAAACGTGTTCGAAGAGCCTCTACAGCATGGCGAGCATAAGAACCAACGACAATCGGTTCGGGTTGCATCGTGAAGGGAGTGATAGAGGTTAGTGAAGGGACTACTAAACTTTTGCCACGTGCCGCTCAAACGACGCATAAAGCGATTCCGCCAATGCGTCGATAGCAGGTTTAAGGTTACCCGTCTGATGGGGATAAACCAGCCAGCCTCCCAGGCTCAGCTTGAAATCGCTGACATCCAGGACCTCCAGCTGGTCGCGATACGGACTCGTCCGCAACACGTTGAGCGGTACGAGGCCGAGCCCCAGGCCAGCACCGACCAGCTTCAGCTGCGTGTTCGTTGCGTGAGTATCGACGCTAACTCTGAGCCGCTGCCCCGCAGCTTCCATCGAGCGTTCAAGGGCCGCCCGATATCCGCAGCCGTCTGGATTGAGAATCCAGCCATGCGCGACTAACGACCGTATCGAGCTCTTACGCTTGACTAGCGGCTTATCCGCGCTCTGTATGACTTTCACCTCGAACGTAACGATCTGGCGGCCCGTCAGTCCGTGCGGCAGACTCGTACCGTCGGGAAGCATCAACACCGCAGCGTCTAGTTGTCCCTGTTCCGCCGCCCGCTGCAAGGCGGGACTCCATTCCGTGCGCAATCTGATCTCCAGCGCGGGGAACAGGTCGTTCATCTTCAACACAGCATCAAACAGCGTGACGTCTGCCACTGCTGGCGGCAGACCGAAACGGAAGGTGCCAGACGGTGCAGCGCCTTCGTGAGCAACATCGAGCAGATGCGACCAGTCTCCAAGCAACGTCACGGCCTGTTCGTACACGCGATTTGCAAGCGCAGTCGGTCGGGGTGGCTTTGAATCGCGGTCGAACAGTTCGGCACCAAGCAATTGTTCGAGTCGCTGGATGCGTTTCGAAATGGCGGACTGTGACACGCAGAGGATGTCCGCCGCACGCGTTAAAGACGCCTCGTTGATCACCGTCACGAACGTTTTCAGGTCTTCTATCATAATTCCAAATTGTCATGTTTTACATAACAACTATTCTCTTGAGGAAAGTTATGAGCAAGCTTAACCTGATCTCACTTCGCGCGCCAGTTCAATGACTGACGAGCACTTCATCAACGACGCCATGCCGTCATTCGCAGGAGTAATCGAATGCCTCTCGTACGCATCAACCTCTCAAGAGATGCCACGCCACAAGTTGTGCGAGCAGTGAGCGAGACCGTCTATCAGGCGATGGTCGAGATCGCCAACGTGCCGCGAAACGACAAATTTCAGATCGTCACGCGCCACGCCGAAGACGAACTGATCTATCCGGCCGAAGGCTACCTCGGTGTGACTTACTCGGCTTCCATCGTATTCATACAGGTGACGTGGAATGCGGGCCGCACGACAGAGGTAAAGAAAGCGTTCTACAAGGCAATTGCAGACGGTATTCACGCGAAAGCGGGCGTTCGAAAGGAAGACATCCTGATTAACCTCGTTGACGTCGCACGGGAAGACTGGTCATTCGGCAACGGCGAAATGCAATATGCTCCGAAAGACTGATTGGGGACAACGCTGATGCCGCCGAAACTGGTCAACGCAATGCCCACAACACCCGACATTCAACGACGCGAGTTGCTCAAGGCGTCTGCATTGCTTGGGGGATTTGCCATGCTGCCGGTGTCGGCATTGACGCTCAACCCCAAAGTGCCGGACAGGCCCGCCGGCCTTCCGCTAGTCGACATCCCCGTGAGTTCGGGTGCGACGATCACGGTCGAACGCCACGATGCGATCGTCCTGATTGGCATCAACCGGCCTGAGTTGCAAAACCGGATCGACCCCAGCACGTACCGTGCGCTCGCCCGAACCCTATATCAGTACGACCACGACGATTCGCTGCGCGCTGCTGTGCTGTTCGGTCATGGCGATCACTTCTCGCGGGGGATAGACGTCGCTGCCTTCGCACCCGTTATTGCTTCAGGCCAACCATTTCTGCCGGCCAACGAGCGCTCGGTGCAAGACCCTCTCGAGAAGGCCTCACCTGCTCGACTCTCCAAACCTTTGATAGCCGCGGTTCATGGTGACACGTGGAATATGGCGCATGAAATTTTCCTTGCCGCCGATATTCGTGTCGCCGCTTCGAATACCAATTTCGGTCAGGACGAAAATATACACGGTCGCTTTCCTGGAGGTGGATCGACTATACGATTTGTGCGCGAAGCAGGGTGGGGAAACGCGATGCGCTATATGTTGACCGGTGACCATTGGAGCGCGGACGAGGCCTTCCGCATGGGACTGGTGCAAGCTGTAGCGGCTAATGTCGACGACGCGATGCGATCGGCAATTGCAATCGCAACCAAAATCGCCGCGTGTGCACCGTTGGGCGTACAGACGACGTTAGAGTCGGCTCATCTGGCCATTGTCCCATCGGAGACGCCGTCGCTGTCGCAGATCGATGCGCAATTCGGACGCCTGTTTCATACCAGAGACTTCAAGGAAGGCAAGCAGGCCGACGAACAGGGACGCAAACCCGACTTCAAGGGATACTAATTACCCGGCGGGAGTTGGAGTGGGTGGTGCCTCGTCAAGGCTGATCCGGAACGTAGTACGGCAACGCCACCGTCCCGGAAGCAGTCCTTGATGCCGCTCAGCGTGAGCGGCGAGCCATCATTGATGACAACGCAAAAACACGGCCGCGCAAGCGAGCGCTTATGCCGGCAAATTGACGTTGGAGAGTTCTTCACATAGCGCGATGAGCTTGTTCTGGAGATCGGCATCCTCCGCTTGCGGATTTGGAGCGAGCGGGCGCAGGTGATAAAAGTACTGACCGGTCACCTTGGCCTGCGAATCGTCACTGGCGGCGAGCCACGCCTGGGTGCGATGTGCCTGATCCATGTCGTCGGGCGCACCAGGACCACCCATCCGGGTAGGCACCCAGCCCGGTTCCAGCGCGGTGGAAAAAACATCGGGCCAGCGACGGGCGATCGCGAAGGCCAACATTGCATCATGCAGCTTGCTCTCGGCATAGGCCGCGGATCCGTTCCAGCGACGCTTGCGCCAGAGGATGTCGTCGAGATTGGCGTCAGCGTGGTGGTGCATCCCCGAGCTCAGATAGACGAGCCGCTCCGGCTTCTCGATCAGGGCGGTCAGGATATAGGCGGACAGTGTGTTAATCGCGAAGACGTGCGGCAGACCGTCGGTGGTGCGGCGCTGGCCTTCGCGGTAGCCGACCGCGGCATTGTGGATCACGGCATCGAAGCGGCCGAGTTCGTTGACGCGCGCAGCAAGCGCCTTGGCGCCAGCGATGGTTTCAAGGTCGCCCACGACTACGGCCTCGGCCTTGGGTAGCGCGCGACGGGCAACTTCTGCGCGTGCCGGGTTCCTGGCATGCAGAACAACCTGGTGTCCTTGCGCCACAAGCAGTTGGGCCGCCATGAAGCCGAGGCCCGTGGACGAACCGGAAATGAATATGCGTGTCATGTAAATTCTCCTGTACTGGATGGGCAACCGGCCACACAGTCGTTGCCGGTTCCGGGGATGGGATGCTCAGCGTGCGGAGCGGCGGCTGATCAGAACGAGGACCGCTCCAAGAATCGCGCTTGCCGCGCCGAGCAGATAGACCGCGGCGTATCCGAAGTGCCCGGCGACGAGGCCAGCCGCGGGCCCGGCTATGCCATAGGCAATGTCGAGGAAGGCGACGAAAGCGCCCATCGCACTGCCGCGATTCGCCGGCAACACGCGCTTGAGCGCCTCGACGCCAAGGGCTGGAAACACCAGTGCGCAACCAAGGCCGGTGACAAACGCACCCGCGAGCGCCACGATTTCGTAGGGCGCCGCCCACAGTACCGCCTGGCCGATGGCTTCGATGGCAAGTGACCAGAGCGCCACACGGTAGCCGCCGATGCGATCGGGCAGATGGCCGAACACCATCCGCATCAGAATAAAGCCGATGCCGAATGCAGTCATGACGAGTCCGGCATGGCCCCAGCCACGCATCGCGAAGTAAAGCGAAGCAAATGCCGTCAGCCCGGACAGCCCGACGCCTTGCAGCATCAAGCCCAACCCTTCTCGCCAGATCTGGCTGATCACGCGATAGAAGGGCAGTCGCTGGCCGGCCGGCGAAACGTACGAGGTTGCACCGAAGGCGATACAGGCAGCGACCAGCGGTGCGGCGATGCAGGCCGCCATCGCGGCCTGAAGGCCCAGTTGCTGATAGAGGCCCATGCCGACAGGTGCACCGATCGCCAGAGCGGCGAACATCGCGATACCAGTCCATGACATCGACATTCCCGCGCGTTGCGGACCTACCGAGGCGATCGACCAGGACACGCAGCCGGTGACGAACTGACTTTCTCCGAGACCCGCCACCAGCCGCCCTGCAATCACGATGGCAAGACTGGCCGCCGGCGAAAGACCTTGGGTAGCAGAGACCAGATAGAGCACCCCACCCAGGGCGCAGAAGGCAGCGCCCTGCAACGCGGACCGCTTGCCGCCGTGATGGTCGGTCACGTGACCGGCGTAGCCACGGGTCAGTACGGTGGCGAGGAACTGAATCCCAATCACGAGTCCGACGACGAGGTTGCTAAAACCCAGCTTGTCATGAACGAACAGCGGAATGACGGGAAGCGGCAGACCAACGGCGAGATAACCGCAGAAAAGCATTGCGATGACGGCGAGGGAGGGACGAGCCAGCTGAGCCGGTGTGGCGGCCTGGCCTGTCGTCTTCACGGTAAGCGATGGCATGATTAACTCCAGATGGGTAATCGAGAGAGAAGGCCGCCCCGCGAAGAGCGGCCGAACACGCTCAGGCGGCAGTGTTTAGAGAGGAAGCGGACGTCCCGAAGAGTTCGGTCCGGTAGCCGCTCGCGTCGAGCAGGTAGTCACGGGACGCGGTCACCTCGGCCGACAGTTTTTTCAGATCGACGTCGATCAGCTTGCCGGCACGCTTGCGCAACTGGCCGGCAACCAGGACGGTGTCGACATCGGAGCGCTCGACAGCCTGGACGATGGTGCCGATGGCGTTGTTCACCGGGAAGACGGCTACGCCGTTGGTGCGCACCATGATGATGTCGGCCTGCTTGCCCGGCGTCAGCGAGCCGATCGAACGCTCCAGGCCGGCGGCGCGGGCACCATTGATCGTCGCGGCTTGCAGCACCGCCTCTACCGAGATCGGCGCAGGAGCACCGGCCTCGCCACGGAAACGGCGATACCGCATGGCCGCGCGCTGCTGCCCGAACAGGGCGTGCATCTCGCCAAACAGATCGCTGCCGAAGGCGGTGTCGAGGTCGATGCCGAGCGCCGGCGTGAGGCCGTGATCGATCGCCTGCTGATAGGCGAAGCTCTCGTCGTCGAAACCGAACAGCGCATCCGAACGGGGATTGACTGTGACGTTCACGCCCGCATCCGCGAACAGCTTCCACGTCTCTTGTGGGACACGTGTGCAGTGATTGAAGATGTTGTGCGCGCCCAGCACGCCAGGCTCGGCGAATTCAGGGCCGAGCTTGGCGAGATCGCCGATGAACTCGGTCAGGATCTGCATGTCGAGCCGGCGTGCGACTTTCCACCAGTCGAGATTGAGCTGACCGAAGAGGCCAACCCTCACCCGGCCCGTCCCATCGTTCCAGTTCAGTGCGAGGCGTTCGAGGTCCTGCGGCAGATGGGCATTGGACGCTTTCTTGTCCATTGCCGCACCGACCATGTGCAGCGCCCGGATGCCGGCCGAGTCCAGCGCTTCGAGCGCCGCGTCGGTGTGCTCCGGGCTGCGTGAGCTGTGGCAAGCGTCGATGATGGTCGTAATGCCAGCGTCGAGCGAAGCGACCGCCGTCAGGCGGGTACTCAAATACATGTCGAGCGGACGATATTGCGAGCCCAGCGTCTCGGCGACGACATCGATGTAGGCGAACAGATCGTCAACGTCGGGCATCATCCGGCGCATGACGCCGAGCCATGCATGGTGGTGTGCATCGATCAGGCCGGGCAGGACGATGCTTCCGGCGGCATCGATGACTTCGGCGTCATCGGCCTTCAGGTTGGCGCCGACGGCCACGATGCGGTCGCCCTCGACCAGGACGTCGCCGGTTGCGAGATTGGGAACGTTGGGGTCCATCGTGACGATGGTGCCGCCCTTAAAAAGGATGGTGCGTGCAGTGCCAGGCATGGTGAGCTCCTTTAGGTGGGTTATTGACGACGGCGGCGGGAGGGTGGTGCGAAGCCGCATTTCCGGGTGGCGGCAGCCACTGTGACGCGTCGTTGATGGGAAGATAGGCGTCCCGCGACTTTTGATTAAGATAGAGGCGATCAAATGATTTATGCTAAAAGTCAAAGATGAATCAAAGGCGGGACTCACATGAGCTTTGACGGAAGATTGCTTGCAGGGATGAGCGTGCTGGCGGCCGTCGTCGAGACCGGTAGCTTTACGCGGGCGGGTGAGGTGCTTGGACTGTCGGCTTCAGGCGTGAGCCGGTCGATCTCGCGGCTCGAAGCGCGCATGGGTGTACGGTTGCTGGATCGCACGACGCGGGCGCTGCACCTGACCGGCGAGGGCGCCCGGCTCTACGAGCTGGCGGCGCCACATCTTTCCGGCATCGAGGACGCGGCCAATGTCGTGTCAGGTGCGGCGGTGACGGTTCGTGGGACGCTGCGGGTAAGCCTGAACCCCGTGTTTGCCCGCAACGTGCTGGCGCCGAGATTACCGGAATTCACTGAGCGCTATCCGGACCTCGCCCTGACGGTGGTGCAGCTACCGGATGCGGGCGACCTGGTGACGGAAGGCATCGACGCCGCGGTGCGGTTCGGTCCGCAGCCGGCGTCGAGCATGTCCTCCCGGCTGCTGCTCGAAACCCGTGTGCTGACGGTGGCGTCGCCGTCGTATCTCAAGAAATATGGGCGCCCCGCGACGCCCGAGAAACTCGTCGGGCACGACTGTATCCAGTACATCGATCCACAGCACGGCAAACCGTTTCGCTGGGAATTTCACCGTGGCAAGGAGATTCTGCCGGTCGAGACGACAGGCCTGCTGACGCTAACGGACGTCGATACGATGGTCGGAGCTTGTGTGGCCGGCGCTGGGGTGGCGCAGGTCCTGGCCCTTGGTGTGCAGCATCTGCTTGCAAGCGGCGCCTTGGTGGAACTGTTCCCGGATTGGCCGGGCGAGACCTTTCCGCTCTACGCTATCCGGCCGTCGCGGCGTTTACCTCCGGCTGCGGTCGAGGCATTTCTCGAGTTTTGCTGGGAGCTCTGCCATGGGCCGCGCACGGCGTCAGCGTCTTCCTGAGTGTTATCGATGGCTGCCCGGCGAAGCGGGCCGGCGCGCCGGATGAGGAAATGGTCTAAACGTAAATATTGCACTCCTAAAAGAAATGCTGAATACCAATCGAGATAGCGGTAACTGACCGGCCGGATGCCACGCCCGCGCCCGTGAGCGAAGCGACGCCGTCGGTGCCCGAGGCATGTTGATAGGTCACTTGCTGGTAGACCGTCGTTCGCTTCGAGAGCAGGTACGAGTTGGAAAGGCTAACGGTCTTCCAGTCGCCGCCGTCGAGATTTTCCACCCATCCGCCAATCGCGATGACATCGTCGGGTACGATCGTCCAGTTCACACCAGCGTCGACGGTGTTGGCGTTACCCTGGCCCGTTGCCAATGTAATGCGCGACTGCGTAAACGTGGTGTGTAGAAGCACATTCTTAAACTGATACGATGCCCCGAGCCCCCAATTGACGAGCTTGTTGGCAACAACGCCTTCGGCCTGAGGAAGCGAGGTGCCAAACAGCGAGGGAAGCCCAATAGCGCTGGAGAGTTCCAGAAAACGGTTGTTTTCGTTCGCGTACGTGGCGGCCAGACTCAGAGGTCCGCCCTTGTACTGGACAAAGAACGAGTAGTCCCTGCTTTCGCTGAAATTGCCGGCCACATTTCCGAATGCAAATTCGGCCCCCGAGGAGAACCCGCCAACGGTCGGACTCACATACTTCACCGCATTGTTGAACTGGAAGAAGTTGGCAATCTCATCGAGGTTGCCTTCGTGAAGCGAGAGAATGTTGCCCAGGATAAAGGGCGTTTGATAACTGGACAGAACGTCATACATGAAGCTGGGTTGGTGACCGAGCGTCAACGTGCCGTAGGTATCCGACTGCAGTCCGACGTATGCCTTTCTGTTGAATAGCGTGCCGGGAACCAGGGCCTCACCATTGTTTAGCGTGTACTCGTTCTGCAGATCGAAGACGGTGCGCAGGCCGCCGCCAAGGTCTTCGACTCCCTTGATGCCGAAAATGTCGGGGGAGTGTGTGTTCTCCTCCTGGAACAGGGCGTGTCCTCCGACGTTGCTAATGTACTGGACTGCGGTGTCCGCAATGCCATATAAGGTCACGCTGGATTGCGCGTTGGCGGAACTGGTCACGGAAAGTGCCACGATCGCGCCTGCCACAGTACGTCCAAAGATTGCCATGCCTTGTCTCCAATCCGGTTGTTGCTCTTCCGAACAAGTTATTGATTTAAAGGAAAGCCAAAAACATTTGTAGTACTAATGAAATGAGCGGATAAAAATTCAATCGTTTGTCGCGGCTGCTCGCTCGCGCGGCAATGGCCTCAGTTCGTTGGTATTGCGTTCAACAATAATGAATGTCACAATACATGTTGAACAATATAGGGGCCGCCCCGGGACGTGTCAACACGATGAACGTCCGTGGAAACCCGGGCGGCGTTTTTTTTATGACTTCTACTACGGCTGAAAAATGACCAATGTGACTGCGAGGCGCGGCATTCAGTCTGTCGAGATTGCGTTCCGAATCCTGTCGGCGTTGCAGACGAGTGTGCGAGCACTCCCTCTCAGGGAAATTGCTGCGTTGTCCGAACTGTCGCCGAGCGCGACCAGCAACTACATGATCAGTCTGGTGCGCACCGGGCTTGTGTCGGCGGACGAAAAGCCGGGCTGTTACAAGCTCGGGCCGGCGTCGCTCGCACTGGGTATGAGCGCGATCAACCAGCTTGACGGATTCGATATCGTTCGCCGGGAGGTGATCGCCTTGCGGGAAGCCACCCTGAGTGGCGCGGCCGTGACCGCATGGACCGAAGATGGACCGGTTAGTCTCTTCAAGCAGGAGGGGCAGACCCGCAGCATTCTCGAGCTGAGAACAGGCCTGATTCCGCTCGTCACGACTGCCGCGGGAAAGTTGTTCGTCGCCTGCCTCCAACCGGAACGCACCGACGATCTCATCAGCCGAGAACTGTCCGCGGGACAGGAATGGAGTCCCACTTCTTTCCGGGAAGACGCGATTACTGAATTGCGCACTTGCGGTTTCACAGCGGTTCATCGCGGGGACATGGGTTACGTGTCTGTCGCAGCCCCTATCTGGGACAGGGACGGCGATCTCCGATTCGCCATCAGTCTCATCGGATCGCCTGCAACACTGAACACGGAAATTGAAGGTAAAGAGATCAAGGCGCTGCTCGATAGCGCGGTACGAGCTACGATTGCACTCGGCGGAAAGGTCCCCCGTAAGATCGGGTAGAAGCTGGGCGCTCAAAACCGATGCGCGCCATTTGTCCCAGTGGCGGCCGCTGCCAACACGATGGCATTGAACGCCCCTGGCGCTTCGAGTTTCGGCATGTGGCCGATCGCATCGAGCACATGGAGTGTCGAACGGCGAGCTGCCTCATGAATCGGCCGGGCGTGCGCTTCAACGGGAGCGAGCCGGTCCAGGTTGCCGACCACGACGGAGATCGGCGCCTGGATCGAACGGACTACGGATGGCGTATACGTTGAGAAGAGCATATCCACGGCTTGCTCCCAGCCGGTAGGGGTCACCGCATCTCGTAGTCGGGATACGACCGCGCGAACCAGGGGGCCAGCGTTCGGCGCGAGCAGAGCGTCGACTACAGCGGCGCGCGCTTCGGGAGATTGTGCCGCGGCACTTCGCATCAGAGCGTCTCGCGCCGCGTCGCGCTCGGCACCGGACAGATGTCCTCGTGCGACATTGGGAGCGCTCAAGACGACGGCACGCGTAGCTGCCGGGTAGCGCGCCGCGAACGTCGCAGCGATGACGCTCCCCCATGAACTGCCTACGACGGTTGCACGCGTGATGCCTAGCGCAGACATCAGGCCCGCGAGCGCATCCGCATAATCTGTCGCGGCCGGCGTGCTGATCGCAAAGGGACTGCTCTGTCCATAGCCTGGGGCATCCCAGGCAATCACCCGATAGTTCTTGCTCAGTGCCGCGAGCTGCGCGCGATATCCCGCCGAGCTCGAACCAATGCCATGCAGCAGCACGATGGCGGGCCCGTTCACGTTGCCGGCGGCCCGATATGTGATCACTCGTTTGTCCCCGAGTGTTGGGAGGTCCAATGCTGCTTCCTCGATGACGGGCAGCGGGGATTCAAGCAGATGGGTGTCTGTTTCAGTCATGATTTGGGGTCCAGCCGATATATCGGTCGCTTTAACCAGGGCGAATGCCGGTTCACGCTTCTTTCAATGCAGCGGAGATCTCACGCGCGGTGGCCCTGAGGGCTTCTGCACAAGGGCCGTCGGCCGCAGCATCGAACTGCTCTGCCGGGCCGATCTCCGTCAGTGCCAGCACGGCCAGTCCGCCCGGAGAAAGAATCGGCACGCTGATGGCGTTGGCGAGTGTCCGGTCGTCATAAAACGGCCCGGGGCGCCTCGTCGCGACTCGGGAAGCTCTTACGGATTCCAGTTCGCTTGCAAGTGATTCCGCGGTGAGGGGCGCTTCGCCAGATGCTTGTCGCGCGTTATCACGCAGTTCCGCCGTCACGAATCGATCGACCGCTTCGGGCGGAAGAAAGGCCGCGAGAGCCAACCCCGAAGCGGAGGATGTCACCGGTAGCACAAGTCCCAGCGGCAGATCGGCGGCCACAGGCGTGGTTGCGGCCTGCCACGCGATCACCGTGGGACCGTGATTGCCCCACGCTACCAGCGCAAGTGTCCTGTCGAGTGTCTGCGCGAGCCGCAACATGGCGCGGCTCGCCAGCCGGACAGCATGGGGCTGCGATTTCATCGCACCTTTCGTTCCGACCGGCGCGACGCCAAGGTCGTGCGGGTCGGCGACCAGATACTGCCCGCCACCAAATACCAGCGGTCGTCTCGCACTCTGGCGAATGCAATCCACCGAGCCGACATAAATCACATGATCTCCACCGGGATAGCGGGAGACCACCTTGCACTCCAGCCATGCGCTGCAATCGCGCAGCAGCGGCAGCCCGTCGACCCCAAGGTCATGGTCGATGCCGGAGAATTTGTCCGGTGACCGGGTCGCAAAGTGATTGGCGAGGTCGTATTGGTGCTCAGCCAGGATGTTGATGGTGAATCTCTGGGCATCTTTGAACGCCGAATGGCTTCCCGCAGATGTCGCCTGGCTCCATAAAACGAGAGGCGGATCTAGTGACACTGAGGAAAACGAATTGGCAGTGAGTCCGTGCATGCGTCCCTCGGCGTCGACGGTGGTGACCACCGTGACACCGGTTACGAAAGACCCCAGTACGTCTCTCAGCTGACGTTTGTCGAACGTCCTGACTACAGGACGTTCGTGGTCTGACGAAGTACGTCCGGTCATGACAGAACCTTTTGCGACTCGGCGAACGCCGGCATGACGGACTCGTGAAACAGGCCGATAGACGTTTTTGCTTCGGATACCGACATGTCCCCGAACATGAATGTGCCGATGAGGTAGTTGAAACCCCCGTCGTGCGCCTGCGCCAGCAGTTTTTCACGGACGGTTTCCGGCCGGCCCACGACGGCGAGGCCCGATTCCACGAGCGGCTCGATTGTCGGCGGAAGCTTCTGGTTGACCGGTTCCGTTCCGTGCTTCTTCCAGAGCTTGAAAAAGTTGGGATAGAACGCCGACCATGCCCGCGAGGCAATTTCCATAGCCTCCTGATCCGTTTCCGCGACGACGATATATCGATTCACGCCGATAAGCGGCTCAGCGACGGACGGGTGCCGTTTTGCAAATTCTTCGTGATATCGGTCGGTGATGGCTCGGACTCGCTGGATCGGACCGCCGCAGACGATGTTCATCTTCTCCTGGGCCGGCCATACCGTCGATTCCGGCGATGCCAGCGCGTACCAGGTCGGAGGGGGCGTCTGCAGCGGCTTGAGTTCGACCGGCATGTCGTTGAATTGCCAGAACGTTCCCTCATAGTTGAGGGTATCCGAGCTGAGATAGCGCTTGATGATTTCATACGACTCGACGTATCTGGCTTGCGCTGTGGCCGGATCGATCCCGAGTGCTTCGATCTCGTGAGGCGACGCGCCTCGGCCTACGCCATACTCCAGGCGACCGCCGCTCAGATTGTCGAGCATGCAGATTTCTTCAGCGAGACGCACGGGGTGATGGATCGGAAGAATGTAGACCAGCGGAGACAGGCGCAGTCTCTCGGTGCGCTGCGCGGCAGCGGCAAGAAACACGCTCTGCGACGGGCAGGCGCTCAGCGTGGTCGCATGGTGCTCCGACATGTGATAGCAATGGAAGCCGAGCCTGTCGTAAAGCTCGATAATCTGCATTCTATCTTCGTACTGCTTATGAATTGGCAGACCATTGCGATCGTTTTGATCAAATATACCGAATTTCATCGATTTTCCAGTAAGGTGCGAAATGAGGGATCTTCCGACTTAGCGGGTCGAAGACTTGCTGAATACCTGGAAGATGTTCTCTTCCGGATCTTTGTAAGTGGTAACGACGCCGTGTGTGCCCATGTCGCGCTGCGCGAGTAGCTGGCCCCCCGCAGACACGATTTTCTGCCGGACTTCTTCCTGGGCCGCGCTGGTGACCTGGAAGACGGGGACGGCTCCGACGATTCCTTCAGCCGCTTCCTCTGGCGAACTCAGGGCAAATGCACTACGTTGCAGGCGGAATTGAATCCATTCGTTCTCGTCACGGAACTGGACAGGCATCCCCAGCGCCGATATATAGAAATCTTCCAGTCGGCCCATATCTTTGGCGACGAAATAGACGGTTTGTATATCAACTTCTGCCATGGCAGCACTCCGAAAAGTGGTAGTAACGGAATTAACGCGGGCTCCTGACCGGGAAGCGTCACGCTGTGTGTTGTTCTTTCAGGCCAAGCTCTTCGCTCATGACTTGCCGGATCAGGTACTTCTGAATTTTTCCCGTCACGGTGGTCGGAAACGAGTCGACAAAGCGGATGTATTTGGGAACCTTGTAATGCGCTATCCGGCCCTGGCAAAAGGCGCGGACGGCGTCGTCGTCGAGAGCCGCCCCCGGCCGGACGACGATCCATGCGCATAGTTCTTCGCCGAATTGCTTGTCCGGTACGCCGACCACCTGCACGTCGAGAACGCTTGGGCAGGTGTACAGAAACTCTTCAATTTCCCGGGGATAAAGGTTTTCGCCCCCGCGAATGACCATGTCCTTGATGCGCCCGACGATGTTGACGTAGCCGTGCGCATCTATCGTGGCGAGATCGCCCGTGTGCATAAAGCCTTCGGCGTCGATGGCCTCGCGCGTGCGCTCGGGTTGGTTCCAATAACCGAGCATGACGGAGTAACCACGTGTGCAGAGTTCACCGGGCTGGCCGCGCTCCACGGTCTGGCCGGTCAGTGGATCGACAATCTTTATTTCGAGGTGAGGCAACACCTGACCGACTGTGGACACCCGTTTCTCGACCGGGGTATCCGTCGTGCTTTGGCAGCTCACAGGACTCGTTTCTGTCATGCCGTAAGCGGTGGTGACCTCAGACAGATGCATATCGCCGACAACCCGCCTCATGATTTCGATCGGGCAAGGCGAACCGGCCATGATGCCGGTGCGCAAGCTGCTCACATCGAACTGCGCAAAGCGCGGGTGATTGAGCGCAGCGATGAACATGGTCGGCACCCCGTACAGGGCAGTGCACTTTTCTGCCTGGACGGTCTCCAGAACGGCTTCGGCGTCGAAGCGCTCGGCGGGGTAGACGAGCGTCGAACCGTGGGTCAGGCACGCGAGATTACCCATGACCATGCCGAAGCAGTGGTACATCGGGACCGGAACGCATACGCGATCCTCGTGAGTGAGCTTCATGCACTCGCCTACGAAGAAACCGTTGTTCAGGATGTTGCGATGACTCAACGTGGCGGCTTTGGGGAGCCCCGTCGTCCCGCTGGTGAACTGGATGTTGACGGCATCGTCCGGGCGCACGTTGCGGCGTACGTCACGTAGCGGCGCACCGTCGGCGGCGGGGCGGAGCAGGTCGGAGAAGCGTTGTGCGCCGGCTTCGTCGGGGCAGTCGGTGTCGTCTATCCACCATATTGTCTCGAGGGTCGGCAGTCGCGCTTTTCCCAGCTCCCGCAACATGTTCAGATACTCGCTCGACCGGTAGCGGACCATCGTCACGATGGCCTTGCATCCCACCAGGTTGAGTGCATGCTCCAGCTCCGAAGTCCGATAGGCCGGGTTGATGTTGACGAGTATCAGTCCGGCCTTTGCGGTGGCTAACTGCAACAGCAGCCACGCGATGTTCGTGTGAGACCAGATTCCGATCCGGTCGCCGGGCACGAGCCCTGAATCGAGAAGTGCGGCCGCAAGCCGGTTCGACTTTTCGCGAAGCTCGCCGTAGGTGAGTCGGACTCCTTCATGCCGGCTGACTACCGCAATATGGTTGCCCAAATTGGTGGCGATCTCGTCGAATACGTCGCCAATTGTCTTGTCGATCAGTTCAGGGAAACGTGTTCCGCGCTCATGTGAAAGCGTGTTCATCGGTATCTTCCGTGCAATGGGCTTCCCTGACGGCTCATTTGCCGAGAAACACGACCGGAGCCGGTTCCTCGCCACGAGCGACGGCCTCCGCACGTGCGGTGCGCCCTTTTCTGGCGTCTTCCGTTGTGTGCAACCCCATGGTGAGGTCGAGGGTCAGCGCGTCGGCACCTGGCACGCCGCCGCCCGACCATGCCTTGAGGAGGGCGCGAATGGCGCCGTACGAGCGCGTCGGGCCGTTGGCAAGCCTGGTAGCGAGATCCCCGGCAACACGCTCGACCTGATCTTCGTCAACCACGAAGGCGGCAACACCGAGTTGACCGGCGGTCGTGCCGGACATGGGTTCGCTCAGCATCGCGTAGCGCGCTGCATACGCGCGGCCCGCTCTTTCCGCCAGACGCTGTACGCCGCCCGCAACAGGGGCCGAGCCCACCGACGCTTCAATGCAACGGAAGGTAGCGTTCCCGGCAGCGACGATGAAGTCGCAAGCAAGCGCCAGTTCGAATGCACCACCGAATGCTGCGCCGCGCACGGCGGCAATCGTCGGGATCTGGAGGCCTTCGATGGATCGATACGTATGGTGAATCTGCGCTATGAAGGTCCGCCAATCATCGAAACCTTTGTCGATGAAATCGAGGACGTCGCCGCCCTTGCTGAAATCCGGGCCCTCTGCACGGATCAGGAGCGCGCGGATATCGGCCTTGCTGGCTTCGCGCACGGAGGTTTCGAGGGAATCTGCGAAATCAGCCGCGATGAGATTCGAGGGAGGATTGGCCAATACGATATGGCCTACGTTCTGACGACGTTCAAAGTAGATGCTTCTCATTGAAAGGAATCCTTAATAAATGATGGCGATCGTGAAAGCCTTGATGTCTCCTGCCAGGTCAGATGTGTACGTTCAACAATAGTGAACGCATGCATCATTGTTGTATATTAGGTCGGTGGCGAAGGCGTGTCAACCCATTTGCCGAGGATGGTTTACGTGGGGGTGGGGTGCCGCTGAGGCGCGCAGAAACCGTCAGTCGTGCCGCGATATTTGCTTGAGCGCTGCAAACTGGACGAAATGGAGAGCGGGAGAAGAGGTGGGCAGGAAAGACGTTGAGAGCTTTCGTCAGACCTCGACTGAGCACCTGGCCAGGGTACCGGTCGAAAGAGCGCTTATCGTTTTTCTGATTTCGAAACGACGCTCGCGCGACGGTTTGCGGTTTGGCCTGATTCGGCGGTCCGCGACATAGTCTGTGCACAACATGAATGACGCGCGACGTTCAACCTGTCGGGCCTTCGACAACGAACGCATCGACCGCAATACCCGCGGCCTCGGCGGCCCGGTGTTCAAGCCCCAGCCCACTTTTCTTTCTGCGCTTGGCGTCGTACATCGCGTTATCCGCCAGACGGAGTACCGCGTCGATATCGGTGTCCTCTGTCGTTACAGTCGCCATGCCA
>Ga0302313_10001112_pt1 | contig 21342 bp, 16 predicted proteins | sample III_Palsa_N2_2_FD_200454 | JGI IMG/M metagenome (GOLD analysis project Ga0302313, IMG submission 200454) | Peat permafrost microbial communities from Stordalen Mire near Abisko, Sweden - III_Palsa_N2_2 | ecosystem: Environmental > Terrestrial > Soil > Palsa > Peat permafrost | place: Sweden...
CGCGAGAAGACGCGCATGCGATTGATCGACAGCGCGCTCGAGGTGGTGGTGGCCAAGGGTCCCGACGACGCGGTGATCGAGGACTTCATCTCGGCCGCCGGCGTCTCGCGCGGCACGTTCTACAACCACTTCAAGACGACCAACGAGCTCATGCTCACGCTGGCCACGGCGATGAGCGACGAGGTGCTGCAGACCATCGATCCGCTCGTGCTGGGCATCCCCGAGCCCATGCACCGTTTCACGACGGGTGCGCGGCTGTACATGCAGATGGCGCTGCGCTATCCGCTCTGGGGCACGTTCATCACGCGTGTGGGCACACGCATCGCCGCCCGCGGCCAGCTGATCGACCGCAACCTCACGCGCGACCTGGCCGACGCCCGCAAGGACCGCCGCATCCACATGGACAGCGTCCGGGTGGCGCGCGACATCGTGCTCGGCTCGATCTTCTACGGCATCGAGACGATGCTGACGGAGCCGACGCATGACCATCATCCCGAACACATGATGCGGTGCGTGCTGATCGGCTTCGGCCTCGATCCGGTCGAGGCCGAGGCGATCGCGTTCATGCCGCTGCCGACGCCCGGTGCGTTGGAGGGGCCGATCTTCTCAAGGCTCAAGCCTGTGCGCGCCGGTTCCCGCAAGGCTGCCAGGGCTCCCGGATAGCGACACGCTGGCAACCGATCCGCTGGTTGTCGCTTCACCCCTCTACGGCGCCCACCTGGAACGTGCCGACCACCTCGCCAAGTCGCGCCGCCTGATCCTTCAGCGATCCGGCGGCAGCGGCCGATTCCTCCACCAACGCCGCGTTCTGCTGAGTCATCTGGTCGAGTCGGTTGACGGCCTGGTTGATGTCGGAGATCCCACCGCGCTGCTCCGACGTGGCCATCGCGATCTCGCCGATCAGGTCGCCTACCCGACGAACGCTCACGACGACTTCCGACATCACGTCTCCGGCATGCGAAACCAGTTCGGAGCCGGCAGCGATTGTTTCGACAGAGCCGCCGATCAGTGACTTGATCTCGCGCGCCGCTGAAGCCGACCGCTGCGCCAGCGCGCGAACTTCGCTGGCGACCACCGCGAAGCCACGTCCTTGCTCGCCGGCGCGCGCGGCCTCGACTGCGGCGTTGAGCGCGAGGATGTTGGTCTGGAAGGCAATGCCGTCGATCGTCGCGGTGATATCGGCGATGCGCCTGGAGCTCTCGGTGATGCGCGACATGTTCTCCATCACCTGGGCGAACGCGGTGCCTCCTCGGTTGGCCGCGTCGATTGCGGACCCGGCCAGTTCCCGCGCATGTTTGGCCGTATCGGCAGTCTGCGCCACGGTTCCCGTGAGTTGTTCCATCGAACTGGAGGCCTCCTGCAGGCTCGAGGCGGCATGCTCGGTTCGTGTCGACAAGTCCAGGCTTCCCGAGGCGATCTCGCTCGACGCGACCGAGACGGACTGCACGCCGTTGCGCACCTCGCCGACAAGAGTGCGCAGGCGCTCGTTCATGCTCTCCATGGCAGTCATCAGCAGGCCGATCTCGTCCTGTCTTCCGGAGTGGATCCGCTGCGTCAGGTCTCCTTGCGCAATGGCCTGGGCGATGCGGACGCTCTCTGCGAGCGGCCGGCTGATCGACCGGGACACGCGGGCCATGACCACCAGTGCCGCCAGGCAGACCAGCAGCATCAGCGCGAACCCGCCGATCGCCGTGGCCCGGCTTTGCGCCTGCGCCAGTGCCTTCGCGTTTGCGCAATGCGCCGCCTGCAATGCGACGAAGTCGTCGATGGCACGCAGGTACACGTCGAACGCGGGCTTCATCGTCTCCAGCGCCAGCCTGGACGACCCGGCGGTGTCGCCGTTCTGCACGAGCTTGGCCAACTGCTGGACAAGTTCGACGAGCCGCGAGCGCGCGACGCTGATCCGATCGAAGGCCGCCTTGTCGTCGGGTTGCTGGGCCAGCGCCTGCAACTCCTTCTGCGCCGCCCCGCTGTCAGCGATGCCTTGCTTCAAGGCCGGTCCGAACGTCTGCGCAATGGCGGGATCGGCGCTGATCGACGTCGCCAGCGTGCGCTGGATGTTGGTTTCGATCAGGCCGCGCCAGCGCGTCGCCTTGACGACGTTGACCTGGGCGACCTCCATTCGGCTCATCGCCGCCGAGGCGTTGGCTTCGGATCGGATCTGCATCCAGCTTCCGCTCGCCGCGACAGCGACGACGATGGCGATCGTCACGCCGCGCAGCTTCGAGGAAACGGATATGTCGTCGAGGTTCATCGAGTCTCCAGGCACGCGCACGAGGTCGACTCGTCTGGCGGGCGTATTTGGCGCCGCGTCTCCCTGTCGAGCTTGGGGGGCGCATACGCGGACGGGTCTCCACCGTCGCACTGAAATCTTAGGCGCCGCGACGTCACACGGGCAGATGCGAGATTGATCGCATCGATCACGAAAACGTATCGCTGCCGAGCCCTCGCTCCATGCCGAACGGTTCTGCGCCGCGTCGGATGCGACTCGCACGCGGCGAGACTGCGCCCGCCGCCCGATCCTAGATCGCGACCGAGGTGTTTCCGCGCGTGGCCTCTGCGCCTCTCATGAACCCGTCGAGGACGACGTTGAATTCGTCCGAGACCAATTGAGGAAAGTGATGCGGCGACTCGATGACGAGACGTCGCGCGTCCCCGATCTCGGCGACCCGGTCCGCGGTGGCTTCGAACGCCGGGCTCCATCCGCCCGTGACAACGAGCATCGGCACGTGCAAGTCGCGCATCCGCACCAGTTGATGCGTGATCGTCGCCTTGTCCGGAAGGCGAAGCTGCGAAAGTCCCTCGCCCATGCGTCGCAGCTGTTCCGGCGAGCGTCCGCCGCGAATCTCGTCAGGAATGCGAACGAGCTTCGCGAACTTGCGGGCGCGCGACGCCATCGACAACGAGAAGATGCGCGACAGCAGCGCACTGACGCCGAATCGACGCACATCCGCGTTGTCCGTAGCCAGCTTCTGCAATGCCGGCTCGATCAGCGTCAGCGATCGGACCGCGCCCGGTCGTCGAGCCGCGGCGGCGAGCGCGACGGCGCCGCCGAACGAATGTCCGACCAAGTGCGCGCCTTCGCCGAGCAACTCATCGACCCACACCGCGTCCAGGGCGGCGTCGTCAGGGCGTCCCGGCGACGGCGAGCGGCCATGGCCGGGGCGGTCGGGCACCAGCACTTGCCAGCCGAGTTCCGCCAGTCGCTGCTGCATCGCGAAATGCCTCGCGCCACCGACCTCGCTGCCTTGCGCGCTTCCGTGAACCATGACCACGCGCGAACCGTCGGTTCCCCAGCGCGTGATCCATATCGGCGTATTGCCAGCCAGCGTGGCCAGTTCGTCCATTTGTAGTCTCCGGTGATCTTCAGAAGGTGACGCGGCTGTATGCCGGTCAGGCAGCGAGCCATGCGGCGGCGTCGGCCTTCATCCTCATCTCGAGGTCGCTCCCGCGAGTGGCGAACACGCGCTCGACCGGGAATCCGCTTTTCTCCAGCACGTAGGCGAGCGGCGCATATTCGCGCGGATAGCGTTTCACGGCGGAGTGGTCGATGTCGACGAGCCCCTGCGGGAACGTGAATGTCCCCATGTCGTAGACGCTTTGGCGCTTTACCAACTTCCAGCGGCCGTCGCGCTTCTCGGCAAGGTCGCAAAAGCGGTTGTGCACGCTACATCCGAGGTCGATGCGGACGTTCTCGCCAACGATCATGGCGTTCGTCTCGACGACGGCCTTTTCGCCATTCAGGGTCACGACCGGGGTGCCAATCAGGTGCTTGGTGCGCAGGTCCGAGGCGCCCATGCGCATTGAACCATCGACGAAGTCGTTGAAGCTCCCCTCGAACCAGGTCACTTCGATCTCGCCGTCGGGATGAAAGAGGTCGCGCAGCCGCTCCCATTCGCCGAGGTCACGGTACATCCAACCAGTGATCAGGTCCGTGATCTGAAGACGGTCTTCCAGGCGATCAGTCATGTCGGTCTTTCATGTGCAGGGTGCAGCGAAGCCAGGATGGTTGCGCAGTGGCCGCATAATCACAAATATATTGATATTACTGATTGATCAATTATTCTGATCCTCATACCCACATGGATCTCCGACACCTGCGATATTTCCTCGCGCTCGCCGAGGAAGGCCACTTCGGACGAGCTGCCGCGCGCCTTCACATCGTCCAACCCGCGCTCAGCATGCAGATCCGCGCCCTGGAGGAAGAGCTCGGCGGCGCGCTGTTCGTGCGAACCAGCCGCCGCGTGGAACTGACCGCGGCGGGCATGCTGCTGCGGGACGAGGCTGGCCGCACGCTCGAACTGGCCGCGCATGCCAAGGAAACCGTCCAGCGCGCCTTGCGTGGCGAGACGGGCCGCGTGCGCGTGGCGTTCGCAGGCAACGCAGTGTTCAGCGGCAAGCTGATGGGCGACCTGGGCGCTTTTCGTGCCGCGTATCCCGACGCCGAACTCCTCGTCCAGGAAATGGCGCCGCAGTTGCAGGCGGACGCTCTCGGCGCAGGCCTGCTGGACGTCGGATACGCGCCAGGACACGGTGTCAGCACTGGTAACGAGTTCGTCTCGGTACCCGTGGGCGCATGGCGAATGGTCGTCGCATTGCACCGGGATCATCCGCTGGCCACACGGAAACGATTGAAGGTCCGCATGTTGGCCGGCGAGCCCATGATCCTCTACACGGCCTCTGATGACGACAAGAGCGTGCTGGCGCCCTTGCGCGCAGCGATGGGGAGCGAACCAAGAGTCGCGCATCGCGCAGCCAATACGTTGACAGTGCTGGCACTGGCCGCATCCGGGCTTGGTGTGGCCATCGTGCCGGAGCCTTTGCAACAGGTGGCTGTTCCCGGATTGGCCTTCGTACCCCTGGACGAAAAGTCCCTGCGAGCCGACCTGCTGCTGACAAGTCGACGCAGCGAGACGAACGGCGCCGTGAAGGCATTCGTCTCATTGAGTCGGGAATTGGTTGCCAGACCGCTTCAAGGTCACCGGCTGGGATTGAGCTGAACGTGGATATCTACGGCTCGGCGAGTACGACTGATGATCGCCGCTCGTCCCGTTGACGATGGTCGCAGTTCCGCCAATTGCGGCCTGTCGCTATAGACTGCTCTCCGGCTTTATAGAATTCGCTGCCTGATCAGGCCGGATGCACGGCAGCGCCGCATCTTGGACGGTGCTCCCAGGGAGGCGCAGCCGGAGAAGACCGGATACTCTTCGGACTACTCACTGAGGTGCGCAGCATGCAATTTCCGAAGTTCGGACTCATCCCTTGGTTGCTCCTCGGTGCAACGCCCGTGGTTGCGCAGATCAACGCCGGAACCCTGCCCCCCACCCCGTCGCCTCCGTTCAAGCTCACGAAGGTCGCGCAGTTCGATCTGCCCTGGCGCATCGCCTTCCTGCCGGACGGACGCATGCTGATCACCGAGAAGATCGGCAAGCTCTTCCTCGCGACCCAATCCGGGCAGAAGCTCGAAGTCACGGGCGTGCCGCCGGTGCAGTACGAAAAGCAGAACGGCCTGCTCGGCGTCTACCTGGCCCCGTCCTATTCGAGCGATGGGGCGATCTACCTGACCTATTCGGAGCCCGGACAGGACCCGAGCACCTCGAGCTTGGCGCTCGCGCGCGCGACGCTCAAGATCGGCACCGGCACCGCCTCGCTGCAGAACCTGAAGGTCGTCTGGCACGACCCGATCAAGGGCAAGGGAGGCCAGGTCGGCGCCGCCGTGGCTTTTTCGCCGGACCAGAAATTTCTCTTCCTCACGGCCGGCGATCGGCAGCGCTTCACCCCCGCCCAGGACCCGAACCAGCCGGCCGGCAAGATCCTGCGACTGACGCTGGACGGCAAGCCCGCACCCGGCAATCCCATGGAGGGCAAGGTCGGCGCACGCTCGGTCTCGGTGATCGATCCGGCGAAAGACACGGAGGCCGCCAAGACCGCGCCGGTCGTGAGCACCTACGTTTTTGACGGCCCCAATCTGACGCCGTCCGAGACATGGACCTCGGGGCATCGCACGCCCTACGGCCTCGCGTTCGCGCCGGATGGCCGCCTGTGGGAGCTCGAGCATGGACCGCGCGGCGGCGACGAACTCAACCTGATCGAGCCGGGCAAGAACTACGGTTGGCCGCTTGTCTCGTATGCGGTGAACTACGACGGCGTGCCCATCGCAAGCCCCGACACGCGCCCCGACCTCGCCAAGCCCGTGATCTACTGGACGCCTGTCCTCGCGCCCGGCAACCTGATGTTCTACAGCGGCGCGATGTTTCCGAAGTGGAAGGACTCAGCGTTCGCGACCGGCCTCGTCAGCCGTGCCCTGCATCGGATCGAGGTCCATGGCGCGACCGCGACACCGGCCGAGCATTGGACGGTCGGCTTCCGCGTCCGCGACGTCGAGCAGGCGCCGGATGGCGCGCTGTGGTTGATCGAGGACGACCACGCGGGCGGCTTGTATCGGCTCACGCCGAAGTAATCACGTCGAGGCAAGTTCGACGAGTGGAACGTCGCCTACGGGCTACCCGTCGCGACCGCTGGCGCGGGCGCCGTGCCGGAATAGTGATCCCAGTGCCCGGCCAATTCCCGCACAACCGGACTGCCGACCAGATAGGCCGCCTCGATCGCCTCGTCATAGCCAGCGTAGTTGCCCGTGGCCTCGCTTTTGAGCAGTGCGGCAGCGCTGCCGCCTCGCGGCGGCATGGTGAAGTCGCTGGCGCTACGCAAGTCGAGCGCCCGCGCAGCGTCAACCTTGCCGGCTTGAGCCAGCATGGCTAGGGACTGCAGGTAGCTGACGTCCTCTTCCGCCGAGGTCGCCAGGCGACCCGTGCCTTTGGTCCAATAGGACACCCATTGCTCGGCCCAGCGGGTCATGGACGCACCGATCCAGAAACGGTCGGCCGTCAGCGTGTCGCCGATGAGGACGAATGGTGCGCGCCGCGCGGCCGGCGCATCGGCATAGCCGGCTCTGGCAGCTCGCAACTTGGCGTCGTCGGGCAGGTGCACCTCAGCAGTCAGTTCATAGGCCCAGCGCGTCAGCGCGGGGTTCAGGGTGAAGACCTGGACCCCGTTGCTCGAGGCCGCCGGCGGCGTCGGCGGCCCAAACGGGAGCGCACGGTCGTAGGGAACGATGCCAGTCGACCAGCCGAGCGGCATGTCCCGTGCATCGATCTCGTAGGCGAGGTCGCCGTCGACCACGTGATTGGCCCACGCGGCAGAGCCGACCGAACCGATAGCCGGGTCGATGCCGCCGATGCCGGCAAGGATCCAATAGGAGCGAGTCAGGTCGAAGCGCGGGTCCATGCCCAGCGCCATAATCGAGGCCGCGGCGTGGGCCTTCCCGACGCCGGTGACGATCGCCAGGACATGATCCTTGGGGTCGTAGCGAAGCGGATGGAAACCTTGCGGGAAAGCGATCGTCTCGGCGAGCGGATAACGCTCCACCCAATTCTGCAACTCGCCTGCGCCATCACCGCTGTCTGCGCCGATCTCGAAAGTGGTGACCACCACCACCCGTACCTCCAGCGGCGCCGCGGCCGTGGCGGGCTCCGCCAACGCGGCTCCCGCGCAACCCAGGGTCAGGGTCAGCGCGAGCCAGGCGCTCGCGAAACGAAACTTGCAGAAACGATGCACGATAGAACTTCCGAGGTTGGAGGTGGCCGCGCACTCCCGGACAGCGGCATGAGTCGATAAGCTACCTTCGACCAGGGGCCTCAAGCCCGAGCACCGGCGGCATCCGCGCTGATCAAAGTGGAACGGCGCGGCAAGCCACTGGCCGCCACGCTCAGGACGAGAAGCTGTCAGAACTTGGCCTTCAGGCTGACTTCGAGGCTGCGCGGAGGATTGACCGTGATGAAGTCGTTGCCGTAGTACGGCGCATCGTTCGTCAGGTTGCGCCGGTTGGTGACGTTGTAGACCGACGCCTTGACCTCGAACTGCCGGAAGTCGTAGGACGCAGCAGTGTTGAGGGTGTACTGGCGCGGGATTTCCGGCGACTTGTAGTAGCCGCCGTTGGCGACGATGGATGCCGGCACATCGGACGAGTTGTCCAGGTCGATCCGGCCCGACGTCGTGGTCTCGATGGGGCTGGTCACCTGCAGGTTGGCCTGCACGCCCAATCCGCTCTCGAACTTGTAGTTGGCGAGGATGTTGAACAGGTTCTGCGGCACGCCTGGATCCTTGAACTTCTGGCCGCCCGCCCAGGTGATCTCGTTGCCGGCACCGTCGACGTTCGCTCCCACCTGTGCGGGATAGTCGTAGAAGCCCTTCGCCGAGTCGAGGATGGTGCGCAGGAAGGAATAGCTCGCCGTCATGAAGAAGCGCGGGCTCGGCTGGTAGTTCAATTCGGCCTCGAAGCCGCTGATATGCGCCTCGGTCTTGGCCGTGCCGCCGGGGCCGCTCGGTTCCGTTCGCGCCTGCCGGAACACGGCCGTCGACAAGAACAGGCTCTTGTTCAGAAGATCGAACTTCTCGCCAATCTCGGCCAGGCGCGAGATCTGGCGCAGTTGGGTCGAATCCTCCACGCCGAACGTGGCGACGCCGCCGTCCTGCGCGTTCGGATCGACGTACTGGGCATAGTCGTAGGTGAGGTACGTCGACGTCCAGGGCGCTGGCTTGTAGACGACGCTGGCGTTTCCGTTGCCCAGGATGTACCAGTGCGACGAGTGGAATTGCGCAACCCCCGCCAGCAGGCCATCTTCACCCGCCGTATCGAACGGATCCTTCTCGTTGAGCTTGACGAAGTCCGCGCGTGCGCCGTACAGGATGTTCAGCTGAGGGGACACCGTGATGCGATGTTCGAGGAAGAGGGCCGCATCGGCCAGGTCCGAATCGACCGAGTCGTTCGGCGAATAGGCGTCCCGAGCGGGAAAGCCGTTCAGCGTCTTGTTGAATGGCCCGGTGTAGTTGACGCCACTCAGCTGGTCCGTCGGCAAGACCCACGTGGACGGGCTGGTGGACAGATCGTAGACGCTGACCACTTCGTCAAAGAAGTTCTGGATGGTGTTCACGTGAGCGAAGCGGAACGTGAAGCCGGCGTCGATGGACTGGGCACGTGTTTCTTCGCCTGGCTTCGCCGGATCCTTGATCGACGCACCGAAGTTGTACTTGTAGTCCGTCTTGTTCTCGATCGTATAGCTGTTCGCGGTCGAATCCTCGTAATAGAACTGAACCACGTTGTAGCGATTCAAGAAATTGAAGAACGTGTTGTTGGATACGGAGGCCTGGTCGCTGATTTCGTAGTTCTGGATCAGCTGCATGTTGTACTTGAACGCGCGCGCGCCGTCGCCAGGGGTCTCGTCGATGTTGGTGCGACGGTCGAGCTGTACCGGATTGCCCAGCGTCACAGGGGTCAGATAGTTGGTGATGGCGTCCGGCGTACCGGTGAGATAGGTCCCGTGGTCGATGAACGCCTGGTTCACTCGGTTGACCCCGTCGTTCTCGGTGTACTTCGCGTCGACGATCTCGCTGTTGAACTCCACCGAGTATTTCGGCGATACCTCGTCCAGTACCGAAAAGAACAGGGACTGCTGATGCGTGTACTGGCCGTACCAGTAGCTGCCGCTGTTGTCGCCCGCATAGCTGACACGGTAGGCGAGACCCGGATTCGCAGGGCCGACGGGGCCGCCCAGGTCGAAGCCGATACGACGCTCGCCCTGAGTGTCGAACTGCGTGTCGACCACGCCCGATAACTTGACGAAATTCGGCTGCTTCGTGCTGATGTTGATCGAGCCGCCCACACCCGCGCCCGGACCGGACTGCACCGTGGCAGGCCCCTTGTTGATATCGATGGTGTCGATGGCGTTGAAGCTGAACGGCGCGCCGTAGCCGTTGGACGTGAAGCTGTCGCGCATGCCGTTGATGAAGACGTCGGCATACTGACCGCGGATGCGCGGCACGTTGGGGACGCCGAAGGAGGAGTCGGAGTAGGCGCTGGACGTGAGGTATGAGAAGCCCTCGGGGTTCTTGACGTTGAGTGCTTCGAGTTGCGCAGTCGACAGGATGGTGTTGTTGCGCGGCGTGTCGAGCACCGACAGGTCCATGCCGAACGCGGACGACGAAGTCACCGTGGTCGGCAGGATCAGCTCGCCGCGCTTGATTCCGTTGACAACGACCTGCTGGGACGGCAATTCGCCTGTCGCCGCGGCAGCCGACGCCGGGGCAGCTGCAGCAGGCGTCTTGGCGGGGGCGGCGTCCGATTGCGCGAATGCCGGCGTGGATCCAAACGCCGCGAGGAGCGGAACCGTGATGGCGAACTGCGTCTTGACTTTCATTGCTCGAACCCGTGGTTTTTGTCGATGTGGAATGAGGCCCGGGCGTCGCACGCAGGGCGCGGCGCCGTGGTACCGAACAGCTGGATGTGGAACTTTCGAACGCCGGTGGCGATCGCATATCTCGGGGAAAGCCATCGCAATTCGCGTTCCATGCCCCTTGACTGATCTCGACGATATGTCTCGCTCCATGGGCGAACATACTTTTTCGCGAATGGGATTCATCAGCTCGGACATATGTCACCCGGGCAGCATCGCGCCCGCCGCAGGGCTTGTTCACCAAAGTTGTTTGCTACCGCACCTCGGCAGTGCCGCGCGCACCGTCCTGCTTCAGAAATACCGCATCGCAGGGCTTGCGAATGCATTGGCGCGGCGCATGGCTGAGCGCAAGCTTACGGAGATCGCCGTCCTCTTTCACCGCGAGCTCGGCCGACGGTGTGGTAAGGCCGCATCGATTCGTGTCCGCCAACTGCGACATCCGGCCAACGTTGTCGACGCGAAGATTGCAGGCGACAACCTCAACGGGGCTTGGGATGTCGCACGGGGGTGCCGATCCGTTGGACATGGATCAGGGGCGTTGGGATCGCATGCCTCAGCCAAACGCCTGCGAGTCAGGCGGTGGACAATTGCGGCTTCCGGCCAACTGGCGACGTTGACGATAGACAGCTTCCCGGTGCGTCGCCCAGGCCTCGACGACGTCTTACATTGAAGGACATTGGCGAGCGTCTGGGAACCACGTTCCCGAACCTGCTGGGCCTACGATCGACGCATCAGGCCTATTTCTCTGATGAACCCTTCGGCAAGGTCATGACCACCTCGGGACGGATCGGCAAAGCGCTCGCCGCCATTTGGGACTTTCCTTCTTTCAATGCTGCGCTGTCGGAAAGGATGCTGACAGCCTCATCGAGAAGGGAATCGTTGATGGTGTTCTTGGTCTTTTCTACGGCGAGATCCTTGTCGAGCTTGCGTTCGTTGAACTGCAAGCCATCGTCAGCCAGAGCGCTGCTCGCGCCCGTTCCGGTGGCGCCCAGCATGGCAGCCAGGCGCTTCTCCGAGGCGGCGCGCTCTTTGCGTCGAACCCCTTCATTGAGTGAAATCACGTTGTTGTTGCGAAGTTCCTGTGCCTTGGCCACGTCCTGCAGCAGGTTCTGGAAGTCAAGGTCGTGCTGGATGCGGGTCGCGTGCCACGCCAACAGGCGGGGCAACTGTATTGCCATGTCGCCCACTGGCGCGTAGTCGGCCGCCTTGATACGGGTCCATGGCAAGGCGTTGTCGTAGCTCGACTCGCCGAACTGAGTGTCGTCGTTGGTTTGCGGATAGAGGATGTCCGGCGTCACGCCACGGAGTTGGGTCGTTCCGCCGTTCACCCGGAAAAACTGCGCGATTGTCATTTTCAGTTCGCCGTACACCGGCGTGGCGTTCTTGGCGATTTGGTCGAGGCTGGCTATGGTCTGGACCGTGCCCTTGCCGAAGCTGCCCTCCCCGATAATCACGCCCCGACCGTAGTCTTGAATCGCCGCGGCAAAGATTTCCGACGCCGAAGCCGAGCCCCTGTTGATCAGCACGCCCAGCGGCCCGTCCCAAGCCAGGCTGACATCGACGTTTTTCTCCACGGTGATGTCGCCTTTGGCATTGCGGGTCTGAACCACTGGCACCTTGCCAACGAACATGCCCGTCAGGTTCACCGCTTCGCGCAGCGAGCCGCCGCCGTTGTTGCGTAGGTCGATCAACAGGCCATCCACTTTCTGAGCCTTCAGATCTACCAGCAGCTTGGCCACGTCACGCGCTGCGCTGCGGTAGTCCTCATCGCCTTTTTGCAGCGCGTCGGCATCCTCGTAGAACGAAGGCAAGGTAATCACGCCGATCAGGCGTTTGCCCGCACCCGTCGTCACAGAATAAACCTTGGCCTTGGCCGCGCTGTCCTGCACCGTGATGGTGTTGCGGATCATTACCACGGTCTTGTTTGTCGCATCAGGCCCGTTGTCGGCCGGCAGGATGTCCAACCGCACCGCCGAACCCATCGTGCCGCGAATCAGCGCAACCGTGTCGTCCAGACGCCAGCCGACAACATCTTCCATGGTGCCGGCCGAGCCTTGCGCGACGCCCACGATACGGTCGCCGACCTTCAACTGCCCCGACAGGCTCGCGGGCCCGCCTGGCACCAGTTCCCGGATGGTGGTGTAGCCGTCGATCTCGGTCAGAACCGCGCCAATGCCCACCAGTGACAGCCGCATCGAGATGTCAAAGTTTTCTGCGGCACGCGGTCCCAGGTAGTTGGTGTGGGGTTCGATCGCCATCGTGTACGCATTCATGAATGTCTGGAAAGCGTCGGTGCTGGTGATCTTGCCCAGACTCTTGGAGGCGCTGTCGTAGCGCTTGTCGAGGATCTTCGCGATCGTCCGGTCATCCTGGCCGGCAAGCTTGAGCCGCAACCAATCATTCTTGACGCGCTTGCGCCAGAGGTCGAGTGAATCTGCCTCGGTCGCGGGCCAGGGCTGGTCCTTGCGGTCGATCGTCAACGATTCGTCGCGCTCGAAATCGAATCCCTTGTGCAGCAAGCTGCGGGCATAGGTCAACCGCTCAGCCGCTCGGTGTTCGTACAGGTTGAAAATCTCGAATGGCGCGCGCAAGTCCTCGGTCAGGATCGCATCGTCGAGCAGGGTGCGGTCAACAGCCAGGCGATCGATGTCGGACTGCAAAAAGTAGAGCCTCTCGGGGTCGAGCGCCTTCAAGTACTGGTCGAACATCTTGGCCGACAACGCATTGTCGAGCGGGACGGCCTTGTAGTGGTAGCGTGACAGCAATTCCGCAGCCAGATGGGCCGCCCTGGCCTCCTGCGCCTCCGGCTTCAGCAGCGGCGGGAAAGCCACATCCAAGTCCGCAGCAGCAACCTGCGTTGCAGCCGTCAGTGCCAGCACGAACCAAATCAGCGTCTGTTTCAATCTCACTCCATCACCGTTGAACGGCCCATGAAAATCCCACACTCCATCCTTGGCCATAGGCCGAAGGATGCCTGACGGCGACATGTCAGTGACCGCCGGTCATGCAAACTCATTCGTCGGGCGCCCCTCACACTGACCTGGCCAACGTGAATGGTGCCATGTCTCGTGCCGCAGGCACTGCGCGGCGATGAACGTGGTCTGAAGGTGAGTCGCTGCTTGAGCGTGCCGCACGGCGCAAGCAACCGCTAGAGCTGGAGCAGCTGACGCAAAATTTCGGTCGTGCCCGGTTCGGGTTTTTGAGCGAATTGGTATGAAGTCGCTTGCTCGCTGTCGGCCACTTCCTGCAAGTCGCGTTCGACTGCTTTCCGCGAGACTGCCAACTGAGCTGGATAGCTGATCAGCTGGATGTGGGGGTTCACGAGTTGTGCAAGCAAGCACGGCAGAGGTGGCCAGGTCGTCCCCCGCCGCCTGTGCCTAACCCTATCGGTTCTTCTCGCGGGAACGTGGCACGACAACCCGCACGTTCAATCCGCTCCTGCCGGGCGGATCGGAGAGGACGAGCGTGGCGCCGTGCCACTGCGCTGCCTGGCGCACGATGCTGAGGCCCAGGCCATGGCCGTCTGCGCGGTCGGTGTTCTCGCGATGAAAGCGTTTGAAGACGAGTTCTCGCCTGTCGGCCGGAATGCCGGGACCGTCGTCGCACACGTCCACCTGCACCGCATCGTCAGTGGACGATAGCGTGATCTCCACGGCTCCGCGGACGTCGACATAGCGCACCGCGTTCTCGATGAGGTTGCGAAACATCGCAACGAGGGAGGCCTCGTGACCGCGGACGGTTGCCTCGGAGCTATCGTAGACGAAGGCCATGACGATGTTCTTCTCCGCGATCTGGGGTGCGAATTCTTCGATGCTGGACTTGATGATTGCCACGAGGTCGCAGTTCTCGTGGATCCCGATGGCCGCGCCGATGTCCAGCCGTGCGAGCGCGAGGATCTGTTCGATACGGCGAGCCAGGCGAGAAAGGCTCGCCTGCGCGTTGGCGAGCGCCACGTCGGCGGCCACACGATCGCTCGCCAATGCGGCGCTTTCGAGAAGAATCATCGTCGCCGCGAGAGGCGTGCGCAGCTCGTGCGCCACATCGGCGTTGAATCGCCGCTCGCGTTCGAGGGCGCTTTCGAGGCGCTCGAATTGCAGGTTCAACGTATCGACTAGCGGGCGCAGTTCCTGCGCGGCATCTTCCAGTACCACGGGGCGACGGTTGCCGGGCGCACGCGCACTCAGCAAGGTCGTCAGACGTTGCAATGGCAGCAGCCCCTGCCGCACTGCGAAGCTCAGCAACAAGGCAAGCAGGGGCAGGCCAACGATCAGGGGCACGCTATGTTCGAACACGAGACTGCGTGTGATGTCCTCCCGGGTGTCGAATCGCTCGCCTATCCTTACCAGCACGCCCGAAACTCCGCGGATGGTGAAGAGGCGCCATCGCGTGCCGTTGAAGGTCTTGGTCCGGAATCCGATGTCGTCGACGGTCGGCCTGGGAATGTCCTTGAAGTCCAACGTGACCACGATCGCCGCGCCAGCCGAGTCGAAGGCCTGGTAGCCGACCGCCGGGTCGGCATTGAAGATGTCGACGGAAACCACGGCGGAGGCGCTGCTTCCTTCCGCGGGGTGCGCGACGAGAAGCGGAAGTCGCGCGCCATGCGCGATGAGCGAGGCCACGGTTCGACCAGCCTGGGCGAGCCTGCTGTCCAGCAGTTCTCCCATGGCGCGCGACTCGTGCTGGAAGCCGATGATGCCCACCGGGACCAGGACGAAGAACATCACGGAGATGTTCAGCCAGGTCAGCCGCGCGCGCAGGCTGATGCGCCTCACTTCGGATCCCGCGGAACCATGTATCCCACGCCGCGTACCGTGCGGATCGTCTCGGGGCCGAGCTTCTTTCGCAGCCAGTGCACCTGCACTTCCAGCGCGTTGCTGTCCACGCCGGCGTCGATGCCGTACAGCGAGGTCTCGAGATCCTCGCGCCGCACGATGCGGCCGACGCGCTCCATCAGTATGCGCAGCAGCGCGAACTCACGTCGCGCGAGCTCGACGGGCGCGCCGTGGAATTCGACCGCATGCGTTGCCAGGTTCAGGCGCATGCCGCAGGCCTCGATGAGGCTGTCGGACAAGCCGTGCGCGCGCCGCGTGAGGGAGCGGATGCGGGCCGCGAGTTCGTCGAGGTGGAAAGGCTTGACCAGGTAGTCGTCGGCGCCCAGGTCGAGGCCGCGTACGCGCGTCCGGACGGCGTCGCGCGCGGTCATCACGAGCACCGGCGTCTGAATGCCGGCGCCGCGGGCCCTGGCCAGGACGTCCAGCCCGTCGATGTCCGGCAGCCCGAGATCGAGCAGCACCAAGTCGGCCGCCCCATCCTGCAGGGCGTATCCGGCTTCCTTGCCCGTTCGCAGCCACGTCACCGCATAGGCCTGCTGTTCAAGCGCATGGCGGATGGCGTCGCCGAGTTGGGCGTCGTCTTCGATCAGAACGATGTGCACGTGCGTGACTCGCCCAAGTCGAGCGTGAGTGGGAGTTGTCCGGCTCCGGAAATGCGGGCTGTCGTCCACGGCGATGTCGGGCCCGCCGCATCGGTTCGGGCAGCGGCCCGGAGTTGCAGCATCCGACGATCATGACGGAAGACGAAAGACGACATGCGCGTCCTGGTCAGCCGAGCAACCGCCGTCGTCGACGGCAGCCCTGATCGATTCAAGACTAGCGAGCCGCGTGTTCCTGCGACTGCGCGGAGGCCACGCCGACCCCGCGCGCGGGTGCGGCGTCCGCTGCCGTTTCGAAGACGCGCTCGGCGCTGGCCACGGAGCTGCCGCCTGTGCTGTCCAGGTACGGCTGGTATCGGCCAGGAGCCGAGAGTTGATCAGCGGACGCGGAACGGATCTGCGCGTCGTCGAGGACGAGCGCGGCGCGTGCCGCGGAGGTGCCGCCCGTGCTGTCCGCGTACTGCTGGAACGTACTTTCGCCAGAGGGTTCGGCACCCGGCGAAGTGCGCGTCGGGTAACTCGGCGAGGCAGTCGGCACGATGCCGGCCGGCGTGGGGACGAGCTCGCCATGGATCTGCGAGCTCCCGCCCGTGCTGTCCGCGAAGGTTTGTGCGCCTGCTGCGCCAACCCACGCGGCATTCAGCGCCGCGGCGAGGAGAGCGGAGACCGTGATGGACAGGGTGGTATTCATGATCATTCCTTCGAATAGTGAATGGCACGCGCCCGACTCCTGGGCGCAAGTTCGGTGGCAGTCGCCCGATCAGCGGGTTGCGATTTGGGGTGGGGCCGTCGACGCGACCTGCGCCGGCGTCGCGTCCGGGGCGCGAGCCGCTGCCTGTTCGCGCATTTCCTCTGCGGGAGCAACGGCGTATCGCGCGGGGTCTGTCTCGGCCATCGTCCGGCCTTCGTCGCCGAACGCCATGTCGCCCAAACGGATCGCCTCGGCCAATTGCGCGCGCACTTCGGCACGCGTCAATCCGGCGACGGGCGCCGGCTGCGGGTAGTGCGGCGGATCGATCTCCGCCAGCGTTCGGCTGTTGTCTCCGACCAGGATGCTGCCCGTTTTGATGGATTGCAGGAGATCGGCCTTCACTTGTGCCCGCGTGGCGGTGCTGATGGCGGTGCGCGCGGGGCTGTTGTCGGGGCCCCCGTTGTGCGCGCTGATGTCGAGGTCGCCATGCGGGACCATGCCCGCGGCCTGGGCCGCATGCAGTTCCGCCAGCACCTGTTCACGAGTCATCGAGCCGTCTTGCGTTGCTGAGGCGTCCTGTGCCTTGGCCACGCCGGCAGTCGTTGCGGCCGTGAACAGGATGAGAGACAGGCTGAGAGCGCGGTGTTTGTTCATGGTGATTCCTTGACGCGTGGAGGGAAAAGCTCCTGGTCGATCGAGCGGTGTGATTGCCGTGACCGGAGGCCGTGGAGAGATCCTCGCGCCGCTACCTTTTCAGAACCTTAGGGAATGGGCGGGGCGATGCGGTGTCGTCTCGACGTTCAGGTTCATTTCAGCGAGAAGCGCCGACGCGCCTCGCTGCGAACAGTCGCTCGAGGTTGCCAAGACTTGGAAAAGGTCGCGACCTCATCACCTGCTCGCAGAAGGGGGCTCTCGTCGGACTGCGGAAGTCTCCCCCCGTTTCATGGCGTCCAAATGGCCTCCGCTCGCCTCCGCCGTCGCGCTCGCGGGGCCCACCCAGATCGATCAGCTCCTGGTGTTCACATTCTTGCAGACCCGAAAACCTTCAATACGCAGCTCTTGTCGGACCAGTTGCCCGGGATCAAAGGTTGGGCAGGCCGCCCATGCCGGCACGCGGCGCCGGCGCGAGCCGCGGGCCTCCATGGTGACTCTCACATGTCCGGCGCGAATGTTGCTCGACCGGCTGCAGCCGGCCGGGAGCGGGTCTTCTGCAGCGTCCGCTATCGAGAGATCCGCAGTGCCGATGCCCGACAGTCAAGCAAGGAATGCAAACGAACGTCGCATGGGGTCGGCAATCAATGTCTGAATAGTTACAGCTCCAACATTCCGGTTCACTCCGACGCAACACCGAGCACCGGAGATGCCGAGACTGAGGTTTTGCCCTTTGCCGGAAGCCGTCTCGTGCCCCTCATTCGATCCCGTTCGCGCGCATCGCGCCGTCTTGTCTGCGCGTCCCGCTTCATCCTGCTCTGCCTCTCGGGCACGGCCACAGCGGTGTCGCTCGCCGCGCCACCGAGTACATGCGTTCCCCCCATTGCCGCCACGAACACCCGGGCGGCAGTTGCCAACGTCGGTACTGGCACGCCTCAGAGCTGCACCGAGGTCGCATTGCGTTCCGCGGTACTCAACGCATCGGTCGTGAAGTTCGACTGCGGCGACAGCCCGGTGACCATCACCTTGTCGTCGACGATTGCGGTACCCACCGATCGCAATATCGTGATCGACGGCGGAGGCAAGATCACGCTGGACGGGGGCGGCCGCACGCGGTTGCTGAGCGTCGATCGCGAGAACTTCCGCACCAGCCACGTTGGTCTCACGCTGCAACACATCACGCTGGCTAACGGCAAGGCCGTCGGCACACGCTACGTACCACCCTCGACCAGCAACGCGTCGTGCTCCTACGGCTGGTCGGACGGGGGCGGGGGGGCGGTCTACGTTCGCGATTCGGTACTGCACGCGATCGATGTGGCTTTCCTCCACAACGGCGCCGAGAGCCCAGGCCCGGACGTGGCCGGCGGTGCGATCTACGCGGTCGCCTCGCTAGACGTGACGGTAGTCGGCTCGACTTTCGACGGCAACACGGGATCGAACGGCGGGGCGATCGGCTTGCTGCAAAGCGATGGCCGGCTCGTCAACGATGCCTTCGAGAACAACGCTGCCACCGGGACCGGAGCAAACTATGTCGGCGGCGCGGCGACCGGATGTGCCGGCGTGGCGCAGGCCAACCAAGGCGGCTCAGGCGGAAACGGTGGGGCGGTGTCGATCGATGGCGGCTCTGACGGCGCGCAGCTCGTGTGTGGCGCGACCTTCTCCAGCAACACAGCCAACGCTTTCGGTGGCGCGCTGTTTCGCACGGCCGATTCGGCGCCCCGCCAGACCACGTTCGACCGCACGCTGTTCGAGGCTAACCGAGCAAAGAGCGGCGGCGCGCTGTACGTGCAGAACGCGAAGCCGCTGGTCATCGTCGGCTCGACATTCGCAGCCAACAGCGCAATCGGGGCGGGCGCCGCAGACCTGGTGGGCGATGCGCTGAATATCACCAACACGACGTTCGCGAACAACCTCGCGACCCTGGGTATCGGGGGCGCCCTCCAACTGAGCGGCAGCGACGCCAGCGGCTTTATCCGCAATGCGACCTTCGCCGGCAACCAGTCCACCGGCGGCCCCGGCTACTTCAGCGCGGCAATCGCCGGCGCGCTGAACTTCCCCATCGCCAATACCGTGTTCGCAAACAATCTCACGAAGGACGCTGGCTCGCCGATGCAATGCTGGTTCTCCGCCGGCGCCGGTAGCGCTGATGTGCAATGGCCGCTGAAGCGCCCGATCGGTGGGCTGACCGACACTCCGTGCGTCACCGGCGTGCGATTCGTCGATCCGCAACTCGGCGTACTCGCGGCCAACGGCGGCCCGACGCCGACCGTCGCGCCGGCGTCGGCAAGCCCATTGCGGGGTACCGGCACCAACTGCCCCGCGACCGACCAGCGCGGGGCGGCGCGCAATACGGCGCACTGCACGATCGGTGCGGTCGAGTAGAGAGGCCCGGGCCGACCGACTCCTCACAGCGTCGGCCGAATGGCTAGGGACAGCCTGCCCGGTGGTTCGCTTCAGTTCACGCTTGTTGGCGATCGGCCTCAGGCGGGGCCTTGCTGCGAGTGGCAGCCAGACAAGCCCGACGCTCGGTAAGCGGGCACTATCCGGCGCGGGGGCGACCTCCGTGAGGTACTTGTCGGCCACTACTTCAAGGAGCGAGTCCTGTCATGAGCTTCGATGTCATTGTTTGGCTGGGCTGTGCGGTTGCGCTTCCCCAGGCACTGCCGGAGGCGCATACCTGGACGCACTATCGTTCGTCGATGCCGAATCTCGATGGCCTGCCGCCGTCGATTGCCGAACAATTTCGCGACATCGAGAGCTGGCAACTCGTGCGGGAGTCCCATCTCATCAATGCCAGCTACGCATCAAAGACTCGCCTCACGTTCGATGACTTGAGGCTGATCGCTCCCAGCATCTCCGTACGGACGGTCGGCGCGCCCACCTCTTCCGCCGAGACTTCCCCGGACACGGGCGGCGACACGAGAAAAGTCGAATTGGAGGCTCGCGCTCGCGATGCAAAGCTCGGCGTGTCACTTGTGCTCGAAGGCGTCTCTGATGATGGAGTCAACGAACTGATCGCTATGGCCGGCCATCTCGCCCGAGCATGTGGCGGCGCAGTTCTCGAAGCGCCTACGGGCTTTCACGAGCTCGACACTTCGGGCCAGGTGGTCGAGTAGGTCGACAGGTCGTGTGCGCAACCCGACCCGAATCACCCCGATACGAGGCGCGCCGCCGTAGCCGCCGTCACCTCGGTATGCGCGACGCCAGCGACCAGGCCCGTTCGTGGAACCAGCGCGCGCGCGCGATCCGCTTCCAGAAGACGGGGAAGACGTCCTGCAGCGGAAGCACGTCGTCGATGGCGACCGCGCCTGCATCCACGGCGCGGTAGACCTCGTCGAGCAGTCGCAGCCAGGCCGCGGCGGTTTCGTCCTGCCAGAACGCGATGCCGCCCGGGGCGTGCGCGGGCAGGAACTCCATCACCTCCGCGTCGTGGTCGGCCGCGGGCAGGCCGGTCAGGATCGGGCCAAGCCCTGCCAGCAGCCGGCGGTACTGGTGGATGGACACCGGATTGATGCGGTCGCCGTCGTCGCCGCTGAAGGCCTGCCAGCGCGGGCTGCGAGCGCGCGCGTCCCGCACGGCGGCGTCCAGCGGGGCGTCGTCCCAGGCGTGGTGGATGGCGCCCTGCGTGCCGAAGCTCAGCGCGCCGCGCAATCCGGACGACGCCATCACGAGTTGCAGGCGCGCGCCTCCTTCGAGTTCGAGCGCGAAACGGCGGCCCTCGAGGGGATCGCCCGCCAGGGTGTCGACGAGCACGCTGCCCATGTGCGTGACGCTCCCCTGGAGCCATTGCCACAGCTGGGTCTGCTGGGCTTCGCGCAGGTGTGTTTCGCCGATCACCGCCGCGCGCAGGCCGAGCTCCCGCAACAGGGCGCCGAGCACTGGCGCCCAGGCCAGGTTGCCGGGCCAGAACGCGGTCGGTCGCAGGCCGAGCAGGCGCTCCTTGCAGGCGAGGTCGCGTTCGATCTGCATCCGCAGGTAGCGTGGCGGCACGAGGAACGGACAAACCTCGTAGAAGGTGCAGGCCAGGCTTTGCACGTGGCCGTCCTCGACCGCCGCGCGAAGAAGGGCTAGGCAGGCGGGACGGGACTCGGCGATGCGTTCCAGGAGGCTGCCGGTGATGGCGAGGGCCACCGGCGCGCCGCGCTCGCGATGCGCCTGCAGCAGCAACTGCAGGCTATCGTCGACGGTGGCCGCGACCTCGTCGGCGCTGGCGCATGGCGGCAGGTGGTAGTACCAGCCCAGTGTCAACCCCATGCCGGCTCCTGCGCGTCGCGCTTGAC
>Ga0302313_10001123_pt1 | contig 21154 bp, 17 predicted proteins | sample III_Palsa_N2_2_FD_200454 | JGI IMG/M metagenome (GOLD analysis project Ga0302313, IMG submission 200454) | Peat permafrost microbial communities from Stordalen Mire near Abisko, Sweden - III_Palsa_N2_2 | ecosystem: Environmental > Terrestrial > Soil > Palsa > Peat permafrost | place: Sweden...
GCGTCGACGTGCCGATGCTGGCGACTATCTCAGCGCCGTCGTCGCTGGCGATTGCTATCGCCCGGCAGGCCGGTGTGCGGCTGGTCAGCTTCTGCCGCGAGGCAGGTTACGTCGACTACGACACGCTTGCGCCGACGTAACCGCTGCCTGCTCAGTCAAACTGCCGGAAATCCGGTTTGCGCTTTTCGAAGAACGCCTTGAACGCCTCGCGCGCTTCCGGCGCGAGCAGCATCTTGCCGAAGTGCACGGCTTCGTCGCTCATCTGCGTTTGCAGTTCGTGGTGGCTCGCACGCTTCATCAGCGACTTGGTCACACGCAGCGACGAAGCCGGCAGCGCCGCCAGCTTGACCGCCTGCTCGAGTGCAAATGCATCGACTTCAGCGGCGGGCAGCAGGCGGTTCACGAAACCCATCCGTTGCGCTTCACGCGCATCGAACGCTTCTCCCAGTAGCAGCTTTTCCGCCGCGGCCTGATAGCCGGCGATGCGCTGCAGCAGCAGGCTCGACGCCGCCTCCGGGCACAGCCCAAGCTGCGCGAACGGCAGCGAAAAGGTCGCCGTGTCAGCGGCATACACCAGGTCGCAATGCAGCAACAGGGTTGTGCCAATCCCTACCGCCGGGCCCGCCACCGACGCCACCACCGGCTTCTCCGCGGAGCTGATCGCGCGCAGGAACTGGAACACCGGCGCGCTCTCGCCCATCGGCGGCGTCTTCATGAAATCTTCCAGATCGTTGCCGGCGCTGAAAATGCCGACGCTGCCGCGAAACAGGATCGCGCGCACGGACGCATCGCCCTGCGCTTCGACCAGCGCGTCGGCCATCGTCTGGTACATCGCGGCCGTAATCGCGTTCTTCTTGTCCGGCCGGTTGAAGGCAATCGTCAGCACGCCGTTGGCGCGCTCGACCAGAATGTCCATCGTCATCTCCTTTTAGTCCCGCTCGGTGCTGCTCAACACTGCCTGTTGCGGCTGTGTTGCGGCTGTGTGCGCTGAATGAAAAAAACGGTTCGCAAGCCTCAGCGCTTACGAACCGTTCTGAGGTCTTCAAGGGACCTGTACACGCACGATTACAGACGCTCGATGATGCCCGCTGCGCCCATCCCCGTGCCGACGCACATCGTGACCATGCCGTACTTGTAGTTGCGACGGCGCAGGCCGTGCACCACCGTCGACGCACGAATCGCGCCCGTTGCGCCGAGCGGGTGGCCCAATGCAATCGCGCCGCCAAGCGGGTTGATCTTCGACGGATCCAGACCGAGGTCCTGGATCACCGCCAGCGACTGCGCCGCAAACGCTTCGTTCAGCTCGATCCAGTCGAGGTCTTCGATCTTCAGACCAGCGGCTTTCAGCGCAGCCGGAATCGCTTCCTTCGGACCGATGCCCATGATTTCCGGCGGCACGCCACGCACGGCGAAGCTCACGAAACGCGCGAGCGGCGTCAGGTTGAATTCCTTCAACATCTTTTCCGACACCACGATCAGCGCGCCCGCACCGTCCGAGGTCTGCGAGCTGTTGCCGGCCGTCACCGAGCCCTTGTTGGCGAACACGGTGCGCAGCCTGGCCAGACCTTCCAGCGATGTGTCCGCTCGCGGACCTTCGTCGAGCGCAATCTCACGAGTCTTCACCTTCACTTCGCCGGTGGCGAGATCGGGGAAACGCTCGGTGATCGTGTAGGCGGCGATTTCGTCGTTGAACTCGCCGGCTTGCTGTGCGGCGATAGCGCGGCGATGCGATTCGACCGAGAACTGGTCTTGCGCTTCGCGGCTGATCTTCCAGCGCTCGGCGACCTTCTCCGCGGTCAGGCCCATGCCGTAGGCGATGCCGAAGTCTTCGCTGCGATCGAAGATGTGCGGTGACATCGAAGGCTTGTTGCCCATCATCGGCACCATGCTCATCGATTCGCAGCCACCGGCGATCATCGCGTCGGATTCGCCGACGCGGATGCGGTCAGCGGCCATCGCCAGCGCGGTCAGGCCCGAGGCGCAGAAGCGGTTCACCGTGACGCCGCCGACCGTGTTCGGCAAGCCGGCCAGCAGTGCGCCCATCCGCGCGACGTTCAGGCCTTGTTCGGCTTCTGGAATCGCACAGCCGATGATGGCGTCTTCGATCACCTTGGTGTCGAGGCCGGGCACTTGCGCCACGGCTGCTTTGATCGCGTGCACCAGCAGTTCGTCCGGGCGCGTGTTCTTGAACATCCCGCGCGGCGCCTTGCCGATCGGCGTACGGCTCGCGGCGACGATGTATGCGTCTTGCAATTGCTTTGTCATTTGAGGCTCCTCAATTTGCTCGTCGCGCGTTAGTTACGCACCGGCTTGCCGGTTTGCAGCATGCCCATGATCCGTTCCTGCGTCTTCTGCGTGCCGAGCAGATCGACGAACGCACGGCGCTCGAGTTTCAGCAGCCATTCTTCATCCACCAGACTGCCTGCTTCGACATCGCCACCGCACACAGCTTCGGCGATACGGCTCGCGATCAGATAATCGTGCTCGCTGATGAAACGGCCATCGCGCATGTTGACGAGCGACGCCTTGATCGTTGCAATCGCCGAGCGCCCTGCAACCGGCACCTGCGTAACGCGCAGCGGCGGACGATAACCGGCAGCGGCCAACGCACGCGCTTCCTTCTTCGCCACGTCGAGCAGTTCGAACACGTTGAAGACGATCGTGTCGGAAGGCTTTAGGTAGCCCATTGCGCGGGCGTCGAGTGCGGAGGCCGAGACCTTCGCCATCGCGGCGTTTTCAAACGACTTTTGCACGAACTTCAGCAGGTCGTTGGTCGCACCGGCTTGCGTCGCCGCTTCCGCTGCCCGCAGTGCCGCTTCCTTCAGACCGCCGCCAGCGGGCACGAGACCCACACCCACTTCGACCAGACCGAGATAGCTCTCGATGTGCGCCACACGTTTCGCGCTATGCAGCGCCAACTCGCAACCGCCGCCGAGCGCGATGCCCGACACAGCGGCAATGACAGGCACGTTCGCATACTTCACGCGCAGCATGCCCTGCTGGAACTTCTGCACGAACGGCTCGATACCCTTCGCGCCGCCCATCATGAACGCGGGCATCGCCTCTTCCAGGTTCGCGCCTGCGGAGAACGGACCGCCCGGCGTGCCGAGCTTCAGCGATGTGGGTTGCCACACCACCAGGCCCTTGTATTCCTTTTCAGCGAGCTCGATCGCTTGCGTGAGACCGTCGATGACCGACGGTCCGATCGTATTCATCTTGCTCTTGAACGATACGATCAGGACGTCGTTCTCGCCGGCACGATCATCGACCCATGCGCGAACCGCGTCGGTTTCGAACAGCGTCTTGCCGTAGGTCTTCGGATCGACACCCGTCTCGCCGACCAGCGGCGCGCGGAACACCTGCTTCTCGTAGACGGAGAGCGACGAACGCGGCACGAAAGTCTTCGAAGCCGGCGACCACGAACCTTCGTTCGTATGCACACCGCACTTCTCAGCAACCGCACCTTCGAGTACCCACGAAGGCAGCGGCGCGCTTGACAGCGCCTTGCCTGCGGCGATATCTTCCTGGACCCACTCGGCCACCTGCTTCCAGCCGGCCGTCTGCCAGCCTTCGAACGGGCCTTCGTTCCAGCCGAAGCCCCAACGGATGGCCAGATCGACATCACGCGCGTTGTCGGCGATCGATTCGAGATGCACGCCGATGTAGTGATACACGTCGCGGAAAATCGACCACAGGAATTGCGCCTGCGGGTGTTCTGATTCGCGCAGCAGCTTCAGACGCTCTGCCGGCGGACGCTTGAGGATGCGGCCCACCAGTTCGTCGGCCTTCGCGCCACCGTCGACATACTCGCCCGTCTTCGGGTCGAGCACCTTGATCGCCTTGCCTTCCTTCTTGTAGAAGCCGCCGCCGGTCTTCTGACCGAGCGCGCCCTTCTTCACCAGTTCGGCGAGCACAGCCGGCGTTTCGTAGACGGAGAAGAACGGATCGTCCTTCAGCGTGTCCTGCATCGTCTTGATGACGTGCGCCATCGTGTCGAGGCCGACCACGTCAGCGGTGCGGAACGTCGCCGACTTCGCACGGCCCAGACGCGAGCCCGTCAGATCGTCCACTTCATCGAAACGCAGACCGAACTTCGCCGCTTCCGTGATGACCGCGAGGATCGAGAAAATCCCCACGCGGTTGGCGATGAAGTTCGGCGTATCTTTCGCACGCACGACGCCCTTGCCGACCACGCTTGTCAGGAACGTTTCGAGCTGGTCGAGAATTTCCGGACGCGTCGCTGCGGTCGGAATCAGCTCGACCAGGTGCATGTAGCGCGGCGGATTGAAGAAGTGCACACCGCAGAAGCGTGACTTCAGTTCATCCGAGAAACCCTGCGACAGTTCGGTAATCGACAGGCCCGACGTGTTGCTGGCGAAAATCGCGTTCGGCGCAATATGCGGCGAGACCTTCTTGTACAGATCGTGCTTCCAGTCCATCCGTTCGGCGATCGCTTCGATCACGAGGTCGCACTCGGCGAGCTTCTCGATATCGTCGTCGTAGTTCGCAGGCTGGATATATTGCGCGTCTTCCTTCACGCCAAACGGCGCCGGCGACAGCTTCTTCAGATTCTCGATCGCCTTCAGCGCGATCGCGTTCTTCGGGCCTTCCTTGGCGGGAAGGTCGAACAGCAGCACGGGCACCTTGGCGTTGATCAGGTGCGCAGCGATCTGCGCGCCCATCACGCCGGCGCCGAGTACGGCTACCTTGCGAATGATCAGATTGCTCACGTCGTTCCTCCGGGGGAGTTATGCGGGTGTCGCGTAATGTTTGCGTGGGTTTCGCGCGCGGTGCACGCGGGCCTCGCAATGCGTGACTGACGGCAGGGCCATGCGTTTCAGGCACGCGCGGCCCTGCCGTGATGTGGCTTTAGAACAGCGACTCTTCCACGTCCATCAACGACTTCGAACCGGCGCGTGCCTGGCGAATCGTCATGGCCGTTTCCGGCAGCAGCTTGGCGAAGTAGAAGCGCGCGGTAGCGAGCTTGGCCTTGTAGAACGGATCGCCGGATGCTTCCTTGTCCAGCGCGATGCGTGCCATGCGGGCCCAGAAGTACGAGAACACCAGATGGCCGACTGTGCGCAAATACGGCACAGCCGCGGCGCCCACTTCGTCCGGGTTCTGCATGGCCTTCATGCCGATTTCCATGGTCAGCTTCTGCACCTTGTCGCCAATGTCGGCGAGCGGGTTCACGAACTCCTGCATTTCCGGCTTGATGCCTTCGGCTTCGACGAACTCCGTCACCAGCTTGCCGAACTTCTTCATCTTCGCGCCCATGTCGCCGAGGACCTTGCGGCCCAGCAGGTCGAGCGACTGAATCGCGTTGGTGCCTTCGTAGATCATGTTGATCCGCGCGTCGCGCACGTACTGCTCCATGCCCCACTCGGCGATAAAACCGTGGCCGCCGTAGATCTGCATGGCGTGGTTGGTGCTCTCGAACGCGTTGTCCGAGAGGAACGCTTTCAGGATCGGCGTGAGCAGTGCGACGAGATCAGCCGCATCCTTGCGCACCGATTCTTCGGCGTGCGACAGTTCCTTGTCGATATGCAGCGCGGACCAGTACGAGAACGCACGTGCGCCTTCGGCGTAGGCCTTCTGCGTGAGCAGCATGCGGCGCACGTCCGGGTGCACGATGATCGGGTCAGCGGCCTTTTCAGGGGCCTTCGGGCCGGTCAGCGAACGCATCTGCAGACGCTCTTTCGCGTACGTCAGCGAGTTCTGATAGCCGATTTCGGTCAGCCCCAGGCTTTGCATGCCAACACCCAGACGCGCGGCGTTCATCATCACGAACATGGCGTTCAAGCCCTTGTTCGGCTCGCCGACCAGCCAGCCCTTGGCATTGTCTAGGTTGATCACGCAGGTGGCATTGGCGTGAATGCCCATCTTGTGTTCGATGGAGCCACACTTCACCGTGTTGCGATCGCCCGGCTCGCCCGCTTCGTTCGGCACGAACTTCGGCACGATGAAGAGCGAAATACCCTTGGTGCCGTTCGGCGCATCCGGCAGACGCGCAAGCACCAGGTGAACGATGTTCTCCGCGAGGTCGTGTTCACCGCTGGAGATAAAAATCTTGGTACCGCTGATCGAGTACGAGCCGTCCGGGTTCGGTTCGGCCTTGGTGCGCAGAATACCGAGGTCGGTGCCGCAATGCGGCTCGGTCAGACACATCGTGCCGGTCCAGGTGCCGGACACGAGCTTGGGCAGATACGTCTGCTGCAGTTCCGGCGTGCCGTGAGCATGCACACATTCATACGCGCCGTGCGACAGGCCCGGGTACATTGTCCACGCCTGGTTCGCCGAATTAAGCATTTCATACAAAGCGTTGTTGACGAATGCCGGCAGGCCCTGACCGCCGTATTCCGGATCGCAACCGAGTGCCGGCCAGCCGGCCTCGACATATTGCTTATAGGCTTCCTTGAAACCCTTCGGCGTGGTCACGACGCCGTCGCCGACGTACGTGCAGCCTTCCTGGTCGCCGCTCTGATTCAGCGGAAACAGCACTTCGGAGCAGAATTTGCCGGCCTCTTCCAGCACCGCATTGATCGTGTCGGCATCGAGATCAGCGTGCTTCGGCATCTGCTTGATCTCACCTTCGACATTAAGCAGCTCGTGCAACACGAATTGCATGTCGCGCAACGGCGCGGCGTACTGTCCCATGACTCTCTCCAAAGTTTGACAAGGAGCCAGGCCGTCAGGCCAGGTCCGGAGTCCGGACCTTTTCAGCGCCGCTGGATCCGCTGGATCCGGCCGCCCTGCTAACGGCTCTCGCTCTGATACGAAACAATCAGTTTTTCGAGCGCGGCCCATGTAAGAGGCACAGCATCCGGCAAGTGCAGGAAGCGTGCGTCGTGATGCAGGCCGAGCGTGAAGCTGTACAGTTCGAACAGCATCAGTTGCGGGTTCGTGTCCGCACGCAGATGCCCTTCTTCCATTGCCTGCGAAATGGCCCGGGTGAGCGCAGCACGCCAGATCGTCACGCTCGACGCCAGCTGCTCGCGCACCTGGCTGTCTGCACGGTCGTCGTACTCGACCGCACCGCTGATGTAGATGCACCCAGTGGTGACTTCCTGGATGCGCTTCTCAATCCAGCGGGAGATCATGGCGCGCAAACGCGGCAAGCCGCGCGGCTCACGAAGACTCGGGAAAAACACCTCGTCTTCGAAACGACGGTGATATTCGCGCACCACTTCAACCTGCAAGTCCTCGCGCGACCCGAAGTGCGCAAACACGCCGCTCTTGCTCATCTGCATGCGCTCGGCCAGCAGCCCTATCGTCAGACCTTCCAGTCCGTCGCGGCTTGCCAGATCGAGTGCTGCATCGAGAATCGCAACCCGCGTTTGTTCGCCTTTTCGCATAGCTGTTTTACCGTTCTCATGTGACCGAAAGAAAATCGAACGGCCGTACTATTATTGAGTGCTGCCGTCCGCGAAACAAGGACTTTATTAGAAACCGGTTTCTAACCGGAGCATCAATTTTGCGTCATACGTCAATCGGACGAGGGAGATTTTTTTAGAGGGGTTTGCCTTGTCGGCTTGATCTGGTTCAACGCGTGCCGCAACTCGCAGCTCGGTTCGGCGAGTTGGACGCGCAGGGTACGTTCGGCAGGAGGGTTTGCCCTGGGGCTCTGAGCGGCCGCTTGCATGATGACCGCAGCCGTTCCCGAGCTTGCTTGCGGCGAGACCCGTCTAGTCGTACCCGCCGACCGTCAACAGCTTCATCACGACGCGGTAGGTGTTGTAGGCCAGCCAGTTCAGCGCGCGCTCGCCGGCTGGACGGGCCTCGTAGTGCTCGATATCGATACGGCGCGACTCGTCGAATGCAGTGAGGATCGCTTCGCGCAAGACCTTGATTTGCGGGTCATGCACCAGTACGACGTTGGCCTCGTTGTTCAGCATGAGACTCAGCGCGTCAAGATTCGACGAGCCTACGGTGCCCCAGCTCGAATCGACTACGGCCACTTTGCCGTGCAGCATCGTCTTCTCGTATTCGGCGATTTTCACGCCGGCCTTCAGCAGCGAGCGGTACAGGAACGGCACCGCGTAATCGAGCGCGGCGAACTCCTTCCTGCCGATGATCAGCTTCACATCCACTTCACGCCGCGCCGCGAACACCAGCGCGCGGCGCAGCTTGCGGCCTGGCATGAAGTACGGATTGGCGAGCAGCACCTCGGTGCGCGCCTGACCGATCGCGGTGAGGTAGGCCTTTTCGATGGCACGGCGGTTAATCAGGTTGTCGCGCGCAACGAACGCCACCGCGGGTTCGCCGACGCCGCGCAGATCGGCGCTGCGGTTGTGGCCGCGGGCCGGTGCGCCGGAACTGGTGTCGTCCTTGTAGGTGAAGTCGGGCTGCAGCGCTTCGACCGGACGGTGACCGAAACGAATCCGGTGCCATTGACTCTCGAACGCCTCGCGGACATCGGCGACCACCGGCCCCTGCAGTTCGAGCGCAAAGTCCCAGCGGCGATACGGCAGGCGCGTGCCGTCGTTCTCGTAGTCGTCGACGATATTGATGCCGCCGCACCACGCGAACTGATCGTCGACCACCGCCAGTTTGCGATGCGTGCGCGAAAAACCGAAGCGGCCGAACAGATGCGGGTTGTAGATCCGATGCTCGATGCCGCGCTCGGGCCAGTCGTGGAAGATCGGCAGACGGGCGGTACCGATGCCATCGGTGATCACGCGCACACGCACCCCGCGGGCGGCGGCGCGTAGCAACGCGGCGCTGACTGCCTGGCCGGCGTCGTCATTGCAGAAGATGTAAGTTTCGAGAACGACGTCTTTCTCCGCCGCATCGACGCGCGCGATCAAGGACGTAAAAAACGCCTCGCCGGAGCGGAACAGTTGTACTTCGTTACCGGCGGTAAAGCGGAATTTCGACCAGTAACGACGACCGAACAGGGTCTGCCGAAGCCGCTCGAAATGCCGCGGACCGCCGCCCGTCATCGGAGCCGCCTTTTCAGCCGCTGCGGCAACTGCAGGATCGCATCGGCATTCGATGAGGAAAAGCACCGCTCCGCGGCTTCTTCATGGGGTAGCCACAGGTGCGCCGTGTGCTCGAGCGGCGCTAGCGTCACCTCGCAACACCGCGGCACCTCGAGGCTGAACCAGTGTTCAGTGTTGTGCGTCACGCCCTCGGCGTAACGATGCCGCCAGACCGGATAGATCTCGTACTCGATCTGATACTGCCAGTCGAACAGCGCCTCGCGCGGCACGACAGAGCTGCCGATCACAATGCCGGTTTCCTCCGCCACTTCGCGTATGGCAGTCGCGGCAAGCGGCTCGTCGAGGGTGTCTTTCGAGCCCGTCACCGATTGCCAGAAGCCCGCGCGATCGGCACGCTCGATGAGCAGCACATCGAGCCCCGGAGTATGGATCACCACAAGTACGGATTCGGGAATCTTCGGCGGTTTCGGCATGGCGGTAAGACTAGGCGCGTGTTGCGCGCGGTACATGTCGGTCTACGGTTTTATCTGGGCTATTGTTTCACCCGTTGCTACGACTGTAACGCAAAAAACGAAAAAGGCGCGTGACGCGCCTTTTCGTTTGCTTGACCGCGAGTCATTGAGCGGCTGAATGAGCCGCTCAGACAGCCGGCAAGTCTTACACCTTCGCTTCCGGCTGACGCAGACGGATGTGCAACTCGCGCAACTGGCGCTCGTCCACTTCGCTCGGCGCCTGCGTGAGCAGATCCTGTGCGCGCTGTGTCTTCGGAAACGCGATCACGTCGCGGATCGAGTCGGCGCCGGCCATCATCGTGATGATGCGGTCCAGACCGAAGGCGATACCACCGTGCGGCGGCGCGCCGTATTGCAGCGCGTCGAGCAGGAAACCGAACTTGGCGCGTGCTTCTTCCGCGTTGATCTTCAGCGCGCGGAACACCTGGCTCTGCACTTCTTCACGGTGGATACGCACCGAACCGCCGCCGATTTCCCAGCCGTTCAGCACCATGTCGTAGGCCTTCGCCAGGCAGCGGGCCGGATCCGTTTCCAGATACTCGAGGTGCTCGTCCTTCGGGCTCGTGAACGGGTGATGCGCGGCGACGTAACGGTTTTCTTCTTCGTCGTATTCGAACATCGGGAAGTCCACCACCCACAGCGGCTTCCAACCGGTTTCGACGAGGCCGTTGGCCTTGCCGAATTCGGAATGACCGATCTTCAAACGCAGTGCGCCGAGGCTGTCGTTGACGACCTTCGCACGATCCGCCGCGAAGAAAATGATGTCGCCGTCTTGCGCACCGGTACGCTCGATGATCGCCTTGATGGCCTCGTCATGCAGGTTCTTGACGATCGGGCTTTGCAGACCGTCGCGGCCCTTGGCGACTTCGTTGACCTTGACCCAGGCCAGACCCTTCGCGCCATAGATGCGCACGAATTCCGTGTAGCTGTCGATATCGCCACGCGAGAGTTCGCTGCCCTTCGGCACACGCAGGGCTGCAACCCGGCCGTCCTTCGTGTTGGCGGGCGTGCTGAACACCTTGAAGTCGACGTCTTTGACCGCGTCGGTCAGGTCGGTGAATTCGAGTTTCACGCGAAGGTCCGGCTTATCCGAACCGAAACGGCGCATCGCTTCCGAGTACTTCATCACCGTGAATTTCTCGTCCAGTTCAACGCCGATCGTCACCTTGAAGACGTGACGGATCATCGCTTCGAACAGGTCGCGAATTTCCTGTTCCGAGAGGAACGAGGTTTCGCAGTCGATCTGCGTGAATTCCGGCTGACGGTCGGCGCGCAGGTCTTCGTCGCGGAAGCACTTGACGATCTGGTAGTAGCGGTCGAAGTTGGCGACCATCAGCAACTGCTTGAACAGCTGCGGCGACTGCGGCAGCGCGAAGAACTGGCCGGCATTGGTACGCGACGGCACGAGATAGTCGCGCGCGCCTTCCGGCGTGCTCTTCGTGAGCATCGGTGTTTCGATGTCGATGAAGCCCAGCGAGTCCAGATACTTGCGTACTTCGATCGAGACGCGGTAACGCAGACGCAGGTTGTGCTGCATCTGCGGACGGCGCAGGTCGAGCACGCGATGCGTGAGACGCGTGGTTTCCGAGAGGTTGTCGTCGTCAAGCTGGAACGGCGGCGTGACCGACGCGTTCAGCACGTTCAGTTCGTGGCACAGCACTTCGATCTTGCCGCTCTTCAGGCCGGCGTTGGTCGTGCCTTCCGGACGGTTGCGCACGACGCCTTTGATCTGCACGCAGAACTCGTTACGCACGCCTTCGGCGGTCTTGAACATGTCCGCGCGATCCGGGTCGCACACGACCTGAACGAGGCCTTCGCGGTCGCGCAGGTCGATGAAGATAACGCCGCCGTGGTCACGGCGACGGCTCACCCAGCCGCACAGCGACACGGTTTGGCCCAACAGTTCTTCGGTCACCAGACCGCAGTATTCAGATCGCATCGACATGATGTTTGTCTTTCGTTTTGCATTAGTTGAACGGCGCGCAGCTCATGAAACTGAAACAATGCGCGCCGGCATTACATCGGCGGCTCGATGGTGGAGCGGCGCACCGGCTGCGCCGGTGGCGCGGACGGCGCCACCACGCCCATTGAGACAATGTACTTGAGCGCGGCGTCGACCGTCATATCGAGTTCGACTACTTCGCTCTTCGGCACCATCAGGAAGAAACCGGACGTCGGGTTCGGCGTAGTCGGCACGTACACGCTGACGTGATCTTCCTTCAGGTGGTTGACCACGTCCCCGCCCGGAATCCCGGTCAGGAATGCGATCGTATAGGAGCCCTTGCGCGGATACTCGATGAGCAAGGCCTTGCGAAACGCATTGCCGCTGCTGGAGAGCAACGTATCGGACACCTGTTTGACGCTCGTGTAGATCGGCCCGACCACCGGAATATGGCCGACCAGCAGTTCCCACCACTTCACGAGCTTCTGCCCGATGAAGTTCTGCGTCAACAGTCCGACGATGAAGATGAACGCCAGCGTCAGGACTGCCCCCAAGCCTGGCAGACGGAAGCCGAGCGCCCGCTCCGGCTGCCACGACTCCGGCAGCAACAGCAGCGTCTGGTCCATCGTGCCGATAATCAGACCGAGCACCCACAACGTGATGGCCAACGGCACCAGCACCAGCAGGCCGGTCAGGAACACCGATTTGAGCGTCGTTTTTTTCGTCGTCATGTGTATCGCCAGAAAGCCACCCCGGCCAGGCCGGTTGTGGCGAGTGCGCCGCCTCGTCGAGACGGCAACGCTAGCTAGGCGCTGCCGGAGCCGCTGCCGCTGGTACTAGACGGTGCGGCTGCAGGCGCTGCGGGTGTTGCTGCGGTGCTGGTGGAACTCTCGGCTGCGCCGCTCGACGAGCCGGCCTCAGCGGAGCCGCCTTCGGTCTTCGCGGGCGCGGCTGCCTCACCGTTCGCACCATTCGCACCGTCCGGGGCCGCCGCGCTCTTCGCGCTGTTGCCGCCGCGGAAATCGGTTACATACCAGCCCGAACCCTTCAATTGGAACCCGGCTGCGGTCACCTGCTTGCGGAATGTGTCTTTTCCGCACTCGGGACAGATCGTCAACGGGGCATCGCTCATCTTCTGAAGCGCGTCCTTCCCGAAGCCGCATGATTCGCAGCGATACGCATAGATCGGCATGATCTTTTCCCTACATTAATCTGGCAAACGCTTGCAAAGCCTTGAATTATAGCCGCAAACGATCTTCGCCCCCCGGTTTTCAGGAGCGGGCGGCCGACGCAACCACCGTTCGCGCATATGGGGGCGCTCAGTGCGGGATCAAGTCCTCGTCGAAGCGCGGCGGCGCCAGGTGAGCCAGCGCTCGCGGCCGGCGAACACCGGAATCGAGTCGCTCACCGGTTCGTCTTCGAGCAGCTCGAAATGCGGATTCAGTAACGCGTCGATTTCTGCGCGCTCGATTCCGAACGGTGGACCTTTCGGGGTCGCGCCGAGAAAGAAGAAGCCGGCCAGCAGAGTATCCGCTGGCAGAAGCTCGGCCATGCGTTGCGCATAATCTGCGCGGCGGTCCTTCGGCAGCGCGCACAGAAATGCGCGCTCGTACATCCAGCCTGGGGTGAACGGAGGCTGCCAGGTGAAGAAATCGGCCTGGTCGACCACGTCTGCGTGTGCACCGAGTTGCGCGCGCGCCGTCGCCACGGCGGCTGGCGAGAAATCGATCGCTTGCACGCGGCGCCCTTGGCGGGCCAGCCAGAGCGCCTCCCATGCGCTGCCGCAACCGGGGATCAGCACTGTAGCTTCGGGATGGCGCGTCGCGAAAGCCTGAAACGCAGCTTGCACGCCCGCCTGGTCCCATGGCATGAAGCCGCGTTCGAAGCGTTCGTCCCAGAACGCCGGCGAGTTCGGATCGCGGGTGGCGAAGTCGGCGCCCGCTGGATTCAACGGATCCACTCTATCCACCATAAACCAGCGCGAGCCACGCCCGCGCCACCACCGCGCCAATTCCGACCGCAATGCCGAACAGCAGCAAGCCTTGCAACAGCCGGTTGGTGCGCTTCTGCTCGAGCAGGATCTGGCGGACCGTGTCGTCGCCCGGACCACGTTGGCCGTCGTGACGCTCCGCCAATACGTGATGAATCAGCCGCGGTAGTTGCGGCAACGTTTTGCTCCACTGCGGCGCTTCGATCTTCAGACGCTCGAGCCAGCCGCGCAGACCGATCTGCTCGTTCATCCAGCGTTCGAGGTAAGGCTTGGCCGTCTTCCACAAGTCGAGTTCGGGATCGAGCGAGCGCCCGAGTCCTTCGACGTTCAGCATCGTCTTCTGCAGCAGCACGAGTTGCGGCTGGATCTCGACGTTGAAGCGGCGCGACGTGGAGAAGAGGCGCATCAGCACCTGACCCAGCGAAATGTCCTTGAGCGCACGGTCGAAGTACGGCTCGCAGACTGCCCGAATCGCGCTCTCCAGCTCCTCGACGCGCGTAGTGGGCGGCACCCAGCCCGACTCGAGGTGCAGCGTGGCGACCCGATGGTAGTCGCGCTTGAAGAACGCGAGGAAGTTCTGCGCGAGGTAGTTCTTGTCGAAGTCCGACAGCGCGCCGATGATGCCAAAGTCCAGCGCGATATAGCGCCCAAAGTGCGCCGGGTCGAGGCTGACCTGAATATTGCCGGGGTGCATGTCCGCATGGAAAAAACCGTCGCGGAACACCTGCGTAAAGAAGATCTCGACGCCTTCGCGGGCCAGCTTCGGAATGTCCACGCCGGCGGCACGCAGTGTTTCCACCTGGCTGATCGGCACGCCGACCATGCGCTCCATCACCAGCACGGTGGGCGTACAAAACTCCCAGTACATCTCAGGCACCAGCAGCAGATCGAGCCCGGCGAAATTGCGGCGCAACTGGCTGCCGTTGGCAGCCTCGCGCATCAGGTCGAGCTCATCATGCAGGTACTTGTCGAATTCGCCGACCACCTCGCGCGGCTTCAGACGCTTGCCGTCGGCCCACAGGCGTTCGGCCCATACGGCGATATCACGTAGCAGCGCGAGGTCGGAGTCGATCACCGGCAACATGTTCGGCCGCAGCACCTTCACTGCAACGGCCTTGCCGGCATGCTGGCCGGCCTTCACCTTGGCAAAGTGCACCTGTGCGATCGACGCGCTCGCGACCGGTACCCGTTCGAAATCGTCGAACAGCACATCGACTGGCGCACCCAGCGACTTCTCGACAAGACCGATCGCCACGTCCGATGGGAACGGCGGCACCTGATCCTGCAGCTTCGCGAGCTCATTGGCGATATCCACAGGCAGCAGGTCGCGCCGGGTAGACAGCACCTGGCCGAACTTCACGAAAATCGGCCCGAGGCTTTCGAGCGCGAGGCGCAGCCGCACGCCGGGCGGCTGGTCGAACTTGCGGCCGATCGTGGTGATGCGCAGCAACAACCGCACGCGGCGGTCGTTGATACGGCTGAGCATCATCTCATCGAGACCGAAGCGGATAACCGTAAAGAAAATCTTGAGGAAACGCAGAAAACGCATGGTTGAGCCCGGTGACTAGCGCGTGCCGCGCGACGTGGCGGCGCCGCCCGGCGTATTGGCGCCGCGGGCTTCGACCTTCTGTTCAAGGCGCTCGAGACGCTTTTCGACGCGTGCCAGCGCATCGCGGGCGCTGGCGAGTTCGGCGTTGAAATCGTCTAGCGCGGCGCGGCGCACCAGTTGCGGATTTTCATCGAGCAGGTACTCGGCGACCGAGTCGAGCAGATTGCGCCCCGTGCGGCGGGCATGCTCGCCGACCGAGCGCGCAACCGTTGCCACCCGCCACGCCGGACCGTCGCCGATCAGCCGCGCCAGATCTTCCTCCGGCTCCCAGCGCAGATGCTCGGCCAGCTTCGCGATCAACGTAGCGAATTCCGCGTCGCCCTCGATCTTCACATGCTTCATCACCGCCGCCTGGCCGCCTTGCACGAAGGCCGGCAGCGCCTCGGGCGGCACCGAGATGGTGACGTCGAACTGGTGTGTTTGCGTTTCGTCGACCGCGGCCAGATAGCCGTCCGGCTGGACGAGCAGCATCAGAACGACCGGCGGACAGGACAGCCGGGCGGTCTTGCCGGCATAGGGAGCGAGGCGCTCGCGGGCCCACGATTCGCGGGCGAGCAGATGATTGACGGCAGCAGCGAAGGGCTTGGCGGCGAGGGTCATTGAGAGTGGCAAGAAAAAACCCGCGCGGGCGATGTGCCCGCGCGGGTTCCTATTGTAACGTCCGTTCGCTTCCCGGCTTAGTCGGCCTTTTGGCCAATGCACGAGGCGTCACGTCAATGCGAGGGGGTGGCTTCACCGAGTGCTACCTGCTGGATACCGGCGAGCAGCCACCCTTCACCGGCGCGGGTCGATTTCGACAGATTCCAGATTTCCACGAACGGCTCAGCCGGCGCGCCCGAAGTTTCACGGATCAGGCCCGAGAAACGCACGCTGGCCAGATACTCGCTGCCGCGGTCTTCGACGCCCAACAGCTCGGCGTTCAACTGCACCACGTCAGTCAGAGTGGACTCCGGCCCGCGCGAATCGAGGTCAATCTTCACTTCGGCGAACATTTCCGGCGTCGTGAATTCACGGATATCGGCGATGTTGCCCACGTCCCAAGCAGCTTGCAGGCGCACGAAGTACACCTTCGCGTTGCGGACAAACGCTTGCGAGTCGAAGCCCGCGGGTACGGCAGGCGCCGCCTGCATCGCCGGCGTGGCCAGGGCGGCATTGCCCTGCGGTTCAAGGTAAGACCCGCTCTGCACGGACGGCGCCTGAGTGAAGCTGGGCTCCTGCGCGTAACCGTTACGTGCGGCGTTCAGACCCGGCGAGGCGCCCGCATACGTAGGTGCTGCCGCGTCACGCTTGCGAGCCACAAAACGGCGGATCAGCCAGATCGCCAACATCGCGATGGCGGCAATCACGAGCATATTGGCCATGGCACCGGCAAACGCCTCACCCATCCCGAAGTGCGAGAGCAGCGCGGCGATACCGAGACCCGCGGCCAGACCGGCGATCGGCCCGAGCCAGCGCGAGCGGTTAGGCGCGGCCGCCGGCGTCGGCGACGCTTGCGCACGCTGCGCCTGAGCGGCCTGAGCCGATTGCTGCGGGGATTGAGAAGGCTGTGCCGGCGGCGTAGTTTGCCGCTGCATGGTGCTGGACTGCTGACGACCGATACTGCGGCCGCCGCCGATGCGCCGTGCCTCGGCATCGAGCGAGGCAACGGTGGCAAATGCGATCGCACCGACCATCACTGCCAGTCCGATTCTCCTCGCCAACGACCCCTTAACATTACGGGAAGATAACAAACGCGAATCGGACATGATAGAAATTTCCTTTAAAAACGATGAGTTAGGAACCCTAGTATTTGGTCCCCACGTGTAAAGCTACCACACCAGCTGACAAATTGTAATATTTGACGCCGTCGAGGCCAGCTTGTTCCATCATTGTTTTTAAAGTTTCCTGGTCCGGGTGCATCCGGATCGATTCCGCCAGGTAACGGTAGCTCTCGGCGTCTTTCGCAAAGCGCTCGCCGAGCCACGGCAGCACCTTGAACGAGTAGACGTCGTAGGCTTTTTTCAGCGGATCCCACACCTTCGAGAATTCCAGCACCAGCAGACGGCCGGCCGGCTTCAGCACGCGGCGCATTTCCGCCAGCGCGATGTCCTTGTGGGTCATGTTGCGCAAACCGAACGCCACCGTCACCACGTCGAAGTAGTTGTCCGGAAAGGGGATTTTTTCCGCGTCGCACAACAGCGCCGGCGTGACGATGCCTTTGTCCAGCAGACGGTCGCGGCCCACTCGCAGCATCGACTCGTTGATGTCCGTATGCCAGACTTCGCCAGCGGAGCCAGCCTTTTTGGCGAATTCCTTGGATAAATCGCCCGTGCCGCCCGCGATATCCAGCACCTTGTAGCCCGGCCGGACGTTCGCCTGGGCAATCGTGAACATCTTCCACGCCCGGTGCATGCCACCCGACATCAGATCGTTCATCAGGTCGTAATTGGCGGCGACGGAATGGAACACGCCCGCCACCTTCTGCGCTTTTTCCTGTTCGTCTACTGTCTGAAAGCCGAAGTGGGTTTTGCTCATCGCGTTCGTCCTTTCGCGTATTCTTGAATGTTGCACCGCATCAGCGCGGCGTCAGGCCGAATCGTATCAGTGACAATGACCGTGCGGGGCGCTGGCTGACGCCATCGGCGCGTCGCGGTCGACACCGGCCGCTTTCAGTTTGTCGAGATATTCGCGCCAGAGTTCATCCTGGCGGATGGCGATGTCATACAGCAGGTCCCATGAATAGAGCCCGGTGGAGTGGCCATCCGAGAAAGTGGGCTGCAACGCGTAGTTGCCCACGCCCTCGATCGCGGTGATCGTCACCTCGCGCTTGCCGGTCTGCAGCGTCTCCTGCCCCGGCCCGTGGCCGCGCACTTCCGCCGAGGGCGAGTACACCCGCAGCAGTTCGAACGGCACGCGAAACGATTCGCCGTTTGCGTATTGCAGTTCGAGCGCGTGCGATTTGGCGTGTACCACCACGCCGGTTGGCACCGGTGTGTCGCGAGTCAGTCCACTCATATTGACCTCAGGCCAAAGCTTGTTCGATTTCCTGCCGCACCGCGTCGCGCAGCAAGGTCGCCTGCGCCCGGCGTGATGACAGCAACGCCTCCGACACCGTGCGCTGGCGCGGCGCCCAGACCGGCAGTGGGAAATGGGCGTCGTTAGAGAAACGCGGAATCACGTGCCAGTGCACGTGCGGCACCTGGTTGCCGAGGCTCGCCAGATTCACCTTGACCGGTTGCAGGATGCGCCGCATGGCGCGCTCGACGGCGTACACGGCGCGCATCACGCGGTCGCGGTCGCCCTCGGCGAGATCCGAGAACTCGGCAACGTGCTTGTTCCAGATCACCCGGCAGAAGCCCGGGTAATCGTGTTCGTCGGCAAGGACGACACGCATCGTATCGTCCTGCCACAGCACGTCACCGCCATCTTCACGGCAAAATACACAGTCCATCGTCGTCCTCAAGCGGAAATCGTCAGTCGTGCCATTAAACCAGCACGCGCTCGATTCCGCCATTGTTCGCACGCTGGACGTAATCGGCCATCCAGTCTTCACCCAGCACGTGGCGCGCCATCTCGACGACGATATAGTCCGCCTCGATGTTGGCGTCCTCGTTGTAGCGCGACAGCCCTTGCAGGCAGGACGGGCAGCTTGTGAGTATCTTGATTTCGGTGGCGCCGTTCGGCGTCGGGCCGTCGCCGGCCTTGAGCACCGAGCCATCCGGCGCGCCCGCCGCACCGGCAGAGGCATTGGCCGGGTTGATCCCGTTCGCGCCCGCTTCGGCCACCAACGGAATGCCACGCAACTTGGCCGCACCCTTGCGGATTTCCTCTTCCTTGCGGAAACGGACCTGCGTAGAAATGTCCGGACGCGTCACCGCGAGTGTGCCGGATTCACCACAGCAACGATCGTTCTTCTCGATCTTGTAGCCGTCCTTCTCCGAGCCCATCAACTGGTTGACGAGCGTGACCGGGTCCATCGTCTTGATCGGCGTGTGGCACGGGTCGTGATACATGTAGCGCATGCCGTTGACGCCGTCGAGCTTGATGCCCTTCTCGAGCAGGAATTCGTGGATGTCGATAATCCGGCAACCCGGGAAAATCTTCTCGAATTCGTATCCGGCGAGCTGGTCATAACACGTGCCGCACGACACCACCACCGTCTTGATGTCGAGGTAGTTCAGCGTGTTGGCGACGCGGTGGAACAGTACGCGGTTATCCGTGACGATCTTCTCGGCCTTGTCGAACTGGCCCGCGCCGCGCTGCGGATAGCCGCAGCACAGGTAGCCCGGCGGAAGCACAGTCTGCACGCCGGCCTCCCACAGCATGGCTTGGGTCGCCAAGCCCACCTGCGAGAACAGACGCTCGGAGCCGCAACCCGGGAAGTAGAACACCGCTTCCGTATCCGCCGTCGTAGTCTTCGGATTGCGGATGATCGGCACGATCTTGTTGTCTTCGATGTCCAGCAGCGCCCGCGCCGTCTTCTTCGGCAAATTGCCCGGCATCTTCTTGTTCATGAAGTGGATCACCTGCTCCACCGCCTTCGGCTTGCCGACGGTGGCCGGCGGGTGCGCTGTCTGCTTCTTGGCGAACTTCTTCAGCACGTCGTTGCCGAGGCGCTGCGCCTTGTAGCCGATGCCCATCATCGCGGTACGCGCGAGATTAATGGTCTGCGGATTGGTGGCGTTGAGGAAGAACATGCCGGCCGCGTTGCCCGCGTTGAACTTCTTCTTGCCCATCTTGCGCAACAGATTGCGCATGTTCATCGTGACATCGCCGAAGTCGATCTTCACCGGACACGGCGTCACACATTTGTGACAGACCGTGCAGTGATCGGCGACGTCATTGAACTCGTCCCAATGCTTGATGGACACGCCACGGCGCGTCTGCTCTTCGTACAGGAACGCCTCCACCAGCAGCGAAGTGGCGAGAATCTTGTTGCGCGGGCTGTACAGCAGGTTGGCGCGCGGCACGTGGGTCGCGCACACCGGCTTGCACTTGCCGCAACGCAGGCAGTCCTTGATCGACTCGGAGATCGCGCCAATGTCGCTCTGCTGCATGATCAGCGATTCATAGCCCATCAGCCCGAAGCTCGGCGTGTACGCGTTGCGCAGGTCCGCGCCTTCGAGCAGCTTGCCGGCATTAAAGCGGCCATGCGGATCGACGCGTTGCTTGTATTTGCGGAATTCGCCGATCTCTTCCTCGGTCAGGAATTCAAGCTTGGTAATGCCGATGCCGTGCTCGCCCGAAATCACGCCGTCCAGCGAACGCGCCAGCTTCATGATGCGCGCGACAGCCGTGTGAGCGTCCTGCAGCATCTCGTAGTTGTCGGAGTTGACGGGGATGTTGGTGTGCACGTTGCCATCGCCGGCGTGCATGTGCAGCGCGACGAATACGCGGCCGCGCAGCACCTTCTTATGGATAGCCTGGGCCTCTTCGAGGATCGGCTTGAATTCGCCGCCATTGAAGATCTGGCGCAGTTCGGCGCGAACTTCCTGCTTCCACGACACCCGCACCGTGCGGTCCTGGGTCACATCGAACACCGTCACGCCGGGTTGTGCATCGACGCGGTCCGCGAACTTCTCCGCGAGCCCTTCGTAGCCGAGCTGAACCATGTAGTGCTGCGCCTCGCGCAACGACAGATCGAGCTTGTCGCGCAGGAATTCCCAACGCGTGCGGACCCGCTTGAGCAGGTCGAGTGCGTTCTGCACGCGGTCTTCCAGCAGTTCGGCGCTCGGAATTTCGTTGGCGTCGTCGCTCTTGCCGAGCGGCAGCTTGCCGGCCTTGAAGAACACTTCGAGCGCGTCCAGCAATTGCAGCTTGTTCTTGACCGACAGTTCGATGTTGATGCGCTCGATGCCGTCGGTGTACTCACCCATGCGGTTGAGCGGAATCACCACGTCTTCGTTGATCTTGAACGCGTTGGTGTGCTTCGCGATCGCGGCCGTGCGGCTGCGGTCGAGCCAGAAGCGCTTACGCGCCTCGGCGTTCACCGCGACGAAGCCTTCGCCGCTCTTGCCGTTAGCCATGCGCACGACTTCCGAGGTCGCTTGAGCGACCGCATCCGCATCGTTACCGACGATGTCGCCGATCAGCACCATCTTCGGAAACGCGTTGCGCTTGCTCTTGGTCGCGTAGCCGACCGCGCGCAGATAGCGTTCGTCGAGGTGTTCGAGACCGGCA
>Ga0302313_10001135_pt1 | contig 20994 bp, 9 predicted proteins | sample III_Palsa_N2_2_FD_200454 | JGI IMG/M metagenome (GOLD analysis project Ga0302313, IMG submission 200454) | Peat permafrost microbial communities from Stordalen Mire near Abisko, Sweden - III_Palsa_N2_2 | ecosystem: Environmental > Terrestrial > Soil > Palsa > Peat permafrost | place: Sweden...
AGTGAGCTGGCAGGTGGCGCTGTTGTACTGCACGCTGAGGCTTGTGGAGAGCGGAGACTGCTGAGCCATCTGCAGGGCAGTTGACTGGTAGACGGAGGTGTCGTCGTAGATGCCATAGCCACCGCGGATGACAATGGACGAGCCCGGGATGGGACGCCAGGAGACGCCGATGCGCGGCTCAATGCCAAGCTTGTCCGGACGGACGAGCGAGGTGGGATAGTGTTCTCCGGTGAGAGAACCGGTTGGGCTGGTGCCGAGCACCGGAGCGACAGAGGAGAAGTCCGGCACTACATCGAGATTTACGAGGCGGTTGTACAACTCGGTGATAGGTGCACCGTACTCCCAGCGGAGCCCGGCATTGATGGTGAGTTCGGGACGGATGCGCCAGTCGTCGGTAGCGTAGAGATCGTAGACGGATTGGCGGAAGTATTTATCGGCGTTGCCGTAGGCGATCTGGCTAGTGTCGGGGATGCCGGAGAGGAAATCGGTGAAGTCCGATACACCGCTTGCGTCGCCATTGAAGGTATAGGTGCCGCGTGGGTTCTGCTGGGCAAGATAGTTGAACTCCTGCCGGCGGAAGTCGCCGCCAGCAGTGACGTTATGGTGGCCACGATAGTACTTCGTCGAAGCTGATACTCCGTCAGTGCGATTCCGATCGAAGGAACTGATGCCATCGGACAGGCCGGAGATGCCGCTGGAGAAGTTGAGGGTTGGCGGGCCCCAATTGGCGGGGTCCTGAAGGTTGCCGTACCCCACTTTGGTGATGTCGGCGCTGCCTGAGATGCCTGCATCGCCTGAGTCGTTGATGCGGTTTTCGAAAAAGGGTGTGACTGTGGTACGCAAGCGGCTGAATTGGAAGCCAAGGTTCTCGTAGAGAGTGTGGTTGAAGCGGTGGTCCCAGTTGATGTTGCCCCTAAGGCCAAGGGTGTCGGTTGTATCGACGAAGTTAAAGAGGTTGGCGCTGTCGGCGCGTGTACTTTGAATGGCGAAGTTACCATAGACCTCGTCTTTGTGGCCGAAGGTTTTGTCCAGGCGTGTTTGCAGGGCGTCCTGATGAGTGTGGCTGAGGATTGATGCCTCGTAGTTGTACTGCGGGTTTTCGGTGAAGTTGGGCAAGGGATATAGGGCGAGCAACGCTTGCGCTACGGGATCAATGGGGGTGAGACTGGTGCGTTGCTCGGCGGTGGGCATGAGGCCGGGTTGGGCTGTAGCGAGGCTATCGCGTGTCCATTCATAGGCGACGAAGAAGTTCGGGCCGTGAGCGAGAACGTGTGGGATATTGATGGGACCGCCAAACGTGGCGACGCCTGTAATTTTGTTAACCGCCGACTTTGGGAGGTTGTAGCCGCTGACGGAGTAGGGACGGGCGTCCAGCACGGAGTTGTCGAGGATCACAGCGAGGCCAGTGCTGTAGAGGCTCTTGCTGCCCTTGCGGTTGTTTCCGAAAGCCGGAGCGAGCGTGTATTGCGAAGTTGCGGCGTTATTGACACTACCGTTGACGAGGAAACCGTCGGAGGAGGAGGACTGGGCGGACTCCTCGGCAGGTTTGGGCATCTCCGCTGGTGCGCCGGCTGGCTTGGTGATTTTGGCGGGAGCTTCTGGCAGTGCGGCGGCCACCTGCGGGATGGGTGCGGCCTTGACGATCTTTGTCTGCGCGATGATCTCGGCGAGCGGGAGGAGCTTGAGATCGAAGCGGATGGAAGGCATGCTCGGCGTGATCGTGACGTCCTGATTAACCGTGGCGAAGCAAGACATCTGGACTTCGATCTTCCATACACCGTCGGAAAGATCGGGGAAGAAGTAGTTGCCTTGATCGTCGGAGATTGCGATGAACTTTTTGGAGCCTTGCGTAGCGGTGACCGTTGCGCCAGGAAGCGGCAGGTCGCCGAAGGCGACCTGGCCGTGGTACTCAGAAGCTCTTGCGGGAATCGAGAGCACGAGGCACGCGAGAACGCAGGCTAGACAACGACCGATGCTGTGCCGCCACGATATCGAACCCTTCATCTGCTGTTTATGCTCCAAGGCTTGTTGTGGTGATTACGTTCGTTGGCGTTGGCTAGTTCCATTTCTTCTGAGGTCAATCTTCCGATGGAGGCTCGACGTGATCGACGACGAGGGTTTCTACGGGACCTTTGGAGGGTTGTAACTTCAGGCCCAGTTGCTCCTGCAATGCTGTGAAGAGCGAGGGTGCGGCGTCATCGCCGGCTGTGTCTTGAGGCGGTGCGTTCTCCGGGGCGAACTTGAGGGAGATGTCGTAGTTGCCGGTGAGGCCGGTCTGGTCTATGACCGTGCGGTTTAGTTCCTGGGCGAGGACGTTAGTCAGGCTCTCCAACTGGACAGCGGTTGCGGTAAGTTTCAGGCTGTGGCCATCGTTCTGGATCCACGTGCTTCCGCGACCCATGCCAGGCTTCGGAGCATCAGGAGTATCAGGAGCAGGTGTTGGTTCGGGCGAAGCTTCCTTGAGCATGGAACCGCTCTTCAACTGGACCAGATCGTAGACAGGAAGCTCCTTCGTTTCTTTGTGTGCTTTGACCTGAAAGCGGTCGGCCAGAAGCGGGAGTAGCATGGCAGCGCGCTGTTCCCTGCTTAGCTTCTTCAACTGGGCTGTGTTGGGGTCGAGGACTTTTGCCTTTATGTCGAAGCGATCTGAGCCAACCCACTCCGGTCCACCGGAGATGAGATCCTGGCGGATGCCGTAAGCGATTTGCAGGATCACCTTGAGAGGGGCGTTCGTGGCTTCGAAGCTGTCGTCGTTGAAGGAGATGCGAATGTTGTTGCCGTTGGATTTGTTGGGCTTGACGGAAACGACATCGTAGACGGGAAGCGTAGTGGACGGTGGAGTGGCTGTACTTCCCTGCTGCCCGTAGGCGACGAGCGGCATCGTGAGCATCGATGTGGCGGCAAAGAGCAGCAACATTCTGCTTAGGAGATATAGTCTGGGCGCAACCCGGTTGATCATGAGGTCGTGAGCTCTTTCCGGCGGTTGTTGGATTGGTTAGTTTGCCGAGGGCTTTTCCACGTGGTCGATAGCGATGACGTCGACCATGGCCTTTTTGGCCTCCAGCTTAAGGCCGAGTGTTTGCTGCACGGCCTCAAAGAGCGAGGGCGCGACTTCGACGTTATCGGCTGGCTTGGGAAGCTGTGGCGGGTGGCCGTTGAACTGCGAATCGTCCGGTGTAAAGACGAAGTTGAAGTCGTATCGAGCGGTTAGACCGGTTTCGTCGACGACAGGACGGTCCAGAACGAGTTGCTGAAGGAAACCGGTGAATTCGCTCATCGTTCCGTTATTCACGCGGCAGCCCAGGCCGCCCTTTCCAGGACCGAAGCCGAGGCCGGGAAGCGGACTCTTGGATTCGCTGACGGTCAGCTTCGGGCCGTCTTTGGCGACGGATAGAACGAAGGCTGGGAACTCTTTCTTCTCGATGTGAAGGGTCAACTTGAAGCGCTCGGCTAAAAGTTTGCGGATCATGCTTTTTAGCTGTTTATCGTTGGGCATGCCTTCGATGTCAGGAACCGCGGCGATGTCGTAGCGGTCTTTTGTCATCCAGTCGGGACCGCCGGCAATCTGCTTGATCTGGACGTTGTAGGCAAAGCCGATCAGATCACCGAGGGACGAAGCGCGGGTTGCAAAGTTGCGGCCGCGGATGGTGAGGCCCTGCATGCTGGTGGCGCCGGTGTCGTTTGGCTTAATGGTAGCAACGTCGAAGGAGGGGTCGGCATCGGGGGCCATAAGCTTCGGAGGTGGAGGCGGCGCGGGAATCTCCCAGGCTGTTTCTTTGGTGGCGCGGACTAGATTCAGAGGTGCAGGAGAGCCCTGGGTCCAGGTTCCGGTGATGGTCTTGCCGTCGGCGCTCAGCTTGCCGTCGTATGTTCCGCCGATCATGTCGATGGCGAACTTGATGGAGGCGCCATCGAGGGAGGCGGAGTTGGCCTTGATGGGCTGTCCGCCCTGGTCGATGCTGTACATGGTGGCCTTCAGGCGGCCGTCATCCTTGGCGAGGGCCATGATGATGCGAAGCTCTTTGCCGTTGGGCGTGGTGAGAGTTCCCTGCCAGTTGCCAGTTATGTCGGTAGTTCCCTGAGCACGCAGGCTTACACCCATTAGCGCGACAAGCGCCATCAAGCACAGCATCAGTCTTTTCACAGAGCCTCCTGAACGTATTCTCACTATCTTCTGTTTGGCGATAGATTGCCGATCGTACGCGGTGCTATTTAGAAACTGGGCCGATGCGCTGTAGACGAATCCCACAGAAAATCGGTAGCGTCCTGATCGAAGAGATTAAATTTTAGAGCATCTATTGACATGGTCCCCTTCGCCGTTGTCTTTTACCGGTCTTACGGGACGTTTGTGGGGAGGGTTTGGCTGGCGATCTGGAGGCTATAGAGGAGCAGGTCGGCGCGGTGGACGTCGAGCTTGTTGGCGGCGAGACGGGTGATGACTTCGCCGAGGGCGTGCTGGAGGGTTCGCTGGCTGGTGGAAGCGGCGAGCTGGAAGCCTCGACGCGCGCGGCGGTTGGCGCCGGCTTGTGGGGTAACTATGCCAAGTTTTTGGAAGATCAATCGCCAGTTTTTACGGGGTTTTGGTGGTTTTCCGGTGGAGTGGGGGCTTGACAGGATTTTGGGCGAGTTGGCGACGGCGCTCCCCATTCATGACGATGAGACCGTCATAAATGGGCCACCCGGAGATCGGTTATTGCCAGCCGCCACCGAGCGCGCTGTAGAGTTGGACCAGCGTTAGGGCCTCGGCCTGTTGGGCGCTGGCGAGGGATAGCTGGTCGGTATAGAGATTGGAGTCGGTGGTAAGGACCTCCAAGTAGCTGGTTGCGCCGCCCTTGTAGCGAACACGGGCCAGACGGGTTGCGTCCTGAGCGGCGGCGACGAGTTTTTCCTGCTGTTCGCGGTAGACACGTTGCTTGTTGAGGGCGATGAGCGCGTTCGAGACGTCGCGGAAGGCGCCGGCGATGGTCTTCTGGTAGTTGAGCACCATCTCCTTTTCGGTCTCTTCAGAGAGCGTAAGCTGACCGCGAAGTTTGCCGCCTTCGAAGATCGGCTGGGCTAGCTGTCCGATGCCGTAGATGGTCTGACTGTTGGCACCGAAGATGGTGGGGAAGCTGTTGCCACCGATGCCCGCAGAACCGCTGATGGTGAGTTGCGGGAAGAACTGGGCACGGGCCACGCCGATCTGAGCGTTGGCGGCGATGAGCGTCGCTTCGGCCTGTTGGATGTCGGGGCGGCGCTCCAGCAGTTGCGACGGTAGACCAACAGGGAGATCCTGCGGCGGCGGAGTGAGGGCACTGAGATCGCCGTGAGTCAGAGGTCCGGGGTTCTTGCCGAGCAGGAGATTGATGGCGTTTTCCTGCTGCTGAATCTGCTGCTCAAGCTGTGGGATCTCCGAGGACGCCGTGTAAAGGAGCTCTTCGGCCTGACGGACATCGGAGAGCGGAGCGGCGCCTCCCTGTTCGAGGGTACGAGTGAGGTCGAGCGAGTCTTGACGGGTCTTGAGGGCCTCGCGGGTGATCGCCAACTGCTGGTCGAGTGTGCGGAGTTGCAGATAGGCTGTGGCGATCTGCTGCACGAGCGTCATGCGGACGGCGCGCTGGGCCCAGGTCTGCGCGAGCAACTGAGCGCGGGCTGCGGCGGTCTGCTTGCGGTAGAGGCCCCAGAAGTCAGGCGTCCACGCGGCAGAGAGGCTGAAAGCGCCTTCAACAAGAGGGCTGATGGTGGAGGTGCTGGTGTTCAGCGAAGGGATGTCAGCGCCTGCCCCAGTGCCACCCACGCTCAGGGTTGGAAACTGCTGCGAACGTGTGATCTGCACCTGCGCCTGCTGCTCGAGGATGTGCTGGGCTGCGATGCGGACGTCGTAGTTGTTGGCAAGCGCTGTTTTGATGAGGTCCTGGAGCGTGGGGTCCTGGAAGACCGTGGCCCATTGCTCATCGCCGAGCGAGCCCTTGGGGTCACTGGAGACGTCCGCGTTATCCGCACCGCGGAAGGCCGGCGGCGCGGGATAGTTGGGACGCTTGTACTTGGGGCCGACGTTGCAGCCGGTGAGGAACACGGCGAATAGTGCGGCAGTCGAGAGGCTGCTGTGTTTCAAGAGATATCTCATGCGTGACCTCCCTGGGTCGGGGTCTGGGGTCCGCCTCCGGCGGCTTTGCCGGCGGCGACTGGATCGAAGTCGGCCTTGGAGTCCATCGTGGTTCCCTTGCCGCCTCTTGCAAAGCGATGCGAGAGGTACTCGACTACCGAGAAGGTGACGGGGATGAAGATGAGGCCAAGGGCGGTGGATAGAATCATGCCGCCGATAACGACCGTGCCGAGGATGCGGCGAGAGTTAGCGCCCGCGCCGGTGGCGATCCAGAGCGGAAGGCAGCCGAAGATGAAGGCTAACGCCGTCATGACGATTGGACGGAAGCGCAATCGAGCGGCGTGGAGAGCGGCCTCTGCGATGCTTTGTCCGTTTTCGTAGTTGGTTTTGGCGAACTCGACGATCAGAATCGCGTTCTTGGCCGAGAGGCCAATCAACATGACCATGCCGATGGTGGCGAAGATGTCGTTCTCCAGCAGACGTGCGTGGAGAGCGATGTATCCGCCGAGAATCGCGACCGGGGTACTGAGTAGCACGCTGAAGGGCAGTGTCCAGCTTTCGTAGAGAGCGGCCAGGATGAGGAAGACGAAGAGCAACGAGAGAGCGAAGACAGCCCATGAAGGAATGCCTTTCTCCGCTTGCTGCTCTTGAAAGGACATGCCGGAGTAGTCAAAGCCTGCGCTTGCCGGCATGGTCTTTTTGAATGTCTCTTCCAGCGCGGCGCGGATCTGGCCGGAACTGTAGCCAGGATTGCCGGTAATGTTGAGCTGCGCGGCGGGAAACTCGTTGAAGCGGTAGATGAACTCAGGACCGGTGATCTGCTTTACGTTGACGAGCGACGCAAGCGGGACCTGGCCTCCGTTGGCGCTGCGGACGTAGAACTGGTTGATGTTCGCGATGTCCTTGCGAGACGTGCCCTCGGCTTCGACGTAGGTTTGCCACTGGCGGCCGAAGCGATTGAAGTAGTTCACGAGATAGCCGCCCATGAAGGTCTGCATGGTGGTGTAGACATCGGTGAGGCTGACCTGCTGTTGCAGTGTCTTCTCACGGTCTACATCTGCGTAGATCTGTGGGACGTTGGGTTGATACGACGGGATGGCTACGGCGATCTCAGGGCGCTGCTTGAGCGCACCGAGGAAGCCGAAGACATCCTTCGTCAGCAGCGTGGGATCGTCGGTGCCGGAGCGATCTTCGACCACCATGGTGACGCCGCCGGAGGTTCCGATACCGGGGATGGAAGGCGGTGGGAAGGCAAAGGCGATGCCGTCAGGGTCAGCTCCGAGCTGCTTTTGAAGATTGCCCTGAATGTAGTCGAGTTGCTCCTGCTTGCTCTTGCGGACATCCCAGGGCTTGAGTGCGACGAAGAAGAAGCCGGCGTTGGTGCTCTGGACCTGGGTGAGGAGCGAGAAGTTGGTAACTGCGATGACGCCCTGAATGCCGGGGGTCTTGAGGAGGGCCGCCGTGATCTTCTGCTGTGCGGCGTCAGTACGCTGGGCTGAGGCACCATCTGGTAGTTGGAGGGCGAGGAACATGTAGCCCTGATCTTCCGTGGGGATGAAGCCGCCGGGAAGAGTGCTGCCAAGGAACACGGCCAGGACTGCGACCAGCGCGAGGCCGATCATGGCGAGGCCCGACTTGTGGATGAGGACGTTGGAGGTGGAGACGAAGCTGTCCGTCGCGCGGCCGAAGAACTTGTTGAAGGTGGCTGAGGCGCGTGCGAAGAGGCTCTTTTTGCGCTCTGTATCGCCCTTCGGCTTGAGTAGCAGAGAGGCAAGTGCAGGAGAGAGTGTGAGCGCGTTGAACGCGGAGATCAACACCGAGATTGCGATGGTGACAGCGAACTGCTGATAGAGCCGGCCGGTGATGCCGGGAATGAACGCTGTCGGGATGAAGACCGCAGCAAGAATGAGAGCGATGGCGACTACAGGGCCGCCGACCTCTTTCATGGCTTGCTCGGTGGCGGCCTGCGGGGTCATGCCCTCGTCGATATGGTGCTCGACGGCTTCGACGACGATGATGGCGTCGTCGACGACAAGGCCGATCGCGAGGACAAGACCGAAAAGCGAGAGCGTATTGATGGAGAAGCCGAGGGCCGGGAAGATGATGAACGTTCCGATGAGTGAGACCGGAACGGCCAACAGCGGAATGAGCGTGGCGCGCCAGCCCTGCAGGAAGATGAAGACGACGATGACAACGAGAGCGAGGGCTTCGAGAAGCGTGAGGACGATCTCGTGGATGCCCGAAGTGACGGCCTTGGTGGTGTCGAGCGGAACGTCGTACGTGATTCCGGCGGGGAATGTTGCGGAGAGCTCCTTCATGCGCGCACGGACCGCCTCAGCCGTCTGAACGGCGTTGGAGCCGGGAAGCTGGTATATAGCCATAACGCCGGAGGGGGCCTGGTTGTAGCGGCCCGAGATGGCGTAGGCCTGATCGCCGAGCTCGACCCTGGCGATGTCGCGAAGATGAAGGATGGAGCCGTCGGGATTGGCGCGGACGATGATGTCGCCGAACTCCTCAGGCTTGACGAGGCGTCCCTGCGTGCGGACGGTGTAGGTGAACTGCTGGCCCTGAGGGATGGGTTCACCACCGATCTGGCCGGCGGGGTTCACGTTGTTCTGAGCCTGGATCGCCGCGATGACTTCAGGGGCAGTGACGCCTAGCTTGGCCATCTGGTCGGGCTGGACCCACACGCGGAGAGCGTAAGTGCCGCCGAAGACCTGAACGCGGGATACACCCTTGACGCGGGTGATCTGGTCCTGGAGGTTGATGATGGCGTAGTTGGTGAGGAAGTCCTGGCTCAACTTGCCGCCCGGCGAGTTGACTGCGACCAGCATGAGAGGCGAGGTAAGCGCCTTCTGCACGGTGAGGCCGGCAGTGGTGACTTGAGCGGGAAGTTGGGATTGAGCCTGATCGACGCGGAGCTGTCCGAGGACCTGGTCCGTGTCGGGATTGGTTTTGACGTCGAAGTCTACCGTGAGTTGGACAACGCCGTTGTTTGCGCTGGTCGAGCTCATGTAGAGCATGTTGTCGACGCCATTCATCTGCTGCTCGATGGGGGTCGCAACAGCCTGGCTGAGGGTTTTTGCGTCGGCGCCGGGGTAGGTGGCCGTAACGAGGATTTCGGGCGGAACGATATCCGGATACTGCGAGGTGGGCAGCGAAACCAGCGAGACGACACCGAGGATGACAGTGACAATGGCGATAACGATCGCAACGATGGGACGGCGGATGAAGAAACTCGACATCGACTACCTCCCGACCGGGTTGCTGGTCTGATCGACCGGAGCGGCAGGGGCCTGGTGCGGTGTAACGGGCGCGCCGTCGCGAAGCTTCATGAGGTTATCGGTGATGATGAGCTGACCGGCAGAGACGCCGCCCACGACTAGCCAGTTTGTGCCGATTTGCGGGCCTAGTTGGACGGTTGTGAGGTGAGCTTTACCATCGGGACCGGCGACATAGACCTGCTGTAGGCCTTGCAGCTCCTGCACGGCGACCTGTGGAAGCAGCAAGCCGTTGCGGCGTATCTCGGTGTCGGCGGTGATGCGCCCGAACTGGCCGGGACGCAGAACGTTGCCGGGATTTGGGAACTCGGCGGCGATGCGGATGGCGCCGGTCTGGGCGTTCATCTGGCGGTCAACGAAGACGATGTGACCTTTGCTTGGATAGGCCTGTCCGTCTGAGAGCGTGAGTGTTAGCGGAATCTTTGAAGCGCCGTTCAGCAGGTCTCCGCCGCCGGCTTTCGAGCGCTGGATGAGGCCGAGATACTCGCTGTCGCTGATGGAGAAGTAGGCCTTGATCGGGTTCAACTGCGAGACGGAGGTGAGGACCGCCTGGGGACTGACGAGGTTGCCGACCTGCACGGTGGCCTGACCGGCAACGCCGCTGATCAGCGAGCGTACCTGCGTGAAGCCGAGATTGAGCTGGGCATTGGCGACGGCTGCTTCTGCTGTCTGCACAGATGCTGCTGCCTGGGCCTTCTGCGCCAGGTCAGTATCGAGCTGGCTCTGGGCGATGGCGTGGGCTTCGGCGAGGGGCTTGTCGCGGTCGACGTTGGTCTGCTGAAGCCCGAGAAGAGCCTTCGCCTGACCTAACTGACCCTTCGCCTGGTCGAGAGTGGCTTGGAAGGGACGCTGATCGATCTCAAAGAGCACCTGGCCCTTGGAGACCAGCGAACCCTCGCGATAGTCCTGCCGGAGGAGATATCCGCTCACCTGAGGTTGGATCTGGGCGTTCACGTAGCCATCGAGCGTGCCGACCCATTGACCGGTCAGGGGAACGTCCGCCTGCTGCACCGGGACGACCGTTACGGGCATCGGCGGCGGCGGGCCGGTGGGAGCGGCGGACTTTTTTTCGCATCCAGTAAGCACGCCGAAGCTCATGGCAAATAGCAAGCCAGCTGTGGCGACGTGGCCTTTTTTCATGGGGATGTCCCGATGGGAAATCGCAGAGGCGGTGCTTTTTGCTACCGTCGTCCCTTTTTGTAGACCCATTGCTAATTCTCCGAATCTTTCTCGTTCATCGTGCATCGCTGACCAGCGCAAGAAGCACATAGCTAAACGGTTGAGTTAAAGACGCTCAGGGTGGGGTGCACGATTCAAAAGTAGTTTGTGGTCAATACAGCACAAATAGGACAGGCGTCCGATCGTTGCCGGCACCCCTACAGTTGATGCAGCGCAGTACAATTTCCTTATGAGTTTAGCTGGGTCTTCCCTTCTCGCGCCTTTTTGTAATGAACCCCTGGTTGACTTTTCTGTCCCGAAAAACGCAGCGGCGATAAAGGAAGCCCTGATCTCGGTGGCTCGCGAACTGGATCGCGCGCCACATCCGCTCCTGTTGAACGGCAAGCCGGTGGCCACTTCGAGCGAGATTGTTTCGATCAATCCGGCGAGACCCAGCCAGCGTATTGGAGTTCATGCGGCTGCTGGGCCTGAGCTTGTGCCAGCTATTGTCTCCGCTGCGGCGGCGGCATTTCCTGCATGGAGTGCTCGCTCGATGGCCGAGCGTGCGGAGTTGCTGCACCGTACTGCTTCTACGCTGCGGGAACGCAAGATGTGGTTTTCGGCATGGCTTGTGCTTGAAACCGGCAAGAACTGGGCTGAAGCAGACGCCGATACGGCCGAGACCATCGACTTCCTCGAGTATTATGCGCGCGAGGCCGTTCGCCTCGCTTCCGCGCAGCCCTCAATTCAATTTCCGGGGGAGCACAACCGGCTCGTTTATGTGCCGCTCGGCGTGGGAGCTGTTATCCCGCCGTGGAATTTTCCGCTTGCCATCATGGCCGGGATGACCTGCGCAGCCATCGTTACTGGAAACACTGTGGTGCTGAAGCCTTCGCCGCTGGCGCCGACTATCGCACAACAGTTCGTCTCGCTGCTGCGGGAGTGTGGTCTACCGGAGGGCGTGGTCACGTTGGCGCAAGGTGAAGCTGCTTTTGGCGACGCTCTAATACAGAATCCTGAGATTCGATTCATCGCCTTTACCGGCTCAAGGAAGGTGGGTCTCGATATTCATCAGAAGGCCGCGAAGATCGTCCCCGGACAGCACTTTATCAAGCGAACTATTCTGGAGCTTGGGGGCAAGGATGCGATCATCGTCGAGGCGGATAGCGATCTGGATATAGCGGCTGACGGTGTTGTTGCCTCTGCCTTCGGTTTCAATGGCCAGAAGTGTTCGGCGTGCTCCCGGGTTATTGTTAGTGAATCTATCCACGATCGCTTTGTTGCAAAGTTGACGGAGCGCACGGAGGCTCTTGCGCAGGGTGATCCGGCAACGAATAATGCTACGGGACCGGTTATTGGAAACGACTCTTATCAGCGGGTTTTGAAAGATATCGAGGAGGCGCGCAGCCTTGGAAAGATTGTTGCTGGCGGGTCGCCGGCAGGGTTGGGCTCGGAGGGTTATTTTATACGGCCGACCATCGTTACCGGGCTTAAGCCTGAGTCGCGGATATGCCAAGAAGAGATCTTCGGACCGCTGCTTGCAGTTTTGCCGTCGCGTGATTTCGATGATGCGCTTGCTATTGCTAATGGCACTGAATATGGGCTTACTGGCGCTGTTTATACGTCTTCAGAGGAGAAGCTGGCTCGTGCTTCTTCCGAGTTTCATGTTGGAAATCTGTATTTGAACCGCAAATGTACGGGTGCGATGGTTGGGGCGCATCCTTTTGGGGGATTTAAGATGTCCGGGACTGATTCTAAGGCGGGTGGGCCAGACTATTTGTTGCTGTTTACGCAGGCGAAATCTATCGCACGGAAGCTGGATCCCACTACAAACAGCCCTGCGGCAGGGGAATAACTGCAAGATTTTGCGGTGAAAAACACGGTGGGCGGGGTCGCTTTTACGGCGCCGCGGACGGTGATTTTACGGTGGGATAAAGTGACCAGCAAACTTGTCATGGGGACAGGCAGATGCTTGTGAAGACAAGCAAATCTTCGTGGTGTTATAGTCTTCGCGAACCAAATTAGAAACAAATTCAATAAGTACATTGGTGATATGCGACACCACGCTCTAACTCCTCTTATTCTGGCAGCCGCACTCTCCATATCGATCCTGAATTCAGGATGTGGCTCGGGCAGTTCCCAGAACGCTGGTGGCTCGTCTACGGGGTCAGCGGCGGTTTCACTGAGTGCTAGTTCGCTCAGCTTCGCGGCCGCGGTGGGTGCTACAAGTGCATCGCAGAACGTTGGCGTTAGCAATACGGGGACGGCGGCGCTGTCGATCGGCTCGATCAGTCTTGCGGGCGCCAATGCGAGCAGCTTTAGCCAGACCAATACATGCGGGGCCAGCCTGGCGGCGGGTGCGGCGTGCAACGTTGCGGTCAGCTTTGCGCCCTCTGCGGCGGGCAGCTATGGGGCAACACTCAACATTGCGGACAGTGTGAGCGGGTCGCCGCAGGTCGTTACGTTGACCGGGGTGGGCGATGCGCCTGTGTTGGGGCTGAGCAGCACGTCGTTGAGCTTCAGCACGAATTTTGGCACAACCGCTGGGCCACAAGTGCTGGTACTGACCAACACAGGTAATGCACCACTGAGTGTTACGGGGATAGACCTGGGTGGAACCAATGCGACCAGCTTCAACGAAACCAACAACTGCTCCAGCGTGGCGGCAGGCAGCAGTTGCAATGTGACTGTGACCTTTACAGGGATGGCCCTGGGCAGCTACAGCGCGAGCCTTTCTATCGCGGATAATGGCAGCGGCTCGCCGCAGAGCGTGGCGCTGGCAGGCACTGTTGGCGGGGCGGCGATCACGCTGAGCAGTACACAGCTCAGCTTTACGGCGGCGGCGGAGTCTACCAGCGCGGCGCAGACGGTGACCCTGCAGAACACCGGCAATGCGACGCTGATGCTTAACAGCGTGGGCCTTACCGGGGCGGCGGCGAGCTTTGCGCAGACTAATACCTGCGGGACGAGCGTGGCCGCCGGGGCCAGTTGCACCATCACACTGACGTTTACGCCGTTCCTGGCTACAAGCTACAGCGCGGCGCTCGCCATCACGAGCAATGCCCTGCCGGCTACGCAGACGATCGGGCTGAGTGGAACAGGGACGGGGACGCTTTCGATCAATACTTCCAATGCCAGTGACTGGATTATTACGAATGGTGCATTGACGCTGAACTGGAACTCGACGACGGGGAATGTGTGGGGCGTCCAGTTGGCCGGCTATCCAGACCAACTGGTGGACACGACCACTCGAAGTTCTAATGGACAGCCGGACGGGCTTTATATGGACAATACGGGCCCTGGTGCGGGGACACCGACCTCCGGTTACTCACAGATCGGCAACGAGTATATCGACTGGTGGATCGCGGTACCTTCGAGTGCTTCGAATGCCTTTACAACGACGGAGCACTTTGTTCTTACGGCCAATGACACAGGGTTCCATGTGTACTCCACCGTGGGGCACTCGGCGACCGACATTGCGGGGTCCATTGGGCAGTGGCAGTACGTATTCCGCATCAACCTGGCGCAGTTTACCGATACCTATACGGTGAATGAGGGGCTGGGGAACATGGGAGTGAATGATGTGCCGCAACCTTCGACTGCCGATACCGGTTCTACCGATCCTGGCAGGCAGGTGGAGAATGCTGTCGTCGATTTGCACGGCTTCACGCTGCCTTCGGGGTTTACGCGCGAGTTTTATACCAAGTATGACTATGCGAGCTATGAGTATCTGCACCAGGAGCATGGCGTTTATGGGAGTACGTATGGCGCATGGACGGTGATTCCGAGTGCGGAGTCGCTGGTGGGTGGGCCGACGAAGCAGGACCTGATCTTCACGAACAACATCCTGATGATGGAGGCGCTTTCTAGTCATCTGGATAATGAACTGGCGTATACGCCACCGCAGGGAGTGGCGACCAACCGTCTCTTCGGGCCTTACTACTTCCACTTCAACGCGTTCAATGCGACGAATACGACGCCGGCGGCCCTCTACCAGGAGGCTCAGACGTGGCTGCCGCAGTTCAACAGCCTGTATGACACGGACGGTACGCTGGCGAGCAGCGGGTATGTTGCCTCGACGGCGCGTGGTGGAGTGAATTCGACGATTGCTGGTACAGGCGCGACTACGCCCTATAGAGCCTGGACTGTTCTGGGCGATAACTCGACGAACTTTCAGTACTCGAATGCAGGACGTCAGTACTGGGCAAACAACAGCAGCACGGCGGAGGCAAACTTCACGGGGGTGGCGCCGGGTACATACCGGCTCTCCAGCTATGTGCTGGGTGAGTGGGGTGAGCTGCGGGTGAACAACGTTGCTGTGGCGGCTAACAGCACGACCAATGCGGGAGCGCTGACGTTTACGCCGGAGAACTTCGGCGCCTCAGCGCCGATCTGGACGATAGGAATACCGGACCGGTCGGGACATGAGTTTCTGCATGGACACGACGGCCTCGGCAACGACCTAAGGAATTACTGGGGCGCATACAACTACTGGCAGGACTTTGCGGCGAACCAAGGCGGTGAGGTTTATTATGCGACGGCAGAAGGCTTGACGCCGGCGAGCGACAGCCTGGACCTGATCAACTATGTGCAGTGGGGGACGTTCGATCCGGGCCTGTATGCGGGAATCTATAGCGCGAGCGACGATACCACTGACGGATACAACTACATTGTGCCGTCATACGTAGGCGCGGCCAATGTGGCAACAACGCGGTCGCCGGGATTGACGATCCACTTTATGACCACAGCCGCCCAGCAGGCGCAGGGGCAGTATGTTGTGCTTTCCGTGGCGCTCGCGTGCGTGGAGGGCAGCGTGGTGCCGACGCTGAACAACAAGCAATTGGTGTGGCACTACCTCAATAGCAGCGATTGCATGGTGCGCAGCGGCCTTTCCGGGTATACGCAATGGATTGCGTTCGAATGGCCGACTTCGGATTTGAAGCCTGCGGGACAAGACAATGTGCTGACGCTTGGCGTGAGCCAGGTGGATGGCGTGATGCTGGATGCTTTGCGGATGGAGATCACGAACACATCAGCCGATCCCGCGGTAACCGGATGGAACGACTATGAGTATGTCAACAGCAGCAAGTACACGCCAGCGAATGATGCCCTTGCGAACCCCTAGCCTGAATTCAGTTATGAGAAAGTCCTTGAGAACGACAGCTTTCCTTTGCCTGGTGGCGGCAGTTCCCTGCCTGCTTCGTGCGCAGGAAAAGCCGGTTACGGTGAGCCAGGAGCGTGGCGTTTACGTTCTGCAAAACAGCTACGTGACGGCGGAGATCGATCGGGTGACGGGGGACCTGAAGTCGCTGAAGTATGACGGCGAGGAGACGATGGGCAACAAGTCCGGCCACCATGCGGGTTACTGGGAGCAAAACCCATCTGCGGCGGCCGAGCGGACCGATGGGCTATCGATTGACCCCGCACCGAATGGCGGTGAGCGGGCAGAGGTTTACATACGCGGCAAGGCCGATGGGCGGTCCCTGCTGCATGAAGCGGGTCCAGGCATGGTGGTGGATATGGAGATCCGCTACAGCCTTGGCAAAGCCGACCACGGCATCTATACGTATGCCATCTTTTCACACCCGGCCAGCTACCCGGCGACCAGTGTTGGCGAGAGCCGCTTTGGCGCAAAGCTGAACGGCGATCTGTTCGACTGGCTTTCAACCGACGCACGCCACAACTTGCTGATGCCCAGCGGCTATGACTGGGACCATGGCTCGCCCTTGAACATGAAAGAGGCGCGACGGCTGACGACAGGCAAGTTTACGGGCAAAACCGAGCACAAGTACGACTACTCTGTAGACCAGTTTGACTCTCCGGCCTTCGGGTGGTCGAGCACGACGAAACATATCGGGCTGTACTTGATCAATCCTTCGCAGGAGTACCTGAGCGGCGGGCCTACGAAGTATGAACTGACTTCTCACCTGGATGATGGAGCGGGCGGCGATCCCACTGTGCTGGACTACTGGCGGAGCACGCACTACGGTGGCTCGTCGTTGGACCTGGCTGCGGGTGAGGCGTGGAGCAAGGTTGTGGGACCGATCCTGATCTATGTAAACCATGCGGCTACGCCGCAGGCGATGTTCCAGGATGCGCTAGCAGAGGCAGCACGGCAGCACGCGCAGTGGCCGTTTGACTGGGTACAGAGTGAGGACTATCCGCTGACCGCAGGTCGCGGCAGCGTTACCGGCAAGTTGGTGGTGAAGGATGACGATCCCACCGCTCGACCGGCAGGCCGCATGCTGGTAGGTCTTATCGCGCAGGGCGATGAGAATGGCGGCTGGCAACACGATGCGAAGAGCTACCAGTTCTGGGTGGACGCAGGCGCGGATGGCAACTTCACGATACTCAAGGTGCGTCCGGGCAGCTATGTGCTGGCAGCGCTGGCCGATGGGATCTTTGGTGAGTTCGATGGGCCGACCGTTACGGTGACGGCGGGCAAGCCCGTCGTGCTGGGCAACGTGATGTGGAAGCCGCTGCGCTATGGCCGGCAGCTATGGGATATTGGCTACCCGAACCGCAGCGGCTCGGAGTTTTTTATGGGCGACCAGTACGACCACTGGGGGATGTACTTGCTCTATGCCAAGCTCTTCCCAAACGATGTGGAGTACACCATTGGGAAGAGCAACTATCGGAAGGATTGGTACTTCGAGCAGGTGCCGAACGCCGCCCATGGCGTGCCGCCGGGTGGCATGAATGGAGCGGATACGAGCTGGAAGATCAGCTTTGAGGGGACGGCGGCCATGAAAGGCGATCTGATTCTGCGGACGGGAATCTGCGGGGTTGCGGCGCGGCACGTCTTTGTGAGCGTCAACGGCACCGAGATTGGGGACCTGGCGCCGCTGGTTTATAACGCGACGATCAACCGAGATGGGATTGAGGGTTCGTGGAGCGAACACGATGTTCGCTTTTCATCCGGTTTACTGCATTCGGGGAGCAATGAGATCACTTTGCACGTTCCAGGCGGAAGTGTGATGGCGGGGGTTATCTACGACTACCTGCGGCTTGAGGTGGATGAGACGGCGACGAAGCCGTAAAGGGTTACAAGGGAGGATTTTTGCTGCTTATCGGAATATAGAACGTTTTCCTGGAAACGGGCCGCAGCAGATATAACCAATACAAAAACTATTTTTCTCTTGACATTACAATCTCAAATTCCTTACCGTCTTGCCTGCACCGAACCTTGCAATTCAGCGAAACGCTAAATGAAAAAGCAGGCAGACGTGTGGGCGGAAATCAGATGTTGAACCGAGGTCTCGGCAAGATGATGTTTGGCAGCGTGCAGACTAGAAACAACTATTGCGTGATGGGCAGGCTTGGGCGGCTGCTACTTGTGTTTGCCCTGTTGGGGATGGGTGGGGCGCTGCACGCCTGGGGCCAGGCAGATACCGGACGCATTAGCGGCGTCGTAAAGGATTCCTCCGGCGCTGTGATTCCCAATGCGACGGTGGTGGCAACCCGCGTGGAGACCGGAGAGAACACTACCGCAAAGACGGATAGCGGGGGCGTCTATACGTTTGCGTCGCTGATTGCGGGCACCTACAACGTTACAGTGACGGCGCAGGGCTTCAGCAGCACGGCGAACCAAGGCTATGTGCTTTCCGATGGGTCGGCGGTGACTTCGAACTTTGACCTGAAGCCTTCCGGACATAATGAAGAGATTACCGTGGTGACGGCGACGGTGGACCAGGTGAACACGCAGACCGGCGAGGTCTCGCATGTGATCGACGGCGACACGGTGCGCGACCTGGCGTTGAATGGACGCAACTACCTTGACCTGCTGGGGACGCTGCCCGGTTCGGTGCAGGCCGGGCTTGGCGACGCTATCTCCACGACGACCAGCATGACCACCACGAACATCAATCTGAACGGCGCACGCGCTACCGCCAACGGTCTTTACATTGATGGGTTTCTCAACAAGGACATCGGCTCGAACGCGGCGCAGTTCAACAACGTTGGCATCGACTTCATCGACCACGTGAAGGTGCAGACCTCCTCGTTTTCGGCTCAGTATGGGCAGGCCGCAGGGCCGACGATCAATGTGGTCTCACGATCGGGCACCAACCGCATCCATGGGACGCTATTCGAGTTCATCCGCAACAGTGCGGTGGACGCGACAAACTACTTCTCGCGGAACTCGATAACATATGCGCCGATACACGCTCATCTGCGCTACAACGACTTCGGCGGCGCCGTGGGTGGGCCGATCATTATTCCGCATGTATTCGATGGGCATGACAAGCTCTTCTTCTTCATCGGCGCAGAGTGGAAACTGATTGCGCAGCAGGACCAGCCGGCTGTGCAGACGCTGCCGCTACAGGCACAGGTAAACGGGATATTCGGCACCCCAGGCGCTTGCGCGTTTACCAACTTCACGATCTTCGTCAACAGCCAGCCGGTGACGCAGCACCTGCCGCAATCTACCTGCGATATGTCGCCGTACATTACGGCGTTTGGCCGCGGTTTCCAGAACGAGATGAACTATGTGATCTCGCAGGCGACGTCCTACCAGGGTACGGCCTGCAATGTCGCGCTCGGTGACTGCACCAATAATGGAAACACAATCTTCGAGCTGCCCCAACCGTATCGCATTCACGAGTACGTGGCACGTGTGGACTGGACGATCAGCCGGCGACAGACCGCGTATGGCCGCTGGTTCGACGATACGCACACGACGACCAATCCCATCGGCGACGGAGCGACACCTGTGACGCCGTATCACGATGAAGCGCCAGCCAACAACGTGCTGCTATCGCACAGCCTCGTGGTGTCGCAACAGGCGGTCAATGAGATCAGCTTCGGCGCGCTTTTCTCGTCGATCAACTTCCAGCCATACGGCACTTCGTGGCTGCGCTCAAGCTACGACTACAACTATCAGCCGTACTACGTGAATGCTTCCAAGGTTGGTATCCCGGGCATCAATCTTTATGGCTTTTCGGCACTGGATTCGGACTCTTACATGAACCGCTATCATCCCAGCTATTTCCAGCTGCAAGATATTTATACGCTCGTTATTGCGCGGCAGACGCTGAAGTTCGGGGCGTTGATCGGTCGTAACCGGGCCGATACCAATGGCAAAGCGAACTTCACGGGAGCGGCATCCTTTACCCCAACGGCCAGCACCAATACAACGGGCAATCCGATCGCGGATGCCCTGCTGGGGAACTTCCAAACTTATTCAGAGGCGCCGACTGATACCTTCGGGCAGTTTCGCCTTACGTCTTATGCGGCGTATGTGGACGACATCTGGCGCGCCGCTTCCAAGCTGTCGCTCAACTTCGGTGTGCGGTTCGAACACCTGACACCGTGGACGGCGGCACAGGATAATTTGTCGGACTTCTATCCGAACCTTTACCAGCCCAACCAGGCTGTCTATGTGAATACGCTCGGAGTTATCACGCCCGGCCTTGGCAATGTAAATAATGGCCTGCGGCGCGCGGGAACCGGGGTCCCAGCGGATCAAGCCTCCCACGTACCCACGGCGTTGCTGCCGAATACGCTAGCTGTGCCTACGAGCGGTCAACGTGGTTTCTACAGCAGCCAGTATGTCTTTATGCCGCGCGTCGGCTTTGCGTATGACCTCAATGGCAACGGTCAGACAGCCTTTCGTGGCGGAGCTGGTCTCTTCTACGACACACCGCAGGCTAATGCCAACTTCTCCACGCTCATTTTGCCTCCCTATGAGCCGAATGTGAACATCGAAAACGGCAACATGGACAACATTGCGTCGTATGCGTCAAATCAGTATCCCTTTGCTGCGATGTACACGCTGGATCCCAAGTTCCAACGCACCTATGTGTATCAGTACAACTTCGGCATTCAGCAGCAGATGGCCAAGGATTTCTTCCTGCAGATCAATTATGTAGGTGCGGAAGGGCGCCACCTACTACGCCACCCGGACATCAACGGCGTCGATCCAACAGTGGAAGACTGCGTTGTCGCGGCATTCGACGCAGCTAAGCAGGCGGTCCCTGTTCTGGACTGGATGCGTCAGTACACTTCGGCGACCTTGCCGACGAATGCGGCAACCGCTGGTGGTGTAACGGTGCCGCTAAAGGGGTCAACCGCCTGTGCTGCCTTGCCGCCTGCCAACAGCAATGGCTATGGTGGCTACGCGGGTTACGATGCGATCTATCAGTGGCGCTCGGACGTCGATTACAACTACAACGCGCTACAGGCCAACCTGAATCGTCGCGTCGGCAAGGGACGCTTTACGCTGACCTATACGTTCTCCAAGGCGCTTTCAACCGGCAGCGCGGACGGTGACGTCGACCATATCGAACTGTACTCGAAGAAATACAATTATGGGCCAACCAGCTTCGACCGGCGCAACGTCGTTACTTCGACCTATATTGTGCAGGTCGGTCCGCTGCAAGGACACAACCTGGTAATGCGCGAAGCGTTGGCCTCATGGATGCTTACTGGAACGGCGCGGTATCAGGGCGGCACATTGAACACAGTGAGTGG
>Ga0302313_10001145_pt1 | contig 20920 bp, 18 predicted proteins | sample III_Palsa_N2_2_FD_200454 | JGI IMG/M metagenome (GOLD analysis project Ga0302313, IMG submission 200454) | Peat permafrost microbial communities from Stordalen Mire near Abisko, Sweden - III_Palsa_N2_2 | ecosystem: Environmental > Terrestrial > Soil > Palsa > Peat permafrost | place: Sweden...
GAACATGTGCAGGTACACGACCAGGAAGAAGGCCGAGGCGCCGGTGGCATGCATGTAGCGGATCAGCCAGCCCCAGGAGACGTCGCGCATGATGTACTGCACGGAGTCGAACGCGGTTTCCGCGCCGGGTTTGTAGGCCATCGCCAGCACGATGCCGGTGATCAGCTGGTTGACCAGCACCAGCAGGGCCAGCGAGCCGAAGTAGTACCAGAAATTGAAGTTCTTCGGCGCGTAGTACTCGGACAGATGATCCTTCCACAGCTTGGTCAGCGGGAAGCGGTCGTCGATCCAGCCGAGGAAGCCGGTGGTCTTGTACGGATTGCGGATAATCGCCATGTCGGTCTGTCCTAGGCCTTCTGGTCCACGCCAATGACCACCAGCGAGTCACTGGTGTAGCTGTGCGGCGGCACCAGCATGTTCAGCGGTGCGGGCTGCCCGGCGAAGACACGCCCGGAGATATCGTATTTGGAACCATGGCAGGGGCAAAAATAGCCGCCCTGCCAGTTCGCGTCGATGGCGGGATTGGGATGGTCCGGCATCAACTTCGGCGAGCAGCCCAGGTGGGTGCACTTGCCGTTCATCACCAGGAACTCGGGCTTGATCGAGCGGTGCTCGTTCTTGCAGTAGTCCGGCTGGGTGGAAAAATCGCTGTCCGGATCGGCCAGCTGCGGCTTCACCTTGGCCAGGCTGTCCAGCATGTCCTTGGAACGGCGCAGCACCCAGATATTGAGTCCCTGCCAGACGAAGGTGACCTGCTGGCCCTCCTCGATCTTGCCGATGTCGGCGCTCACCGGAGCGCCGGCGGCCAGGGCCTTGGCGCTGGGTTTCAGCGAGGCGAGAAAGGGCCACACCACAGCCGCGGCGCCAGCGGCGCCCACGACGCTCGTGGCGGCGGTGAGGAAGCGGCGGCGGCCGCCGTCCACGCCTTCGTTGCTCATTGCTTGAGAACCTCTGGATTACGGATCACGAAGTCTGAAATGCCCCGCGCAGGGCCACGCGCACGGGTCCGCTCTGCTTATTTTCAACATTATAGCGGGCGTGGCAGCGCGAGGTGAAGCCGCGGTTCGCGCCCGGGCCGGCGCGCCGGCTCAGGAGCGCTGGCGCCCCGAGCCGGCCCGCATTGCGGCCGCCCTTGCTAGAACTGGTATTTGACGAAGAACTGGGCGAAATCGCGGTCGGACAGGACGTTGTAGCCGCCGCCGCCGAAATACCAGGTATAGCCCACGGTAAAGGCCAGCGACTGTTTATATTGCATCTCGAGCAGGGTGTCGGCTTCCTTGACGCCCTTGACGAAATTGCCGCCGGGGCCCGGCGAAACGCCGCCGATATCCTGCTTCCACACCAGGAACGGCCGCAGGTTCACATTGGGCAGCACGCTCTCGTAGCGCAGCTGCGAAATGATGCGGTAGCCGTAGGACAGGGGGGTGGGATAGCCGGAGGAATCCTGCTGGTGCGGATTGAAGCGCAGGCCGTCGGGGCCGGTCACGCAATCCTGCGAACCGGCGCAGGAGCGCGCGCCGCCATCGGCGCCGGAACCGTCGGCGCCGGCCGTCGGGCCGTAGTTGCTGTTCGGGCCCTGCAGCACCAGGCGGTTCAGGGACGGCAGGTAGGGCACGTATTCGGCGCCGAATTCACCCAGCACCAGGATCTGGCTGGCGCCGAAGGGATTGTCGGAGGCGCCCAGCACGCGGGTCAGGCCGAAATTGAACTGGTACACCTGGAAGCGCTCGTAGCCGCGGATATAGCAGGGGCTGCTGGTGTTGTAGGCGTAGTAGGGATGGCTGAACTTGTTGAAGCCGTAAGCGGAATCCGCTGCACTGCCCGCCTCCGGATAGCAGCCGGGGTTCTGGCCGGCGGTGCCGCCGCGGTAGGGGATGATGAAGTTGGGAAAGGAGCGGCCCGCACCGTCGATATTGCCGATGGCCAGGTCGAAGGTGTCCTTCTGGCCGGCCAGGCCGCCGACGTCGCTCGGCCCGTAGAGGGTGGTGCCGCCGCTCTGGGTGAAGCCGATACCGGCATGCGAGCCGAGGCAGCCGGCGTGCAGCGGGCCGCTGGTGAAGTTGCTGCAGTTGGTCAGGGTTGGGCCGAAGGCGGCGAAGGCCAGGTCGTGGGTGTCCACCTGCAGCGGCAGGTCCGGGCGGTAGGCGACTTCGCCCTGGATCGACCAGCTGCCGACGGTGGTATTGAAGCTCAGTCCGATCAGGTTAATGTTGTTCGGGTATTCCAGGAAGAACTTGGCGGTGTCGATGCCCAGGGTGTCGGAGGTGGCGTACTGCGCCTCGGGATGGGCCGGATCGAGGATCGAGTGCAGCAGCGGGATGTCCGGGCAGTCGGTGAGGAAGGTCACCGGGCCGGTGGCGTCGACGTGGCCGGCATTGCCGCCGGAGCGGGCGCAGCTGGGATAGCTGGCGTAGAAGCTGGCGTACGGCAGGCGCGAGTGGTAGTGCATGTAGTACAGCGACAGGTCGGTACCGTTGTTGAGCCCGTCGGCGTAGTAGTCCAGCTTGACGCCGTACTGGCCCCAGGTGCGCGCGTCCTTGTCGGCCAGGCGCTGGATGGTGGAGGTGCTGTTGGTGATGCCCGCCAGCGGATTGTCCTGCGGCGTGCCGAGGTTGTTCGGATCCAGCGCGGCCTGGCCGAAGCTGGCGTTGATGAACTTGCCGGTGTTGTTGGTGCCGACCGGCAGGCTGGAGAAATAGGTGCCCGGCGTCTGCACCTGGACCGGCTGCCATTCGAGCTGGTAGAAGCCTTCCACGGTGGCGTTTTCGAACGGCTCGAAGCTCAGATCCACCATGTTGATCGGGGTAAAGAACTCCTCCACCTGGCCGCCGATGCGGAACACGTTGTTGGCGTTGACCGGATTGGCCTGGTTGACGCTGTTCAGGGCCAGGGTAGTGCTTTCGCCCCAGTTCACCAGCTGCCGGCCGATCTTGAAGGAGAAGGTCTTGTCTTCGGTGAACGGAACCGGCAGCTTGCCGTAGAAATAGGTGTCGAGGTACTGGATGTTGGTGCCGGCCTGGGCCAGCGTCTCGCCGTCGGTGCGCTTGCTGCGCACGGGGCCGCCGCGCCCGTAGACCACGAAATTGCCATGGCCGTCGGGCTGGCCGTAGCCGCGGTTGTTGAGCAGGGCGCTCTGCGCCGGGCACAGCACGCCGCTCACCACGCCGCCGATCAGGTTGCCGCCGGCGGCGGCATTGCTCAGGCAGGTGGTGAGGCCGGACAGGGTCAGCGCCCCGCCCAGCGGCGCCACATGGCGGCCGACCTGCAGGTAGTTCTGCGGGGTGATTTCGTTCGGGTGGGTTTCGGTGAAATCGTTGTTGACGAAATCGTAGAAATACAGGCCGCGGGCAAAGATGCCGAAATTCTTCCAGGTCAGGGTCAGGTCGGAGGTGACCTTGGCCGGCGCCTGGAACAGATGGTATCTGGAATAGTTCAGGTCGCCCTGGTCGTCGTTCACCGAGGCCGCGCCGGGTGCATTGACCAGGACCTGGGCGGGATAGATCTGACCCTTGAACAGGCCCTGGCAGATCTGGTACGCGCCATTGGGGCCGCCGCAGACGTCGGGGTTGATGTCGCCCTTGCCAATCAGGTTCTGGCTTTGCGACTGCATGCGCACGCCGACGCCGGCGGTGAACGTGGTATTGAGCACCCCTTTCACGCCGTCGTCGCTGCCGAAGGTGGGAATGGTGAAATCGATCGCCTGTGCCGCGCGCAGGGGCAACAGGACCGCCGCCCCAATCAAGCCAGCACGCAGGACACCCCGGACAAACCCCAAGCGCAGAACGCTTTGCATCGTTCTTCCCCTCCGCTCCGGGCCCGATGGTGGGCCCGTTTTATATAGTTTTATTGCGGTCGCAGATGCGTGGCCGCAGTTGTTGCGGGTAGTAAAGCGCAGCGCGCGGCGCGATGCAATAGAAAAAACGAAGCCGGCCGTGGATTTAGGTCCAGGGCCGGCTGTTTTCTTAGTGGTCAGTGGTTAGTGGTTAGTGAAAAGCGCACCACTCCCAATAGAGCCCCCTTCTAACCACTAATCACTAGTCACTAATCACTGCTTCTAGAACTGGTACTTGACGTAGAACTGGGCGAAATCGCGATCCGACAGAGTGTTGAACTCGCCGCCGCCCCAGTACCAGGTGTAGCCCAGATCGAAGGACAGGGCTTGCTGGTAGCGCGTCTCAATCAGGGTGTTGACCTGCTTGCGGCCGGCGACGAAGTTGCCGCCCGGCCCGGGCGCGGTGCCCTGCACATCCTGGGCGTAGTAGATGGTCGGCTGCAGGCCGATCCCGGGCAGCACATTTTCGTACTTGAAGATGCCGATCACGCGATAGCCCCAGGACATCTTGTCCGGATAACCGGTGGCGTCCTGCTGGTGCGGGTTGAAGCGCAGGCCGTCGGCGCCGTAGGAGCAGTCGGGCGTGGTGGAACAGGCCAGGCGCGAACCGTTGGCGCCGGAACCGTCGGCGCCGGCGCTGGCGTTGTAGTTGACGCCCGGCGCCTGGAACTGCAGCCGGTCCAGCGGCGGCAGATAGGGCACATAGGTGGCGCCCAGCTCGCCCACGATCAGCACCTGGTCGGCGCCGAAGGGATTGTCGGTGGCGCCCAGCACGCGGGTGGTACCGAGGTTGAACTGGTACACCTGCATGCGCTCGAAGCCGCGGATGTAGCTGTTCGGCGGGTTCGCGCCGATGACGCCGCCGCGATACGGAATGATGAAGTTGGGGAAGGCGCGGGCCACGCCCGGCAGGGCGCCTTCGATCACGTTGATGGTGTCGGAGAAGGGCACGGCGCCGCTGGCGTTGGTGAAATCGCTGCGGCCGTAGCCGACGATCTGGTTCTGCTCGTTGAAGCCGATACCGGAGGCCAGCAGTCCCGGCGCCAGGCCGGCGGTGCCGGCGCAGCTGATGTTGGGCTGGCTGCAGCTGGTCAGGGTGGGGCCGAAGGCGGCGAAAGCCAGGTCGTGTTCGTCGACCTGCAGCGGCAGGTCGGGACGATAGGCCACCTCGCCCTGGATCGAGTAGCTGCCGACGGTGGTGTTGAAGCTGGCGCCGATCAGGTCGATGCCGTTGGGGTATTCGAGGAACACCTTGGGCGAGTCCAGCGCCGCGACGCTGCTGGTGGCGTTAGCCGGGTTGGCCGGATGCAGCAGGGGAATGCCGGGGCAATCCGCCAGGAAGCTGAGGAAGTCGGTGGCGTCGTTGTGGGCCGCGTTGCCGGCGGCGCGGGCACAGCTGGCATCGGCCGAGATGAAGCTGGCATACGGCAGGCGCGAGTTGTAGCGCATGAAGTACAGCGACACGTCGGTGCCGTTGTTGAGCCAGTCGGCGTAGTAGTCGAGCTTGACGCCGAACTGGCCGCTGGTGCGCGCGTTGCGGTCCGGATCGCGCTGCGCCGTCAGGGTGGTGTTGGTGAGCAGGGCCAGCGGGTTGTACTGCAGCGAGGCGACGCGGTCCGGATCGTAGGCCGCCGTGCCGTAGCTGACATTGATGGTCTTGCCGGTGTTGCGGGTGCCCAGGTCGATGTCGGAGAAATAGCTGCCGGGCGCGGCGATCTCCACCGGCTGCCACTCCAGCTGGTAGAAGGTTTCGACCGTGGTGTTCTCCAGCGGCTCGAAACTCAGGTCGATCATGTTGACCGGAATGAAGTCTTCCTCGACCTGGTTGCCGACGCGGTTGAAGTTGTTGGCGTTGACCGGATTGGCCTGGTTGATGCTGTTGATCACCAGGGTGGTGCTCTCGCCCCAGTTCACCGTCTGCCGGCCGATCTTGAAGCTGAGCTTCTTGTCCTCGGTCCAGGGGATCGGCAGCTTGCCGTAGAAGTAGCTGTCCAGGTATTGCATGTTGGTGCCGATCTGGCTCAACACCTCGCCATCGGTGCGCTTGTCGCGCACCCGCTGGCCGGGGCCATAGGTCCGGCCGCCCGGATAGGGCAGCAGCAGCGGCGTGGACGCGGTGACACCGGAGGTGCTCTTGTTCTGCGAGGTCAGCTCGTTGGGCTGGGTCTGGATGAAATCGTTGTTGACGAAGTCATAGAAATACAGGACGCGGGCGAAGACGCCGAAGTCCTTGTAGGAGATGGTGAGGTCTTCGGTGGCCTTGGCCACGCCCTCGAACAGGTGGTACTTGCCGTAGTTGAGATCGCCATCGTCGCCGTTGATCGAGGCGGCGCCGGGGGCCCTGGCCAGTTGCTGCGCCGGAAAGATCTGGGTCTTGAACACGCCCTGGCAGGACTGGTACGGCGGGGCGCAGACATCGGGATTGAGGTCGCCCTTGCCGATCAGGTTCACGCTCGGCGACTGCAGGCGAATGCCGGCGCCGGCGGTGAGGGTGTTGTTCAACACCATCTTCACCTGATCGTCGCCGAAATTGAACGACTCGCTGATGGCATGGGCGGCGCCGGCGGTTGCCAGCAAGGCTGCCAGCAACAGCACACGCGCCATCTTGCGCGCCGCAGAACCACCCCGCCCCGCTCCGCCCCTGCCGCCGATGAAACTCCCCATTTCTCTGTACTCCCCTGAGCGGCCGCAACGACCGCATGATCCCGTACGGCGGCGCATGGCCCCGCGTATGCGCGCAGCTTACCGTTTATGGCGGCAGAATCAACCGCAGTGCAGCAATTTCCGGTGGGGCCCGGCTGGAAGTTGATTCATGTGCCCCCTAGTCTCGCAGCGGCGCATGACAGGCGCAGCCGCGGGATTCATCCAGCGGGCGCAACTCCGGCACCAGCGTTTCACAAGCCGGCACCGCGACCGCGCAGCGCGGGCGGAAGGCGCAGCCTGCCGGCAGCCGCGCCGGGTCGGGCGGATGTCCCGGAATCGGTCGCAGCGGCTCGCCCGCCGGCGCATCCAGGCGCGGACGCGAGGCCAGCAGTCCCGCTGTATAGGGATGCCGCGGCGCCGTCAGCAATTGCGCCGCCGGCCCCGACTCGACCGCGCGGCCGGCGTACATGACCAGCACGCGCTCACACACCTCGGCCACCACGTCGAGATCGTGCGAGATGAACAGCAGGGCCAGGCCCAGCTCCTGCCGCAGCTGTTGCAGCAGCTCGAGGATTTCCGCCTGCACCGTGACGTCGAGGGCGGTGGTCGGCTCGTCGGCGACGAGCAGGGCCGGGCGGCACAGCAGGGCGGTGGCGATCAGCACGCGCTGGCGCATGCCGCCGGAAAATTCATGCGGGTACTGGCGCAGCCGCGCCGCGGCGTCGGCGATGCGCACGGCGTCGAGCATGCGCGCGCTGTCGGCCAGGGCGGCGGCCCGGCTCAGGCCGCGGTGTTGCACCAGCACTTCGGCCATCTGCGCACCGACGCTCAGGTAGGGATTGAGGCTGGTCATCGGATCCTGGAACACCAGGCCGATGCGATTGCCGCGCACCTGGTTCAGCGCGCGCTCGTCCAGCCCCAGCAGCTCGCGCCCCTCAAAGCGCACGCTGCCGCCGACGCGGACCGCACGCGCCTGCAGGCCGAGCAGGGCCAGCGCGGTCTGGCTCTTGCCCGAGCCGGACTCGCCGACGATGCCCAGGGTCTGCCCCGCTGCCAGCTCGAAGCTGAGTCCGCCGACGGCGTGCGCCGTGCCACCGGCAGTGCTGAATTCGACCCTTAGATCTTCGACTTTGAGTAGTGGCCAGTGATTAGTGGTTAGTGGCCAGTCCTGCCCCGCCGTATCCGGCAACCGATCTCCCGCTTTTACTAACCACTGATCACTAACCACTAATCACTCCTTCGGGTCCAGCGCATCCCTGAGCGCATCGCCGAGAAAATTCAGACACAGCAAAGTGACGGCCAGGAAGCTGGCCGGCACCACCAGCGCCCAGGGCGTGGTTTCCATGGCGTGGGCGCCGTCGCTGACCAGGGCTCCCCAGCTGGTGGCCGGCTCCTGCACGCCCAGGCCGAGAAAGCTGAGGAAGGATTCGACCAGGATCACCTGCGGCACGCTGAGGGTGGCATAGACCACCACCACGCCGAGCAGGTTCGGCACGATGTGGCGGCGGATGATGCCGGCGGTGCCGACGCCGGAGACGATGGCGGCTTCGACGAATTCGCGCCGGCGCAGATTCATGGTCTGCCCGCGCACGATGCGCGCCATGTCGAGCCAGTTGACCGCGCCGATGGCGAGGAAGATGAGCAGGATGTGGCGGCCGAAAAATACCGTCAGCAGGATGACGAAGAACATGAACGGCAGCGCATACAGCACGTCCACCGCGCGCATCATCAGCGCGTCCAAACGGCCGCCGGCATAACCCGCCACGGCGCCGTAGCTGACGCCGATCAGCAGCGACACCAGGGTTGCCGCCAGGCCCACCAGCAGGGAGATGCGCCCGCCGTAGCAGGTACGCGCGAACAAGTCGCGGCCCAGCTCGTCGGTGCCGAGCCAGTGTCCGCCGGCGAGGCCGGGCGCGGCGCCCCAGTCGCCGTCGAAGTCGATGAAGTCCTGCGGCCAGGGGCTGATCCAGGGGCCGGCGATGGCCAGCAGCACGATCAGGGCCAGCACGCCGGCAGCGATCATGGCGAAGCGGTCGCGGCGCAGGCGCTGCAGCAATGAAGTAGCGTCAGACACGCGAGACGCTCCCCTCTCCCACTTGTGGGAGAGGGGTTGGGGGAGAGGGCCGGCCAAGTTCCACCGCTTGACGGATGCGCTCTAAAACTGCGTCGGTATCTCGCAGCACTTCGTCATTCCAGAATCTGAGGACAGTGAAACCTTGAATTGCCAACCACGCATCGCGTTCGTGATCCTTGCTCAACCGTTGCTCATTATGCTGGCTGCCGTCGACTTCGATGATCAGCCAGCATTCAAGGCAGGTAAAGTCTGCAATGTAAGGTCCGAGCGGCTTCTGCCGCTTGAACTTCAGTCCGAGGAAGCGATGCGCGCGCAGGTGATACCAAAGGCGTAGTTCGGCCTCGGTCTGGCTTTTGCGCAGGCGCTTGGCCAGTTTTATTCGCTTGGCATGTTCTTCGGTAGTATTTTGTTTCGTCACTGCCCTCTCCCCTACCCCTCTCCCGCAAGCGGGAGAGGGGAACATGGTGTCATCCCAGTCTCATTCTCGGATCGAGCAAGCCGTACAGCAGATCCACCAGGAAGTTGAACAGGATGATCAACGCGCCGTAGAAGATCACCACGCCCAGCACCAGGGTGTAGTCGCGGTTCAGCGCCGCCTGCACGAAGTAGCGGCCGATGCCGGGAATGGCGAAGACCTGCTCGATCACCACCGAGCCGGTGACGATGCCGGCCGCGGCGGGACCGAGGTAGGACAGCACCGGCAGCAGGGCCGGCTTGAGCGCGTGGCGCCAGACGATCAGGCGCATCGGCAGGCCCTTGGCGCGGGCGGTGCGGATGAAGTTGGCGCTCAGCGTCTCGATCATGGAGGCGCGCATCAGGCGCGCAATGGTGGCGATCTGCGGCAAGGCCAGGGCGATCACCGGCAGCACCGCGTCGCCGATGCCGTGGGCGCTCCAGCCGCCGGCCGGCAGCCAGCCAAGGACGATGGCGAAGAGCAGGATCAGCAGCGGCGCCACCACGTAGTTGGGCACGGACAGGCCAAGCATGGCCAGGGCCATCAGGCCGCGGTCGAATACGCTGTTGCGGCGCAGGGCGGCAACACAGCCGAGCAGGCCGCCGAGCAATACCGCCAGGCTCATAGCGCAGGCGCCGAGCTTGAACGATACCGGCGCGCCGCTGGCGATCAGCTCGGCCACGCTGAAGCCGCTGTACTGGAACGAGGGACCGAGATCGCCGTGCGCCAAGCCGCCCAGGTAATGCAGGTACTGGCGCCACAGCGGCTGGTCGAGATGGTATTCAGCCTGCAAGGCCGCCTCGATCTGCGGCGGCAGGGCGCGCTCCCGATCGAAGGGGCCACCGGGCGCGGCGCGCATCAGGAAGAACGCCAGGGTGATCAGCAGCAGCAGGGTCGGCACTGCACCGAGCAGGCGTTTCAGGGCGTGGGTCAGCATTGGACCAGGCTATTCGGATCAGACAGGGAAAACTTCTCGCGCAAAGACGCAAAGACGCGGAAAAAGCTCTTTATTGAAAAGCCTCTTCTTTTGCGTTCTTTGCGTCTTTGCGTCTTTGCGCGAGACATTCTTTTCGGCCTTCACCCTTTCAATGCGGCAGAAGTTTCAAGTCCTTGCTGTAGTGGATATCCAGCGGATTGTCCTGCCAGCCGGCGACGTAGGGTTTCACCAGGTGCTTGGACTCGTAGAAGTAGATCGGCAGGATCGGCATGTCGTCGAGCATCAGGCGTTCGGCGCGTTCCAGCAAGCCGCGGCGCAGGGCGTCGTCCGGCTGCTGCTGCGCCTGCGCCAGCAGGGCATCGTAGTCCGGATTGGCGTAGGCCTCGTCGTTCTTGCCGTCGAAGCTGCGCAGGATGTCGGCAAAGGCGCTGGCGTCGTCGTAGTCGCCGATCCAGGCGCCGCGGAACACTTCGGTCTGCAAGCGCTGGCGGCGGTTCTGCAGGAACACCTTCCACTCCTCGTTGACCAGCCGCGTCTGCACGCCCAGGCCCTGCTTCCACATGGCGGCGATGACGGTGGCGATGCGGCGGTGGTCTTCCTGGGTGTTGTAGCGCAGCTCCAGCTGCAGCGGATGATCGGCCGAATAGCCGGCTGCGGCATACAGCCGCCGCGCCTCGTCCAGGCGCCGCTGCCGCGGCCAGGCCGCCCACGGCGGCGACTGCGGCGTGTAGTTCCAGGTGCCCGGCGGTACCAGGCCGTATGCCGGCAGGGCAGCGCCCTGCAGCAGCTTGTCGGCGATGACCTCGCGGTCGATGGCCATGCTCAAGGCCTGGCGCAGCTGCGGACTATCCTTGAACGGCGGCCGCGACAGGTTGTAGCCGTACCAGTAGCTGCCGAGGTACGGCGCCAGATGCAGCTCGGCGCCGAACAAGCTACGCACCCAACGGGCCTGGCTCATCGGAATGGCGTAAGTGCAATCCAGCTCACCGGCGCGATAGCGCTTCAGTTCCGACGACAGGTCCTCGGTGGGATAGTAGATCACCGTGTCGACCGCGGTGTGGACGTCGTCCCAGTAGTAGGGATTGCGTACCAGGGTCACTTGCGACTGCACCACCCAGTCGCGCAACTGGTAGGCGCCATTGCTCACCAATCGCCCGGGGCGAGCGAAATCGCGGCCGTAGCGCTGCAGGCCGGGACGATAAAGCGGAAACGTCGCCGGGTGTGCCAGCAGGCCGGGGAAATAAGGCGTGGGGCCTTGCAGGCGGATGTGCAGGGTGTGCGCATCGGGAGCCGTTACGCCAAGCCGCTCCGGCGGCAGGCGTCCGGAACTGACCGCATCGGCGTTGTCGATCGGCGACAGGATCTGCGCATAGCGGGAGCCGGTGGCCGGATCGGCGCTGCGGCGCAGGCCGGCGACGAAATCCTCGGCGGTCACGGCATCACCATTGGACCAGCGGGCCGTCTCGCGCAGATGGAAGGTGTAGTCGAGGCCGTCCGCGCTGACTTCCCAGGCGGCCGCGGCCGCGGCAACGACGCTGCCGTCCGGGGCCAGCCCGGTCAGGCCCTGGTACAGATCGCGCAGGATGTTGCCGGTGCTGACGCCCTCGGCGCGATGCGGATCGAGTGTCTCCGGCTCGGGGCCGTTGCCGATGCGCAACAACCCGGCGGAGTTCGCGGGCGCAGCGCTGGCGATGGAGGCGGCGGAGACCAGGATCGCCAGCAGGCAGAACAGGGCCGTCCCGGTGTGCCGAGCTTGCTTCACGATTTCGCCAAACGCCCTGCCCCAGACATCGATGCGCCTTTTCGAATCCGGACTGCCGGCATTCTAGCGCCTGATGCGCCTGCAACAAAAAAAACGGCGAAGAATCCAGCTGGATTCTTCGCCGCGTTCAACCAACTTCGCCGCTGCTGCTACATCAATGGAAGCTGTACTTCACCCCCGCCCTGAAGAAGCGGCCGACAATCCCGGCCATGGCGAAGGTCGGATCGTAGTTGGTGCCGGCGCCTACTGCCGGCTCCAGCGGCGGCTTGGTGTCCAGCACGTTTTCGATGGCGGCCGTCAGATCGATATCCTTGGTCAGGTGGTACATGCCGGTCATGTCGAAGTATGCGAAGTGATGCTCGTGGCAGTTGCTCGGAAACGGGGCACCGGTCGGACCACCGGAAAGACAGACGCCGTAACCCGCCACATCAATGCCTTCCAGGGTGATGCCGCTCTGATAATGGGCGATCGCGCTGACTTCGGCTTTGTTGACGATCAGGGTATTGCTCCACACCGCCTTGTACTGGCTGACGCCCGGACTGGTGTTCAAGGCGAAGGGAGAGTCGGTGCCGACATATTCCTGCGCCGGTCCACCCACCTGCGCGACCTTGTAGGTCAAGGTATCGGTGCCTTCAATATCGCTCAGGAAGCGGACGCCGGGATACAGATTGAACTTGGCGCGCAGATCGAGATCCAGGCCCTGGGTCGAGACCGATGCCGCGTTGATAAATCCGGCGGTGGCCGCGGCCAGACGCGGAGGAGCGGCGGGCGCCTGCGGGTCAGGCTTGTCCGCGGTGACGGTATATCCCGTGGGCGGAGCCACACCGGAATAGAAGGCCGCAATCGCAGGACTGAGAGGCGCGGCCTCGATGTCGTTTCTTTTCCTGATGTAGTAGTAGTCGAGAGAGCCGCTGAACTGCTTGAACGGCTGAAATACCGTGCCGAGGGTGAAGTTCTGCGCTTTCTCCGGCTTGATGCCCGAATTTCCGGCTGTCGCGGATGCAATGGTGTACGGAACCGTGATGTAGGCGTCGGGTTGACCGTTGATGGTATGCGCCGCAATAAACGTCGGCGACGCACCCTGAGCCACCGGAGTTGTCGGCCCCACGAACGAGCCGACCGCCGAAGAACCGTTCTCCGCAAAACTCGGCGCGCGGAAGCCCTCAGAATAGGTGCCACGAAGAGCGAACTGGTCGATGGGCGTCCATTTCAGGCCAAACTTGGGAATGAGGCCGCTGCTGCCGAAGTCGGAATAGTTGTCGAAACGCGCGGAGAGGTCGGCTTCCAGGGTTTTCAGCAACGGCGCGTCGAATTCGGCGTAAACCGCCTCGACGTTGTGCGAGCCATGAACAAAGCTCTGGCCAAGCCCCTGGGCCGCGAGGCCCGGATTCAGGTCGGGACTGTTAGCCGCCTCGTAGCGGTATTCTGTGCCCAGCGCCACGCCAAGCGGACCGCCCGGCAGATTGATCAGGGACCGCGACACCCTGAAATCGATGGAATTCATGTCGGTGGTCGAGACCCCGCTCAAGCTCGGCGCCAGGGCGCTGCGCACCGCCGCCGAGTTGGAGCCGGGGTCGACAAAGCTGTAGGCCCCTGTCTCGATATCGCTGAGCAGTTGCGCGCCATTGAGGAATCCGTTCAGGGTATTGGTCAGGGAGGTGTGGTTGATGACGATGGCGGAGTCGTATTCCCAATCCTCGAAGGTTCCCCGCACGCCGCCGACCAGGCGGTAGTTCTGATTGAAAACCTGCGTGCTTCCGGGGATATCGCCAAAGGCATAGTTGACCAGCGCGTACTCATTCTGGGAGGCAAATGGATTATTCGGATTGAGCGCGCCGTTGCTCAGATTGACCGGCAGGGCAATCGCATTGGTATTGGTCGGAAAGGGAGCGTTGATCTGTGCAGGCAAAGTGTCGAATCGCACCTTGTTCTGATAGTAGCTGCCGGTAACATAGGCCGTGGCTGAATCGTTGAGCTTCATCGTGAGCCGCGTAAATACGCCGAAGCGCTCATCCTCAGGCTGGTCGTCGACGTATGCGGCTTGATTCTGGGCGCAGTAGACGTTGCCGGAGCCGTCCGTCATCTGTTGCGTTGGAGGTCCACACGGACGCAAGGGCTGCGACACTGCACCCGCGATCGGAGTTCCAGTTGTCAGGTCGCCGGCCACTCCCAGCGTCGCCGGCGTGACGGTGCCGTAGATCGAACCCAGATCGCTGGATGGCTGCCCCCAACGGCCATCGACGCCGCCAATCGACGAGAGATTGGTGGTGTTGAAGGGAAATTTGCGCTGCGACGCCAGGATCTTGTCGTCCCGCTCGTACTCGATGCCGATGTAGGCATTGTGGCCGTTGGAGGCGAGGCTGCCGCCGCCGAGCGTTGCCATGAAGCGCCGCTGGGTGCCGCCGCCATGTTGCGATGTGCCCAGTTCACCCGAGGCTTCGAGGCCCCTGAATTCCTTCTTGAGAATGATATTGACCACACCGGCGATCGCATCCGCGCCGTACAGCGACGAAGCGCCGTCCTTGAGGACTTCAACCCGTTCGATCTCGTTGATCGGAATCGAATTGAGGTCGACGAAGCCGCGCTGGCCATCATCGGCCAAACCATAGTTGGCGGCGCGGCGGCCATCGATCAGGATCAGGGTTGAATTGACGTCGAGGCCGCGCAGGGCGACGCCCGCTCCGCCGGTGGCGAACGAGTTGCTGACCGCCGGCGTCACCGAGCCGCTGTTGTTTGCCGAGATCGATTGAACGACTTCGGCGGTGGTGGTCAAGCCGCTGCGTTCAATGTCCGCCCTGGTGATGACCTGTACCGGAGAAGCGGTTTCCGCCTGGGTGCGTGGAATCGCGCTGCCCGTAACGATGATTTTCTGAAGCTCTGTGGGCTGATTGTTGGTCTGCCCGTAAGTCACGCCGGCAAAGGTGCCGACACCCGTGACAAAAACCAATTTCGCTGCGAGACGAAGCTTGCCTTCGACGCTGAGTTGCATTGATCTTCCCCCCATTTTTCGTGTGGGCGTCAACGGTCCCTACCATCTCGCGAGAGATGGGGTTCACACCCAATGGCGGCCGAGAATATCTACGCAAAAAAAATGTTGTCAATACAATTGTGACGAATGCTCTTGCTGTGGATTTCTCTCAATTACGTAATGAATACGGGGGTTTTCTTAATAGCGAGGGGAATTTCGCGCCTGCCCATACACTCATTCTGCGACTCGTCGCAGAGTGGTGATCACGGCGATCGCCGCCGCTGAATTTTCCTGATTGGGTGACGTTAAAATTCTTTTCAATGATTGGCTTGTTCGAGTGCCGAGAGATTCGATCCCTCAAAAAGAAAGGGGGCGAATGCGCCTCTCTTCGAAACAAGCTGCATGACAACGGTCGGCTTTAAATCAGGTCTTCGAAACCTGCGGCGGCGTGCAAAAAAGCGATTTTTTCCAGCCATGTCAGCCCGAAAAAAAACATCTGCCAGGGACGGCCCGGTGACGGTCCATCGCCATGGTTGCGCTGATGCGCGCCGGCGTTGAGCCGGCTGCGCTCGTTTGCGGTCGATTCCGCCGAAGGCTCTAGATCATCCGCAATGGGCTGGGCACCCCACTCCGTTCCGGCCAAAAAAAAGCGGGCGCCTAGGCGCCCGTTTTTTTATTGCGAAAAGCTTTACGCCGCAGCGGTTTCCGCGTCCTCGACCGCCGGACGATCAACCAGTTCGACATAGGCCATCGGCGCGCTGTCGCCGGGGCGGAAGCCGCAGCGCATGATGCGCAGGTAGCCGCCGGGGCGCTTGTTGTAGCGCGGGCCGAGTTCGTTGAACAGCTTCTGCACGGCATCGCGGTCGCGCAGGCGGTTGAACACGATACGGCGGTTGGCGACGCTGTCTTCCTTGGCGCGGGTGATCAGCGGCTCGGCGACGCGGCGCAGTTCCTTGGCCTTCGGCACCGTGGTGCGGATCAGCTCGTGCTGGATCAGCGACACGGCCATGTTCTGCATCGTGGCCTTGCGGTGGCTGGTGGTACGGCCGAGGCGGCGGCCGGCTACTTTGTGGCGCATCTTCTAGCTCCTGGTACTTCTTTAAGCGGCCACTTTCGGCGACGACCAGTTATCGAGCTTCATGCCGAGCTCGAGGTCGTGGGCCTTAAGGGCTTCCTTGATTTCGTTGAGCGACTTCTTGCCCAGGTTCGGCGTCTTCATCAGCTCGGTCTCGGTGCGCTGCACCAGATCGCCGATGTAATAGACGTTCTCGGCCTTGAGGCAGTTGGTCGAGCGCACACCCAGCTCCAGATCGTCGATCGGACGGAACAGGATCGGGTTGAGGTCCTTCTTGCTGCCGACGGCGACGGACTCTTCCTCGCCTTCCAGGTCGACGAACACCGACAGCTGGTCGCGCAGGATGCGGGCGGCCAGGCGGACGCCTTCCGCTGCATCGATTCCACCATTGGTGTCGACGTCCAGGATCAGCTTGTCCAGGTCGGTGCGCTGCTCGACGCGGGCGCGCTCGACGCTGTAGCTGACCCGGCGCACCGGGCTGTAGGAGGCGTCGAGCTGCAGCACGCCGATCGACAGGCCTTCTTCTTCGTTGACCTGGGCGCGGGCGGCGGCGGGCTGGTAGCCGCGGCCGCGGGTGGCCTTGAGGGTCATGCTCAGCTTGCCGCCGGTCAGGTTGGCGATGACCAGTTCCGGATTGACGATTTCGACGTCATGATCCAGCTGGATGTCGCCGGCGGTGACCGGGCCCTTGCCCGACTTGACCAGCTTGAGGGTGGCCGACTCGCGGGCGCTCATGCGCAGGGCCACGTTCTTGATGTTGAGCAGGATGTCGATGACATCTTCCTGCACGCCTTCGATGGCGCTGTACTCGTGCACCACGCCCTCGATCTGCGCCTCGGTGATGGCGGCGCCGGGGATGGAGGACAGCAGGATACGGCGCAGGGCATTGCCCAGCGTATGGCCGAATCCGCGTTCCAGCGGCTCCAGGGTGATACGCGCGCGCTGCGCGGAAACCTGCTCGACCTCGACCACGCGAGGCTTCAGGAAATCGGAGACAGAACCCTGCATAGGAATTACCTCAGTTGCTAACCAGCAAGTGATTAGTGACTAGTGACCAGTGATTAGTGAAAAGCCAGAGCGTTTTTACTAACCACCAACCACTGACCACTGACCACTAAAAATTACTTGGAGTACAGCTCGACCACCAGGTTCTCGTTGATGTCCGGCACGATCTGATCGCGCACCGGCAGCGACTTGAAGGTGCCCTTGAAGGCCTTCTCGCTGACTTCAACCCATTCCGGGAAACCGATCTGCGCGGCGATGGACAGGGCCGAGGCGATACGGGTCTGGTTGCGCGACTTCTCGCGCACCTCGACCACATCGCCGACCTGCACGCGGTAGGACGGGATGTTGACGCTCTTGCCGTTGACCGTGATGCCCTTGTGGCTGACCAGCTGGCGCGCTTCGGCGCGGGTCGCGGCGAAGCCCATGCGGTAGACCACGTTATCCAGGCGCTGCTCGAGCAGCTGCAGCAGGTTCAGGCCGGTGGCGCCCTTGGACTTGGTCGCCTTGACGTAGTAGTTGTGGAACTGACGCTCCAGCAAGCCGTACATCTGCTTCAGCTTCTGCTTTTCACGCAGCTGCAGGGCGTAATCCGACAGACGCGGCTTGCGGGCGCCGTGCTGGCCGGGAGGGGTATCCAGTTTGCACTTGGTTTCCAGCGAGCGGCCGCGGCTCTTGAGCAGCAGATCCGTGCCGACGCGGCGCGAAAGCTTGCACTTGGGACCGATGTAACGAGCCATGTTGCTTGATCCTCTGCTTAAACGCGGCGGCGCTTGGAAGGACGGCAGCCGTTATGCGGAATCGGCGTGACGTCGGTGATGTTGGTGACCTTGAAGCCGGCGGCGTTGAGCGAACGCACGGCGGACTCGCGGCCGGGGCCGGGGCCCTTGATGCGGACTTCCAGGTTCTTCACGCCATGCTCGGCGGCCGCGGTGGCGGCGCGCTCGGCGGCAACCTGCGCGGCGAACGGCGTGCTCTTGCGCGAGCCCTTGAAGCCGCAGGAACCGGCGGTCGACCAGGACAGGGCATTGCCCTGGCGGTCGGTGATGATGACGATGGTGTTGTTGAACGAGGCGTGAACGTGGGCGACGGCGTCGCTGACGTTCTTCTTGACGCGCTTGCGCGTCTTCGTTGCGGTATTCGGTTCGGCCATGGGGCTTCTTCTGCTCTAACTAGTTCAGGTCTTGCGGATGGCTTTGCGCGGGCCCTTGCGGGTACGGGCATTGGTGCGGGTGCGCTGACCACGAACCGGCAGGCCGCGGCGATGACGCTGGCCGCGGTAGCAGCCCATATCCATCAGGCGCTTGATGCTCATCGACACTTCGCGGCGCAGGTCACCCTCGACGGTGTACTTGCCCACTTCGGCGCGCAGCTGGTCCAGCTCACCCTCGGTCAGGGACTTGAGCTGGGTGGTCGGAGCGATCTTGGCGCCTTCGCAAATCTTGCGGGCGCGGGTTGCTCCAATGCCGTAGATCGCCCGCAGGGCAATCACGACATGCTTGTTGGCCGGGACGTTGACGCCCGCGATACGTGCCATAGCTAAGCTCTCTCAAAGTTCTGCGCGGACGAAGCTGCGCAGTATAACGGAAAATAGATGTTTCTTACAAATCAAAACTTCTACCCACAAACTGCCCGGCAACCGCCTGAAATACAGCCAGCGGCGGCGCGCGGCGCCCGATCAGCCCTGGCGCTGCTTGTGACGCAGGTCGGTGCACAGCACGCGGACCACGCCATTGCGACGGACAATCTTGCAGTTACGGCAAATCTTCTTGACGGAAGCGCGGACTTTCATGACTCAGGCCCTTAAAAACTGGTGAAATAAACGGATGGCTACGGCGAAATAGGTGTTCAGCGACCGGCGGACCGGCCACCCGCGCTGTTCAGCGACTTGAGGTTGGCCTTCTTCAGCAGGCCCTCGTACTGGTGCGACATCAGGTGCGCTTGCAGCTGCGCCATGAAGTCCATGACCACCACCACGGTGATCATCAGCGAGGTGCCGCCGAACGAGAACGGCACGTGCCAGTAGTCGATGAAGATTTCCGGCAGCAGGCATACCGCAGTGACGTAGAGCGCGCCGATCACGGTCAGGCGGGTCAGCACTTGGTCGATGTACTTGCCGGTCATCAGGCCCGGACGCACGCCCGGAATGAAGGCGCCGGACTTCTTCAGGTTCTCCGCGGTTTCGCGGGAATCGAACACCAGCGCGGTGTAGAAGAAGCAGAAAAAGACGATCAGGCTGGCATACAGCAGGGTGTACAGCGGCTGGCCGGGGGACAGCGCGTTGGCCACGCCCTGCAGGAAGCCGCCGCTGCTGCCGGAATCGCCGAACAGCTTCAGGGCGGTAGCCGGGAACAGGATGATCGAGGAGGCGAAAATCGGCGGGATCACGCCCGACATGTTGAGCTTGAGCGGCAGATGCTGCTGCTTGGCGGCGTACTGCAGGCGGCCTTGCTGCTGGCGCGCATGGTGGATCGGGATGCGGCGCTGGGCGCGCTCGAAGAACACCACGAACCAGGTGACGCCGGCCACCACCGCCATCACCACCGGCACCAGCCAGGCGCTGAGCGAGCCTTCGCTGACCAGCTGGGTGGTCGAGGCAATGGCGCTGGGGAAGCGGGTGACGATGCCGGCGAAGATGATCATCGACATGCCGTTGCCGATGCCGCGCTCGGTGATCTGCTCGCCCAGCCACATCAGGAACATGGTGCCGGTGACCAGGGCGATGGCCGCGGTGAATACGAAGCTGAAGCCGGGGGCGATCGCCACGCCGCTCTTCTGCAGCGTCACGGCGGCGGCCACCGACTGCACCACGGCCAGGCCGAGGGTGCCGTAACGGGTGAACTTGGTCAGGGTGCGGCGGCCGGACTCGCCTTCCTTGCGCAGCTCCTTCAGGCTCGGCAGCACCGAGCTCATCAGCTGCACGATGATCGAGGCGGAGATGTAGGGCATCACGCCCAGGGCGAAGATCGACAGACGCTGCAGGGCGCCACCGGAGAACATGTTGAACATGTCCATGATGGTGCCTTTCTGCTGCGCGAACAGCTGGCTCAGCCTGGCCGGATCGATGCCCGGGACCGGAATGAACGAGCCGACGCGGTACACCACCAGGGCGGCGAGCAGGAACAGCAGGCGATTGCGCACCTCACCGATCTTGCTCAGATCGGGCATCATTCCGCCACTGGTGCCGTTCGCCATGGTCCTATCCGCCAGCCTGTCTTTGGTTCGGTCCGATTACGCCGCGACTTCGGCGATGCTGCCGCCGACGGCGAGAACCGCCTCGCGGGCACCCTTGGTCACGCCGATGCCGCTCAGTTCCAGCTTGCGGGTCAGCTTGCCGGACTTGATCAGCTTGGCCTGCTTGGTGTTGGCCGGAACCACGCCGAGGTTCTTCAGCACACCCAGATCGATGGCGGTTTCCTTGAGCTTTTCAAGGTCCGACAGACGCACTTCGGCGCTGAACTTGGCCATGGCGGAGTTGAAGCCGCGCTTCGGCAGTCGGCGCTGGATCGGCATCTGGCCGCCCTCGAAGCCGATCTTGCCGCGGCCGCCCTTGCGGGCGCGCTGGCCCTTGTGGCCACGACCGGCGGTCTTGCCCATGCCGGAACCGATGCCGCGGCCGACGCGGACGCGGACCGTCTTGGAGCCGGCGGCCGGCTTGATGGTATTGAGCTTCATGTTCGTTAAACCTCTTCAACCTTCAGCATGAATCCGGCTTTGCGCACCATGCCCATGTTTTCAGGGGTGGCGGCAACCTGCACCGTCTGGTGCATGCGCGACAGGCCCAGGCCGCGCACACAGGCGCGATGGACCTGCAAGCGGCCGAACGGGCTCTTGATCAGGGTGACCTTGATTTGTTTGGTAGCGGTAGCGGTAGCGGTCATGGTCGTCTTCGTCCTTAGGCGAGGATTTCTTCGACCGTCTTGCCGCGCTTGGCGGCAATGTCGGACGGCATGTTCATGCGGGTCAGCGCATCCATGGTGGCACGCACCACGTTCATCGAGTTGCGCGAGCCGTAGGACTTGGCCAGGACGTTCTGCACGCCGGCCACTTCGAACACGGCGCGCATCGCGCCACCGGCGATGACGCCGGTACCGTCGGAAGCCGGGCGCATGAAGACGCGGGTAGCGCCGTGCTCGCCCCAGATCTCGTGCTGCAGGGTCAGACCCTTGAGCG
>Ga0302313_10001147_pt1 | contig 20919 bp, 16 predicted proteins | sample III_Palsa_N2_2_FD_200454 | JGI IMG/M metagenome (GOLD analysis project Ga0302313, IMG submission 200454) | Peat permafrost microbial communities from Stordalen Mire near Abisko, Sweden - III_Palsa_N2_2 | ecosystem: Environmental > Terrestrial > Soil > Palsa > Peat permafrost | place: Sweden...
CTCCTCCCCCAAGCCCTCCAGCCCGACGGAACCCCCACCCGCTTCCTCCTCCTCCGCGCCGAAATCGCCCGCAACCACCTCCCCGACACCCTCCGCGCCGCCGGAGCCGAAGTCACCATCGCCCCCGTCTACCGCAACGTCGTTCCCTCCGACTCCATAGCTGCCATCCGCCAACTCTTCTCCACCCCTGAGAACTGGCCAGCCGCCATCACCTTCACCAGCAGCTCCACAGCAACAAACCTTCTAGTCTTACTTGAGGTCTCAAGCCTGACCCTTCCACAGGAGATTCAACGCATCTCCATAGGCCCCATCACCACCCAAACCCTCCGCGACCTAAACCTCCCGCCCCACGCCGAAGCAGCCGAGCCCACCCTCCCCTCGTTGGTCGCAGAAGTTGTCAAGGCCTTGCACTTGAACAATCTCCCCTAACCCACTCATTCCAAAACAAAAGAAACTTCCAAAAACTTGGCATAGTTGCCCCACGACGAAGCCTATACTGGAACTAGGTCTAAGTCTTGGGAAAGCCCGTAGGCAGCCCGCACGGCGCCCGCGCTTTCCACATACCCACAGCCTCCATCAGCAATCCACAGCTCGCAAGGCGCCTACCCTGTCGAAAATCCGGCGCTCCGCGAGGGTACTTTTGGTATCTAAGCCGAACATTTGCAATACTTACAAGCGATACTCTCCACCCAAGGGGGGATACTTTGGCTTCTAAGGGTAATAGAATGAAAGACCTGAGCCACAAGTCATACTTGCAGGGGGGAGGGGGGTACCCCTCGCTAGTGCGAACTCCAGGTTTTATCCACAGAGTTGCATAGTTTTTCCAGAGAGCAATCCACACATCGAGGCTTCCGCGCAATACAAACTTGCCGCCCATGATGGATCAGCTCATGCGAAAACTGAATCCAGTGATCCTGCGGAATCACCTTCTCCAGATCCTGCTCAACCTTCACCGGATCCTCTTCCCTGGTCAGCTCCAACCGCCGCGACAGCCGACCAACATGCGTGTCCACAACGATCCCCGAAGCAATCCCAAACCAGCTTCCCAACACCACATTGGCGGTCTTCCGAGCGACACCCGGAAGCTCAGTCAGCTCCTCAATCGTCTCCGGAACCTTCCCGCCAAACTTCTCCACCAACACCTTCGCCGCGCCCTTAATATTCTTAGCCTTCGCCCGATAAAACCCAGTCGACTTGATGATCCGTTCGAGCTCCGGCAGCGGCGCGTCGGCCAGCTTCTTCGGCGTCGGATACATCCTGAACAGCTCAGGAGTAGCCTTGTTCACCCCAACATCAGTAGTCTGCGCCGAGAGAATGGTCGCAATGGTCAGCTCAAAGGCATTGTGGTGAATGAGCGCGCACACGACATTCGGATAGGTCTTCTGCAGCGCGTCCAGGATCGCCTCCACGCGCTCCGGCGCAAGCGGTTTAGCCGTCTTCCCGCGCTTGCCCTTCGCCGAAACCGGCTCCTTGGCCGCAATCGCCCGAGCCTTCGCGGCAGACACACCCTCAACCGCAGCTTTCCGAGCCGCGGGCTTCAGCTTCTGCGGTGGAGTCAGTTTCTTGGCTGCCTTGGTCGTTGCCATTCCCGTTATCCGAGACGATCCAGCATCTCAGCCGCCTTCAACCGCACGCAGCTGAAGATGGGATAGTCCTTCAGCGTATACACGCTAATCTCGGTCTCCCGCAGCTGCTGCACCAGGTCGAGGAAGTCCTCAGGGAAGTTAGTCTCGAACGCCACCACGAACTCCTGGTCATCCAGCCCAAACGAGTAGGTCGTGTTCAGCTTCACCCGCGGATACATCAGCCCAATCCGGATATGCTCGTCCATCAGCCGCTTCCGCTCGGCAGCCGACAGCAAGTACCAAGGCCGCGTCTTCCAGAACGGGTAGATGAAGATGTACTTCTGACCACCAGGACGAATCGCCCCGCGCCCTTCACCCTCACTCTCGTCCTCGCGGTCGATGGAATACATCGAGCGCTTGGTCATGGCCAGGAAGCTGTGCGGCGTGCTCAAGTATCCGCCAAGCGGAGTAGCCATCAACTCCGACCGCATCTTGTTCAGCTCATCCACCGCGTAGCCAATCGACCACACGCACATGTCCACATCGCCGCGCGTCCCAATCGTCGAGTAGGTAAGCGACAGGAACTCGCCTGGCTTGTTCCACTTCGTCAGCACCTCGGCAAAGGCCAGCTTATGCGCGGCCTTCTCCTCAGCCGGCAACCGCCGCCACTCAGGCATCACCTTATAGAAGCTGAAGCACACAACCTGTCGCTTCACTGGAGTCGCACCATGAGCAGCAGGCGCTCCGTAGCCGCTGGGTTGAGGACGTGCGGGAGCTGCGGACTCGGGAGCGTTGACAGCAGGTGCAGTGACGGCTTCAGACATGCCTCTATGCTACCAAACGCAGCGCCCAGGCGAACGAGCACAACAGATCGCAGCCGGTATACTGAAGCCTCATGTCTGCAAAGCTAATCACCCTTCTTGTCGCCCTGATCGCCAGCGGCGGCTACGCCATGGTCGCCCTGCTCATGGCCATCCAATCGGCCTGCATCCCCATTCCGTCCGAGGTCATCATGCCGCTGGCGGGATACGCGCTGGCTCACTCCCAACTCCAGCTCATCCTGTTGGCAACGGTAGCCTCCCTGGCGTCGAATCTCGGCTCGATCCCCGCATACTGGGTAGGCGCCAAGGGCGGCCGCCCCATGGTCGAGCGCTACGGTCGCTACCTGCTACTGAGCAAGCGCGACCTCGACATGGCAGACAAGTTCTTCAACAAGTATGGATCGATTACGGTGTTGGTGGGACGCATGCTGCCGATCGTGCGAACGTTCATCGCGTTCCCCGCGGGCGTCGCCCGGATGAACCAGGTGCGCTTCCACATCTACACCTTCCTCGGATCTTTTCCCTGGTGCTACGCGCTGGCGTACATTGGGATGCGTCTGGGAGCAAGCTGGAACAGCGACCCCCGCTTCAAGGCGTTCTTCGACCGCTTCCACCTTGGAGTGGAGCTGGTGATCGTCATCGGCGCAGCCTACTTCATCTGGACCCACTGGAAGAATCGCGACCAGCTCGCCATCGACTAAGCCAGCAGTTTGGCCATCGCCGTCTGCAGTCTCTGGGTGGTCTGGTCCGGCGTGCTGTGTGGATCGTACGGGATGGGCTCGCCGATGCGGACCGCAATGCGGCCAGCGTGAAACCAGCGCCTGCCACTTTGGATCACGTGATCGAGGCCAACGAGCGCCACCGGCAGCACGTCGGCCTCAGCCTGTTGCGCGAGCAGGCCGATCCCGGAACGAAACGCCTGCAGCGTCCCGTCAGCCGAGCGGTGGCCTTCGGGGAAGATGATCACCGAGTAGCAGCGATCTAGCGCTCGCCCAGCATGCTCGAAGCTGCGCCGGAATCCTCCCAGTCGCGGCAGCGGGAAGACGTTGATGAACACGGTAATCAGCCAATAGGCAATGGGCATCAGCGCGTCGAGAAACGCGTTTGCACCGCCGCGGCCTCGCCGGAAGTCCAGCAGCATTTCGCCCGACATGGCGACAGCGACGCGGCGGCGCACGTGTGGCGGAAGGCCATAGAGAATCAGCGGAACGTCGTACACCGTGATGTGGTTGGCGATGATGAGCAGCGGCGGGTGCGGTTCTGACGATCCGCGATGCTCAACGCGCGGCGCAGCAAGCAGCCAGACCAGTGGCCGGGTGGCAATCTCCTGCACGGCAACGCGAAGGGCATTGATTGGCGCGCTCCATGTCCAGCGCAGATATCGGTGCGTTTGGGTCGAAGCTGGCGCGGAGGAAGCGCCGTCGCGTTCAGCGGCAGAATCCGTGTTGATCGGGGAGGCTTCCTGCGGCACGTCTTGCGCAGTTTGGACGCGCTGCGCAGCGAGCACTGCGGCCGGTGCGGAGATTCCTGCCAAGGTGCGCAGTTCCCCGAGCGTCCTCACCTGGGCGATCTGCTCATCGGCCAGCTCCAGGCCGAACCGCTGCTCCAGCAGCGATTGCAACTGGACTCGGCCGAGACTGTCGAGGTGGGAGTCTTCGGACAATCGCGCCGAGTCGTCAGCCCTTACTGGAACTTCGCCCGTCACGTCGGCGATCATCTGAAGCAGCACATCGCCGCGACTGCTCGCCGGTTGCGAATCCGTTGCAGCGAGCTGCTCACATGCCCACTCGGCAACGGTGCGGCGCAGCAGCTTGCCGGTAGATGTGTACGGAAAGGCCGGTTCGGGCCATCGCAGAACGCGCCGAATCTGCTGGAACTCAGCCAGCGAAGCGTTCGCCTGCTCGAGGATCTGACGGAGCTGGGTGTCGTCGGCGTCGGCAACGAGCACCGCGACTGGATCTACGCCGTTCAGCCCCTCGCAGCCGACAACCGCCGTTGCGCGAACGCCCGGCTGCTTGAGCAGTGCGACTTCAAGATCAGCCGGATAGATATTTAGTCCAGCCGCGGTGACCAGGACGTCGCCGCGTCGGCCCGAAAAGCGCAGCTCGCCAGACTCATCTTGAATAGCAAGATCTCCAGTCGCGAGCCACTCGCTCTCGCGCGGCTGAATGGCGCCATTGGCCCACGTTGACACGGAGACAACATCGCCGCGCACCATGATCTCGCCCTCGGGGCTGATACGAACCTCGCGTCCGGGAAGTGGCTTGCCCAGCGTTCCGCGACCAACGTGGAAGGGATGATTCAGGGTGACGAGCGCGGCAGTTTCGGTCATGCCGTACCCCTGTATCACGGCGTAGCCAAGTCGTCCCCAGAAGAGTTCCAGTTCCGGCGGCAGCGTCGCACCACCGGAGATCAACGCCCAGAACTTCCAGCCCGTAAGCCGATGGACGCGTCGAAAGCGTACGAAGCGCTTGTACACAGGCCAGCCTTCGGAGGTCGCAAGCTGATCTGCAAGGTCAGGAAATAGCAGCTGGATATGGGAGCGCAGAAGCTCGAGCGTTCGCGGCACCGCGATCAGGACCGAGATGCGCTCGAGGCGAATTCGGTCGGCCAGGCGCGCGGGTTCAAGCTGGCTGTCGAAGTGGACCTCCGCGGCCAGCAGCGCGGGAGTCCAAAGCCCCATGAACTGCCCAAAGACGTGGCTGAGCGGAAGGCCGTGAAGGAAACGCAGCGGATGAACCAGACGCTCATACCGAAGGTACTTCTGCATCTCGCGCTCGATGGGGTCGAGGCTGGCAAGCACGTTGCGGTTAGTGTGGACAATGCCCTTCGGTGCGGCCGTAGTGCCGGACGTGAAGATGATCTGGAAAGGCGCGTCCAGCGTGACGGCTGGGTCGACGGTGAAGAACGGCTGGGCCGGCAGCAAGCTTGCGAGGTCGTCGAGCAGCAGTTGCGCGGTCTCTGCGGGAAGCCCAGCAACACGCGGTGCGTCGGCGACGATGAGCTTAGGCGCGACATCGGCGATGACGCGGGCGGCGAAGTCGACAGAGCCCGCGGCATCGAGCGGAACCGCGAGCACGCCGCGCAGAAGGCACCCGAAGAAGGCAGCAACCCACTCAGCAGAGTTCTCGCCCCACAGGACGACGCGATTGCCAGGGACGATGCCGCGGCGGTCAAGCTCGGCAGAAAATCTGCCCGCCAGCGTGGCTAAGTCACCGTAAGTAGTGACATGGCGTCGCACGCCGCGATAGCGCACGATAGCAATCTGCCGGCCGTTGCGGCGGAAATCGTTGACCAGGCTGGCCAGATGCGGACGCACGAAAGAGCTCTCCTCCAAGTGATTTGATTAGAGCAGATTGGCAGAGTTTCGCAGGTCATTTGCAACACGGTTTGCGGAAGAGCGATACTGAAGTGTCCGCATGACTCTTACGGAAATTTAGAAATTTGCACGATAGGAAGGGCACGTATCGCAATGTCGACACCCAACGCCGCGTCTCCGGATGCAGCGAGCATCAAACCAGCAACAGGAAAACTTGGAATTATGATTCCCGGAATGGGCGCGGTTGCTACCACGCTGATCGCCGGAGTAGAGGCAGTTCGCAGAGGATTTGCCAAGCCGTTTGGATCGACTACCCAGATGGGGACGATCCGGCTGGGCAAGCGCACCGAAGACCGTACACCGCTGATCAAGGATTGGGCGCCGATTGCGCAGCTCGACGACCTGGTCTTTACGGGCTGGGATATCTTTGGCGGCAACTTGTACGACGCTGCCAAGACAGCCGGCGTGCTCGACCGCGATCAGATCGAGAGCATGAAGGACTTTCTGCAGAGCATCGAGCCGATGCCCGCAGCCTTCGACCAGCGCTGGGTCAAGCGCCTTACGCCCCAGCATCAGAAGGTTGGCAAGAACAAGTGCGACCTAGCTAGCCAGATCCGCAACGACATCGCCGAATTCAAGACCAAGACCGATCGCCAGGTCATGATCTGGTGCGGATCAACCGAGATCTACATTCAGCCGTCAGCCGTTCACCAAACCCTCGAGGCCTTCGAAAAAGGTCTTGTCGACGACGATCCCAACATCTCGCCGTCCATGCTGTATGCCTGGGCTGCGTTGAAGGAAGGCATCCCGTTTGCGAACGGTGCGCCGAATCTTACGGTCGACATTCCTGCGCTGCAGGAGTTGTCGAAGAAGATGAATACGCCTATCTGCGGCAAAGACTTCAAGACTGGACAGACCTTCATTAAGACGGTCCTGGCGCCGGGTTTCAAGGCGCGTCAACTGGGCGTCAGCGGCTGGTTCTCCACCAATATCCTGGGCAACCGGGACGGCGAGGTGCTGGACGATCCCGACAACTTCAAGACCAAGGAAGTATCGAAGCTCGGCGTGCTGGAGCACATCTTCCAGCCCGACAAGAACCCTGATCTTTACGGGGATGCGTTCCACAAGATTCGGATTGAATACTATCCTCCGCGCGGCGACAACAAAGAGGGTTGGGACAACATCGACATCTTTGGCTGGCTCGGATATCCGATGCAGATCAAGGTCGATTTCCTCTGCCGCGACTCGATCCTGGCGGCTCCGCTGGCGCTCGATCTCTGCCTGTTCATGGACCTCGCGGCACGCACGCCGGCACTGCGCGGGCTCGGAATCCAGGAGTGGCTGAGCTTCTACTTCAAGGATCCCGACAGCGCGCCCGGCGTGTATCCGGAGCACGACCTGTTCATCCAGCAGATGAAGCTGAAGAATACGCTGCGGCACATTATGGGTGAGGATCTGATCACGCATCTTGGGCTGGAATACTACGGCGAGTAAGGAATTCGAACCGCGAGGAAGCCCTGCAACGGAGATTGTTGCAGGGCTTCCTTGTTTTGCGGAGAGGAGAGTCGGTGGTTTTAAGCGGAGTTGAACTTCAGCGGCAAACCCTGCGGCTGTACGGCGAACTGGCAGCGCGGCGCGAGAGTTGGACTGGGCAGTTGGTGTTCGCCTGCGGAACCGGGGTTATTGCTACAGGCTTGCCGGCAGCGGTGAGTATCGTGGGTGGTACTTCGTTGGTGCTCGATCCGGATATGGTGGCGGTCAAGTCAGTGTTCCGGCAAGGCGGCGTCGACTTTGTCGTGAACACGCTGGATGAGGCGCTCCGGGTTCTAAAGAATGAGATCCGCAAGCATCGGCCCCTGAGCGTGGCGCTCGAGGGTCCGGTGCAACCAGCAATCGACGAGATGCGGGAGCGAGGCGTGCTGCCCGATCTCCAGGTGTCGGTGGGAGATACAGCGGAGAGTGACGTGGAGCTTGGCGGCGAGCAGCTGCTGCTCGCAGGTGAAGGTTCCGTGGTGGTTTCGAGCGAGCGCCTGGAGGACTGGCTAGCGGAGCGGGGATGGTATGAGTTGGTCTTGCAGCGGGAGTCGATGGCAGAGATGCGTGAGTTGGATGCCCGGCTGCAGTCGCTGTTGCCAGAGGCAGATGCGCTGCGGAGAACTTGGGTGCAGCGGATCGGGCACTATCAACGGATCGTCGCGGGTGGCACACGGGTGGTGTGGCTGACCAAGCTTGAGAGCGTAGCCGCGGAGAGCTGGCTCGCAACTTAGGAGATTTGGCGCAAATGCCAATTCAACTAATTGCTAATCCTGAATGACGTTGAGGATTTCAGGCCACAAGCTCTTGACCCCGCCGACAGACTTCGATGAGACAGGCAGCACGCGGTCGACGCCGTGAGCTTTCTTCAGCGCGGCCAGCGACTTGGTCAGCTGGTTGCCCCCCAGGCGATCGGACTTGGTGCCGACCACCAGGTGCGGGCGCTGCATGGCCTGCAGAGCGTGGATGAGAAGCGTATCGCTCTCCTGCGGCGGAATGTTGGTGTCGACCAGGCAGATGCAGAGGGCGAGCTGTTCGCGCTCGGCGAGATACGGCTCGATGAACGTAGGCCACTCGGCGGAGATGGACTTCGAGATCTTGGCGTAGCCATAACCAGGCAGGTCGGCGAAGATCAGCGATGGCCGGGCGTTGAACTTGGCCTCGGTGCCGTCGTGGAGCGCGAAGAAGTTGATCGCGCGGGTGCGGCCGGGGGTGGACGACACCTTGGCCTCTTTTGAGCCAAGCAGGGTGTTAATGAGCGATGACTTGCCGACGTTGGAGCGGCCGAGAAATGCGACTTCAGGAGCGTCGAAGGTGCGAGACGCGTCGGGGAAGTGGTCGGGGCTCATGGCGGAGAGCAGGAACTTTGGAACGAAGCGCATGGTCTGAGCTTATCGCTTGTAGCGGCGGTGTGCGCGAAGACACAGAAGGAGACCGCAATACTGGGATACGATGAGGCCGAATCCGCTATTTGCGCGAAAGATCAGTGGCGCATCGCTGAGGAGGATTCTTGCTCAGTCCGTCGCCGTCTCAAATTGTGTCTAAGGGCGCGCCCAGGAGCGTATCCCAGAGCGCGGGCGCGAGCCGTGGCAGGGAATTGCTGGCGACCTTTGCTGCGGTGTCGGGCACGGCGGTGTTGGTGGGCATCGTCGTCGCGCTGATCAGCCTGCTGCTGGTGTTGGCGACTGGACGTGCGAATGCGCAGGGATCGACGTCGCCGGTCGTGATGCCCTTGCTGCCGAGCTGTGTGGCCTTCGATGCGGCAGGAAATCTTTACTTCGCCGATACCAATCGCCACGTGGTCTATGAATCGTCGTTGGCGGGAGGGCTGAGCATTATTGCGGGCAACGGCCTGCAGGGATTCAGCGGCGATGGCGGCGCAGCAACGAGCGCAGAGTTGAACGCTCCGCAGGGAGTCGCGGTGGGACCAGATGGGACACTGTATATCGCGGACACGGGCAATGGACGCATTCGGGCAGTCAGTGGTGGGATGATCACGACGTTTGCCGGCACCGGAAGTGTCGGTTTTGGGGGCGACGGCGTAGCGGCGACAAGCGCAATGTTTCGCTCGCCAAACGCACTTGCAATCGACGCGAGCGGGGCGCTGCTGGTGTGCGATTCCGGAAACGAACGGGTGAGGCGAATTAGCGCGGGTTTAATCCAAACCGCGGCAGGGAATGGAGTGCAGGGATTTGCCGGGGATGGTGGCGCGGCGACCAATGCGGAGCTCGATACGCCGATGGGGCTGGCAGTGGGAAGCGACGGCCGCATCTTTCTAGCCGACTCGCACAATCAGCGCATTCGTGTGGTCGCGCCGAACGGCATCATCAGCACGTTCGCGGGCAATGGCGTTGCAGGTTACGCGGGCGATGGCGGTCCAGCGGTGTTGGCTGAGTTGGCGATGCCTCGCGGTTTGATGGTGACATCGAGCGGCGCGGTAATCTTCGCGGATTCCAATAATCAACGGCTGCGAATGGTCGATGCGAGCGGCGTGATCACGACGATTGTTGGCAGCGGTGTACAGGGTGCCGCAACCGACGGCACGTCGACGGCAACGGTCGCGATGAACTCGCCGCGCGGTGTTGCGTTATCAACCTTTGGCTCGCCTGTATATGCGGACGCGCTGAATCAGTTGGTGCGCGAAAGTGTGGCCAATGGGAGCGTCTATGTACCGGCAGGCCTGGCGCCTGCTCGAACAACCCTTGTGACATTGAGCGCGAGTCCGAACAACGGGCAGACCGACGCCGCAGTCACCGTTTCGGGACCAGCGGGAATGACGCAAGGCTCGGTGGAGTTGATGGATGCTGGGACGATCGTGACGCAGACGACACTGGCGGGAGGTTCAGCGATGTTCGCGCCCCAGACGCTCCCGCCCGGGACGCAGTCGTTCTACGCGGCATACCTTGGGGACGGGGTGAACCCGGCATCCACAAGCGCCACCGTGACCGTAAATTCTGGTCTGGCCATGATTACGGCGACTGCGAATTCCGCGTCCGTGGAGTATGGGCTGGCGATTCCGTTGCTCACCGGAACTCTGACTGGCGCGTTGCCACAGCCCGGCAGCGTGGTCGTGACATTTACGACGATGGCGGGATGGCTGTCGCCGGCGGGAAGCTATCCGATCGTAGCAACGCTGAGTGGTCCAGCGAGCGCAAACTACACATTGTTGATGAGTGCGGCATCGGGAGCGTTGCAGATTGTGCCGGCAGCAACCGTGACGGCTGAGCAGCCCCTGACGCAAGCCTCGTATGCTGGGCTGCCGCTGTTGTTGAGCGCAGGCGTCGGCTCTACAACGCAGGGAGTTCCGACAGGCACAGTCACGTTTCTGGATAACGGAACGGTAGTGACGACCGTGCCGCTGATGAATGGTTCGGCGAGTGGCACGTACCTGTCTCCGGGAACTGGTGCGCACTCGCTGGTAGCCAGCTATGGCGGCGACGGAAACTTCCTGGCGAGCGCATCGCAGGCGCAGACAGCGATCGTGTCGGCGATGCCGGATTTTACGATGGCCATGTCTGGCTCGACGACGCAGACGGTGGCCGGGGGCGACGTTGCGAACTATGGCATGACGGTGGGGTCGCAATCGGGAGCGTTTACCGGGGTCGTGGACTTCAGTGCCATTGGATTGCCGGCAGGTGCGACGGTTTCGTTCTCGCCGCCGCAGGTAGTTCCCGGAACTGCATTGGTCAGCGTGACCATGAGTGTACAGACCAGCGCGACGCTGCTGGCGACTGAGTGGAGGCGCATGTCGAGTGCCGTGTTGGCTGGGCTCGCGTTTCCGATCTGGATGCTGGGAAGGCGTAGGCGGAAAGGGCCACGAGTGGTGGCATTATGCGGCCTGTTGATGGGGATGCTGGCAATCGCCGGATGCGGCGCACGCAGCATATCGACGCCACTGCTGGGGGGAAAGACGTACGCGCTCACCGTCACGGGAACCTCAACGAACCTGGTAGGGAGTGTGATAAGTCACTCGGCGCAGGTTACGTTGGTTGTGGAGTAGAACGCCGGATGTTGTTCACGTTAGGGAACAGCTTTGAGGGCAAGCAGCGTTCGCGGCGCGATTGTGCATCTACTAGGAGGACACGCTTAAGAGATTGCTTTTTTGAACTCGAAGGGCGTTAGCCTGCATTCGAAACGAGATCTATGCCACGCACGCTGCTTCCTGGAAAACCCTATCCTCTTGGCGCCACGCCTACTGCCCTTGGCACGAACTTTGCGCTGTACTCCGAGAATGCGTCGGCGGTGCATGTTTGCTTGTTTGACGATGACGGTAAGCAGATCGACTGCGTGGAGTTGAAGGAGACAACGGCGTTTGTCTGGCATGGATTGCTGCGCGGGATCAAGCCCGGACAGCGCTATGGCTATCGCTTGGATGGCCCGTGGGATCCGGAAAAGGGTTTGCGATTTAACAAAAGCAAGCTCCTCGTCGATCCCTATGCGAAGGCTATCGCCGGCGAAGTGGATCACAAGGGTCCCATCATGCCGTATGACATTGCGTCCGGCGACGACATGAAAATTTGCAGCATCGATGACGCAGACTTTGTGCCGAAGAGCGTCGTGGTGGATTTTCACTTTGACTGGGGCGAGGACTGTCCGCCGGAGACGCCCATCTCGGATTCGATCATCTACGAGATGCATGTTCGCGGCTTTTCCAAGAACAATACAGCCATCCCCGAGAAGCTGCGCGGGACCTATGCGGGACTCGCCCATGACGCCAGCATCGATTATCTGAAAAAACTCGGAATCACTGCGGTGGAATTATTGCCCGTGCACCACTTCATCGATGAAGGGCACCTTCTCGATAAGGGGCTGCGGGACTATTGGGGATATAACACCCTGGGCTACTTCGCCCCGATGTCGCGGTACAGCTCAAGCGGCGATGATGGGGAGCAGGTAACCGAGTTCAAGCAGATGGTAAAGCGTCTGCACGCCGAAGGGCTCGAGGTCATACTGGATGTGGTCTACAACCACACCTGTGAGGGCAACGAGAAGGGCCCGATGCTTTCGTTCAAGGGTGTGGACAACACGACGTACTACCGCACGGTGGCTGATGATGGGCGGTATTACGTGGACTACACAGGCACGGGAAACACGCTCAATGTGTATCACCCGCAAACGCTGAAGCTGCTGATGGACAGTCTTCGGTACTGGGTTTCCGAGATGCATGTCGATGGCTTCCGCTTCGATCTTGCATCGACGCTGGCGCGAGAACTGCACGACGTAAACAAGTTGGGCGCCTTCTTCGATACGATCCACCAGGATCCAACGCTGGCCGACGTGAAACTGATCGCTGAACCTTGGGACATCGGAGAGGGCGGCTACCAGGTGGGCAACTTCCCCGTACTGTGGGCGGAGTGGAACGGCAAGTATCGGGACACGGTGCGACGGTTCTGGAAAGGTGACAGTGGGCAGCTTTCAGACTTTGCCTATCGGCTTACTGGATCCAGCGACTTGTACAAGAGCGATGGGCGCAAGCCTTCGGCATCTATCAACTTCATTACGGCGCATGATGGGTTTACGCTGTGCGACCTAGTGAGCTTTAACGAAAAGCACAACGAGGCGAACCTCGATAACAATACCGATGGCGCCGACCACAACGACAGCTGGAACATGGGCGCCGAAGGGCCCACGGACGACCCTGAGATCAACAAGCTGCGGGAACGTCAGACCCGAAATTTTCTGGCCACGCTGATGCTGAGCCAGGGTGTTCCGATGTTGCTGGGTGGCGATGAGTTTGCACGTTCGCAGCGCGGTAATAACAACTGCTACTGCCAGGACGACGAACTCACCTGGTACGACTGGAACCTGGATGAGCCTCGTAAACGGCTGTTGGAGTTCACCTCGAAGCTAATCCAGCTGCGCAAGGATCATCCCAACCTTCATCGGCGGAGGTTCTTCCAGGATCGTGAGATTCGTGGGTCGGTGGTGCGCGATATCGCGTGGTACGGGACGGACGGGAAAGAGATTTCCGACGATGCGTGGAGCGAGGAATGGAATCGGTCGATTGGGCTCATGCTCAACGGGCAAACGCTACAGGTGATGGACGATGAGGGCCATCCGGTGGTGGACGACAGCTTCCTGATTCTGGTGAATGCGGCGGCCGAGGGGGTAGAGTATGTGCTGCCTGAACCGCCCGATGGAAATCCGTGGCGGCAGGTGCTGGATACCGAGAATATCGAGAATCCATTCTGCGAAGCTGGCGCCGAAGAAAAAGTCATCCTGGGCGGCCGGTCCATTCGGGTCTACTCAGATTGCAACGCAGACAAGGCCAAATCGCCGGTTCGCTACAAGCTGGCAAGAACTCTGTAACAAGATCGGGCGACTTCGAATTAAGCCGCGCTTGCTCCCTTGGGGCTCAGAAGATCGACGAAGAGCGTATATCCGCGGTGCGTAGCGAGGCTCAGCGCGCTCTCTTCCTTGTTGTTGCGCGTGTCAATGCTTGCACCCTTCTCGATGAGCAGCTGTCCCAAAGGGACAGCGCCTTCGACGGCGGCGAGCATGAGGAGCGTCCATCCATTCTGATTGGTGAGGTTGGGATCGAGGCCGTGCTCTAAAGCTACGCGGAGGCCGGCCTCGTCGCCGCGTTTGATCAGGTTTTGTGCGCCGCGATAGGTCATGGGTTACTCCGCCAGGTGTTGGGGCTTTTCTCCGAAGTGTTCGCCAAAGACAAAGCGTTCGACGAGCATACAGAGGATGTGTTCAAGGGCCAGGTGCGATTCCTGAATGTTCATGGTGGTGTCGGAAGGCACGATGACGTTGATGTCGGAGATCTCTTTCATGGCGCCGCCGTTATTGCCAGTGTAAGAGACTGTGTGGACTCCCAGGCTCCGGGCGCACTTAAGGGCCTTGATGCAATTCTTCGAGTTACCCGACGTAGAGATGGCGAGAAGGACGTCGCCAGGCTGGCCGAGGGCTTCGACCTGGCGCTCGAAGATGTGGTCGAAGTAATAGTCGTTGCCAACCGCGGTGAGGATGCTGGAGTCCGTCGTGAGGGCAACAGCGCGGAGGGCCGGGCGGTCAATGGTAAGCCGCGCGACGAACTCGGCGGCCAGGTGCTGAGCGTCGGCAGCGGAGCCTCCGTTGCCGCAGACGAGCAGCTTGTGGCCGGACTTCATGGCGTCGGCGGTGATGCGAGCAGCGGCGACGACGGCATCGTGGATGGTCTCGTCGCGGAGAACGCGAGTCATGGTAGAGATGGACTGGGCGAGCTGGCGTTTGACAATGTCGGTCATGGTGCGTCCCTCCGAAGTGCACGAATGGGGGTTGCGAGCCTGAGCGTGCGCGGATTCAGGTTGCCGAGTTTATGATGCGAGAAAACGATACATGAATCGGGCGGCTTAACGCAGGTAGGCGTCGTCTCCATCGATCCAGTCCTGGCGCGGCGGCGCGAAGATGTCAAAGTTCACGGTGTCTTCGAGCGCTTCAGCGGAGTGTGGAATGTTGCCTGGAATGACCAGGATTTCTCCCTCCCGGACGATCGTTTCCACTGTATTGCCTTCGTCGCCGATCAAAAAGCGAAGGGCCCCCTGGGTGATGTGGGAGATTTGTTCGTTGGAATGTTGATGGCGAGGAACCAGACAACCTTTCTTTAGCTCGATGCGCGCGAACATGGCCTGCGACCCGGTAACAAACTGGCGGGTAAGCAGGGGATTGAGCTGCGTGGCGGGAATGTCAGACCAGCGGGTGTGAAGCAGTTCTTTAGACATCTCCAAAGACTACCGCAACGTTGAGACGAAGGCATCGGCGGAGAGAAAAGGATGTTGTAAAGTAGGGGGAACTGAACAAAAGTTGCGGGTTCGCGAGTGTCAGCATGCTCGCCGGCCGATCCGAACTTCTGTGCCCCCGGCGCGATTGCCGGTATGTGCACACCAACTGGCTCTACTATCCGACGAAGGGCTTGGACCTATGGGTTGGAAGAAGCAATGTTTTTCTGAGGCGGTCAGTGCGCCGAGATCGCGACGCTCCCTGCAGGTAGTTGCGCGAGGGTTGGCTGCGCGATGGCTGATGGGTCTATTGCTGTGCTGCGGCATGGCAAATGGAATGGCAGTTGCGCAGGCGCCGGCATCCAGCCAGGCGGACAGGATTGCGGCGCTTGAGAAGACGGCCGCGGAAAACACCGCGACGATCGCCAAGGCGCAGAGCGCGGGCGACAACGCCTGGATGCTGACCAGCGCCGCACTGGTACTCATGATGAGCGGGCCTGGCTTGGCGCTGTTCTACGGCGGCCTGGTGCGGAAGAAGAACATCCTCGGGACGATGATGCAGACGTTCGCGATGATGGCAGTGATTACGGTGCTCTGGGCATTCGTAACGTATTCGCTGGCGTTCGGTTCGGGCAATGCATTCATTGGTGGCCTGCATAATGTCTTCCTGCGCGGCGTGGGCCTCGACCCCAATCCTGCCTATGCGGCGACGATTCCGCTCCAGACCTACATGGTCTATCAGCTGATGTTTGCCATCATTACGCCGGCGCTGATCACGGGAGCGTTTGCAGAGCGGATGAAGTTTTCGGCGATGCTGGTGTTCATGGTGTTGTGGGCGATCTTGGTGTACTCGCCGATGGCGCACATGGTGTGGGGCGTCGGCGGACTGTTGAACGCAACGGCCGTCGGAACGGGCGGACTTGCCGGGCGTTTTCCTTGCCTAGACTTTGCAGGCGGGACGGTGGTGCACGTTACGTCAGGCGTGAGCGCGCTGGTGACGGCGCTATACCTGGGCAAGCGGCTGGGGTTTCCGCAGAAGGCTTTCATGCCGCATTCGGTGGTGCTGAGCTTTATTGGCGCCTGCCTGCTGTGGGTTGGCTGGTTTGGATTCAACGCAGGATCAGCGCTGGCGGCCAGCGGCTTGGCGACCTCGGCCTTCGTGGCCACACACTTTGGGGCGGCCGCCGCCGCAATCGGCTGGTCGGCGGCTGAGTGGTTGCGCAACGGCAAGCCTTCAGCGCTGGGCGCGATCTCCGGCGCGGTGGCGGGACTGGTTACGATCACGCCAGCCTCCGGATTTGTGACGCCGATGAGCGCCCTATGGATCGGGCTCTTTGCCGGCGTCTTCTGCTTCTGGATGGTGGTCAAAGTCAAGAATATCTTCGGCTATGACGACTCGCTGGATGCGTTTGGCGTCCATGGCGCGGGTGGGACGCTGGGAGCCATCCTGACGGGTTTCTTCGCGAGTTCGGTGATCAACCCGATCTTTGGAGCCGGAAAAGCTACGGGCTTTTTCGAAGGAAATCACCTCCAGGTTCTCAACCAGTTGATCGGCGTATTGATCGCCTGGACGATTTCCATCGTCGGTACGCTGATAATTCTATTTGTAGTTGATAAGCTGATTGGCCTGCGGGTCAGTGAAGATGACGAACGCGCGGGACTCGACCTGTCGCAGCATGGCGAAGAAGGCTATGACTGGGAAGGCGGATAGGCACGCGGTGGATGCAGGAAGGAACGAGAGGTAGAAATGCAGAAGATTGAGGCAATTATTCAGCCGTCCAAGCTGGATGCGGTAAAAGATGCTTTGGTAGAGGCCGGTATCTCCGGGATTACGATCTTCGAGGCGCGCGGACATGGCCGCCAGAAGGGACACACGGAGTTCTATCGAGGGCGCGAGTATGCCGTTGATCTACTGCCCAAGGTCAAGCTGGAGTTGGTTGTGTCGGATGACATGAAAGATAAGGCTATCGAGGCGATCATCAGCGTGGCCCGGACAGGGCGTATTGGCGACGGAAAGATTTTTGTATCAAGAATTGACGAGGCTATCAGGATTCGCAACGACGAGCGCGGAGAGATCGCGCTGTAAGGGGTGCCGCGACGAACCGACTATCCAACAACGCGAACGACGACGGCGGTGGGATGAATCCAACGCCCGGGGGAACGGCGCGCGGGGTGTATGAAGAGCGAATAGCGGAGATTCGCAGCAACTTCGAATCGAACGGCGATGGACTACATGCGGCGGCCGCCCGCTCGAGTTTAGTCGATGGACTGGTGATGCAGTTTTGGGAGGAACAGGTTGCGGCCAATGCCAGGCTGGGCAAAGGCGTTGCCGTTTGTGCGATCGGCGGGTTTGGCCGCGGACAGTTATTTCCTTACTCCGACGTCGATCTGATGTTTTCAGTGGAGAAGGGCGCGGAAAAACTGGCCAAGGAGCCGATTCGAAGCGTTTCGCAGTCGCTGTGGGATTGCGGTCTCCAGGTTTCATGCGTGGCGCGGCCACTGGGCGAGTGTGAGCGCCTGGACCCGGCGAATCCCGAATTTGCCTTGGCGCTGCTGGATCTCCGATGGCTCGGCGGCGATCAGGGCACTTTCGCCCGGCTGAAAGAAAAGTCCGTCGCCAAACTGCGGTCACGCGACGGCGAGGCGATCGGCATAGAGCTGGCGAAGCTCACCAGCGAGCGCCATGCGAAGTTCGGCGACACGCTGTTTCACCTGGAACCCAACGTCAAAGATTGTCCCGGTGGTCTGCGGGATGCGAACGTCCGCCAGTGGCTGGCTGGGCTGCGGGCGGGCAAGAATGCACAAAGCGTCGCGATGGCCTCGAGCCCCAGCACCGAAGAGTTCCAGGAAGCAGTGGCATTTCTGGCGGCCGTCCGGTGCTTCCTGCACTATCGCAACGAGCGCGACGACAATACGCTGGACTGGCAGACGCAGGATGCAGCAGCGAAGCATCGCGTTGGCTTGCCGGGATCAGGACGGGGCACAGTCGATGCAGCGTATTGGATGCGAACGTATTTCCGGCACGCGCGGGTGATTGAGAAATGTTTGCTGCGAGAGGCCGAGAGCGCGGGACTCGAAGTGGAATCTCCATCGGCCGTGCGGCGGATTCGTGTGCCGGAGGATGCTGGCTTCCAGCTAAAGGCCGGCGTTCTGGAGCTGGCGCAGGCATCTTCCAGCGGCGTCGATGCAGCGTATGAGCCGGAAATCGTTCTGGCAGCGTTTCGAGCGATGGCCGAGAGTGGTGCGCGGCTGTCGCAGGGTAGCGAAGAGCGGATCGCCAATGCCGTTCCGCGGCTCTCGTCGAACCTGGAAGAAGGGCCAGGATTATGGCGGCAGCTCTCTGCGATCCTAATCGGTCAGCGCGCTGGACACGCCTTGCGCGCCATGCACGCTCTGGGTGTGCTGGAGCTGATTCTTCCGGAGTTCCACGGAATTGACGCGCTGGTGATTCGAGACGCCTACCACCGCTATACGGTCGATGAACATACGTTCGTACTGATCGACACACTGCATGGGTTGAAGGCGGATCCGAAAAAAGATGCTCGCAAAGAGGTTGAGGAGTGGCGTGTGAAGTTTGGCGCGATCGTTGCCGAGCTGCAGAATCCAGGGCTTCTGTACCTGGCCGCTGTGCTCCACGACACCGGCAAAGGCCGCGTCAGCGAGAATCATGCGGCGGAGAGTGCGCGACTTGCCCAGAGCGTGCTAAGCCGGCTGGAGATGGATGCCTACGACGGTGGCGTAGTGATGCGCCTGATCGAAACGCACCTTGAGATGTCGGCCGCGATGCGGCGGGATATTTTCGATGCTGAGACGGTGCGAGCGTTCGTGGCCAAGATACAGACGCACGAGTTGCTGCGCATGCTGACGCTGTTCACCTATGCCGACATCGCGGCCGTTCATCCAGACGCGCTGACACCGTGGAAGGCGGAGAACCTATGGCGGCTGTACATTGCGACGGCAAATCAACTCGACAGGAATGTAGACGAGGTGCGGGTGCATACGCGCGTCTCCCGAGGGGCGCTGGGCGGTTGGCGCAAAGACGAGAAGATCACGCGTGTCCTTTCGCTGGTGCCAGGCAGGGAAGCAGCGATGGAACAATTCCTCGAGGGTTTCCCCGAGCGATATGTCAGCACGCGGTCCGCAGAGACCATGCGACAGCACTTCGAGATGACCCAGCACTTTGCGGAGGACCCTTTCCAGATGACCTTCCAGCATGGTGCAACGCAGTCTGGATCCGCCATGAGCGAAATTACCCTGGTGACTCGTGACCGTCCGCGACTCTTTGCCGGAATGGCGGCTGCACTGGCCGCATGGGGAATGAACGTCGTGACCGCGGATGCATTTGCCAATCAGGCCGGCGTGGTCGTGGACACCTTTCGGTTTACCGACACCTTCAAGACCCTGGAGCTGAATGACAGCGAGCGCGACCGGTTCCTGTCGAGTGTCAGAGATTTGGTGGCCGGTCGTGCATCCGTGGAGAAGTTGCTGAGCGGGCGTCGCCGGGCAAAGCGTCGGCCGCCGCGCGTGGCCGTCGAGACCAAGATCGAGTTCGACGAAACTGCATCGTCGCACAGCACGCTGCTGCAGGTCATCGCGCAGGATATTCCAGGGCTTCTACGGGCGATCAGTGCGACCCTAAGTGAGCGAGGACACAACGTGGAAGTGGCGCTGGTCGATACCGAAGGTGAAACCGCGATTGATGTCTTCTATCTGACGACGGACGGTAAACGGCTGACAGTCGAGCAGGAAATGGAGTTACGCCAGGGCCTGATCGAAGCCATTGCGGCCAATACCCGCTAAAAGGGCTTTTGTCGCTTCCCGCTTCACTATTTCCTATGTGCTGTGCGCCTGAACCAACCGCTTTGGGGGTGGCAGCATCACACCGGGATACAGGTTGCATTGAGATGGCCATGTAAGGTGGCTGAGTGTCCGGATACTATGGACGATTATGGATCGAATCCCATAACGTAATGAGATCAAACGGTTCCAAGAACGTATACTGAGCATCATGACCCCAACTTCTGACCAGATGGCGACGATGGGCGAGCCGACCAAGGCTCAGCAACAGAGTGACCGCTACGTTTTCGGGAACCTGGAAAGTTTCGGCAAAAACCGCGACATGGTCCAGGAAGTGAACTGGGGAAGCAGCCAGCCGGAGGGTGTGGTGCTTGCGTCTCTAGATGCCGCCGTCAATTGGGTCCGCAAAAACTCTATTTGGCCAATGACGTTTGGGCTGGCATGTTGTGCCATCGAAATGATGTCCATGGGTGGGTCAAGATACGATATTGCACGGTTTGGCGCAGAAGTCTTCCGGCCGTCGCCGCGGCAGAGCGACCTCATGATCATTGCGGGTAGGGTTTCGCAGAAGATGGCACCGGTCATTCGCCGACTTTACGAGCAGATGCCCGAACCAAAGTGGGTGATCTCCATGGGAGCATGCGCTACTTCCGGAGGCGTTTTCAATAATTACGCCCTGCTGCAGGGGGTAAATCAAGTGATTCCAGTGGACGTATACGTGCCTGGGTGCCCCCCTCGGCCTGAGCAGTTGTTGTACGCTATCACGTTGTTGCAAGAGAAAATTCAGGCCAGCCGCGGAACGATTCGGCAGACGCTGAATCTGGATTAAACGCAGGGTTTCTGGGCTGAATTGGATTCCCCGTCGGGTCTTGACAGAAAGGGTTCATCGCGAAATCGGGAAGAGGGATGAGCTGGAGTTGCTGTAGCTTTGTTGTGTGAAGAACTGGGTGTTTTGAACGTGCTGAAGATTTTTATCAGCACGAACTGAGCATTCGAGGTACACTTTTGGGGAATGGTTATAGGTATAGCTCGAAGGCTGACCGCAGGTAATAGCCATAGAACATTGAACTTAGAAGCTTGACTTGGAGGATCGTCGAATGTCTTATCGCCCATTTCGCAATATCGGCCGGTTGGCTCTGGCTGCATGCGCGGTCAGTTTTGGTGTAGCCACCGCGGGTGCG
>Ga0302313_10001150_pt1 | contig 20846 bp, 6 predicted proteins | sample III_Palsa_N2_2_FD_200454 | JGI IMG/M metagenome (GOLD analysis project Ga0302313, IMG submission 200454) | Peat permafrost microbial communities from Stordalen Mire near Abisko, Sweden - III_Palsa_N2_2 | ecosystem: Environmental > Terrestrial > Soil > Palsa > Peat permafrost | place: Sweden...
GCTGCCATATGTCGGCCTTCTGCTCCGCAGACAGACCGTACCGTCTCCCTTGTCTCATCAACACCACCTCCAAATCAGATAGTGTTGCATCGACCCGTTGAGACCGCCGGCGTTTTGAGAAACTTCGATTTCGAAAGAACGCTTTCGCCGCGGATGATGTGATAACCGCGGGACATGCTCCAACGTAGCCGTTGAGCCACTACTGAACCGTAAGAGCGACGGAAGCGGTATGGGAGATGGATCCTCCGGTTGCGGTCACGACGATAGTAGAGCTGTTGATGCCAACGGCTAAGTTTGTGCCGCAACCAACCAATGACCCCACCAGACCGAGAGCGAAGAGGCAGAGCAGGAGTTTTATCTCGCGTCTTCTGCGGAAGAAGAACCCGACCAGTAATGCTAGAGAGCCGCCGAAAGCAGCTTCGCGTTTTCCGGGTGACGGCGGCAGAGTTAGCTCATTCTTCGCTGTACTCGCTGGCACAAAGACGGTCATGGTCGTGCTGGCTCCTGCCACTCCCGGCGTTACGCTTGAGGGAGAAAAGCTAGCCGTAGCACCGGCGGGTAGTCCGGATACGCTGAAGAGAACCGCCGAGGTGAAGGGACTGGCAATGGAGGATGAAGCCAATTGAAAGTGGAGATTGGCGAAAGAACCCCACTCGACGATGAGTGTCCCCTGAGAGGACGAAAGCGTGAAATCCGAGGGCGTGCCGGCAACCCCCGTAGCTGTGAGGGTGCTTGTTTTGGTGCCGGCGTTGGTGAGGATGCTAAGGGTTCCTGTGACTGCTCCGGCGGCGGTGGGCTGGAAGCTGATAGACAGGGTGCAGGAGCTGCCGGCTGCAAGAGAAGTGCCGCAATTCCCGGGTATCAGCGTGAAGCCGCTCCCTGTCACGGTGACGCTGCCGGGTGTGACTGGCAAGGTGCCCGTGTTGGTCAGGGTGAACGTTTCTGGCGAGGGATCGGTGTTTGATTCGCCAACCGTTGCGCTGCTGAAGTTGAAGCTTGCGGGCGTCAGTGTTGCTGTGGGCGTGGGGGCAGCCACGCCGTTCCCTGTGAGGGTGCTTGTCTTGGTGCCGGCACTGGTGATGATGCTGATGGTTCCTGTAGCTGTTCCGACTGCGGTGGGTTGGAAGGTTACAGCCATGGTGCAGGAGCTGCCGGCCGCGAGAGAGGTGCCGCAGTTTCCGGATATGAGAGTGAAACCGCTCCCCGTCACGGAGACGCTACCTGGAGTGACCGCCACGGTGCCTGTGTTTGTCAGCGTGAACGTCTCCGGGGAAGGGTCGGTACTCGATTCTCCCACTGTCGCAGCACCGAAGTTGAAGCTTGCGGGCGTTAAGGATGCTGTGGGGGTTGGAGCAGCGACGCCAGTGCCGGTCAGAGACGCAGTCGTTGCTATGGACGCGTCGGTTGAATCCTTAATGGAAAACGTCGAAGCGAGAGTTCCCGCGCTTGCCGGCTTGAAGGTGAAGGTGAGCGTGCAGGAAGCACCACTGGCTAATGCGCCATTGCAATTATCAGTTTCGGTGAAGTCCGTAGCATCCGTAAGCGTCCCGCTCGACAACGTAATGGAATTGGCCGTCCCGTTGGTAAGGGTTGAGGTCTGCGTAGCGCTTGAGGCACCTATGGTGGTATTCGGGAAGTTCTGTGTGGTGGGGGTCAGGTTCAAAGATCCGCTGGCGGCGGAGCCGGCGAGGACGAAGACGGTAGCGGAGTAGGCCGGGAAGTTATAGGAGAAGCCGGTGGGCGAGGCGGAGATGCTGCCGGCTGCGGTGATCTGGGTGAGGTTGGCGCCGCTGTAGCTATAGACTTCCGCGGAGCTGGCGGAGTTGAAGTTGGCGATGGAGAGTGCGGTCTGAATGGCGGCGGTGGTTTTGTTGATGACGATGAGGGTGAGCGCGTCGTCGGCGGTGCGGGTGGCGGCGTAGACAGAAAGCTGGCCCTGATTAGAGCTTGTGGCTTGGACACTTACGTCACCGAACTGGCCTCCCTGACCGTCGTAATTGCGGAAGAGGCGGAAGGCGTACGCAATAGGATCGGTGGGCGCGGGAGGGCTCCACATATTGGCAAAGTCAACGCCTTGCCAGCCCAGGATGCCGAGGACATCAGCCTCAGCAAGCGCGTCGGTGATGAGCTTGTTGCCGCTGTCGATGGAGTACTCGGAGAAGGAGAGTTTGGTGCCGGGGTAGTACTGAGCGATCCAGCTTTGGAAACGGGGAATAAGCTGCATGGGGCCGTCGAAGTAATACTGTTCGACCCAGGTGCCGCCGTTGTATGTGGGGTCCCAGAAGGTGCGTGTGGAGGCGAGTTGGGAGGTGGGGTCGGAGAACTGAGGGTAATAGTGCTCGTCAAAGTAGTCCAGGGTGCGAGTGCCATTGGTTTTGTCGTAGGCAGCCATCTGCTGGAGATAGTACTGTCCGGCGTAGAGGTTATTCTGCTGGCTGGGAGTGCCGATCCAACCACCGAGGGTAAAGTCGGATGGCCCAAGGACGGAGGCGGAGGGATCCTCCTGCTTGATCATAGTGGCGTACTGCTGGCCGAGGGAGATGATGGTGCTGTACGGGGGGGTGGTTGGTTCGACGTCGCGGTGGGTATTGCTCCAGCCGGAGGGCTCGTTATCGAGCTGGTAGAAGGGGACGCCTCCCTTGGCAGCGGTGCCGAAGGTTGCGACAAGGTGCTGAATCCAGCCCTGCTGCAGAGCGGTGGAGTTGTCGATGTGGTTGGCATAGATATTCGTGTCGAGGAGCTGGGTGCCGTTGCTGCTGATGCTATTGCCGCAGTCCTCGCCGTTGGGGTGGACATAAGGGTTGGTGGACTGTTGGGCGCCGTAGATCGAAGTAGGAAAGCTGCAGGTCCACGCGGATGTGCTGTTGACGTAGGGGATGATGGGGATGGTGATGAGCGCAGCTGCCGGAGAGTAAGCGCGGACCATGGCGTCGGGGGAGGCACTGGGAACGGGATTGGCGGTGCCGCTGCCGCCCATGAAGTACCAGTCAAAGCCGGCGTTGCTGGAGTCGACCTTCCAGTTGTAGCGCGTGGTGCCGTCCCCGCCCCAGCGGATATTGGGAACTTTAATCTCCTGGGCGAAGGCCGCATCGAGACCGTAGTTAGCGATGCCGTAGATGTTGGGGTTGATCGGGTGGCGGGACGAATTTATGTCGACGGCGAGTGTCGGAGACTGGGCCAGAGAGATGCTGCCGAACGAAACGGCAACAAGAATCAGAGAGACTCTGGTGATCATCTCGACCCCTCCAGTAACCAAATCACCGGTTACCAAAGACTATATGTCGAAATACTGCTGGAAACAAATGAATTGTGACGTATTTCGTTCAACGAAACGAGAAAATCACAGCCGACCGCATCGCGAATGCAGTCACAGGTGCTTATAGGGGAGCCTTTCACGGCGGCTTCTGTCCCTCGGATCTCGTCCATGACCTTTTTAGGTGTACTTAGGGATGCGAAATCCCCAATTGTTGGTTCGAGAAGATCCGTTCTTGGAAACGCGCATTGGCCTGTCATCGCAAATAGGCTCTGGAGCCGTCATTTGTAGGAGGCCTTTGGCCCGACCGTTAAAAACTTCTTCGTAGCCTCCGACGGTGTGAGGATCCCGCCATCGGCCAGCATGCGAGCTGTATAGCGGCGGTTGGCGCCAGACTCAGAGCATCACCGTTTCATCGGAACTTCATCGGAGCACGTCCGGGACGATTGTTGTTGCGCGGGCCTATGTTTTTCTCGCTTCGCGGATCTTCATTCGAAAGCGGGAGACAGGGATGAACAGAAAATTTTGGTTCGGATTACTAATGGTGTACGCCTCTGCGGTATTTGTAGCGGCAGGGTCAGCGAATTGTCAGACGGTAACGGTATATCAGACGAATGCAGACCAGTCGCTGCTGTTGGCGCAGCAGTCTTCGGTCTCGTTTGGGTCGGCGGCGAACGGGACGTCGACCGTGACGATCACCCCGTCGGTGACGTATCAGCAGATGGACGGATTCGGGGCGTCGATGACGGACTCGTCAGCTTACTTGATTTACAACAAGCTGACGTCGGCACAGCAGTCGGCGCTGATGCAGTGGTTTTTTAATGGGAGTACGGGGATTGGGTTGAATTTCCTTCGACAGCCGATGGGCGCCAGCGATTTTTCGGCGCAAGGAAATTTCAGCTATGACGATATGCCGAGTGGGCAGACGGATGTGAACCTTACGAACTTTTCGATAGCGAAGGATTTGGCCTATACGATTCCGGTGCTCAAGCAGGCGCTTGCGGTGAATCCCAACATTAAGGTGGAGATGCTGCCCTGGAGTCCTCCAGCGTGGATGAAGACTTCGCAGACGATGAACGGCGGGAATTTTAATGACAGCTACTACTCGTCGCTCGCGCCATATTTTGTGAAGGCGATCCAGGCATACCAGGCGCAGGGCATCCCGGTCTACTCGATTGCGGCGCAGAATGAGCCAGAGAATTCGAATGGGAGTTATCCCACGGAGACATTCTCGGCGAGTGAGGAAGGCACGTTCATCGCGAGCTACCTGGGGCCGGCGCTAGCGAGTGCAGGGTTGACCACGAAGATTTTCGGGTACGAACATAACTGGGGAGACACGACGTATCCGGAAACGATTCTGGGTAACAGCGGGGCGTATCCCTATGTTGCGGGGACTTCGTGGCATTGCTATTCGGGCACACCGTCGGCGCAGTCCACCGTGGAGGCGGCATATCCCAACAAGGCGGCGTGGTTCACAGAGTGCTCAGGCGAGACGACGGGGAGCTTCGGCGGGGATCTTGGGTGGGGGATGGAAAACCTTATCATCGGCGCGACGCGTAATTGGGCGAAGGGCGTTACGGAATGGAACCTGGCGCTCGATCAGAACTCCGGACCGACCAATGGCGGTTGCAGCAATTGCCGCGGGTTCGTGACGATCAACGATAGCGTGACGCCGGCGACGATTACGTACAACGTGGAAAACTACCTTTATGGGCATGCGGCGAAGTTCGTGACACCGGGGGCCTATAGGGTGGAATCGAATTCGGCAGCGGCCGGCGCGGGTGGGATCGAAGATGTTGCGTTTCAGAATCCGAATGGCACGATGGTGCTGATCGCTTTCAATGACGGGACGTCCGCGACAACGTTCGACGTGAATTGGTACCCAAACAATACCAACTTCAGCTATACGTTGCCAGCGGGCGCGGTGGCTACGTTTACGTGGACGCCATCATCTGGTACGGGGCCAGCTGCTCCGACTAACCTGGCAGCTACGGCGACGTCCAGTAGTCAAATTAATCTGACGTGGACGGCAAGTGGGACATCCGGCGTGACGTACAGTGTGTTCCGCAGCACGACGAGTGGATTTACGCCCGGTTCGGGAAATTCGATTGCGACTGGGGTTTCGGGCACTAGCTATTCGAATACAGGATTGGCGTCGGGCACGACGTACTACTACGTTGTCGAGGCGGTTGGGTCGACGGGAACAAGCGTTCCTTCGAACCAGGCAAGTGCGACGACGACGGCTGTGATCCCAACGGCGCCGACTGGATTGACGGCGACGGCGGCGTCCAGCGCGCAGGTCAATCTAAGTTGGACAGCGAGTACTACTTCGGGCGTGACGTATAGCGTTTACCAGAGTACGACCAGCGGATTCACGCCGGGGTCGGGCAATCTCGTTGCGAGCGGATTGAGTGGGACGACTTACTCGAATACGGGACTGACGGGGTCAACGACGTACTACTACAAGGTTGAAGCGGTGAATTCGGCGGGGTCATCGGCTGCATCGAACCAGGCAAGTGCAACAACTTCTGCAGCAGGGAGTGGAATCTCAACCACTTCGTATTACACCATCACGAATGAAGCAAGCGGAAGCTGCCTGGATGACACCGGCGGGGGGACGTCTAACGGCACCGTGCTGCAGCAATACACCTGCTACGCAAACAATGTAAATCAGGAATGGCTGTTCACAGCGACAAGCGGCGGTTACTACGAGGTGACAACTTATAACGCGAATACGCTGGCTTGGAATGTTGTGAATTCGGGAACGAGCTCCGGCACCGATATGCAGCTGTGGACCTACGGCGGCGGCCTGAATGAGCAGTTCGAGCCAGCGCTGCTGGCCTCAGGGTATTACGAGTTCATCGATCGGAACAGTGGTCTATGCCTGAATGTTCCGGGCGGCGCGAACACGAATGGGCTGCAACTGCAAATCAATACGTGCAATGGAGCGACGAGTGAGTCGTTCACGCTCACGGCGATTGCGGCCACGGCACCTGCGGCTCCTACAGCGTTGACTGCCACGGCGGCGTCGAGCAGTCAGATTAATCTGAGCTGGACGGCGAGTACGACGACGGGCGTGACGTATAGCGTGTATGGCAGCACGGCGAGCGGCTTCACGCCGGGATCGGGGAATCTGATTACCAGTGGTATCAGCGCGACGACGTATTCGAACACAGGGCTGGCGGCTTCGACGGCTTACTACTATGTGGTCGAGGCGGTGAACTCGGCTGGGTCTTCTGCGGCCTCGAACCAGGCGACGGCGACCACTGCGGCCAGTGGAGGCGGCGGGATATCGACGACTGCTTACTACAACATCATTAACCAGGCGAGCGGAAGCTGCGTAGATGATACGGGCGGCGGCACGTCGAATGGAACAGTGCTCCAACAGTGGACCTGCTCCAACAACACGAACCAGGAATGGCTGTTCACCGCGACCGGTGGCGGCTACTACGAGATCACGACCTACAACGCGAGCACGTTGGCGTGGAACGTTGTGAACGTGGGGACTTCGCCGGGTACGAACATGCAGCTGTGGACATATGGCGGCGGATTGAACGAGCAGTTTGAGCCGGTGCTGTTGTCCTCGGGATACTACGAGTTCATCGATCGAAACAGCGGTCTGTGTCTGAATGTTCCGAACGGAACGACGACGAACGGGCAGCAACTGCAGATTAATACCTGCAACGGGTCGACGAGCGAAGCGTTCAAACTGAATCAACTGTAGCGCCAGGAAGAAGGCCTCGGCGTAACGCTGGGGCCTTCCTTTTGCTGGAAGTTAGAAGACGCCCTGGGCGATGGATATGTGGCTGCCGGCATCGTGCTTATCGCTGATGAGGAGGGTACGGCCGTTGCCGAGAAGCGCAATGCCCGAGTTCAGGGGTGGAATGCGGTTGAGTTTTGCGAAGGTAGACGTCTTCTGCGTAGACGGATCGTAGATTGAGATGGCTGGTGTAGTTTGCTTCTGGTCAAGGAAGTAAATACCGGAGCGACCGACAGCCCAGTAGCCCCAGTACCCGGCCAGGGGTTGATCGAGTATGCGGACTTCTTCACCGCCGGATGTAGGCATGCGCCAGATGCCATTTTCACCGCCGCGCGCGAAGTAAAGCCACTGGCCGTCGGGGGATTCCTGGCCCACCATGCCATCGTCGCGCGAGACTGGCTGAGGCACGCCGGCAGAGGCAGGCAGCTTCCACAGTTGCCAGCGACCGCCTCGGTTGGAACGAAAATAGATAGTGCGGCCGTCGACTGACCAGCGAGGGACGATATCGTTTGCTTCGGCGAAGGTGATCTGGGTGGGGGTACCGCCGGCAGCTGGGATGATGAAGATGTGGGAGTGCCCGTTGATGCGGGAGTCGAAGAGTATGTTCATTCCAGACGGCGACCAGGATGGGCTGCCGGAGCCGGTGAGCTCGCCGGTAGTGGGGGTGAGTTGGCGGAGAGACTGGCCGTCAGAGGAGGAAATCCAGATTTGCTGGTTACCGGAGCGCCAGGATTGAAAGGCGAATTGGGATCCGTCCGGGGAGATGCTGGGGGCCGAATCCTGCGCGGTAGACGAGATCCCAATGGAGTCTTTGGCGGCAATTTCGTTGCGCGCGGCAGAGACCTCGAGGATGCCGAAGATGGCAGAGCCCTGGACGAAGGCCAGATTCCTACCGTCCCTCGGAATCGCTGGTTGCGTTGCGTTCTCCGTGCCAACGGGCATGCGTTGCGGCGTACCGCCAGTGAGAGCGATTTTGTAGAGGCCGTATTCCCCAGCGCGATTGGAGGAGAAGACGATGGAACGGTTATCCGATGACCAGGCGATGCCATCGATCATTTTGCCGTCGTGGGTGACCTGTTGGGGCTGACCACCGGAGGAAGGAATCCAATAGACGTCGAGTACGGAGTTTTCGCTGGCGCGGAGAAAGGCGATTTTCTGTCCGTCGGGCGAAAATACTGGGCTTAGATCTCCTTCCCAACCAGCAGGAGGAGAGGTGATGGGGCGGGCGCGGCGAGTGTCCAGGTCGATGCGGTAGATGGAAGAACTGGGCTGGGCCCCGAGGTGGTCGGCGAGCACCAGACTCTTGCCGTCGGGGGACCAGGCGAGGGCTCCCTGTTCCCAACGGGTAGTCTCGCCGGGAATATAGAGCTTGTCTAGAGAATGCGTTGGATCCAGCGAGGCTTTGTAGAGGGCGAGTCCGGCCGGCGAGGAGGAAAGGAAGGCGATGGCGCGGCCGTCGGGGGACCAGGCTGGGCTGTACTCGTCGTCGGGCAGATTGGTGAGGCGCAGGAGGGACTCGCTGCCGAGTTGTTTGATGTAGATGTGCTGGCGGCTGCCGTCCTCTTTGGCCCAGACGAAGGCGAGGCGTTTGCCGTCCGGCGAAAGAGCGGGGCGGCTCTGTTCGCCGGCGTCAGTGGTGAGCTGGAAGGTAGGAATGACTGAGGGGACGGTATCGGGGTGCGGTTGATGAGCGATGGATATCACCGCGGTGATCGCGATGAGGACTGCAACGACGGCTCCTGAAATAAGGCCCAATCTGGCGGGTGTCGTTCTGCTGGGGGCGTCGGGTGGAACGTGGGCCATCGATGAGGCCGGTTCGGGCGAGGGGTGGGCGAGTTCGAGAGGGCGTATCGAGACCAAGAGGCAATAACCTGCCTTAGGGACAGTCTTGATAAACCGGGGATTGTGAGGGTCGTCGTTGAGCGCGTGACGGAGGATGGAGATGCAGCGCGTAAGTGCGTCTTCTCCAACGAACGTATCGGGCCAGACGGCGCGCAGGAATTCATCTTTTGAGATGACACGTTGAGGATGCGCTGCGAGTTGGAGGAGGACACTCATCACGCGCGGCTCGAGTGTACAGATAGAGCCGCCGCGGGAGAGTTGATGGAAATCGGGGTCTACGATCCAGTCGTCTATGGCGAAGAGAGGCGTACGCTCTGCTAGTTTCATGGCCGTCCTGCTGAACCCGACATACTTCGAACTAAGAGTGCAGACAAGCGCACTGTCTCCGAGATTGCCACGCCCATTTTCCCGATCCCGCGGCGAGTTGTCAACGACTACATGCTCGGTCAGCGAGTCAATGATATCCTCCCTCTTCGATGATCATTGCCCTTCATCGCCATGTCGATTGGTGCCAAATCGCCGAGTCACGCATCGAGGAGCGGATCAGTCCTCATAAGTCGGCTTGTGTTTACGCAATCGGATCTCAACTGGCGAAAATTGACTGGCCGATGCGCGTTTCCAGAGTAAATCCCGCTGGCTGAGTGCATTAGCGATTTATCACTCATCGAAAATCCAAGGATGAACAACTTCGTCTGAGAGCAGTTCTCCCGATGTGGCAGTTGTGAGATATTGGCTGCCGGAACCGTGCGATCGACTACAGCTGCGGCTCCTAGAACGTCATTACGAGGCGAAAGGTATATTGACGTGCCGGTCCAATGGCGTTACCGGAGAACAGACCGCCGAAGTCGATAAGTTCGAGCGTGTTACTCACGTTCGCGACATCGCCCTGAAATTGCACAGTGCGATTTCCCCGCTTGTAGATATCGGCCTCCACCGTATCATTTTGCGCGAAGTAGGGATTGATGCGGTCACGAGTGAAATTGAGGTGATTGACCACTACTTGACCGTACGTCGTGGCATATTGCTCAGGAGTCAAATCCGGTTGAAATGGCAGTCCGCTGTTGAAGTCACAACCCAGGGCGAGCCACAACCGGGGCGCGATCTGATAACGCCCTCGTGCGCGAATGGTTTGCCGCTGGTCCTGTGAGTCTGGAAAATGCCCGGTGGTCGGATTGTCCGCATTGTCTCCTAGGAATAAGCCGCCCGTCACCGGATAAAAGGCATTCCCGACGATGTAGGAGTAACTGACGAAGCCCGAGAACGGTCCCCAATGCGGAATTTCGATCTTCCCCTCCGCTCCATAGAGAATGGCTTTCTGAAACGAGATTGCGAAACTGATCCCGGTACTCAGGATTTGATTGTCATCCGCATAGTTGTTTACGTCACGGCGAAACACATTCGCGTCTACCCGCAATTTATTCCACAGCGCTTGCGTCGCGCCCAATTCGTAATAGTTGCCATGAGACGGCGGGACCGGCAATTGCACTGCGGGAACGCTGGTGTCCAAAGCCTCCGCCTCGGGGGAACTGGACAAGAGTATGTTTTGGTTGGATGGCGTCTGGAAGATGCGGTCGTAGGCTCCGTGAATATTCAGGTTAAGCGTGGGGAAGAAGCGGGATACGGCGACACGCGGGCTCACCGCGTTTTGGTTCAATAGCAATTGGTAGTGGTCCCACCGCAGGCCTGCATCGATCGTCCAGTTACCGAGGCGGATTAAATCCTGAACATAGGCAGCTTGTTCAAGATCCGGGCGGCTGCCATTGAAAGCAAAGGTTACGTCGGCAGAGTCCAGGATGCCCAAACTTATCGGGCATTGAGGATCATCCAGATTGGCGCAGTAAGAAATCACGTAGTTGAAGTTTTCGTGTAGGAAGGTATTGTCGGATTCAACGCCTACCTTCCACTCGTTTCTTCCATGATGAATGGCCACGCTGCTGTTGAAGTATACATCCTTGAAGTAGTTATGCTGGGTCGCGATGAGGGGCCACGACGCCGGATTCGATTGATAGTCGTTGGAGTTATCGCGGGCCATGAAGTGCAGCCACCCCATCGCGTCCGGAGAGAAAATGTGCTGGTAGGCGACACTCCCCATGGTCTCAAAGTTGTCGCCAGTCTGCAGCTGCCCTCCGGGAATGTAGACGCAATCAGCAGGCTCCTCGTTGGGGGGAGCCGGTGGGCAACCGGTCTCATTATCCGCGTTGGGTAAATATGCACCGTTCTCTTGCACCAGCTCGTTGGGAATCTGATAGCGGTCGAGTTCATGGATGACGAAGAAGGTGAGACGGTCCTTCTCCGTAATGTCCCGCTCATAACTCCCCGAGAAGCTGGCGATCGTACCGTTGTTAGTGTAGTTTTCGGGGACTACGGGGTTGAGGTAGTGGCTCGTCATGCTGCCGGACGCGCTCACGCCAATCGTATTCTTCCCCCATGTGTATTGGTTCTGGGTGCTGGCCGCGGCCGTATCGTAGCTACCGCCAAAAAAAGTGAATTGTCCATGAAGCCCCGGTGTTCCGTTTTGCAGAGTATTGACCTCAACCACGCCTCCCATCTTCCTGCCATATTCTGCGGGAATGCCGGCGGTATAAATCTTCAAAGACTGGACGTTTTGGGCTTCGGCAGGTTCCGGGCCGAAGCTTGGTGAACGGTTGTCGGTGAGCGGAATCCCGTTCACAACAAACTGGGTCTGGTATTCCGATCCGCGCGGGTGCAAGACCGCATTGCCTTCATAGAGCCAACCAGGTTGTGAATTCACTAGGTCCTGGATGGAGCGGCCGGGGATTGCGGTCAAACGGTTCTGAATTTGCTCCGAACCTATCTCATTGACGGAACCTGGACGATACGGATCCATCAGCGTGCTTGTGTCGGTGACTTGTACTGACTGGGAAACGGAGGCTAATTGCAGCTGAATCCTGCGATCCATGGGCAGCGCCGACCGTATCTCAACCGACTCGGACACTGGAGCAAACCCCTGCGCTTGAATCTGGAGATGATAGATCCCAAAGGGCAGGCGTTTGGCGTCCACGTCACCCTGCTGATTCGTTACAAATGCCTCACTGTACTGGGTGCCCTGGCTGGCGAGGTAGACCCTGGCCTTCACGCCTAATCCCGCGGGATCAGCGACCGTCAAACGCAATTCCCCGGTCGTGCTTTGCGCGAGCATGGGGAAGGGCAACAGAAGTGCCGCAAGTAGCAGCGTCTTTTTCATTGTCGCCACCCATTCGATTGGCTGCAAAGCATGCAAAAAGGTTTGGTCTCCGGTTTGGGGATTCTTCTGCTTACTGATTTTCGTCGGAATGTCTACTTCGCCCATCTGCGCGTGATTTTGTGTGTTGGGTGACATAGCGAATCCAGTGCTCACCTTGGGATCTGCGCATGAAGCGCGGAGATTTTCATTGCTCCGCGCAACCGGAAAGGTCGGTCGTGGATCTAACCCGTCGTCGTCATGTATGGGTCGGTTGTGGTCGGGCGGCCTGTTTCTACCCGCCCAGCAAGGCGAATCGTTGCACTACTGCCGGCTATTTTGATTGTTCGGTCATACCAATGATTGCTTGCCGCAAGTGGGATTTCGACGAGAGATCGCGAGCCAGCCTGGAGTTGTTTGGTGATGGGCGCACCCGAGTAGCTGTTGTCGACAACTGTCATCGACTGCGCGGAATTCGATTTGTTTGTCAGAATGAGCTGAAGTTTCTGATTGCCAACTGCCGTGGTGAGTACACAAACCGAATCTTCAACTGAACCGGCAAAGCGCCGATAGAACCCGTTTGGCGCATGCACTTCAATCTCATACTGTCCGCTTTTGAATTGTGCAATCGGAAATGACGGCCGAAGCACGTCGCCGGCCTTCACGGCGTAGGTTGACGCCTGCATGCTTGGTCCGGTAGCGCAGTTACGCAGGTAGACATTGAACGGCGCACCGACTGCGCGCTTGCCGAAGAGCTGGTTCTCAGCGACGAGTTCAAGCACGAAGTGTTTGCCATCGGGAGAGATCGCGCCGTTGGCGTGTAGTTCGTAAGGAAGAGCGCAAGCTGGTCGAGTCCCCGGTTCTTGATGCGAGATTGCGGACGCGGTCTGCGGTTTGCTGGTGATTGAGGCAATGTCGGCGGCAATTAGTGGTTTGGGGACTGTGGGAATTGGCTTGTTCTTGGCTTGCGCAATCAGCTCGATGTGCCTATCGCGATTGAGATAGCTGAGAGTTGGCTCGGAGGTATGCTGCGGACGGAAGCACGAGGTGAAGTCACCGGAGATAGCGCGCCGCCACGGGCTGATGTTCGTTTCGACGACCCGCTTGCCGAACTTGGTCTCGACAAAGGCTTCGAGAAACTGCAGCGTGGACGTATGGTCGAAAAGCTGCGAGTTCACCCAGCCACCGCGGCTCCATGGGGAAGCGATGATAGTGGGAACGCGGAAACCCATTCCGATAGGACCGCTGCGCGCTTGCTTTTCCGGAACCCCTTGCGCGAGCTCGTCCGCGACGTAGGTATACTCCAGGCCTGTATCGATTCCAGTAGAAGCGCCGCCGGTTTCGGGACGCTTTGGATCCGCGGCGACGTAGGAGATTCCGTGATCGAAGTACCCGTCGTTCTCGTCGTAGGTGAGGATGAAGATGGTCTTCTTCCAGGCTTCTGGGTTCTTCGTAAGAATGTCCATAATTTCCGAGACCCACCACGCACCGTACCAGGGGGACGAGGGGTGATCGGAAAAACGTTCCGGCGCGGCGAGCCATGAAACGGTTGGCAGCTTGCCGCCTTCGACATCGGCGCGAAACTGGTGAAGGACGTCACCCTTCGGTACGTTGAGATGCTGCGGGGCGCCGTCGTCGGTGAACCGGAGCGGCTCAAGCGAGCGGTATTCCGGGTCGTTCGCGTTGGTCACGAAGGCCGCATCATGCAAGGACTTCTGCTGCTCAGTGAGCTGCTTGTACCTGATTTCTCCGGAGTCGGCGAGCGTGGCATTTAATTTGGCGATGTTCGCTTGCTGCCCCGCCAATTGATTCTTGAGGCTGGCGATTTGGTCAGGCTGCGAGACCTCTGCAAGCTGTGCTTCAAGGTGCGCCACCTGCTTCTGAGCCTTCTCAATCTCGCTCTTGAATGCGAGCGGGGCATTCGGACTCGCGAGAACGTTATAGGCTCCAAAGCATTCCAGGATGTTGCAGCCGTAGTTGGAAAGCCACGACTCCTCCTCGCCCGTCATCCCCCCTGACGCAGACAGCTCGTTCTGGTAGAAGCGCCAGGAGATGCCCGCTTCCGACAGGCGCTCGGGGTAGGTTTTCCACGTAAGCGCTTCGGCAAAGAGCTCGTCATTGCGCATGAACACGCGAGAATCCGCGGATTGCTTGTCACGAACTGTACCCGTCCAGAAGGTCGAACGATTCGGTGAAGTCGACGTCATTACGGCGCAGTAACTCTGATCGCAGATGGTGAAGGCATCGGCAAGCGCGTAATAGAACGGCAGATCTTCGCGGGTGTAGTGGCCCATCGTAAGAGGCATGCGCTCATAGGCCTGCTGGTAGCTCTTCTTGGCGTCGATCCAGTTATCGCTTAGTCCGTTGTTCCAGGCATCCACCTGGGAGTTGCGCGAGTGGGGTAGCGAGCCCATCCAGGTGATACGCGTGTCGCGGAGATCGAGGCGCCACGGCGCGTAACTCTCGCCCGTCGAGGCGGAGGTTTGCACGAAGACGGAGTTCCCGTTAGGAAGACGAAGAGCTCGGGGATCGTTGAAACCGCGCACTCCCTGCAGCGTGCCGAACGCATGATCAAAAGAGCGATTTTCCTGCATGAGGATCACAATGTGCTCGGCGTCGGCGAAGGTTGAGCCGGGTTCGGGCTCGATGGCAAATGCTCGCTGAATGGACTCGGGAACAAAGCCCGAGATGCCCGTGGCTCCGGAAAGGAGAGCAGCAAATTTCAGGAAGTCGCGACGAGAAGATGACATAGCTGACCATTAAATCAGACGCATGAACTCGTCGTGAATGCGGTCGTCCGCGCAGTCTTGCTCGAATTCCGTGGTGGGCATGATTTTTCGTCTTGAATATAAGACCAAGTATGTCGTATATTGAACTCAGACAAGTTTGGTCGTATATGTATGAGTAGCTCAAGGTGCGCGATCCATGCGCCCTTCAGTAGTAAGCAGATCCCCGCGGTTGACTCTTGGCAGAGACCGCGGGGACCTGTGACACCACAGCCGTAAGCCGCGGGCTTCCCTCACTCTAGGGTTCCTGCCCGGAAACTTCAACTGTCACGATGGCCAACGATCTTCAGGGCCAAAGGACGAGTACGTGCGTTTTGAGGCAGGACAATGAGTCATAAGGCATTTAGCTGTGGGCGAGTGAAAGTTAGCTCTCTATTTCTAGCGATTGCGGTTGTTTTTTCTGTGTGTACGGTCGGAGCACAGACCACCTCGCGGGCACATCCCGGCCGTGGTGCGATGTCGGCACAGGACATGGCGAAGATGGTCGCACAGGCTACGTCGGGTTCGGACACGGCAGACCAGGTTTGTGCTCGGTTCGCGACCGGATCCACGGTTACTGCCCCTCCTGAACTGAAGAGCAGCGGTGGAACGCTAGAGGTGACCTTCAACTTTCAGACCGTGACCGACGCGCAGGGATTGGTCCGCTACTGCTATGTGACAACCGCGGGTTTGCAATCGCCCACGCTGCGCGTGAATCCCGGCGATACCCTCATCATTCATTTCAATAACAACCTTCCTGCGACGGCCGCTGCCAGTGCCAATATGGCCGGCATGAAGATGGCGTTGAGCCCCAACGACAGCAGCACCAGCAGCGCTTGCAACGGGGTTATGTCGGCGGACGCGAGCAACATTCACTTCCACGGGACCAATGTTGCGCCAGTGTGCGGGCAGGATGAGGTCGTTCAAACCCTGGTCTCGCCAGGGCAAAGCTTCACCTACAACGTACAGATTCCAGCCAATGAGCCGCCCGGACTTTACTGGTATCACCCTCACCCGCATGGCTTCAGTGAAGGCCAGGTGCAGGGTGGCGCGACCGGCGCGCTGATCGTCGAAGGCATTCAGAACGTCGATACGGCATTGGCAGGGTTGACCGAGCGCACCTTCGTTTTGCGCGACCAGGTCCTCCCTGCCTCGGAGGCGAACGATTCCGATATTCCTGCGTGGGACGTTTCGATCAACTATGTTCCCGTAACCTATCCCTCCTACACGCCGGCCGTGATCATGACGAATCCAGCGCAACAAGAGCTGTGGCGCGTCGCGAATACTGCTGCGGACACGATCATGAATCTGGAATACATCGTGAACGGCGTCGCGCAGCCGGTGCAGGTAGTTGCCATCGATGGCTATCCGATTATCTCTGGCAGCAGCGGCCAGACCTCTGTAAGCGAGACCAGTGTCTTGCTTCCGCCAGGAGCCCGAGCGGAGTTTGTCGTGACCACACCGAATGTTGGCGACCAGGCACAGCTCTCCACCCAATATTGGAATACAGGACCCGACGGCGATTATGACCCGACCCGAACCCTTGCGACGATTGTGAGCCAGGCGGGCGCAGAGAGCGCAGTGACCGCGCAAGCGAACGTGGCAAAGCTGCCCTCCAAAGCGGTCGCAATGAAGGTCACACGCTTCGCGAATCTTGGCCAGACGACGCCTGTGGCCCAACGCAATCTCTATTTCTCCGAGACCTTGCAAGATCCCACCGATCCCAATAGCCCCACCACCTTCTTCATCACGGAGGAGGGGCATACGCCCGAAGCGTTCACCATGGGCCAGGCACCGAACATCGTCGTGCACTCAGGCACGGTGGAAGATTGGGTGATCGAGAACACGGCGACGGAAGACCACATCTTCCACATTCACCAAATTCATTTCCAGGTCCTCGAGGTGAATGGTCAGCCTGTGAACGATCCGGCAATCCGGGACACCGTGGACATTCCCTACTGGGATGGCACAGGGCCTTATCCCAGCGTAAAGGTCCGTATGGACTTCCGCGACCCGAACATCATCGGCACTTTCGTCTACCACTGCCACATTCTGCAGCATGAAGATACAGGCATGATGGGCATGATCCAAGTGCTCCCTGCCGGCTCTGCTTCTACCACGACGGCGACGGCATCTGCTGCCGGCATCACTCCGAATCAAACCATCACGTTGACGGCAAATGTTGTGGACGCCGCGACCGGCGCGGCGGCTCCCACAGGCCGAGTCCAGTTTGAGCTCAATGGAATTAACGTTGGCAATCCCGTGACGTTGGTAAGTGGAGTGGCAACGCTAAGCACCCCAGTGAACGGCGTTACAGGAGCAAGCAACCTTACCGCGTTCTACGAGGGAGATTCGAATTACGCGGAGTCTGTCTCGTCGGCAGTCCCGATTACGATTTCAAATTTCTCCCTGGCTTCTGCGGGTACAACAGCAGCCGTCGGGACCGCGGCGATTGCCAGCGTAACGGTGAATACGTCAACGAACTTTACGTCTCTCATCAATCTCACCTGCACCATGCCATCGACGCTTACGCAATCGGCATGCTTTGTGAACCCAAGCTCGATCACCGGCACGGGGCAAGTTTCCTTGACGGTCAACACCACGCCGCCACACCCACTGACCAGCAAGCTAAATCGCGGGCCTGGCTGGTTTGCTGCAAGCGGTAGCGCGAGCCTCGCGTTTCTCGTGCTGCTTGCCTTCCCGAGACGGAGAGCGCGCGGACGCATTGTCATCGCGTTGATGTGCATGGCTTGTCTCTTTACGGTCATCGGTTGCAGCGGTGGCACGGGAACAAACACCGATCCCGGTACGCCGAAGGGCACCTATAACGTCGTGGTCACTGGGACGGCAGGAAGTGGGACTTCGCAATCCCAGGTAAGTGCAAGCGTGCCCATCACGATCAACTAAACAATTCAACGCCGACCGAATCTTTCACCTTCATGAATCAGGAACAGCACGAGAAAGACTGGACAGAGTAATGAGTAGGATCATCAGGAAATTGATTCGCGCAGGGGCAAGAACGTTGTTGGTCGTGTTGATCTTCTCTTCGACACTGGCATGGGCCAGCGTCAGTGGAACGATCTCGGGCACTGTTAAGGATCCCTCGGGACGAGTCGTTGCAAAAGCGAACGTGGTTGTGCGCGAAGTGAATACCGGACTCTCTTATCAGACCCACACAGATGGCCGTGGAACGTATACCTTTCCGGTCCTGCCAGTGGGCCGGTATGAGCTCGATGTGCAATCCACTGGATTTCGCGGGTATCAGCGCACCGGGATCACGCTTGACACAAACGCTTCCCTCACTCTCGACGCCGTTCTGGAAGTAGGCAGCGTTGCTGAGACGGTAAGCGTGGTCGATGATGCCCTGCATGTCGAGACAACCAGCACGCAAATGGGAGAAGTCATCACCGGCAGGCAAATGACGGCAGTGCCTCTCAACGGCCGCAGTTATACAGACCTTCTCTCCTTGCAGGCAGGCGTGGCACCCGCTACGTCGATTACTTCCACCACGGTGCAGGACGTAGGCGCGACCGTCCTTAATCCCTCCGGAACCCTCAATCCTGGGACCATCTCGGTCAACGGCCAGCGCGAATTCGCCAATTTTTTCAGCTTGAACGGAAGCGATACGGAAGAGGATGTGAATGCGGGTACGGCCATCATTCCCAACTTGGATTCGATCGCAGAGTTCCGTATTGTCACCAGTAACTTCGACGCCGAGTACGGAGAGTTCAGCGGTGGTCAGATCAACGTGATCACCAAATCTGGATCAAACCAGTTTCACGGCAATGCCTTTGACTTTCTGCGCAACACGGCCCTGGACGCGCGCAATTACTTCTCGCCGACCCGAGGAGAGTTCGACCAGAATCAATTTGGCGGCACCTTGGGCGGCCCCATTCATCATGACAAGATCTTTTTCTTCGTCGATTATCAAGGCACTCGGCAGACCCAGGGTATTGATACCGGAGACATCAGCGTGCCGTCGAATGCCGATCGCACCGGTAATCTTGCAGATCAAGCCGCTAACATTGTTGGAAGCGTAGGCGGCCCCTACTTCGCGACGCTGCTTACCCAGGAGCTGGGTTATAGCGTCGTCCCAGGCGAGCCATATTACGTCGCAGGATGCACGACTTCAGCAGAGTGCGTCTTTCCCAACGCTGTGATTCCCGCGCGAGCGTGGTCCGTTCCCGCGCAGCGAATGCTGCAATACATCCCTGCTCCCAATACTGCCAACGGGTCGTTCGCCACCTCTGCATACAACCAGATCCTTCGCGACGACAAAGGTGCGGTTCGTGTCGACGCGAAGAGCCGCGTGGGTCTGCTGTCCGCCTATTACTTCATCGACGACTTCAGCCTCAACAACCCCTATCCCGTAGCGCAGAGCGGAGCAAGCGTCCCGGGTTTCAACGCACTCACGACAGGCCGCGCTCAACTCATCTCCCTCGGCGACACCAAGATGCTGAGTGCTACGGCCTTCAATGAACTCCACCTCAGTTACCTGCGCGACTACACGAACCTTGGCCAGCCCATAGGCGGCGTCGGTGTGAGCCTCGTTTCGCAGGGATTCGAAAATGCGGATGGAAGCCCCAGCATCGTGTCGCTCGATCCCAAGGGCCAGAGCGTCGAGAATCTCAACTTCAATGGCTATTCAACGGGCGCTGCGGCCAACCAACTGACACAGGCCAACAATACCTATGAGGCAACCGATACCTTCTCCAAGGTGCTCGGCAACCACACACTCAAATTTGGCGGCGAAACGCATTTCGATCAGGTCAACGCACATCCCATCGCCCAATTCAATGGCAGCTTTGTCTTCTCCGGACAGGAAACCGGCGTGGATTTCGCCGACTTCCTCATCGGTGTTCCGAACCAGTACAACCAAAGCCAGCTGAATCCGTTCTACGCGCGTAACAAATACTTCGGCCTCTTCGCGCAAGATAGCTGGCGTCTCGCGCCGAACCTTACGCTTAACTACGGTTTGCGTTGGGACCGCATCGCGCCTTGGACCGAGAAGTACAACCAGATCTCAACCTTTGTCGCGGGTGCGCAGTCGGCGGTCTTCCCCGGTGCCCCGGCGGGAATCCTGTATCCAGGCGATCCTCTGCCGGGTGGCGGCAGCGTGCCTGACACCCTTGCGCCAATCAGCAATCGGAGCTTCGCCCCGCGTGTTGGATTGGCATGGTCGCCGGAAGGACCGTCGGGCAGCTTGCTTGCGAAAGTTCTCGGACCTGCCGGGACGACCAGCATCCGCGCTAGCGCGGGCTTTTTCTACACCGCAATCGACGCACTCTCGATCGGAGTGCTTGCGGCCAATGCTCCGTATGGCACGACCTATACAAGCCCTCTGCCTCCACTGTTCGCAACGCCGTTCATTTCGGCATCGACCGGCCAAAATAACGGCCAGCCTTTTCCGTATACCTTTGCTCCGTTGGATTCGTCGATCAGCAACCCGGACGTGAATATCAATTGGGCTACCTTCGAGCCCATCAGCGGTATCCCCGGATATGACGTACACGGCAAAGTTCCTTACACCGAAGAGTGGATGCTGTCGATCGAGCGCCAGGCCGGTTCGAATACGGTCTTCAGCGCGAGTTATGTCGGCACGGTCAGCCATCATCAGCGTGTGCTGATCGAGCCAAATCCTGGCGATCCCGGGCTCTGCCTGAGCCTCAGTCAGACCAACCAGGTAGTTGCGGGCACCCCCACCTGCGGTCCCGGTGGCGAGAACGGCGTCTACTATCCTGTTGGCGGTGGCATAGTCAACGGAACGCGCGGACCGCTGGGCCCAAACTTCGGCAGCAACGCACTGCAATCAACGATTGGCAACGCGAACTACAACGCTCTTCAACTCAGTGTGCGCCACACCAGCGGACGGCTCGAGTTCGCCGTTGCTTATACCTATGGGAAGTCGCTCGATCAATCGTCTAATCCAGCGGAGGAAGTAAATCCCTTCGACCCCGCGCTGAGTTATGCGATTTCCGCGTTCGACGTGAAACACAACGTCGTTGTCAGCTACGAATACCAGCTACCGTTTGATCAGCTCTTTCA
>Ga0302313_10001158_pt1 | contig 20770 bp, 7 predicted proteins | sample III_Palsa_N2_2_FD_200454 | JGI IMG/M metagenome (GOLD analysis project Ga0302313, IMG submission 200454) | Peat permafrost microbial communities from Stordalen Mire near Abisko, Sweden - III_Palsa_N2_2 | ecosystem: Environmental > Terrestrial > Soil > Palsa > Peat permafrost | place: Sweden...
TGGGTACCCGCATGGCGACGACTGCATCGGTCGTTACACAGGCAAGCGGCAGTTCGCTGTTGGTTCTCGTCGGCGGATATGCCGACAATGCGGCAGCGCCGACCGACAGCTACGCCAACCGCTGGCAGGCGCTTGGCCGGCCGGTCGCCTACAACGGCTTCGAAGGGAGGTTCAACGCCAGGGCTTTCGTTGCGTTGGATGCTGCTGGTGGACCGGGTCACACCGTGAGTTTTGTGAAGGCAGCGACGCCGAAGGGCGAAATTACCGCGCCTTTCATCGAAATCGCGCACGCCGGATCGCTCCAGGCGGTGGCGCAAAGCTATCCGGTACCAGGCATCGTCAGTCGGACCAGCAACAAGCTGGCGCGCATCTGGGGCATGAAGGGCGCCGCGGTAACCGTGACCAGCGATAGCGTGACCACCACGGGGCCGGCGACCTTGCTGGCGGTATGGTGGGGTGACTCCCGCGCGCTGAGCATGACGGCGATGCCCGGCGACGGTTTCAAGCTCATCGAGCAATACCTCGATCTGCCGCCGGAAAGCGGCGTGCAGTGCGCGGTAGCGGTCAAACAGGTAGCGGTAGCGGGAACGTACAGCGTGCGCTGGACCGCATCGCCTGCGCAGGGTGCGATCCTTTGGCTGTTCGCCTTTCAGTCCGGCCATCCGAAGGCGGCGGTGTTCGGGCAACGCGAGAGCCGGCGCTCTTTCACAGCCGCGCCACGTCGGTCGGTGCAGGAATTTCTAGTTGAAAAATAGTGGTATCCGCGAGGATCAGGGGGCGGAGATGACGGACAGGATGACCCATGGCGGCGCGCCGAGCGCCGGCCGCTTGACGCAGGCGCGGGAGCTGTTGCGCGGCAACGCCGTGGCAGCAGCGTGCCTCGAGGGATCGTGCGGCCGTCGGCCGATGACGCGACGGCGCTTCGCCCAGAGATGCGGCGAGAACTCAGCATGAGCACTCCCGCCAGCCCCCGGCCAGACTACGCGGTCATGAACATGCGCCTGCTCGACGTGCTCAGACGCGGCGACGGTGCTGCGGCCGGCACGCGCGGCGGCGACTACTCCTGCGCGCTGGAAGCGTCGACCTGGCCAACGCTGGCGGCGCGAGCCGCCCGACTGGGCGTGGGCGAGCTTTCAATGTTGCGCGCGGCGCTTGCCCTGCTCGAATCGCGCCTGACCGGCGACCCCCACGTCGCGATTCTCGCTCCCGACCTGTCCGCAGGCGTGGAGATTTTCGTCATCCCGAGCAGTGGTTCGGTGGACGCATGGCTCACCGCACGCGCGTCATCCGAACGACCGCTGGCGGTGAGCGACGCCAGCGACATGTTGCCGAGCGTCATCGGCGCGTGGGCGCCATTCGACCCGGTCGCGGCTGCGTTCGAAGCCTCGCTGCGTTGGACGATCGAGTACGGGCAGCGGCCGCAGCTGCGGGTGGCTTTTGCCGCATCGATCGTCGACAGTGCGATGGCCGCCTTGCTGGCCGAAGTGCTGAAACAGGTGCTTTGCAGCCTGGCCAGCGTCGAGCGCGTCGAGGATGTGGCGATCATCGCCCCGGACGAGCGCAGGCGCATGCTCGTCGAGTGGAATGCAACGGCGCTCGCAAGACGCCCGAGTGACAGCGTGCATGGCCTGTTTGCCGACGCGGCGCGACGGTTCCCGACCGATGTGGCCGTCGCCTGGGCAAACGGGCAGCTGACCTACGCCGAGCTCGATGCGCGCACCGATCGCGTTGCCGCTGGTCTCCAGTTCGCAGGCGTGGTCACGGGCTCGACGGTGGCCATGCTGATCGAGCGGTCGGCAGATGCCATCGTCGCGCTGCTCGGCATTCTCAAGGCCGGCGCGGCCTACCTGCCGCTCGATGCCACCTACCCGGAGGAACGTTTGGCCTTTGCCATCCATGACGCCGGCGCATCGGTGCTGATTACAGCGGGTGATGCGGCGGACATTCCGGCCGCGTCGGCACGTCGGCTGTCGCTGCAAGACCTGGAAAGCGCCAGCGGATCCGTGACATCGCCGGCTACCGACGGCGAGTCGCTGGCTTATCTGATGTACACCTCCGGCTCGACCGGCGCGCCCAAAGGCGTCGAAATTACTCATCGCTCGATCATTCGGCTGGTTCGTGACGTCGACTACGTCCGCTTTGGCGATCAGCCGCGGGTGCTGCACGCGGCGCCCCTGGGATTCGATGCATCGACCTTCGAAATATGGGGTGCGCTGCTCAACGGCGGCACCTGCGTGGTTCACGATGAGCGCATTCCCAGTGGTGCAGGCCTGGCGGGCACCATCAGGCGACACGATGTGCATATCGCGTGGCTCACCGCGGCATTGTTCAACGCCACTGTCGACGGCGACGCACGCGACCTTCACGGTCTGCGACAGTTACTGATCGGTGGCGAAGCGCTGTCGGTGCCGCACGTGCGCAATGCGTATGCGGCGCTGCCTGATATCACGCTCATCAATGGCTATGGGCCGACCGAATGCACCACGTTCGCGACCACGTATGCGATACCCCGCGACATCGGTGCCGGTGCACGCGCCATTCCCATCGGTCGACCGATTGCCGATACCACGGCGTACGTGCTGAACGCGCGCGGCGACGCCGTTCCGGTAGGCGTGATCGGCGAATTGTTTGTGGGTGGGGCAGGCGTGGCGCGCGGCTACCTGGCGCGCGTCGAACTGACCGCCGAGCGGTTCGTCAGCGGCCTTGCCGCGGCGCCGGCCGAGCGCCTGTACCGCACCGGTGATCGGGTGCGCTGGCTGCCTGAGGGCGTGCTCGAATTCATCGGTCGCGTCGACGGCCAGGTCAAGATTCGCGGCTATCGCATTGAGGTCGGCGAAATCGAAGCCGTCCTGCAGGGCCTCGCCGGCGTCCGCGCCTGCGCTGTGCTGGCGCGTGACGATCGCGCCGGGCATAAGTATCTGGTGGCGTACTACGTTGTCGGCGACGACTACGGCGACGGGAACGAACAGGCTGGCGTGGCCCCCATCACGCCGGCCCATCTTCGCCAGTACCTGGCGCAGCGCCTGCCCGCATTCATGCTGCCCACGGCATATCTGAAGCTTGATGCGTTGCCGGTCACGGCGAACGGCAAGCTCGATCGCCGGGCGTTGCCGACACCCGATCCTCGCCGACCCGAACTTGCGGTGCCTTACGTTCCGCCGGTGGGCAAGCTCGAGCAGGCGATCTGTGACCTGTTTGCCGACTTGCTTGTTCTTGATCAGGTTGGTCGGGACGACAACTTTTTCGAGCTTGGCGGCAACTCCTTGCTGGCGATGACCGCGGTTGCCCGCATGCGTCATGGATTTCCGTCGGCTCCTTCGATCGTCTCGTTCTTCAGCGCGCCGACGGCAGCGTCGCTGGCGGCAATCATTGGCGTGGGTACGAGCCGTCTTGCAAGCGCGCCGCGCATGGCCGGCCGCAGTGCAGGGCACGACGAACCGATAGCGATCGTCGCGATGGCCGGTCGTTTTCCCGGTGCCCGCGATGTCGAAGCCTTCTGGCAAAACCTGTGTACGGGCGAAGAGTCGATTACGTTCTTTGATGCCGATCGTCTTGACCCAGGGATTCCGACCACGCTGCGCGATGCGCCGAGCTATGTGGCTGCGCGCGGCGTGATCGACGGCGTGGAGGATTTTGACGCCGCGTTCTTCGGCATTCCGCCGCGCGAAGCCGAGCTGATGGACCCGCAGCAGAGGATATTCCTCGAGCTGTGCTGGGAATGTCTTGAGCGCGGCGGCCACGTGCCCGATGCGCACGACGGAGCGGTCGGCGTATTCGGCGGCATGCACAACGCCACCTATTTCCAGCAGCATCTGCTGACGCGCCCGGACCTGATCGAAAAGTTCGGTGCGTTCCAGGTGATGCTGGCAAACGAGAAGGATTTCTTCGCCACCCGCGTCGCCCACCGGCTCAATCTCACCGGTCCGGCGATAAGCCTGAACACCGCGTGCTCAACCTCGCTGGTGGCGATCTGTCAGGCCGTGGATGCGCTGCGCGCGGGCCGCTGCGACATGGCGCTCGCCGGCGGCGTATCGATCAGCTGTCCGCCGCGCAGTGGCTATCTTGCGCAGGAGGGCACGATGCTCTCGCCGGACGGCCATACGCGCAGCTTCGACGCCGAGGCGGGCGGTACCGTGTTCAGCGATGGTGCGGGCGTGGTGCTACTGAAGCGGCTGTCGGATGCGATCACCGACGGCAATCCGGTGGTCGCACTGATTCGCGGCGGTGCGGTCAACAACGACGGCGCGGGTAAAGCCAGCTTCATGGCGCCCAGCAGCGCGGGGCAGGCTGCCGTGGTGGCGATGGCGCACGACGACGCGGGGATCGAGGCGCGCAGTATTTCCTATGTGGAAGCGCACGGCACGGCCACGCCGATCGGCGACCCGATCGAGCTGGAAGGCCTTACCCGCGCGTTCCGGCGCAGTACTCAGGACAGCGCGTTCTGCCGCCTCGGCTCGGTCAAGAGCAACATCGGCCATGTGGTGACGGCGGCCGGCGTCGCCGGTGTGATCAAGACCGCGTTGGCCCTGCGCGAGAAAAAAATCCCGGCGACGCTGCATTTCCGCGCGGCCAATCCATCCTTCGATTTCCAGCATTCGCCGTTCATCGTCAACCATCGTTTGACCGAGTGGCCGCAGTCCGATGAGCCACGTCGTGCCGGCGTCAGCTCCTTCGGCGTCGGGGGCACCAACGCGCACCTCGTGCTGGAAGAAGCCCCTCCGTGCAGGCCGGCGGATGTCTTGGCCGCGCCGCCACTGCTCGTGCTGTCCGCGCGCACCGCGCCTGCGCTGGCGGCGGCGGTGACGAACCTGTCGGATCACCTCTCCCGACACCCCGATATCCACCTGGCCGACGTGGCCTGGACGCTGACGATTGGTCGAAAGCCGTTTGCGCATCGCGTGGCGGTCGTGGCCGACGACACGGCGGCGGCCATCGCGCGGCTGGTCAGCCCCGAAACCGCATCGCTGGTAGCGCACAGTCATCCCGCGCGTCCGGGCGATGTGGTGTTTCTGTTCCCCGGTCAGGGCGCGCAGTACGCCGGTATGGGGCGCGAACTGTATGCCGGCGAAGCAGTGTTTCGCGACGCGTTCGATGCCTGCGCCGCCGGCCTGCGCGAGTCGCTCGGATTCGATTTGCGCGAGCGCGTGTTTGCCGACGATGCCGAGGCGCTGCTGCCCACGTCGGTGATGCAGCCGGCAACGTTTGCGATCGAGTATGCGCTGGCCAGACTCTGGATGAGCCTCGGCGTCATGCCGGTGGCGATGATCGGTCACAGCGTGGGTGAATTTGTGGCGGCGACCCTGGCCGGCGTCTTTGAGTTGCGCGATGCGCTGCAGCTGGTAGCTCGGCGCGGTGCGCTGATGCAGGCACAGCCCGCTGGCACCATGCTGTCCGTGCGCCTGCCGCTGGTAGCGCTGGAAGCGCGCCTGCCGCCCGAGATTTCGCTCGCTGCGGAGAATTCGCCGGGTGCCTGTGTCGTGGCCGGGTCGCCGGAATCCGTCGCGGCATTTCGACAGCAGCTCGAGGCCGACGGCATCGCCTGTCGAGCGCTGAACACGTCGCACGCGTTCCATTCGTCGATGATGGACCCGGTGCTGGCACCGTTCCGCGTCGACGTCGAAGAGGTGGTTCGCCGGCCGCCGCAGATCGCGCTGGTTTCCACCGCAACCGGTGACTGGCTGTCCGCCGACGAGGCGGTTTCCAGCGCCTACTGGACCGAGCATCTGCGCCGACCCGTACGCTTTTCAACGGCGCTCGGGCGCGTGCTCGATGCGCCCTCCCGTGTGCTGCTGGAGGTCGGCCCACGCACGACGTTGACGGCACTGGCCCGGCAGCATCTGGGCACGCAGCGCCATGCGGTGATGCCACTTTCATCCTTGGCGAATACATCGGCGACGGAAGTGGCCGCGTTTCGTCTAGCTGCCGGGCAGCTTTGGTGCCGCGGTGTGGAAATAGATATCAAGCAATTCGACCAGCGTCAGCGGCGTCAGCGGGTGCTTTTGCCGACGTATCCGTTCGAGCGCCAGCGTCATTGGGTTGACGTGGCAACTCCAACGACGGCCGTCTTCCATTCGGTGCCGGCCATGCTGGCCGCGCCGATACTTACCGAGGTTCACGCCATGCCCAGTGCAACGCCTTCCGGTGCGGATCGTCGTCCGCGACTGATCGCTGAACTCAAGGCCGCATTCGAGGATGTCGCCGGTATCGACATGACGGACGCCGACGCGGCCACGCACTTCATCGAGCTGGGCCTGGACAGTCTGATGCTGACGCAAATGGCGATGCATCTTTCCAGGGTTTTCCCGCTCAAGATTACCTTCCGCCAGCTGATGGCCGACTATTCGAGCCTCGAGCAACTGGCCGGGCTGCTGGATGCGCAGCTGCCCGCCGAGGCCGCTGCAACGGTGCCGGCCATCGCGCCGACGGCGATGTCAGCCCCACCGCCGAGTGGCGTCGACGGCAGCTATCTGCAGCAGGTGATCAACCAGCAGATGCAGCTGATGGCGCAGCAGCTGGCGCTGCTCGCCGGCAGCGGTGCGGCGGTGTCATCTGTCGCCGCCGTATCTCCGCTGGCGGGTATCGTGCCGTCGACAGCGCCCGTCGCCATGTCGTCAGCGGTCGATGAAGAGGCCGCGCTGGCGCACACCCGTTACGACATCAAGAAAGCCTTCGGTGCCATCGCACGCATCGACAGCGGCAGGTTCGAACTGACCGAGCGCCAGCAGGCCAGGCTCGACCGCTTCATCGAGCGCTACGTGGCGCGCACCCTCAAGTCGAAGCAGTACACCGAGTCCCATCGCAGCCATATGGCCGACCCGCGCGTGGTCAACGGGTTTCGGCCAATGACCAAGGAGATCGTCTACCAGATCGTGATCGAGCGTTCCAAGGGATCGCGACTGTGGGACCTGGACGGCAACGAATACATCGACGCGCTGAACGGCTTCGGCATGAGCCTGTTCGGCTGGCAGCCGGATTTCGTGCTCGACGCAGTGCGCAGGCAGCTCGACCTCGGTTACGAGATCGGTCCGCAGCATCCGCTGTCTGGCGAGGTGGCGAAACTGGTTTGCGAACTCACCGGTCACGAGCGCGCGGCGCTGTGCAATACGGGCTCCGAGGCGGTGCTCGGCGCGCTGCGCATCGCGCGTACGGTCACCGGCCGCAACACCGTCGCGCTGTTCACGGGCTCCTATCACGGCATCATCGACGAGGTGATCGTGCGTGGCACCAAGAAGCTGCGCGCGGTGCCGGCGGCCCCGGGCATTCTGCGCAACACGGCCGAACATGTGATGGTGCTGGATTACGGCACGCAGGAGTCGCTGCAGATACTGCGCGACCACGCGCATGAGCTAGCCGCCGTGCTGATCGAGCCGGTGCAGAGCCGTCGTGCCGATTTCCAGCCGGTGGAGTTTCTGCGCGAAGTGCGCGACATCACGACAGCGTCCGGCACGCTGTGCATCTTCGACGAAATTGTCACCGGCTTTCGCGCCCATCCGGGCGGCACGCAGGCGATGTTCGGCATCAAGGCCGATATCGCCACCTATGGCAAGGTGGTTGGCGGCGGCTATCCCATTGGCGTGATCGCCGGCAAGCGCGAATACATGGACGCGCTCGACGGCGGCGCCTGGCAGTTCGGCGACGACTCGATTCCGACCGTGGGCGTGACGTATTTCGCCGGCACTTTCGTCCGCCATCCCCTAGCGCTGGCCGCCGCGAAGGCCGTGCTGGAGCACATGAAGGCCGAGGGTCCGGCGCTGCAGCAGCGTCTCAACGCGCGCGTTGCCGCGCTGGCCGACGAACTCAACACATTCTGCAGGGACGTCGGCGCGCCGATCGCGATCAACCAGTTTGCCTCGGTCTGGAAAACGCAGTTTCTGGAGGATCATCCGCTGCAGGATCTGCTATTCGCCATGATGCGCAGCCGCGGCATCCACATTCTCGACAACTTTCCGTGTTTCTTCACCACGGCGCACAGCGAAGCGGATTTCGTGGCGATCGCCACCGCCTACAAAGACTCGGTGCTCGAACTGCAGGACTACGACTTTCTGCCGCGCCACGCGGCCACGCCACGCACGGTAATGGATGCCAGCCAGCCGCCGGTACCGGGAGCGCGCCTGGGCCGCGAGCCCGACGGACGCCCTTGCTGGTTCGTGCCGAATCCGGAACAGCCTGGCAAGTTTCTCAAGGTGAGCGCGTGAACCCCGACGAGCGCCAGGCGGCAGCACGGACCGAGGTCGACTACGACCCGTTTGCCGTTGCGCTGACGCGCGTGGTGCCGAGTACGGAAGCGCAGCGCGAAATATGGCTCGCGGCAAAGCTCAGCGTGGAAGCTTCGCTCGCCTACAACGAATCGGTCAGCCTGCACTTTCGCGGTCTGCTCGATCACGCGGCCTTGCGCATGTCCCTGCAGGCGCTGGTCGATCGCCACGACGCCTTGCGTGCGACCTTCGGACCGGATGGCGAAACCCTCTGCCTCTTGGAAAGCGTCCCGCTCGCGTGGCATGAAGCGGATCTGACGCCGCTCGATCCGCCGGCGCGGGAAGCCGCGCTGGCCAGTTCCCGGCAGCGGGCCGTGGAAACAGCCTTCGACCTGGAGCAGGGGCCGCTATTTCGCAGTGAGCTGCTGCGCGTGAACGCCGACGAGCACGTTCTGCTGCTGACGGCCCATCACATCATCTGCGACGGCTGGTCGTGGTGGGTGATCGTGCGCGAGCTGGCGGCGCTGTATGCCGCGCATGCGGCCGGCGCGCCCAGCGGGCTGCCGGCGGCCCAGTCGTTTGCCGACTATGCGCTGCAGCTGGCGGCACGGCCGGACCGGAGGGCGCTTGCTGTCGATGAGGCTTATTGGCTGGCGCGCTACGCCGATGGTGCGCCGGTGCTCGACCTGCCGACGGATCGACCGCGGCCGACGCTGCGCTCGTTCGCCTCGGCGCGCATCGATCACGTGTTCGATGCGCCACTGACGTCCGCGATCAAGCGGCTTGGCGCGCATCGCGGTGCCAGCCTTTTTGCGACCCTTATTGCCGGCTTGGCCGCCGTTCTGGCGCGGATCGGTGGTCACGAGGAAGTCGTGATCGGCATACCGGCCGCCGGGCAGGCGGTCGACGGCCATGAGAGTCTCGTGGGACACGGCGTCAACCTGCTGCCGCTGCGCTGTGGCGTCGATCCAGCGGAGCCCTTTGCGCAACTGCTCGATGCATCGCGCAGCACGCTGCTGGATGCGATCGATCATCAGCAGTACACCTTCGGCACGCTGCTGAAAAAACTCGGTACGTCGCGCGACCCGAGCCGGCTGCCGCTGGTCAGCGTGCTGTTCAATATCGATCAGGCGCTCGACTCCGAAGCCACGACGTTTCCGGATCTGAGCATGAGTTTCGCCAGCACAGCACGCCGCTACGAGAATTTCGAGCTGTTCATCAACGCGGTGCAAGAGCACGGCCAGCTTCGGTTGGAGTGCCAGTACAACACTGCACTGTTCGACGAGGCGACCGTGCGCCGCTGGCTGGCGGCGTACGAGACCTCGCTGCGCGCCGGGGTTGAGCGATCCGAGGTGCCGCTGGGCGAGCTGCCGCTGGTCGGCGAATTCATGCGCCACGAGCTTCAGTCGCTGCAGTCCGGGCCAACGACTTTCAGTGCCCCGCGAAATGTCCACGCGTTGTTCGAGATGCAGTGCGACAGCGCGCCTGATCGTGTCGCGGTGCGTTGCGGCGATCGCGCGCTGAGCTACGCCCAGCTGGACGCGCGTTCCAATCGCATTGCGCATCTTCTTCGCTCGCAGGGTGCTCGCCGTGGTGCCCTGGTCGGCATCGCGCTCGAGCGCGGTATCGACATGCTGGCCACCGCGCTTGCGGTGCTGAAATCAGGCGCGGGCTACGTACCGCTCGATCCGGGGTTTCCGATAGATCGACTGAACCACGTCGTCAGCGACGCGGGGCTCGCCCTGCTGGTGACGCATGGCGGGTACGAGGAGCGTTTCGACTTGCGCGGTCGCCCCGTGCTGGCGCTGGATCGCCTGGGCGCCGAACTCGAGGCGTTACCGCCAACCCGGCTTGCGCTCGAAGCCGCCGGCGACGCTGCGTCGTCGTCGGCGGGACCGGAATCGATCGCCTACGTGATCTATACCTCCGGCTCCACCGGACAGCCCAAGGGGGTCGAGATTCCGCATCGCGCCGTCGTCAACTTTCTTGCCAGCATGGTCAAACGTCCCGGCCTGCACGCCGATGATCGACTGCTGGCGGTCACGACGTTGTCCTTCGATATCGCCGTGCTCGAGCTGTTTGGTCCGCTCAGCGTCGGTGCCGAGGTGGTACTCGCCACACGCGAGCAAGCGATGGACGGCGCGGCACTGAACAGCTTGCTCGATGCAAGCCGCGCAACCCTTATGCAGGCGACGCCGGCAACCTGGCGGATGCTGGTGCAGGCGGGCTGGCGAGCCGGCAGCGATTTTCGCGCGCTGTGCGGTGGCGAAGCGCTGGCCGCGGATCTTGCCGTGCAACTGCTGCGCCGCTGCGGCGAGCTGTGGAATTTGTACGGCCCCACCGAGACGACGGTGTGGTCTACCTGCTGCCGGATCGAACATCCGCAGCAGCGGATCGCCGTCGGCACACCGATCGACAACACCACGGTCCGGGTGCTCGATCCGCAGCGCGGACTTTGTCCGATCGGCGTACCGGGCGAGATCTGGATCGGCGGAGCCGGCGTCGCGCTGGGTTATCGTCATCGGCCGGAGCTGACCGCCGAGCGCTTTGTCGCCGATCCGTTTGACGAAACGCCTGGGGCACGCCTGTATCGCACCGGTGATCGCGGCCGCTGGCTTGGCGACGGCCGGCTTGAGCACCTGGGCCGGGTCGATTTTCAGATCAAGCTGCGCGGCTTCCGGATCGAACCCGGCGAGATCGAGGCGCACCTGATCAGCTCGGGACAGGTTGCACAAGCCGTGGTGGTGGTGCGCGAAGATGTTGTTGGCGACGCGCGCCTCACGGCCTACGTGGTCGCGGCAGCGGGTGCGCCAATCAGTGAAACGATGCTGCGCGATCACCTGCGCCAGGCGTTGCCCGACTATATGATTCCGCAACATGTCGTGCGGCTGGATGCTCTGCCGCTGTTGCCGAACGGGAAGATCGACCGGCAGCATCTCCCGGCACCGACGGCTGTGACGGGAGGCGAGGTTGCGCGAGTCGCGCCACGCGATGCGCTCGAGCGGCAGGTTGCCGAAGCGATGGCTGCGACGCTGGGCTGTGTCGAGCTGAGTGTCGACGACAACTTCTTTGAACGCGGCGGGCATTCGCTGCTCGCTGCCCAGCTGGCCGCACGGCTCAGCCGAGAGATGCAGATCGGTTTGCCGCTGCGCGCGATTTTCGAGGCGCCTACCGTGGCCAGACTTGCCGCGAGAATTTGCGGCGCCGGCGCGACTCCTCCGGCTCAGCGGGTTATTCCGCGTCTGCCGGATCGCCAGCGGGCACCGCTGTCCCTGATGCAACAGCGGCTGTGGTACATCGAGCAGCTCCATCCCGGTCGGGTGGTCTACAACACGCCGTCGGCGCATCGTCTGCGCGGGCCAATGAACGAAGCAGCCTTTGAAAAAGCCTTGCGCGAGACCGTGCGGCGTCAGCCGGTCCTGCGTACCGCGATCGAGCCAGATGACACGTCGGCCTTCCAGCGCGTCCACGACGATGTTGACGTCCAACTGCTGCCTGCAGAGGATCTCTCCGGCCTACCCGTCAGCGAGCGCGAAGCGGCGCTGCAGCGTCGGCTGGATGCGCTGACCGCCGAACCGTTCGACCTCGCCGCGGCACCGCTGTTCCGCACGCGCCTGTTCCGGCTCGGTGAACACGAGCATGTGTTCTTCTTCATGACCCATCACATCATCTGGGACGGCTGGTCGTTCGATATTCTTTATGAGGAACTGTCGCATGCGTACGAAGCTTTCTGCGCGCACCGGCAGCCGTCGCTGGCCCCGCTGGCGGTGGAATACGCGGACTTCTCGGCCTGGCAGCGCGACTGGATGCGCGGCGACGAGCTGAGCCGCCAGCTGGCGCATTGGAAAGAGCGGCTGTCTGGAGACCTCGAACCGCTGGCGTTGCCGACCGATCATCCGCGACCGGCGCGCATGTCCGGCGCGGGTGCGACCGAGTGGATACGGCTGTCACCGACAACGGCGCAGGCGCTGCGTGCGCTCGGGTTGCACGTGGAGGCAACGCCCTTCATGGTGCTGTTAACCATCTACGGCATCCTGCTCTCGCGGCTCAGCGGACAGCGTGAGGTGGTTGTCGGCACGCCCGTACGCGGGCGTGACGCGGCCGATCTCGAGCCGGTCATGGGTTTTTTCGTCAACGCGTTGCCGCTGCGTCTGCAAGTGGATGGGGGCGCGTCGTTCCTCGACGTGCTGCAGTCGGTGCGCAGCGTCGTACTGGACGCGTTTGCCAGCCCCGATGTGCCGTTCGAGCATCTGGTCCAGTCGCTGAAGCTGCCGCGCGATGACAGCCGTCCGGCGATCTATCAAGCCATGTTCTCGTTCCAGGATGTGCGCCAGCGGCGCCGGTCGTGGGGGGATCTGCAGCACGAGCACGTGCCGCTTTTCCAGCGCGGTGCGGCCGACGATATCGGCCTGTGGTTCATTGAGCAGGAGCAAGGCCTGCTTGGCGGCCTTACCTACAATATGGACATATTCACGGCCGAGACGGCGGCGCGCCTTCGGGGACGTTACGAGGCGCTGATTGCCTCGGTTCTGGCCAATCCGCGGCTGCCCATCGCGCAGCTGACGCTGCTGCCGGCCGACGAATGGGACTGTCTCGACCGCTGGAATGCCACCTCGTCACCGGTCCCCGAGCAGAGCCTGCATTCGATGTTCGAGATGCAGTGCGACCGCACGCCACAACGCACGGCGATACGCTGCGCGGGCCGGTCGATGACGTACGCCGAGCTCGATGCGCGAGCCAATCGCCTCGCGCGGATGCTGCGCTCACACGACGTGTGTCGCGGTACGCTGGTCGGCATTGCGCTGGATCGCAGCCTCGACATGGTCGCGACTCTGCTGGGCGTGCTGAAGGCGGGCGCCGGCTACGTGCCGCTCGATCCGGATTTTCCAAGCAGTCGTACCGGTTACATGATCGATGACGCAGGCCTGGCGCTGTTGATCACAGAGCATGCGTATACGGCGCGGTTCGCCGGACACGCCGTGCCGATCATCGAGCTTGATCGCCTGGGCGAAAAGCTCGACGCATTGCCGGCGATGCGCCTGGCCGCCGATGCCGACATGGCCACGGCCGGGTCGATTGCCTACGTGATCTACACCTCCGGGTCCACCGGTCAGCCCAAGGGCGTGGAGATTCCCCATCGCGCGGTGGGGAATTTTCTTGCCGGCATGATCCAATCTCCGGGGTTGCGCAGCGATGATCGGCTGGTTGCAATCACCACGCTTGCATTCGACATCGCCGTACTCGAACTGTTTGGACCGTTGAGCGTCGGTGCCGAAGTCGTGCTGGCGCGGCGCGAGGATGCGCTGGATGGCGAGGCGCTCGGCGAGTTGATCGCCGCGAGCGAGATTACGCTGATGCAGGCTACTCCGGCGACCTGGCGCGTTCTGCTGCAGTCGGGCTGGAAGGGTCGAAAGGGGTTTCGTGCGCTGTGCGGCGGCGAGGCCCTGACTGCGGAGCTGGCGGCGCAGCTGCTGGCCTGCTGCGATGAGGTGTGGAATCTCTACGGGCCAACCGAAACTACGGTGTGGTCCACCTGCTGGCGCGTGCGGCATTTGGAAGGCGGCATCTCGATCGGCACGCCGGTGATCAACACCACGGTGCGGATACTCGATAAGCAAAATCAGCTGTGCCCCATCGGCGTGCCCGGCGAAATCTGTATCGGCGGCGCGGGCGTGGCGCTGGGTTATCACCGCAGACCGCAGCTTACCGCCGAGCGGTTCATCACCGACCCCTATGCCGCCACCACCGATGCGCGGCTGTATCGCACTGGCGATCAGGGCCGCTGGCTGCCCAACGGCACGCTGGAACATCTGGGTCGACTCGATTTCCAGGTCAAGATCCGCGGCTTCCGTATCGAGCTGGGCGAGATCGAAGCCGTTGCTCGCAGAGATGCCGCCATCACCGACTGCGTCGCCGTGGTCCGGGACGTCGCCGAACACGATCGTCGCCTGGTGCTTTACGTGGCGGCCGATGAGGCCGAAGCCACGCTGCTGCCCCGCTTGCGCGAGGCGCTTGCCGTCAGTCTGCCCAGCTATATGCAGCCGCAGCATCTGGTGGCGCTGGCCGCGCTGCCGCTGACGCCCAACGGCAAGGTCGATCGCAACTCGCTGCCTGCACTGATGGTCACGGCAAACGCCGGTTCGCAGCCGGGTGGCGCGTCACGTATTGCCGATCCACGTCAGCGCTATCTCGCGACAGTATGGTGCGAACTGATCGGTATCGACGAAGTGCAGCCGCGCGATAACTTCCTCGATGTCGGCGGCCACTCGCTGCTGGCTGTCGAGATGGCCGCACGCGTGCGCCGGGAAACCGGTGTGCGCCTCAACCTGCTGGAGATCGCTACCGGCACCCTGGCGTCGTTGGCCATGGAGCTTCCGGCCCCCGCGGAGGAAACGGCCTCGTCGGGTGACTCGATGGGCTCGAAATTGCTTCGACTGCTGGGGCTGCGCTGACATGGGCACGCAAAAACGCTTTTCTCAGCGGAGCCTCGAGCGGGCTTTATCGTCCGCCACGCGCGGCTGCGCTGCGCTCAACGACGGAGACTGCATGCATGGAACGTGACGAACACGGCGACCGGGGAGCCGTGGGCATCCGCGCAAGGCTCGGCGAGATGTTTTACGCCAGCGGGCTGCTGCCGCCGCTGCAAAAACTGCGCGCGCTGCTGCGGAATGATCTACGTATCCTGGCCTACCACCGGATACTCGATATCCCCGATACGGATGCCTTCGAGTTCGACCTGGAGCTGATCAGTGCCGACGCCGAGGGTTTCCGCTCGCAGCTGGCGTTGTTGAAGCGACGCTTTCGACCGATACACCTGGGCGAGATGATCGACGCGCTTGTGTCCGGCCGCAGCCTGCCGAAAAACGCAGTTGCAGTGACCTTTGACGATGGCTACGAAGACAATTATCGGGTGGCGTACCCGATACTGCGCGAGCTGGGTGTACCCGCCACTTTTTTTGTTTCGACCGGCCATATCGACAGCGGTCAGCCGTTTGCCTACGACTGGCTGGTGCACATGATCCTGCTGACAGGCGCGTCGAGGCTGAGGCTGCCGGAACTTGATCTGGACGTCCCCATCCCGCCATCCAGAAAGGCCAGGCGCCTTTTCGCCGCCGAGCTGTTGCGGCATATCAAGGCGTTCGACAGCGCGCTGCAGATGGCGGCGATCATGCGGATGGAGCAGGAGTGGGGCATGCCGCGCAACGCGTCGTCGGCAGACTGCCGGCCGATGAGCTGGAGCCAGCTGCGCGAAATGCATGCGTCAGGTTTCGAGATAGGCTCGCATGGTGTGAGCCATCAGATGCTGGCCAAGCTGCCGAACGATCAGCTGCATGTGGAGTTGAAACAATCCAAGGCCACACTGGAGCGCGAGCTCCATGCCGTGGCGCCCTTCCTGGCCTATCCGGTGGGCGGCGATCTCGCTTTCGATCACCGCGTTATCAATGCGACCAAGACGGCGGGTTACGCTGCCGCCTGCAGCTACGTCTACGGCACCAACCGGCGATCGTCGTGGAACCAGTTCTCGCTCAATCGGTTGCCTGTCGAACGCGAAATGGGCACGGGATGGTTTGCCGCTATGCTTACACTGCCTGAGTTCATGGGCTATCCGATCAAGAATCTCACTACGAATATCTCGGATACCGCATGTTCGTCCTGAGTCTGCTTTACCTCGTCTGCACCATCATCCGACCACAGGACTACATGCCGGAACTTGTCGGCGTGCCGCTGTTGCAGGTGGTGCTGGTGCTCGCCTTTCTCGCCTGGCTGGGCTCACGCAGCAAGACGTTGGCGGCGCCGCAGTTTTTGATACTGCCGATGTTTCTGCTGGTCTTGATGGTGTCGGAAGTCGCCAACCACTGGATGGGTGGTGCGCTGGATCAATTGAAGACATTTGGCCCGGTCGTCATTGCTTTCATCGTAATGGCGACGGCGATTTCCGTGCGTAGGCAGCGAGTCGTGCAGACGTTTGCAGTATTCACCTTGTGCGCAATGGTGCTTGCGGCGCACGGCGTGGACCAGTCCAGAACCGGTATCGGTTGGACCGGTGCGACCCTCGTCGAGGATGGCCGCATCCAATACGTCGGCATCTTCAACGATCCCAACGATCTGGGTTTGCTGTTTGTTGCCGTGCTCCCCATGGCGCTGTATCTGGGTTTGCACGGCAAGTTTCTGCGGCGTGTTTTCTGGCTGGCTGGAGCGGCGCTGCTTTTGTACGGGGTTTACCTGACCAACTCGCGCGGTGCGCTGCTGGCCGTGCTGGTGATCGGCGGCGTCTACGTCTGGTATCGCCAGGGAGCCGTGACCGCGGGCACGTTGGGTGCGCTCGGCCTGGCGGGCATGAAGCTGCTCTCGTCACGAATGAACGAACTCGATGCCGACGAGTCGTCGGCAGCTGGTCGCGTCGATGCCTGGTACGAAGGTCTGCACATGTTTTTGTCCCAGCCGCTGTTCGGCGTGGGCGCCGGCAATTTCACCGATCACAACAATCTCACCGCACATAACTCGCTGGTGCTGGTTCTGGCGGAAACCGGGTTCGCCGGCTTTGTGCTTTGGCTGGCTTTCGTCGGCTATTGCTTCTGGATGATGGTGGCCGTATTGCGTTACAAGCCGGTTTTCGAAGCGGGCAGTGTAGGGACCACGTCGGAGTGGCCGGCCGAAAAGGAGCTGGGGATGACGCTGCTGTTATCGCTGTGCGGCATGTTTACGGCGGCTTTTTTTCTCAGCAGAAGCTACACCGTCGTGCTGTATCTGGTGATGGCTGTAGTGGTGGGTTACTACGTGGGTCTGCGCAGCCGCTTTCCGGATTTGCCGGCTTTCAACCTGCAGGCCAGCTGGTGGCGATGGTGCATGGCTGCCGTCGTCGCCATCTTCGCTCTTTTCATCCTCGTCACCGTGTTGCTGCATACGTCATGACGACCCGCACCCGCACCCTGCGCAACACGCTGTTTTCTTCGATCGGCACCTACACCGAGTACTTTCTCGGCATGATCGCCGCGATCATGATTGCCCGACATCTGGGGCCGAGGTACTACGGCATCTACGGGCTTTTCATCTGGTTTGCGGCGATTGGCGTGGTGGCGACCAATTCGGGCATCACCACGGGAGTCATCAAGTTCGTGGCGGAACTGCGCGGCGCAGGGCGACAGGATCAGATCGTTCCACTGCTGGCCCATTTCCGCAGGGTCCAGCGATGGCACATGATCCTGGTGCTGGGGATCGGCACGATTCTTTTCGTGGCGGCCGGTTACCGGCTCACCGCAGACATGAGTTATGTCGAATTTTTCCTGCTGGCCGCAGCAGTGGGCATGCGCGCACCCTACATGTTCAATATTGCGATCGCGAAGGGCTTCGAGGCGTTCGATCTGACCGCCCGAATATTCCTGGTAGCGTCGCCGCTGAATCTGATGATGGTGGTCGCCGCCATGCTGCTGCATGCGCCGTTGCTCGGGTTTATCGTGGTCTATGCCATCTCCAGCCTGATTTTTCTGCTGGTATCACAGCGACAGGCTGCCGGACTGATTCGCCGACTGCCTCGCGCTGCCGCGGTGCCGGACGAGCTGCTGCAGCGAATGCGTCGTCATCTGCGCATCGTCTCGGCGACAATCATTATCGGCTTTCTGATTGCCAGCGACGTGGAGATCCTGTTCCTGAATCTCTACGCCACGTCATCCGAAGCCGGTTACTTCAAGGTGGCCTATCAGCTGGCGACGGGCATCATGCTGCTGGTACCGGGCGTGTTCGGCGCACTGCTGCTGCCGATGATGGCGAAAGCGCTGCGTCAGGGTCGCGAGGTCGCCGCGCGACGTTTCGTCAAGGCGACCAGTTATCTGGTACTGCTGGCCGCTCCAGTGGTGGTTTTCGGCATGTGCTTCGCCGTGCCGGTGATTGCGTTGCTGTATGGAAGTGCCTACGCGGCGGCGGCGCCGGTGTTTGCGCTGATCATTCTCTCCAGCGGCATCGCCACGGCAACGCAGGGCGCCAGCAGCCTGCTGGTCAGCGCCGATCGCCAGCACGTGATCCTGCTGCTGACGATCGTCTTCGGCGCCTTGAAGATCGGGCTCGATCTGGTGCTGATCCGGCACTTCGGACTCTATGGCGCGGTCACCGCTGTGCTGGTGGTGACACTGAGCAGCTCGATCACCTATGTGGCGATTGGCATGAAAGTCAGCGGAGCGCATCTGCAGAGCGGACGCCTTGGCCGCACGCTCCTCGCGGCGTTGATCACGTCAATGGTGTCGATACCCATCCTGCGACTCCATCTGCCGCCGATTGGCAGCGTATTGATCGGCGGCGCGCTCGTCAGCGGCGTTTATCTGCTGCTGACCCTGGTGCTGAAGTGCTGGAGCAGGGACGACATCGAGCAGATGCAGGGGCTGCACCTGCGGTTTGGCGCTGGCCGTCCGGCGATGTTGGGGCGGCTGCTGGCATGGGCCGGTGCACGCGAAAGAGGTCAGCCATGATGTCCCTGCACGATAAGCCGATGGTCGCGCGACCGGTCGGCCCGGCAACTGGTGTGGCCAGGGTCGATATCACGGTGCGGGTGGCGCAGGTGACGGCATGAACATCACGCATGTGGTGGAGAACCTCAATCGCGGTGGCCTGGAACGCATGGTGATCGAGCTGGTCAAGCTTCAGCAGCGGCAAGGTCATTCTTGTCAGGTCGTGTGCCTCTTCGAGCGAGGCGCGCTCGAGCACGAACTGACGGCGCTGGGCATACCCGTGAAGGCCTGCGGCAAGCGTCGGGGTTTCGACATCCGCGCCGCTGCTCGCATGCGGCGGATGCTCGGTGAGCACGCCACCGATGTCCTGCATACGCACAATGCCGTCGCCCACTATTACGCGGTGCTGGCCAAGCCTGGCCTGAAGGTGCGGCAGGTCATCAATACCCGGCACAGCATGCTGGGCGCGCGGCAGTTGCTCACGGGTGAGTCGGGCACAGGCGTGGCTCGTGTGCTGGATCGTCGTGAAAGGATCTATCGCTGCGCGGTCGCTTTTACCGATGTTGTGGTGACGGTCTGCGAAGCTGCCCGGCGTGATGCCATCGAGCTTGGTGTTGTCACGGCCGACAAGGCCCGCGCGGTACCGAACGGCATCCACGTCGAAGCCTTTGAACCCACGTCCGACGTCATGCGCGAGCGGCTGCGGTCGCTGCTGAAACTTCCCTCCCGTGCGCGGGTCATCGGCAGCGTCGGCCGGCTGACCCGGCTGAAGGACCAGGCGGGCCTCATTCGTGCGTTTCGCCTGGTCCATGAGGCGGAGCCCGACGCGGTAATGGTGTTCATCGGCGACGGCGAATTGCGCAGTGAGCTGCAGCGTGCCGCGATGGCTGAGGGGGTGGCCGAGAGCGTGCATTTTCTTGGCGACCGCAGCGATGTGCGCGAGCTGCTGCAGGGGCTGGAACTGTTCGCGCTGTCGTCGCTGAGCGAGGGCTACTCGATGGCGTTGCTCGAGGCTTGCGCGAGTGCGCTGCCGATCGTGGCGACCGATGTGGGAGGCAACGGCGAGATCGTGCGTGCCGACGCCACCGGTTTGCTGGTACCTCCGCGCGATCCCGCGGCGATGGCGGCGGCGCTGATCGCGCTGCTGCGGCAGCCGCAGCGCGCCCGCAGGCTGGGCGACGCCGCAAGAACGTGGGTCGGGATGGAAGGTTCGCTGGCATTGATGGCGAGCCGCTACGCAATTTTGTATGGAGCCGTTTCGGCATGAGTGTACGCCTGAAAATATTGATACTGACCAACCTGTTTCCGACGCCGTGGGATCCACTGCGCAGTGCGTTCAATCTCCAGCAGTTCGAGCGCCTCGGACTGCTTCATGATGTCGACGTCCTCACTGCGGTCGATTTCCGCGAGCGCATACATGGCGTGCGCGGCAAGGTGGACGTGGCCAACCTGCGCACCGACTGCTTTACCTTCGTCTATCCGCCGCTGATCGGGCGGGCGCTCCACGCGATATGCTGGCTGGCCTGCGTGATGCTGCAGCGGGGCCGCCGTCTGCGCTCGACTCGCTACGACTGCATTCTAGCCAGCTGGGGCTACCCGGACGCTGTGGCGGCGGGCTGGCTGGCGCGCCGGCTTGGCATTCCCTACGTGGTGAAGCTGCACGGCAGCGACCTCAATGTGCAGGCGAACTACGCAGCGCGTCGCTGGCAAATCAGCCGTGCATTGCGACATGCCGGTGCGGTGATCACGGTCAGCCGAGCGCTGGCGAGTAAGGCGGTCGCCATCGGTGCCGACCGGGCCAATGTGCACACGCTGTATAACGGCGTCGACAGCGATCGCTTTACGCCAGGCAACAAGCTCGCCGCGCGTCGACGTCTGGAGCTTGCCGACGGGCATCCATTGCTGCTGTTTGTGGGTAACCTCAAGCGAGCCAAGGGCTGCGTGGACTTGCTCGAGGCGTTTCCCGCGCTGTTGGCGGTCAAGCCGCAGGCGAGGCTGGTCTATGCCGGCACGGGACCTTGTGCGGCGGAACTGTTCGAGCGAGCTGCCGCGCTCGGTTGTTCGGCCCAGGTCAGGCTGATTGGCTCGGTCACACACGTGGGGCTGGCCGACTGGTTCCGCGCTGCCGACCTGCTC
>Ga0302313_10001160_pt1 | contig 20761 bp, 8 predicted proteins | sample III_Palsa_N2_2_FD_200454 | JGI IMG/M metagenome (GOLD analysis project Ga0302313, IMG submission 200454) | Peat permafrost microbial communities from Stordalen Mire near Abisko, Sweden - III_Palsa_N2_2 | ecosystem: Environmental > Terrestrial > Soil > Palsa > Peat permafrost | place: Sweden...
CGCTGTCGTTGCGCTGCAGCCGTTCGCTATATACTCCGGCGCTCCGCAGACAACCTTCGTCCTCATCTCCTTGCTTGTCTGCTTGATCCCTACCACTATCGGTGGACTGCTTTCGGCCATTGGCATTGCGGGTATGGATCGTCTGGTGCAGCACAATGTCCTCGCCACATCGGGTCGCGCAGTCGAAGCTGCCGGCGATGTCAATACTCTTCTCCTCGACAAAACCGGCACCATCACCATCGGCAACCGTCAGGCTTCCGAGTTCGTGGCAGCACTTGGCGTTGCTCCTGAGCAACTTGCTGACGCAGCGCAGCTATCCTCGCTATCCGACGAAACCCCCGAAGGCCGTTCCATCGTGGTGCTTGCCAAAGAGAAGTACAACCTCCGTGGACGTGAGCTGGCACAACTCAACGCTGAGTTCGTTCCCTTCTCTGCAACCACACGTATGAGCGGTATCGAAGTTGACGGCCGCAGCATTCGCAAAGGCGCCGTCGACGCCATCACCAACTATCTCCGCGAGCATGGCTCCCAGATGCCGCCGGAAGTACTCGCTACTGTCGAAACCATTTCCCGCAGCGGTGGAACGCCTCTTATCGTTACGGAAAACGGCCAGGCCCTCGGCGTCATTCATCTCAAGGACGTTGTCAAAGGTGGTATGCGTGAGCGCTTCGATCAGCTTCGCGCCATGGGCATCCGCACCATTATGATTACCGGCGACAACCCGCTCACCGCCGCCGCCATTGCCCGCGAAGCCGGTGTCGACGACTTCCTCGCGGAAGCCAAACCTAAAGACAAGATGGATCTCATCAAGCGCGAGCAGGCTGACGGCAAGCTCGTCGCGATGACTGGCGACGGCACCAATGACGCACCCGCGCTGGCTCAGGCAGACGTAGGCGTCGCCATGAACTCCGGCACACAAGCTGCAAAGGAAGCGGGCAACATGGTCGATCTCGACTCGAACCCCACCAAGCTCATCGAGATCGTCGCCATTGGCAAGCAGCTTCTTATGACACGCGGCGCGCTTACGACGTTCTCCATTTCGAATGACGTTGCCAAATACTTCGCGATTCTTCCTGCGATGTTCGCCGGCGTCTTTCCTGTACTCAATGCGCTGAACATCATGCACTTGCATAACGCACAGTCGGCGGTTCTCTCCGCTGTGATTTTCAACGCACTCATTATCGTCGGCCTGATCCCATTGGCTCTACGTGGTGTCGGCTATCGCCCGATGTCCGCAGCCGCGCTGCTTCGCCGCAACCTGCTTGTCTATGGTTGCGGTGGAATCATCGTCCCCTTCATAGGCATCAAGCTTATCGATATCGTCATCACCGCCTTGCACCTCGCATAAGGACTTCACCATGAAGAAGCACATCATCACCGCTTGTCTCTATACCGCGATCACCGGCGTACTGCTCGGGCTCGTCTACCCTCTTCTCATCACGGGCCTTGCACGACTGGCCTTCCACAAGCAGGCCGATGGTTCACTTATCGTTCGTAATGGAGAAATCATTGGCTCGCGTCTCATCGGTCAACCCTTCACTGGCCCCATTTACTTCCATAGTCGTCCTTCCGCTGCCGGCAATGGATATGACGCCGCAAACTCTTCCGGCTCCAATCTCGGCCCCACCAGCAAAGCTCTCGTCGATCGCATCAACACCAGTGTGACGACAGAAGCTGCAGGCTCTCCGGTGCCTGTTGATCTGGTAACAGCGTCGGGCTCCGGTTTGGATCCGGACGTTAGTCCCGCCGCTGCTCTGTATCAAGTGCCGAGAGTCGCCCACGAGCGCGGATTGCCGGAAAACATAGTGCACCAGTTAGTAATGACTCAGACGAAACAGCGGCAGCTTGGCCTACTCGGTGAACCAACTGTCAACGTGTTGTCTCTCAACATGGCGCTGGATCAGATAAAGCCAGATGGCAAGTGAAGTCACTACATCGGAAGTTGAGTCGCAACAAAAGTGCCCCAGATCAAAACAGGATCTGGGGCACTTCAATTTGCGCCTTGTACTCATGATGGCATGTGCACAAGATACTCATACACAGGACTGCTTATGGAACCACATAGGTTTGAGACCCGATCACACCGAAGCTGGCCGTTACATTGTCCCTGTCGATATATTCGCCAACTTCTGCTGGTGATGAGGTCGAACCAATTCCGGACGCAACGTCAATTTGTTTCTGATCAAACACTCGATCGATACCATAGGTATAGGTATAGGCCGGAACTGTAAGCGCAGAGTAGCCAGCAACCCCACCCACGGTCTGTTCCCCGTAAATAGAGTGGAAGTCATACTTGACGTTGTTAACAATCAGGTAGTCGATGAAGACACACTCGACCGCTGCGCCGCTGGTTCCGCCTAACTTACAAACGCTGGTATCACCCGGCTTGAATGTAACGTGGTATTGAACATGCACAGAGCCCGTATAGTAGGCACCTGCGGAATGCGTTGTAGCTGTAGTGCCAGCCCATCCTCGCTGGCTGGCTGTGCACGTGTTGCCACTTGATGCAGTGCACAGGATTTCTTCATTGTCGACAAGGACGATCATTCCCGGCTCAACTGTTGCAGCCGTCACGGAACCTGTCACATTAGGTGTAACCGTGAAGCTTTGCTGGGTATCGGAAGTGATCGCAGAAGTTAGTGTGCCAAATGGAAACTGACAATCATGGTTGATTTTCGTCATTGACGAGAACCCAGTAGAACTGAAGTTCGTCCAGCCTGGCTTTGACTGGCCGTTGTACTGCCAACCGCCATCGATGATGGAGCATTGGAAGGATGCACCAAGGTAGCCGTAAGTCGGGATGGTAACGTTCCATGAATTCATGTCGAGTTCCCAGTTCTCGACATTGGCCGGGTTGATGGAGGCGGTGTACTGTGGCCAGACATAAAAATCTTCAATCATCGAGGTGCAATTGTCGCATCCGCCAGTAGTTCCGCCGGGCACATTGTAGGGCCACAGCACCTGGAGGCCGCCACCAGCGCCAGACAGATTTTCCGTGGTCATGTTGAAGTTAGTGGCTGTGCTGCTTCCAGTCACCGAAGGCAGCGTTTGATTAACCACCATACCTATTTCAGTAGGAATTCCGCACACGCCCTGGGTGCATGTGTTGTTGCCAGATCCATAATCGATGCTGGGAGAGTTATAGTTGGAGACGTAAGGCGCAGACTGGGTAGAGGAACTCGAAAGCACCGTCTTCCAGTCGCTTTGTGTCGTCTGTCCATTTTGGACCGCAACACCGTTGTATCCACCGCTCACCATTTGCACGGCGACCGCATTGATCGTGGTGCCTGGCGCAACCGTGACCGGACTTCCTGGAATATATTCGATAGAGCCTTCTGTCGCTGTAGAACCATCCAGCGTATAGAAGATACTGGCGCCGCTGAGCGTAGTAGACATCGTAACCTGACCACCAGAGTACGTGAACGAGATGTAACTCCCGGATGTATAGGTGTCACATACGACACTACTTTGTGTATACCCCGAAGCCGTCGCATCAGCGCAGATCGTCTCAGCCGTGGCTGGGTCCACATAAATGGAACCTGAGTAGGACGTAGCTGGGGTACAGGTTCCCGACGCGATGTAACACCACTTGATCGAGGCTCCAGAGGTGGAGTCTGTGATCGTCGTACTTGTAGGCATCACATAGGTGCCGGTGGGCAGGGAAATTGCTGGTGTTGCTGTCTGACCTGTAGCTTTCGTGTAATAGTTACAGGCGGTTGCGCTAACGGTGTACCCGGATGCAGTCGCGTTAGCGCAGATTGTCTCGGTCGAAGCGGGACTGATGTAGATGGAGCCCGAGTATGCTGTAGACGGGGTACAGGTTCCTGTACCGGTATAGCACCATTTGATCGAGGCTCCAGATGTAGAGTCTGTAATCGTCGTGCTCGTGGGCATCACGTAAGTGCCGGTAGCAAGGGTTATGACGGGAGTTGCCGTGGTCGCAGCACGAAGTGCGGTTGCGCCCATAGATACGATCAGCATGAGAAACATCGAAACGATTTTCACCTTGGATCTCCTCAAATGCGATATGCAAACATCAGGAGGTGAATAAGCTCAAGACCTGACAATCGCCAAGGAAATACTCGCAGCGAAGACAAAGATACGTTGGGTAGGATTGGATATAAGGTTTGGTCGGTTAGCAATATTACCTAACGCTTTTCTGGTTGCCTGCGCATACAGAAATTATTGAACTATTACATCTATCCATCATTACCGGGATATTGACATTAGAATACAACTGGGCGCCGAGTTACCTTCGACCGCACATATTCTTAAATATGAGATGCGATAATCGCTTTGTTATAAAAATCGCCTCTTGTTTTATTACGTTACTTTAGAACTTCTGTAAGGTTGGTGGCGGATGAAGAGCGTTCCTGCAATGAAGAGCGAGGCTCCGGCTCCGCCGAAGGTGTAGATGGCGTATCGGTAGGTGAAACTTCCGGACTGCATATCTGTTTTGAGACATCGATAGAACAACGGTTTTAGGCCAATTTCCGTGAGGACATATGGGCCTCAGGAGGTGAGCCATCAGAGGCTAAAGCCCGATTCTTTGCTGTCCTCTGATATAGGTCCTGGCTAAAGCCGGACCTATATCAGAAGCATCAGATAAAGGCGGAAGCAACGACTCTGCGGCAATAAATAACCTGCTCTAGAAGTTATAGAAAAACTCGGCCTGTCCCTCGCGGTTGGTGGCCGTGAACTTGGTCGTGACCTGGCCGAAGTTGGAGGAGCCGAGCGTCACGGTCGGGAACGGAGCCTGAACCCGGTTGAGCGCGTTGAAGTAATCGATGCGCAACTCAAACGAGGTCCCCTCGGTAAGATGAATCTTCTTGATGACGTTCAGGTTTTCCGAGGGGTACCAGGGACCGCGAACCTGGTTATAGGTGCGGTTGGCGTTGCCCAGCACATACTGGCTGCCGGTGTTGCTCCAGGCGCTGGTACTGAACAACAATGGTGCGGGTATTTTCCCCTCAAAGAACAACGGGATCTTGCTGTAGTTTCCCGACCAGAGCGAAGCCAGCGGATTGATGTTGGGCCGGTTGGTGCTGTTGAGGAAGTTCTCACCGCTCTGCGTAATCGCCAGCGGCTGCGAGTTGTTGTAGTTCAGGATGCCTCCTACCTGCCAGCCACCCGCCACCTTGTCTCGCCAGCCCGAACTGAGCCAGCGCTGGCCATGACCGAATGGAAGCTGGTAGATAACGGTAGCCTTGGATTCGAACGAGCCCGTCGTGTCTTCACCCCAGTTCTGCTTCTGGTTGTACTTGTTCACCGTCGTAACCAGGTTGTCGTAAAGCCTGGGCAATTCGATATTCCCCATGAAGTTGAGGTTGTTGGACAAATGCTTATCGACCTGCACCTGGAAGGCGGAGAAGTATGTGGTTCCCGCCTGGTCCCACGCCCGCGAGACGCCGGAGTACTGCGGGTAAGGTTTCAGGGTCTGGTAGACCGTGGCGCTGCCGCCGAACTGCGAGGCGAAGGTTGAATACGGAGCGGTGAAGCCGGCGGCAATCGCGGCAGCCGATGTAATGTTGTCGCTCAGCAGTGCGCCGTACGAAAGCACCGAAGGATTGGGCTGCTCGATGGGATTGATGTTCGAGCCCGACAGGTGCGAAGTCTTGTTCGCGAGGTAGTCGGCAGTCAGCAACATATGCCACGGAAGCTGGCGCTGAACACCCAGGGTCCATGTCTGCAGGTGTCCGGCTTCGCCGTTGTGAGCATAGTCCATGTAGTAGATGGTTTGGGCAACACCCAGTCCCGGGCTGAAAGGCGTGGGGTTTACGGCGGGAATTGGGTTGGCCGCTCCTGTTGCGGGGTTGCTCCACTCACCGTAGGAGGACGTATAGCCTCCGGTTGAGTTCTGCGTATAGCTGCCGCCTAGCAGTCCGGCCATATTGTTGGGGCCGGAGTATGCGCCTTCCCCCTGGCCGTACGCGCCGCTGAAGCCCAGGTAGGTGATGCCATAGGAACCTTGAATCACCGTGCTCCGGTTGAGGCTGTAGGCGAAGCCCAGGCGCGGAGCAAAGTACAGTTTGTGAGGAGCTATCTGGTTATAGCCGGCACAGCTAAGGCAGTTGCCGTACTCGGTGGCAGCGCCCGGCAGGTTGCCGGCTGACGGGTTTGGAGTAGTCGGAGCCAGGAAAACGTTGTTGTTCTGGGCCAGGGTGTAGGGCATCATCAGGTCGTAGCGGATGCCGAGGTTCAGCGTCAGCTTGTTCGTGGCCTTGAAGTCGTCCTGAATGTATGCGACGTAAGCCTGCGTGTTGATGCTCGTCGTGGTGGACGACGTGCGGCTGGCGGAGTCGGGCAGGCCCAGCAGGAAACTGGCAAACGAGCTGCCGTATTGGGAAAAGTTGGTATTCGCGGTATTGGGAATGGACGTCTCAGCCTGGCTGAAGCTGAAGTGGCCGGCGCTGTAGTTGCTGAGGGTGTTCGCGAAGTAGTGGTGGAACTCGCCGCCGATGTTGATCGTGTGGCGACCCTTGTTCCAAAGCCAGTTGTTGAATAGGTTCCAGCCGATGTTATCCACGTGATACAGGACGAGGCTGCTGTTGCTGTTACCCCAATTGGTAATCGCTTCCTGGCCGTTGAAACTGATGTACGGCATGGTGGTGCCGTTCAACACACCGGGGAAGTTCACGCCGGGGTCGCCATCCACGTTGTTCTGCCACTTGTTTTGCGCCGCAACACCAGCCGTCACAACCAGGTTGGGCCTTATGATCTTAGAATAATTCGCCAGCCACACATTGGCGTTGTCGGTGAGATCCTCCTGGCCGGTGAGCGGATTGGTGGCAGGCACAATGGGAGCGTCCTCCTCCTGCGTCTGGGTGTAGTGGTTGCGCCACCATGTGAAGGCAACGTTCTGGCTCTGTGATATCTGGTGGTTCAGTGTGACGCCCATGGCCTGGTTCAGGTTCGGCAGCGACTTAATAACCGGGTTCATGTTGTCCTGCAGGCCGTAATTCGTTCCCGTCGCATTGGGGGTAGGAAGGTACTGCAGAAGCGACGCCGACAGGGGGTCGATGCGGCTCGGGCAGATTACATTCAGCTTGCCGTTACACTGGAACTGCTGGCCGGTCTGGGGATCGTAAATCGGAATCAGGACGCCATTGGAATTGACAAAGTTGCTGAAGTCGCCCGTCCTCTCAGCCGGCGTTGGTACCGAACCGATGCTCGTATCGGCTTGGTCCTTGTTGAAGACTTCGAAGCTCGCGAGGAAAAATGTCTTGTTGTGCCCGTTATAGAGCTTGGGCAGAACCACGGGACCGCCAATGGTGCCGCCCCAATCGCTCTCCCGGTCGACAGGCGGGACAAGCTTGCCGGCGAGGTTGTAGTTGGTGTCGAAGAAGCCGTCCGAATCAAGAGCGCTGTTACGGTCGATGAAAAAGGCATCGCCGTGCAGTTTGTTGGTGCCCGCGCGCAAGCCGTAATCGACCGCGCCCTGCACCATGCCGTAGCGGGCTGAAATCGCGTTTCGGACGACGCGGAACTGATCCACCATTTCATACGGCGGGTTTGAGTTTCCGTCAGAAGCAGTCTGGATCTGCAGGCCGTTGTAATAGTTACCGGATGCGTTGGTCTGGCTCTCGCTGCCACCGTCCACATACAGGTTGCCGTACGAGCCGAGCCTCACGCCGGGAGCCTGCGCGGCAAAGGTCTCAACCTGGCGGACGTAGCCGTTGACCAGAATAGGCAGGTCCGTCACTTCTTCCGCCGGCAGCATCGTGTCAAGCTGGGCATCGGTGGTGTTGAGCCTGTTGGAATTGAGCGAAGACACCTCCACAGTCTGGCTGATTCTGCCCACCGTCATCTGGATATTGTTGGTCGTCTGGGAGCCGACTTCGACAACAACATGCTTCTGTTCGAACCTTTCAAATCCTTGCACTTCCACCGTAATATCGTAGGTTCCTGCCGGCAGCGGCACCGTATACAGACCCACCGAGGATGCGGCGAACTGCGCCTTGATCCCGGTGGCTTCATTGAGGAACGTAATTTGCGCACCAGGAATGGCAGCACCTGATGGGTCCATCACCCTACCAGTGAGGCCGGCGTTTTCCTGCGCGTGAAGGAGTTGAAAAGCCGGGACGGCCAGCATAAAAAGCAGTACCCACATCCAGACGGCGAATCGATTGCTGCCCAGCTTGCCGCTCTTTCCCTCAAGTGCTCCGAAGTCACCATATTGATTCATGATCGGCATTGTCTTGTCCTCCTAAGATGTCTTTTTTTGCTGCTTTATCGCAACGGTTGTCGTTATTGTTTGAAATTCGACGAATCTTTTCCTGCATTGAACCCATTGACCTGCACCTAAGCACACCTCGAAAGTCCAGTGGTTTCCTATGGCTCGGCGGCGTTCTTCTCGGTTGCCGGTAACACGTTTCTCTCCGGTAAATTCCAGCCCATCAAAGTGAAGTGAACGTTACTCAACTGCTCCACACCAGGTGGCACATGAACGGCAATGGTGCGTTCTTCTCCCGGCAAAAGTGATATGTAGTTATCGCTGTAATAGGCCGGGAGAACACGTGTGTTATCAGGCCGAAAAAGCGTTAACTTCATGGCTACCGATGGATTCGTACCCGTGTTCTTCAGGGCAACACTCCATACCTTTTCCTGGCCACCGCTTGTGACAGGAACCGATGTGGCCGCCATTACGTTTGCGTCGATAGAAGCTGATGCAAGCTTGTTCAGGCCGCGGTAGCTCTCACTATCGCGCGCGATCCAGTAGAAGTTATCGGCGACAAGCAAGCCCTTGTCATCACGCATCTCCAGACGGACAAAGACGAGAGGATTTTTCTGAGTGAGAGTTGGGATAGGTAGATGCAATACAGGTGTGGCGACATTCGCATCCGCACTCACCATGATCTTTTCGTCGTCCAGAGTTTTGTCTTCCGGCGAAACGATTCTGGCCGTGACACTGAGGTCTTTCTGTTGTTTCGGCGTCGTATTTACAACTGCCACCGTGTAGTCGGAAAGATCCATCTGCACATGAAGGGGGGCATTGGCCTTCTTTATGCCATAAAAAGACGCCTGCGTGTCATAGTCCGAGCTATACATCTGCCACATGGTGCTTGGCCACGCAGGCTGAGTCATCCAGATCATGCGACCGCTGTTCGGAGTCCACAGGTGGGCGTACATGCCTTCGAAGATCGCCTGATGATCCACATAATTGAAGAGCTGAATGCGGCGCTCAAATTCATCCAGAGAGTTCGACGGCCCCAGCTGCAGCTCAAGTTCACGCATCAACTCGTGGGTGTCGCCGCCGTTGCTCCGATGCCAGTCGTGGTAGGCCCAGTCATCGTTCAAGGGCCACAAGTCTGCCTTCGCAACTGTGTGTTCGAATGCTTCTTTAGTGGGGAAAGAAGAAAGCCCCAGCTCTACAGAAAAGCCGCGATTGAGCTTGCTGAAGTAGAGCGACGGATCGTGCCACTTATAAGGACCGCTGGGGCGCAGGTCAATGACATTCGAGCTCGGAGAGTAGAAGCGTGTGCCATCTTCCTCATGCAACATATCGATCATCATGTCGTTGAGCGCGGGTGGTGGAACACCTTCGTTGCGCCCGCACCAGACCACGATGGATGGATGATTGCGATCGCGGCGAACGACGTCGCGAGCATTGTCGACAAATAAGGCGGGATCGTCTGGTTCGGCATCGGTATTTTCGGTGGACGCCCAGAAGTCATTCCACACCATCATTCCGTACTCGTCGGCAAGCTGATAGAAGGTCTCTTCCGTGTTCTGACCTACCCAGTTGCGAATCATGTTGAGGTTGGCTTCGCGATGCAGCCGGAAGTACGGTTCCAGATGTTCTCGACTCACCCGCTTCCGGGAGTCGTCCATGCCCCAGTTGCCGCCACGCACCGCGATGCGGACGCCGTTCACCTTGATGACAAGATCCGTCAATCCTTTTTCATTTGTGACAGTACGGATTGCGGAGGTTCCCTCTGCCTGGGGATCGATGGTAGAAGCCCAACCAACTGAGGTTTGCCGCATGTCTGCATGATGAACATCCACCGGGTCGTAGGTTTTGCCCAAGGTATCTTCGGGAACTGCTTCTACTCGCTGCAGACGTCCTGCATGATCGAAGAGAGTGAGTTCATACGTTACTTCTCGAACACCAAAGGTGCTCTCACGTTCGTCGGAGACAACGCCACCATCAGCCAGCAGTTGAAGCTTCAGATGGTAAAGATTTGGATCTCCATAGCCGTTCGGCCACCAGAGTCTGGGATGCAGAAGGTGTAACTGCGCAAAGTTTCGTGGCAGGAGGTTGAGAGTCGTATCGCCTGGTGGCACTGTTGCGGGCATCTTTATGTGGACACCTTCAAATTCAACCGCAACGACAACATGTGTGGGCGTAGCCGCGGAATTGTGTACGGGCAGATGCAACTCTACGTCGGCGTACGAGATATCCGGCAGCGGAAGCCGTGTGATAATTTTCGGATCGCCGAACTTAACCGCGCCGGTTTCCGTCAGGCTTACGCCTTGCCACAGACCGGTGTCGCGATCACGAATGCCTGGTATCCAATCCCAGCCTTCCGTCGCCACAAAGGTCGGACCATCAATCGCGAGAGTGCCGCCATCAGGTCCAGGTCCGCCTTTGATTGACTGCTCCTGCGGTATGCCGGGGTGCGGAGGCGGCGAGACACGAACGGCGAGTGCATTCACCCCGCTTGATTTCAAAAGATGCGTGATATCGAAGTCTCCACGAAGGAAGGCCCCACGAATCTGTCCCAGTCGCTGGCCATTCAACCACACCTCGGCGGCATAGTTTATCCCGGCAAAATGAATGCTCCGTTTCCGCCCGGCGACCAAGGCTTTCGGGGTGGGAAACTCTACGCGGTACCAGTAGTCATGCTTATTGAGCGACTCAGGAATGGCCAGATTGTTCAGGCCGAAATCCGAGTCGGGGTAAATGCCGCGATCGATCATCGTCGTCAGCACAGTGCCCGGGACAGTGGCCACGAGCCATGAGGAATCGTTGAACCCAGGCATTGAAACCTGCGCGCCGGCGCTTGGAGGAATAGCAGCGGTTCCTACGCTGGACAGAAGACGCCAATTACTCGCGATGTCCCAGGTGTTGTCGCTACTTTTATGAAGAGTAGGTGCCGGGGGCGGCAGCGGCTTTGCCCGTGCCTGTTCTGGGGGTGCGCCTTGCGGCATCTCATCGGGATCCTGTGGCTCACGGAGACCAATTCCCTGCTTCGCCTGTATGCTCCACGATTTGGCGTTTTCTTCCCTCGTTTGCGCATCGAAGTTTGGGGGATTCGCGAAGATCCTGGCAATATCCGCGGCATCCATCGAGCCCGATGCCACAGAAAATCCACCGATCTCTCCACTGAAGCGGGCCATTGTGTTCGAAAGTGGATCGGGCGCCAGCTGTAGTTCGGCACTGATGTCACCGTGATCCGAAGATCCTGACGCGGCGAGTGCACCATCTATATACAGTCGTGAGTTTTTCCCGTCGTCCGTCGCCGCGATCAGGTGCCACGCGCCGGAGCCCAGGGGGGATGGAGCGAGCAATGATGATTCCGCCGAGAAACGCACCCCTGGCCGCCCGTTCTGGAATTCGAAGTACCGGGAATGAGAAGAGGCGGGATCTCCGGCACCGGCAATCAGAGCATCCGAGCCTGAGCTATCGGCACGAAACCACACCCACTCGCTCCATTTGTGGGCGTTGGCAATGGACTCCGCCAAAGGCTTCTTCAGTGATGGGCCGCCTTCCAGAATGTGAGCAAGGTACGGGCCTGTCTGCTCCACGACCTGCCCTGCGAGACAGGTTTGTGACAGCCATGTAAACGAGACGCCGAGTACTGCGCATCCAAACGCATAGCGGCGCAACAGTTTCAATGAACGAGCTTTAGCTGATGCCACCGCCACCAACCAAAGCGTCCTATCCAGGTGTTTCAACAAATGCTCCTTCTGAAGACGACTCAGCGTAGGAGACACTTGGCGCGGAAGCTACGTTTGGCACGATTGGAAGGCCAGGTTTGGGCCGTTTGCCGCGCGGCCTAACGTGCCTTGTAATCAGTTGTTTACATAAACCTTCCAATTTTGGAAGATTCGGCATCATCAGCAACCCTATTGTCACTTTCCGTTCTCACAAAGTGAGGTGTCAGTCTGATATAAAGGTCGCGACAGGATCCGGCCATGGCCACTTTGCATAACGTGCAGGATGAACCAAGCACTCTCGAGATCCCTTTGTCTCCGCTTCCGGCGGAAGAGATACGTCAGCATCTGGACACAATTCTGGCGGGCGATGAATTCTGCTCCAGCCGCAGGTCCTCTGAGTTGTTGCAGCATATCGTAGATCGTGCGCTTGCCGGCGACGTTGAAAGTCTTAAAGAACGGCTGCTAGGGATCAACATCTTCCATCGCAGAAGCGACTACGACACAAGCACCGATGCCATCGTGCGTGTGACCGCGAGTGATGTACGCCGCCGGTTGGTAAATTTCTATTCGGAACACCCCGACCAACCGATGCGCATCTCCCTGCCGCTGGGGTCATACGTTCCGGACTTTATACCCCTCGCACACCGCGAAGGATCAGTTGCGGCCGCGAAGTATGAATATCATAACGGCGGCGTAATCGATATGACAGTCGCGCCTCATAGTGCGGCGGAAGCTGTCGTTCATCCATCTGATAAGAGAGAACGGCGTGCCTTCCGGATGGCACTGCCTGAAATATTGATACTTTGCGCTGCGATCGTTCTTGCGTTGGGTGTCGGCTGGTGGCTTCGAGGCTTCTATCACGGGCGCGGCATTTCGCAGGACGATCATAATTATGCGTTTTACAACGATCTGCTCGGGCCGATTGGCACAACATCCAAGGATGATACAGAGATCGTCCTGACCAATCCGCACGTCCTGCTCTACCTGGGTCTTAATAGTCCTGGGCCTCCGCTGGGACAAAGTTCGAAAGATATACCTGTCCCTCAAGACATGGCCGCTGTCCTAAACCAGACTGCGAACGATGAGCAGGCAAACTTTCCGTTCCACCATTTTTTTGTGGACATAAGCAACTACACGGGCGCAGGAGAAGCCACGGCAGCGTTCGGTCTTGCGCGCGTATTTCAGGCGACGGGACGAAGCGCCCGCCTTACGGGCGCAAGATTCTTAAACTGGGATACGGCCCGACAGCAGCAACTGGTCATTCTGGGCGCGCCCCATGAGAGCGCTTTCGTCCAAAGCACGCTTTCCGCCGCAAATTTCACCATCGGTTATAACTCGATTCATAACGCCCATCCCCTTCCGGGAGAACAGTCAGACTACTTTAAATCGCACCAGGAAGGCGCGTTGAAGGACTATGGATTGATTTGGATGACCAAATCTCCATCTGGCACCCGCATTCTGGTTCTCGCTGGTCTAAGTAGCCCCGGCACTGCCGGTGTCGGCGAATTCTTCAGCGATCCGGAGCGGATGCGACCGATTTATAAGCAGCTGCTCGCTGCATCCAAAACAGGTATTTTCCCCGAATCCTGGCAGGTTCTTTTGCGCATTGAAGCGCGTGAAGATGTTCCAATTACAGTAAATCCCGTTGCTACACGGATTACTGAAGGAAACTGATCGCTAGTTTCAAGCTGTAATATTCTCGATAAGATCTGCGACATAAAGTGATCATCCTTGCATTGGCGTGGCAAAAGAAAGGCCACCCCGAGCCTGACGCACTGGCTAGGATGATGCTCGATATAATGCCTGCATGTACACGCCTCAAGCCGGAATCTTCGCCCTTGGAACGTCTTCTCATGCATACCTGGAATTTGATCTCCTAGACGCAAAGAACTGCAAAGAGTTCGCCAAAGCAATCTCCGCTATTCGCGAGCCGCGAACCACTACGGGAGGAGTGAACTTCGTTATTGGCTTTCGGCCTGAGCTCTGGGGAGACCTTCTTCCAGAGGATTTTCCTCCTGGTGTTGCGGGCTTCAACAAAGAGATCCACGGCGTGGAAGGATTCGTGATGCCGGCCACGCAACACGACGCGCTGGTGTGGCTCTCGGGCAGTGCGTATGACGTTATCTTCGATATGGCCCGCTCGGTGATTCACGATCTCGCGGGCCTGGCGTCGTTAGGAGAGGACACCTCGAGTTGGCCCTACCGGCATGATCGTGACCTTACTGGCTTCATCGACGGCTCGGAGAATCCAACGCTGCTTGACGCCCCTGCCTATGCGCTTCTACCTGAAGGTGCTCCGGGAGCAGCCGGCTCCGTGCTGTTACTTCAAAAGTGGAAGCACAAGACGGCGCAATGGGAAACCCTGCCAGTCGATCAGCAAGAGCGCGTGATGGGACGCAGCAAGCTCGACAGCATCGAGATGGAGAACAAGCCATCGGACTCGCATGTCGCTCGCACTGATCAGGACGAGTTTGGAAACATATTTCGTCGCAACATGCCATATGGAAACGTCGAAGATCATGGAACCGTGTTCGTTGGATTCAGCGCAGACCAGAAGCGGCTATCCCGAATGCTGGATAGCATGGCAGGCCTCGTCAACGGCACGCGTGATGCGCTCACGCGCTTTACTCAGCCGCTGACCGGCTCTTATTACTTCGTCCCCTCCGTCGAGAGCCTGAGGCTCCTACGGGGTCCAGTAGAGTAATTACCGTTTGGCCGCCGAATATGCGGGTGTAGTTATGGATGGCTCTGCAATCCTGTGGCACGGCGCAAGGGATGTGCTTCCGTGTTGAAGATGACGGAATCGAAATCCAGTGCGGTCGGTGGAGAAAACAATAGATAGAGATACTTCAGCGTTTCTGCAAAGAAGAAGCTTTGCATCTCATCGGCCTGCTTCTTGGTGCGTACATCTTCCAGCGCCGCATAACCGTCTTTCGTCCGGCAATATTTCTTTAGCGAGTCGAAAAACGTCTTCCCCATGACCAGATATTTCGGGTTGTGCGTGTAGTGGAAAAGATAATAGGCAGATTCGATGATCTCCGGCCGCAGCGGATAGTGGGGGCTGATGATCTGCATCGTTGCATAATTGAAACTATCCGGCTCCACTCCGGCAACATTCCACATTAGATAGCTGGAGTCTTCCAATCTTGCAGCGCGATCCATATCTCCAGATAGCGCAAGCACCGCAGGGAAAAAGGCGTCGAGAGCGCCATAGCGAGTAGTTGTACGCAGCCCAGAGTTCATATCCGCTTGTCCATACCACAAGCCATTAGGACGCTGGTCCGCCAGATACTTGTTGATAGCTACCAGGCTCTGCTGCCACATGCGTTCGCAGTCTTTATCGTCGAAAAGAATAGCGGCCTTCAGCAGATACTCGTAATACGAGTCGATGCCGCCTTGAATGCCAGCACCCTTTGCAGTCCATTGTCCGGTTTCTACATCAATGTTCGAGCCGGTTAGTCCGATGGCGGACTGGCGCTGATAGAGCGCAACAAGAGCTCGCTTAGCCTTGTCATAGTAAACAGGCTTTCCAGTGAGCCGCGACAACATCCCATATTCAAGCAGCAGGCTACCTACTTCAGCGGGATTGCTGATCTTGCCGCGGACGGCACCGGTATGCAAGTTGACGTATTCGTAGGGCATTCCGGTTGGCGAATCGAACATCGGCAGCATCCTACGGCCCAGATCATCGGCGAGTTCGAGCAGGCGCTTGTCTCCCGTCAACTGATAGCTTGAGAGCAACCCTCCTATCATTCTGATTGTGATCTCAAAATCTTTCACGTACATGTCCTGATCGAAGTTGAGCTGCGTGTCGATCAGTTTGCGTGCTTCATCCGCCTGTGGCGTCAGACCCATGACGATCATGGTGTCAAGGCCATCGACCGGCGTCATCAACAACGAATGACTGTACCAATCGAAGGGCTGATGACTGAGAGGCTTCAGAGCATCGTGTCCCCATGCATACTTCCGGTAGCCATCCCATGCGTGCAGAAATTCTTCGCGCACCTGGCCGGCCAGTTCCGCCTTTTGGGCCTCGCTCATCGCGGCTGGTGAAACAGCTATGCTCTGTGCAGACAGCTGCGGGATGACCAAGAGAGCCGCAACAGCCAATATACCGATCGTATGCACCAGATTTTGTTGGATAGTGTTTCTGGTCGCTTGTGCGCGTATTGAATTCACTGTGGCTGCAGCCGATGGGACATGATCATATGAATACATTCTTGCGTCTCCTGATGTCTTTTGAAGAACTCGCAGATGAAAACATCGCCGTCGAATGAACCCGGCGACTCAACTTTTAGCAGTCATCGTTTTGCCGGATTTGTTTGCGGCCAATAAAGCTTTACTACCACTGCAGTCGCGCTGTGAACGGTTAGCTTAACTTTGCCACTCTGGATTTGTCCAAGAGGGGTCCACTTCCCTTGCCACGGGACATCATTGGTGATGACGGCACCACCCAGGGTAGCGTTCATAGTAGCGGCATTGCCGGCATCGCCGTTTGTCAGCTCGATGTATTCGGCGCTGGCTGAGCCGGCTCCCGAAGCCTCGATGTCTACCGCTGCGTCGACTGCATCGTGGGTTGTTGTATGCGTCTTATTAATGACAGTGACGTAGAGATCGTGATCGGTGCCCACAGCATAAGCGGTCAAGTTGATTTTCTTTGCACTTGAGATTTTGATCGGTTCCACATAACCGTGGCTACCCAGATTGAATGCCTTGATTCCATAAGCCTTCGGTGCAATACGATAGTTGCCGCACCCCGAGGCCGGACACGGATTGGGATCGGGCACAATTGTGTCCGTCGGGATCCAGGGGTTGTTATGAAAATTGACTCCAGCCATACCGTGCGCGGCCCACCAATGCATGTAATCCAGTGCCCACAAAGCCGATGCATAACCATCGCTCGCGCCGGTCACACCGTGAAGGCAGTCGTTGGCTTCAGTCATCCGGTAAGGCACACCGGAGGAAGCCACATAGCCGAGCACGCGAGAATAAACATACGGATATGGCTGGAACGATGCTCTGCCTCCATTTTTGGCAGGCTGAGTGCCCACAGACGTGCCATCGTCCCACGCGGGTGACAGCATGTCATCGATGGCTTCCTGCGGCGTTGTGTTTCCCGGAGATCCCCAAACATAGTGATGCTGCAGCGCTTCGGCCAGCAACCCGGAGCCTTTTAGATCCCTGGTAAATTGTTCTGTCCAAGAGACACCATTGGATGAGTTCGGCGTGAAGCTGCTGTCTCCGGAGACAGCCGTATCTGGCCCGGAGAACTTTGCCTCAGGCACAGCCTTGTGGATCACTTCGGCAAAACGCTTCCATTCTGCAATGTAAGACGGATATGCAGAACCGGCGACTCCGGGAGTCGATTCATAAATGGCAGGATCTAAAATCTGACTGGGCTTGGTGTGGTACTCCCTTACATCCGGTTCGTTGCCAATGGAAAAGCTATCGACGCTTTCGCGGTATTTGCTCCATATATATTGGACAATCGCAGCATCTTCGACGGCGAGATTCGGGTTCGGGCAGGCAGCTAGATTCTCAAGGCGTACCGAGTAGATCACTTTTACGTCTGCGAGCTTGGCGAATTCAAATAGATTGTCAATGTCTTCGTGGGTGGGTGTAGGCATTACACAATGCTCTTGTTGGCCCGACCCATCTACTGTGCCTCCGCCAACGCGAATATGCTTGATGCCCGCATTCCGGAATAACATGATCAGTTGCGTATTTTTTGGTGTAAAGAAATATCCATGCACACCGTAGGTATTGGGTGCGACACTTTTTGTCTCGAAACCTAAGCCTGCGAAATCAGCAGGAATCAGAAATTTGCGATGAGTCGTATCGACGGTTAGCTTGATTGGTGCCTGCGCGGACGCCACGACGACCGAGAGGACGACGACATAGGCGAAACTCAAAATCTTTCCCTTCAATTCATCCTCTATTCTTGCTTCGAGATAAAAGCGTGATTTCCGATGGCGAAGACTGCTTGTAATCTTCGCCATCGGAAATGGTTCTTTGTCTGGAGTTTTTAGAAGTAGAACTTCCCAAAAAACTCGAACTGGCGAGCGCCGTTTCGATCGCCGGTGATGGTACCCCAGCCTCCGGTGAGTGACTCGCTGCTGGGAGTGGTATAGGTGCTGGTTGTGGGCAGGCTGAGTTGCACGTGGTTGAACGAGTTGATTGCCTGCACTCCGATCGTGAGCTTTGTGCCTGCGCCTGTCTCCCATTGTTTGTGGAGAGATAGGTCGACGTCGTAGAAGCCCGGACCGAGGATTTGGTTTCCTCTAACACCCAGAGGAGACATATCGCTCTGTCCGTTTGTCAGAACTGGGTTTTGCGGTGCGGTGAACGCGGCTGAATTCCAATAGCCGGTGATTCGCGTACGAGGTAGATCGTTCGGGCCTGGACCATAAAGATGCTGGCCGGAGACTGTCGGCGCATAGCAACCCATGGCCGTACCGCTCGCAAACCATGGACCATTGAAGTTTGGGTTAGCACCGTAACCGTTGGTTCCCTGGCAGCTGATGTTGGCATAGTCGCCGCTGGAGAATTGTGTGAGGTAGTCGAAGTGCCAGCCACCGATAAACTCGTCGGTAAGTTTGCTAACACTGCCAAAGTAGCGCGCACCTTGTCCAAACGGTATCGCCAGATCTCCCGAGAAGTGCAAGAGTTGGGACGCGTTGTCCGAACACACTGTGTAGTCATTGCGGATACCGCCGAAGCCCACGACAAAGGGAGCCCGGATGCCCGGTGCGCCGTTGTTCTGGGATTCCGTGTCGGATAAGCACTTGCTAAAGGTGTAGTTTGCATCGATGCTATATCCGCCCGCAAACTGGTGCTTATACTCGAGCTGTAGCGCCTCGTAGTTACTCACCTGGTTGGTGAAATCAGAAGGCCCATCGTTCGGCGACAGATCGGTGAAAGGAATGAATCCGCATCCATGTGCGCCGCAGATGCTGCCTTGAGGCTGGCTGGGACCACACCCTCCGACAGCAGTGCATGTACCGCCTGGCGCCGTGACCAGCGTGGTGCTGGGAGTCAACAACTCCGTGACAGCGTTGTGGTAAGGACCAGAGCTATCCAGATCCCTTCCGAGGTTTCCGATATAAGTTGCCTGAATCGAGTCGTGCTTTGTGAACTGCCATTGCAACGCGAAGTTGAGCGTAGTGACGTATGGCACATGATAGTGGTATTGCTTGCCGTACAAAGTCACTGTCCCAAACGGCAGCGTCGCGCTATCGGGATTGGTCAAATCGATGTTGCCAAAGGTGCTTTCCATGGTCGCTGTCGTTCCAGTTCCCACGAGCAGCGGCGTATACGCGTTCTGAGTGGAAGGGTTATTCACGTTGAACCGGAAGGGATAATTAGTGCCCAGCGTGCCGCCGTATCCAACCGAGCCGAAGGCACCATACGCAGCACCCGCTCCCGCGCGCACCACAAGATTCTGCAGGATGCGGTAGGCGATGCCGACGCGAGGAGCCCAGTTGACCAGCGGCATCTCGTTTGCAGCATTATTGGATTGGCAAATGATCGGGATGTTGTCGTTAGAGAGCAGTGCCTTAAAGCTGGGAGACATCGTTGTAGCGCAACCGTCATGCGCAACATAATAGGCCGATCCACTGGCGGTATTTCCACTACCGCCCATCCAGAAGTTTCCTTCCTGGCCATTTGTAGATGAATAGGGCGCGAAGTGTTCCATGCGCAGTCCCAGATTGAAGGTTAGACGAGGCGTAGCCTTGTAGCTGTCCTGCACATAAAAAGCAACATACGGCGCGTGATAGGTAGACGTGTTAAAGTTGTTGCCGGCATAGGTGTCTACTCCGCCGATGAGATTGCCAGCTTGACTGAGGCCCGAACTGCCGACCGACGATGCGGCGGGAACCAACAAGAAGTCTGCCATACCGGTATCGGTGTCGCCCGAGAACGGAACATCTGAGTAAACGCCGTTGTAACCGAAGCTGCCTCTCGAATTCGGCAGTTGAGCGATGTTTCCGTAAGTCCATGTCCATGTGCCACCGACTTTAATCTCGTGCTTGCCCGCGATCTTGGTCAGGTTGTCCGAATACTCCCAGGCACCCACGGTCTGTACAGTGATATTGGTTCTGGAACCGAAGGAGGAGATGGCGCTGCCGATACTGAACGTCGGAAGTCCGCCATTGTTTGCCGTCTGCGGAATGCCCTGAATTCCATATTGAGCGGGCGTTCCCATCGTTTGATCGATCGAGCCAGGATCGAACCGAGTGTTGTAGTTATGCTCATCTGCAAAACGGAACGAGTTTATTAGGTTCGGGTTGAAGACGTGGGTCTCCGTAACCACGATCATGTATGTGGGATTGGTGGTTGAAAAGGCGACGCTTGATCCACCTTCCAGGACGCCAGGGAGAGGAGCGAATCCCGGATTGATCTGGTTGAAGTGGCTGAACGTCCCGAAGATCGAGTCCTTATCGTTGATCTTGTGATCGATGCGTATATCGTATTGCGTTGTTGGGATAAAGAGATACTGTTGCGTATAGAAGTTGCTGGCGTAGGTCTTGCTGGTGGCATTCTGCTGGTTGCCCGCCGGAAAGAGTTTGAGAAGCGCAAGCGCATTGGGATCGAGCCGGCCAGCGGGAAGCTGGTTGAGACAACCAGGTGAAACCGGGCCCTGATTGTAAGTAGAGTTAAAGTTGGTTGTTCCAGCCAGGCTTGGGCACCCTGCAGGCGCGTTGCCAAAATATGGATCGCGGACATAGACCGCAGCCGTACCTTTGTTCTGCAGACCCGTAATAGCATCTACGGCTCCCGCAGCAACAGCGCGTGTAGTGGTTGGATCGAGCATCGTTCCAACTTGGAATACACGACCAAGTCCGTCCGTTTTCTCAGAACTACCAGCCTTGGCAGCAGC
>Ga0302313_10001161_pt1 | contig 20753 bp, 19 predicted proteins | sample III_Palsa_N2_2_FD_200454 | JGI IMG/M metagenome (GOLD analysis project Ga0302313, IMG submission 200454) | Peat permafrost microbial communities from Stordalen Mire near Abisko, Sweden - III_Palsa_N2_2 | ecosystem: Environmental > Terrestrial > Soil > Palsa > Peat permafrost | place: Sweden...
AGATAACTACTGCGCCGATCAGGGATGTGATCAGTTGGCGCTTCCCGAGATCTTCTCTACCGATGTCGTAACTGAGAAAGGCGATTAATCCGTACTTACGCGATACCGCCAGCTTGTAGTGCGCAGGATGACCCTGCTCACCTTCGTTTTGCATGTCATACACGCCAGACGCTAAATTTTGCCAAGCCAAAGGAGCTTTGTAGATAGTTCGATCGCTCCACAACCAAGCGTCGATCAAATCGGATTTAAGTGGCTGATCTGGATGTTCATGCTTATTTTCGACTGCCTGATTAACGTCGCTTTCCAAGCTTGCGGTAATCAGCTGGTTTTCCACCCTGGCGCGCACATACAACGCAGCCATAGCAAAGAGCGCGCTGAGGCCGAAACCGAACAGCGCGAACGAGACAATCAATCGAAAACGAAGCTTACGCCTGGACTGCATCCGGCTCGACCATCCGATAGCCAATGCCATGTCGCGTGTGGATCAACGGCTTCTCGAACGGCTTGTCGATTGCCGCGCGCAGGCCGTGGATATGCACACGCAAAGAGTCGCTGTCCGGCAACTCCTCGCCCCACACGCGTTGCTCCAGATCCTGCCGTGTCACCACCGATGGGCTTGCTTCCATCAACGCCTGCAGCAGTTTCAAGCCAATCGGATTGAGCTGGATCGATTTGCCTTCGCGGTTCACCGTCAAGGTATCGAGGTTGAAGGTGAGGTCAGCCACTTTCAGCACACGGCTCTGCGGACCTTTGCCGCGGCGCGCCAGCACTTCCAACCGCGCGGCGATTTCCTGCAGGGCGAACGGCTTGGTCATATAGTCGTCGGCGCCGGATTCGAATCCGATCAGCTTCTGCTCCAGCGCATCGCGCGCCGTCAGCATCAGGATCGGCGTCTGCTTGTGCGCTTCATGGCGCAGCTTTCGTGCCACTTCCAGGCCGTCCATGCCGGGCAAGGTGAGATCCAGCACGATCACATCAAAATCGTGCACCACCGCCAGGTGCAGGCCGGTTACACCGTCACCGGCGAAATCGACCACGTGGCCGCGGTCTTCCAGATAATCGCCGATGTTGGTCGCGATATCGCTATTGTCTTCGATCACCAGAACGCGCATGCATCACTCCTGCGCAGCCGTTGCACGGAACGGCTGAGGCTGCAAGCTTAACAAGCTTGATGCGGGGAATCCCGCCAATTACCGCGCGAAACTTGAATAGCACGCTGCGCGGGCAAGAAAAAGGCCCAGATGCGCGACTCGCCGTCGCCACACCTGAGCCCAAGCTATCGTCCCGATACCATCATCAGCAGTCACAAAACCTTGGCAAGCCGCAGCACCAAGCTGATAAACGGTGCAGACGTTATAAATGGTGAGGGGTTATGGAGGGGTTAACCCCAAGTCTTTGGTGGTCCGCGGGTACAGCTAGAACCAGATCGAACACCGTAGCCGCCTCAGCGCTTCGCTGTCTGCTTTTCCAGATGTCGAATAATTTCATCAGAAACATCAACGCCACTGGCAGCCTCAATCCCCTCCAGCCCGGGCGAAGCATTCACTTCAAGCAGTAACGGACCTCGGTTGGAACGCAGTAGATCGACGCCAGCGATGCCCAGCCCCAACGCACCGGCGGCTCGAATGGCAATGCGTTTTTCTTCGGCGCTCAGCTCTGCCTTAATCGCGCTGCCACCGCGATGTAAATTCGCGCGAAATTCGCCAGGACTGGCTACTCGCTGCATGGCAGCGACGACTTTTTTGCCGACGACGAAACAGCGCAGATCGCTGCCCTTGGCTTCGGCGATGAATTCCTGCACCAGGAAATTGGCATAGAGGCCGCGAAATGCTTCCACCACGCTTTGCGAGGCACTGCGTTTTTCCGCCAGCACCACGCCGGTGCCCTGGCTGCCTTCGTTGAGTTTGATGACGTGCGGTGGTTCACCCAGCATCGCCAGCACGTCGTTGGTGTCGTCGGGATTGTCGCCAAACACCGTTACCGGCATGTCGATTCCCTGCGATGCGAGTATCTGCAAGCAACGCAGCTTGTCCCGCGCGCGCAGTACGGCATCGGATGGGTTCGGTGTATAGACACCCATCATCTCGAACTGGCGCAGCACGGCCGTGCCATAGAACGTGCTGGATGTGCCGATGCGTGGAATCACCGCATCGATATCACGCACGTCCTTGCCCTTGTAGCGGATAGCGACGTCTTTTGGCGCGATACGCACGTAGCAGCGCAGCGGGTCGAGCACGCGCACGACATGACCGCGTTCACGCGCTGCCTCGATCAAGCGCCGGGTCGAATAGAGGCGGGCGTTGCGCGACAGAATCGCAATTTTCATGAAATGTCCGTAGCGACCACGGATGGTCGTGACTGGGAATAGGAAAGCGCCGGATCAACCGTGAATCGCCCCATCAGGGCGCTGCGACCGAGCAAGAGCGGAAACAGCATATGCCGGCGGTCGGTGAGGTTGACGTCGACGCTGAAAGACTGCCCGGCCAATGTGACCTGCGTGCGAATAAACCAGCGTTCGGTACGGCGACCCCCAGTGTCGGTCACGACGCGGCGATCCAGCGCCGGCGCTTCGCAGCTGATTTCGAACGGATGCCGGCGCCGAATGCTGAGCGTGAAGCGCAGCCAGGTGTCGCCGCGGCTTTGAAACGTTTCCAGCGTATCGACGTGCAGCGAGCTGCTGCGCGCACCGGTATCCAGCTTGGCCTTGAGCAGGCCAATGCCCAGCTCGGGCAACGCCAACCGCTCGCGCCAGCCCAGAACAATGGGACCGGGCTTGATCAGATCAGTCATCTGGCGGCAGCTTGGCTCGGTGGGGATCGAGGAAGTGGAGCGGGTGAAGGGAATCGAACCCTCGTCAGTAGCTTGGGAAGCTACAGCTCTACCATTGAGCTACACCCGCATTGGACGGCGATGGTAACCCGGGACACGGACAGTGGGAACTGGGTCATGCGACGAATTTATTTCCGTGGCAACAAGAAAGAAAGCTGCAGGCAGCCCCCTGCAGAACTAAAGACGAGCATCGTGACATCGCATCGGCATCGGTGGCCGAAGCGGCGGCTATTACACTAAGCCCGGTCAAAACCCGTTTCCCACTTCGCGACGAAACCATCGTGACGCCAGCCGGCCGCCGAGTTATCGATCCTGATCAACAGTATCCTCCGCCAACGCAACATCGAGACGCAATTCATGAGCGACACGCAAAACCAGGACGACGCAAAAACGCCAGACTACATGCGCCGCATCCGCAGTTTCGTGCTGCGTGAAGGCCGCATGACGCCAGCGCAGGCGCACGCGTTCGAGACGCACTGGTCCCGCTACGGCATCGACTATCGCGCCGCACCGCACGACTTCCGCGCAAGTTTTGGCCGCGCAGCACCGCTGGTTCTGGAAATCGGCTTTGGCAATGGCGAGGCGCTGGCGTGGGCCAGCGAACACGATCAGGCGCGCGATTTCATTGGTGTTGAAGTGCACGGCCCTGGTGTTGGCCGGCTGATGAATGTGCTCGCCGCACGCGATGCGAATAACGTGCGGCTGTACAAGCACGATGCGGTGGAGGTGCTCGAACATGCGATTGCGCCGGGTACGCTGGCGGAAGCACGCATCTGGTTTCCCGATCCCTGGCACAAGAAGCGCCACAACAAGCGTCGACTGATCCAGCCGGAGTTCGTCGCCCTGCTCGCTTCGCGCATGGCGCCGAATGGGCTGCTACACCTGGCTACCGACTGGCAGGCTTATGCCGAACACATGCTCGAAGTGATGGAAGCCGCGCCTGACTGGCGCAACGCCATCGCGCCCGGCGCCTATGCCGAGAAACCGGAGTGGCGCATCGAAACCCATTTCGAACGGCGCGGTCTGAAGCTTGGCCACGGCGTGTGGGATCTGCTGTACCGCAAACGCTGAGCAAAAAATCAGGCCACGGCGTGCTGGCGAGTGACATCGATGCACAGCAGTCAGGCTGGCCCGCTTATACTTGCGCGATCCAGACAGGGACGAATCGACGCAGCGTGAAGCTTCCACTGCCTACTCCTATCGACCGTTGCCAGCCACCCTTGCGGATCGTCGGCTAGTGGGACTGACGCTTACCCCCGACATGATGCTGGTACTCGGCCTGGTGGCTTTCACCATGCTGATGCTGGTGCTCGAGTGGATCCGCGCCGACATGGTGGCGCTGCTGGTCGTGGTGACGATCGGCCTGACCGGTCTCATCCCTTCCGAACGCGTGTTCAACGGCTTCGCCGGCAACGCCGTCATCGCGATTATCGCGATCATGATCATGGGTGAAGGGCTGGACCGCGCCGGTGTGCTGAACCTCACCGCGCGCTTCGTGATGCGCATGGCGCGCGGTATGGAATCGCGTCTCGGTCTGGTCATCAACATGGTCGCCAGCCTGTTCAGCGCCATCATCCCCAGCCAGGCACTGGCAGCGCTGATGATCCCGGTCAGCAGCCGGCTATCTGCACGCACCGGCGTGCCGCTGTCGCGACTGTTGCTACCAATGGCGTTCTGTATTTTGACCGCCACCAACACCACGCTGATCGCCAACTCGCCGCTGATCGTGTTGAACGATCTGATCGCCAGCGCCAACGCCAACCTGCTGCCGGGCGCGCACACGATTCCGAAATTCGGCCTGTTCAGCGTCACGCCGGTCGGCCTCACGCTGGCGGTAGTCGGCGTGCTGTATTTCTATTTCTTCGGCCGCAAGCTGCTGCCCGGCCACGAAGACGAACGGCTGAAGGTGACGCCGGGTCGCACCGAAAGTTATTTTGCCGAGACCTACGGCATCGGCGGCGAAACCGCCGAGCTCACCGTCACCGCGGAAAGCCCGCTCGTCGGCATGAGCATCGGCGAAGTGGAACAACTGCATGATTCGCCGATGATACTGGCGATCAAGAGTGGCAACGATGCGCGGATGGCGCCGCCGGCCGATCACGTGATCTGGGTCGGCTCGGTGCTCGGTGTGCTGGGGCCGCGCGAACAGCTCACTCAGTTTGCCAACAACCAGCTATGTCGGCTGTCGACGCGCATGCGCCAGCTCAGCGAACTGTTCAACCCGACCCGTGCGGGCATTTCCGAGGTAGTGATTCCGCCGAGCTCGCGCTTCATCAAGCAAACGGTCGGTGAACTGCGCCTGCGCAAACGCTTTGGTATTTCGGTGCTGGCAGTGACGCGCGGCGACCAGGTGTTTCGCGACGACGTGCGCACGCTGAGCCTGCGTGCCGGCGATACGATGGTATTGCACAGCAACTGGCGCGATCTCTCGCTGGCGTCGGAGGACAAGGATCTCGTCGTTGTTACCGACATCCCGAAGGAAGAGCAGCGTCCGGGCAAAATCTGGCAGGCGGTCGGCTTTTTCGTGCTGGCCAAATGCCTGGCGCTGTTCACCCAACTCGATCTGTCGGTGGCGATGATGACCGGTGCGATCGGCATGCTGCTGACCGGCGTGCTCAACATGGACGAGGCGTACAAGGCGGTCAACTGGAAAACGATATTCGTCACCGCCTGCCTGATTCCGCTGGGCTGGTCGATGGATTCCACCGGTACCGCGGCGTGGGTGGCGCAGGAAGTGCTGCAGCATCTTGGCGGTCACTCGCACTGGTTGCTGCAGCTGGCATTGGCAATACTCACTCTGCTCTTTTCACAGGTGATGTCCAACGTCGGCGCCACCGTGATGATGGTGCCGGTGGCGATCAGCGTGGCGGTGGCGACGGGCGGCAACCCGTCGGCCTATGCGCTGATCGTGGCCGTGTCGTCGTCGAACACCTTTTTGCTCAGCTCCGGCCACCCTGCGCTGATGATGGTCACCGGCCCCGGCGGTTATCGCGGCAAGGATTTTCTGCGCGTCGGCATACCGCTGACCTTCGTGGTCTTGGTCGTTACGCTGGTGGCGATCAATCTGATGTTCCACTGATCGCGCGATACCGATCGGCTGTCGCCTAAGCCAGAAAAATCTCATCACCGTGCACATGCACGGATACAGCCCGCAGCGACTCACCTTTGCAGGGACCGGCAATGCACAGTCCGTCGGACTGATTGAAGCTGGCGCCGTGCACCGCGCAAATCAGCGTGCTTTTGTTGAGCAAGAACTGACCCGGTGCATAGTCGAGCTGGCGCCCAGCGTGCGGACATATATTGAGATAGGCCTGCACCTGCTCGCCCTGCCGCATCAGTACGATGTTCTCCTGGCCATCCGCCAGCACGGCATCGACCGAGGTGGCACCGCCGTCGGGGATGTCATGCAGGCGGCACAGCGCCTTGCCGACCGGAGCAATGGCGGAAGTCACTGTATCCATCGGCACTTGCCTCTCGGGCTGGTTAGCCCCATCGTTACGTTCGTAAGTCATTGATTTTACCACACAGGTTTTTAACACATGCACTTTTCCCTGCCCTCCATGCGTCATCCGCGCAACCCGCTGGCCCGCGCCCTGTCGCTGCTGATCGGCGTCGCGGTGATCGGTGTTCTGCTGGTTTTCGGGCTGGTCGTTGTCAGCGTGCTGTTGGTCGGCGGCGTGGTATTGCTCGCCTTGCGCCGTTGGAAGCAGAGCAGCACTCGCGTGGGTTCTAGCACGACGCACGCCAGCCACAAGCCTGAAGTGCTGGAAGGCGAGTTCGTGGTCGTACAGCGCGGTCGCCCGGTCACGCACTGAGCGCTGCATTTAGACGAGCCGGATAGTCGCCGCTGCTTGCCTATAGATATCGACGAGAGCAATACCACCTGAGTCATCGAAGCATCCCATGGATGCTTCGCCTGAGCGACTGCATATCTGACCAGCAACGAGCCCGCGAAAGCGCCGCTGCTGCACCGAGCAAAACCATCGGAACTACTCGTCGCAGCCAGCGCGCTCGCGGATAATCCGCTGTCCCTCTCCGGTTTGTGCTTGCCCATGTCCGATAGCCCCGCTCCCACCGTGGTCGATGTCACCCGACCGCTGGCTGATCCACGCCTGCTGATCCCGCTCTCGCTGTTTGCGCTGTACATCATCTGGGGTTCTACCTATCTGGCGATCCGCTTCGCGCTGGAAAGCTATCCGCCGTTCCTGCTCGCCGGCCTGCGCTTTCTGATCGCTGGCACGCTACTGTTCGGCTTTTTGCGGCTGCGCGGCATCGCGCTTCCCAGCCGGCGTCAATGGCGAAACGCAGCCATTACCGGTGTCCTGCTGCTGGGTTTCGGCAATGGCCTGGTGTGCTTTGCCGAGGAGCGCGTGAGCTCCGGTATCGCCGCCGTGGCGGTCGCCAGCATGCCACTGTTTGCCGCGCTGTTTTCCAGCCTCTACGGAGAGCGACCGACCCGACGCGAAGGCCTCGGCTTGGCCATCGGCTTTGTCGGTGTGGTCGTGCTGAATCTCGGCAATGGATTGTCGGCGTCGCGCCTTGGCGCAGCCGCACTATTGCTGGCTGCGATGTGCTGGGCGCTGGGTTCGGTGTGGAGCAAGCGCCAAGACATGCCGAAAGGTCCAATGAACACCGCCGCCCAGATGCTATGCGCCAGCGTTGCACTGATCATCGTAGCGCTGAGCGCCGGCGAACGATTGCCAGTACACCCGTCGCTGCATGCCACCCTGGCGGTGGCTTACCTGATCGTATTTGGATCCATTATCGCGTTCAGCGCCTACCTCTACGTGCTCAAGCATGTGCGACCGGCGCTGGCCACCAGCTACGCTTACGTCAATCCGCCGGTAGCCGTCATGTTTGGCCTGCTACTGGTCGGCGAGCACGTGGGGCCCTATGACCTCGCCGGCATGGCGATCATCCTGCTCGGGGTAGGCGTCATCACACTGGCACGGCAGCGTCGCAGCTAGTCATCTCACAACTCGCGCAAGGCCGTCGTCACCGGCAGTCGCGCCGCACGCACCGCCGGAAACAGGCCGCCAATAAACCCGATCGCCAGCGCCCATTTCAGGCCGCTCCAGAGCAAGTGCGGAGCAACCTTGAAGCGGAATACGACTTGCGTAAGGCCGCTCAACGTCGAGGTGGTGTAGCCGTTGAAGACCAGCCATACGATCAACGCGCCAAGCAGGCCACCAAGCAGCGCCAGCAACATGGTTTCCAGCATCACTGACACCACCACGGGCACGCCGCGAAAGCCGATCGCGCGCAAGGTGGCGATTTCGCGGGCGCGTGCGGCGACGGCGGCAAACATGCAGTTGAGCGCACCGAAGACGGCGCCGATCGCCATGATGATGCCGACCGTCAGACCGACGATGCGAATCGTCGTGGCCAACCCCGCGGACTGCTTCGCGAAATAGTCGGCGGTCGTGCTGGCTTCAACCTTCAGCTTGGGATCGGAAGCCAGTGCGGCGTTGAAACCGTCGAAGGCACCGGCGCTGGTCAGCTTGAGCAGCACCGACTCGGCACTGTTGCCGCGGCGATAAGCCGAGGAAACGGTCTGGCGGTCGGCCCACAATTCCGAGTCGTAGGCATCGCCGGAAGCGAACACGCCGACGACTTTCCATGATTCCGTGCCCAGCTTCACCTCGTCGCCAACATCCATGCCGGCGAACTGTTGCGCGGCACCTTGACCGATATCGAGCTCGCGCAGGCCGGGCTTGAACTTGCGCCCCTGGATGATCTTCAGGCCAGGACGCAGCGCCCAGGCTTCGTCGTCGACGCCACGCAACTGCGCATTGGCCTCCTCGCCCGAGCCCTTCTGGCTGACATTCGCGGCAACCACCAACTCCGCCGAAGCGATCGGCTTGCCGTTGGCGTCGCGGGCGATCCCTGGCGCCTGCTCGATGGCATCGACATCGTCATGTACCAGCACCGACGCTGACTCCGATGCCGAACCACCACGCAACACGATAGCGGTATCGGTGCGACCACCATTCTGCAACGTAGCGCTCAGACCCTCACCCATGGCGAGCAACGCCACCAGCACGCCGACCACGCCGGCGATGCCTATCACGATGACCGACGAGGAGCCGATGCGCTGACGCAGCGTGCTGACACCGACCGCAGTCACCGAGGAGGCCTGACGTCCCGTACGCGACAGCAGCAACCATGCGGCGAACACGGCAGCAAGCCCGAGCACGCCGAACCATGGCAGCAAAGTCCACACATAAACCGCAACGGCGACCATGACCAGCAGACCCAGATTGATCAGAAATTTCTTCATGGCAATATCCTTCAGCGACCGCTGAGTGCGTCGACGATATTCAGGCGCATCGCGCGCCATGCGGGCATCCAGCCAACGACCATGCCGATGGCCAGCATCAGAACCACGCCGATCAGCCAGGTATTGGCGCTGACGCCATGCACCGGGATCATGCCTCCGCTGGCCGCGCCGATACGCGGCACGATCGCCGATACCAGTAGCATGCCGATGACGCCACCGAGCAGCAACATCAGCACACTCTCGGCCAGCACCATCGCCTGCACGCTATGACTGGAAAAGCCGATCGTCTTGAGTACCGCCAATTCGCTGGTGCGCTCGCGCACAGCCTGCATCATGGTGTTGCCGGTCAACAGCAGCAAGGTAAAGAACACCGCCCCCATGATCGACATGACGATCAGACCGATATTCACCAGCTGCTTGATGAACGATGCCTGGAATGCCTGCTCGGTTTGCGCCTTGGTCTCATGATCGGAATTGATCGACAGCGCATCGATCGCCTTGGCCACCACATCAGCGTGATCAGGATTCGCCACCTTGACCACGTACCAGTGCACCGTGCCGGAGCCGAAAGCGTTGTTCTCGTCGAAGTATTTCCAATGGAACATCAGCATCTGTTCGCGACCGATCGAATGTTCGTCCTTGGCGTGGAAGATGCCGGTAATGTCAAAGGTCCAGGTGTTACCGCCGGATGCCTTGGAAGGGAAAATAGTCGACTGCAGCGGGATCTTGTCGCCAATCTTCCAGCCGTATTTTTTCGCCAGTGCCGCGCCGACGATGGCCCCGGTACGCGTGTGATCCCACGTCGCGCGCTGGTCGGCAGGCATCACCAGTTCTGGGTACAGGTCCAGATAGCTCGGGCTTACCGCGAAGCTGATGACCTGGTTCTTCGGGTCTTGGTAGACGCCACCGAACCAGTTCGCCGAGGCCACCTCGGTCACGCCCGGCACTGTGCTGAAGCGCGCACCCAGACTTTCCGGCAACGGCTGCTGCATCGACATGCGTGAATTGACAATCAACCGGCCCGCGCCATCGACACTGTTGCCGGCAGTGAAGGCCACACGCACCGAATCAAGCAGGCCGAACAGCAGAAACGCAGCGATGATCGACACCAGTGTGAGGATCGTGCGGGTCTTGCGCCGGAACAGCGCGGCCCAGATCAGATGAAGGTATTTCATCGTCGTCTCCCTATGCCATGGCCGGTGCGACCAGCGTGCCCTTGTCCAGATGCAGGGTATGGCTGGCGTATTCGGCGGCCTTCGGATCGTGCGTGACCATCACGATGGTTTTACCGTGTTCGCGATTGAGTTGCTGCAACAGTCCCAGCACGTCTTCGGCCGACTGACGATCCAGATCGCCGGTCGGCTCGTCGCAAACCAGCAGCGTCGGATCAGAGACGATCGCCCGCGCGATCGCCACGCGCTGCTGCTGCCCGCCGGAGAGCTCGCCGGGTTTGTGCGTGCCGCGCTCGGCCAGGCCCACCAGCTGCAGAGCGATCGCCGCATTCTTGCGCCGCTGCGCACCGGACAACTTGGTCAGCAGCAGCGGCAGTTCGACATTGCGCTGCGCCGACAGCATCGGCATCAGGTTGTAGAACTGGAAGACGAAGCCGACGTTCGATGCGCGCCACTTTGCCAAGGCGCCGCCGCCGAGCTGATCGATGCGCTGACCACCGACGGTGATGCTACCGGCCGTCGGCGTGTCGAGTCCGCCGATAAGGTTGAGCAGGGTCGTCTTGCCGGAACCGGACGGCCCCATCAATGCCAGAAAGTCACCTTCGGCAATCGCCAGGTTGACGTGATGCAACACTTCAACTTTCTGCTTGCCGCGCTCGTAAACCTTGGCCAGATCCCTGATCTCGATCAATGTGTTGTCGATCAACGTGCTCATGCTCGTTCTCCCGATGAATGCCGTAGTGATGTCTGGTCGTTGTGGCGAACTGCGCCGCTTCGATAAATGTCAGGGTGACGCCGATTTGATGGCCTGAGGCCACCCGGTTTGGACGTCCGAACCATCGTGCAACTCTGGCGGTGGCGCGATCACCACACTGTCGCCCGCGGCCACCGCGGCAGGTAACAGACGTAGCCCGCCGTAAGCCGGCACGGCTGGATTCACTACACGCTGCTGCGCCTTGCCGTGGTCAAGCACGAACACCACGCTGTGGCCGTCGCGCTGCACGATCGCCGTAACTGGCACCAGCACGCCTTGCGGCGCCTGAGTAACGGCTTGCGGTTTTACGTCGAGAAACGAAACCCGCACGCCCATGTCGGGCACGATGCGGGCGTCTTTGTGTTCCAACGCCACGCGCACCTTGATCGTCGCCTTGCCACGATCGGCGGTGGGCACGATGGCGATGACGTGCGCGGGAATTTTCCAGTCGGGGTAGGCATCGAGCACGGCTTCGGCGGGCATGTTCGCCTTCACCTTGCCGATATAGGCCTCGTTGACGTCGACATCGACTTCCAATGATTCCATGTCGACGATGGTGCCGATGCCGGTGCGGGTAAAGCCGCCGCCAGCGGAGAACGGCGAGATGATTTCGCCGACTTGGGCATCCTTGGTGGTGATCACGCCGTCGAACGGCGCGCGCACCACGCAGTAATCGAAATTGACTTGCGCTTCGGTCACCTGCGCGTCGGCCGAAACGGCCTGCCGCTGCTGCGAGACGAGCTGCGAACGGGTGCTGTCGGCCAGTGTGCGCGCCTGTTCGGCCAGCTGGGTTGCAACCAGACCTTGCGCAGCAAGGCTCTTCTCGCGGTCGGCATCGCGGAGATTCTGCGCCAGCTGCGACTGGTACTGTGCAACCAATGCATGCGCTGCACCCGCAGCGGCCTTAGCCGAATCGAGCGCGGCGCGATAACCGCTGTCGTCCAGTCGCGCCAGCACCTGGTCCTTCTTGACCCGGTCGCCTTCCTCGATCAGCACGTCGGTGAGCGTGCCAGTGATCTGCGCCGACACCGTGGCCTGCCGTCGCGCGGTGACATAGCCGGTCGCCTGCAGCACCGCGCCCGCTTCGCTGTCGTTGGCGGGCGATACGGCAACGGCTGTTTGCACGGAAACCGGTCGACGAGTCAACAGCATCCAGCCAGCGCCGCCCAAGATCACCAACACGGCAATAATCACTCCGACAATCCACGGCCAGCGACCTGGACCATGACTCGCATGGTCTTCCCGCTGGCTGCGATCGATGCGCAGTTCCTTCAATAGATCCGTGTTGCTCACCCTGACTCCCCAGCCCGGCGTTGCCGGTCACGTGTTGAGTGCGGGCTTGCCAAGTGCAAGCCCGTTGCATGCAAGATTGACTGATCGTCCCCGTCGCGATCAGGGTGCAGCATCAGCCATCGTCGATGACAGATGTCATGCGGTCGCCTTGTGCTGTTCGCTCTATCCGGTTTCCCGGATGCCCCGCCGCCGATTATCTCTCTTCCTGCAGACAGTGCCATGCTGCGGTGCAGTCACACGACGGCATCCATCCAGTTTGCTACGCTTGTTGCCATGACCATGATCATTCCCGCCCCTGCGACAACCACACTGCCGATTATCGGTAGCGATCAACGTTTCCCCGTGCGCCGTGTGTTTTGCATCGGTCGCAATTACGCCGACCACGCCAAGGAAATGGGCTCGACGGTGGACAAGGCCGCACCGATCTTTTTTTGCAAACCGGCGGATGCCGTGGTCAGTGACGGTGCCGACGTGCCCTATCCACAAGCCACCAACGACCTGCATCACGAAGTGGAAATGGTGGTCGCACTCGGCAGTGGCGGACGTGATCTTGCGCCCGAGCAATCATCAGCCTTGATCTGGGGCTATGGCGTCGGCCTCGACCTCACCCGTCGCGATCTGCAGGCGCAGGCCAAAGCCAAGGGCAATCCGTGGGATACCGGCAAGGCATTCGATCATTCCGCCCCAGTGTCTGCACTGCGTGCCGCCTCCGATACGACTATCAATCCACAGACAACGCTGCAACTGCACATCAACGGCAGCCGGCGTCAGCACACCAGCTTGAGTGAGATGGTGCACAGCGTGCCGGAAATCATCGCTGCGCTGTCCGCGCTGTTCGAACTGAAAGCCGGTGATCTAATCTTTACCGGTACACCGGCCGGTGTCGCTGCACTGCAGCGCGGCGACAGTTTCCACGCCGAATTGCAGGGTGTCGCCGAACTGAGCGGCCGCATCGTTTGATGATGCGACCGATCCGCTAGTATCAACGCCGGAAGCGCTGCGCTACAGTCAGTTCGCAATCTAGGCCTTCCATCGAGGCCACTAACCCGGGGAGAAGCAGACATGAGCATGTTGAAGGAATTCAAAGAATTTGCCATGCGCGGCAACGTGATCGATCTGGCTGTCGGTGTAGTCATTGGTGCCGCGTTCGGCAAAATCGTCACCTCGCTGGTCGATCAGATCATCATGCCGTTGATTGGCATGATCACCGGAGGCGTCGATTTTTCAGATCTGAAATGGGTACTCAAGCCGGCCGATGCGAGCAATCCCGCGCACAAGGTGGCTGAAGTCGCCGTGCAGTACGGCGCGTTCATCAACACGCTGATCCAGTTCATCATCATCGCGTTTGCGATCTTCATCGTGGTGAAAGCCATCAACAAGCTGACTAAGCGCCAGCCCGCAGCCCCGGCCGCACCGCCGGCCGACGTCGTGCTGCTGACCGAAATTCGCGATCTGCTGAAAAACCAGCCCTAAGCGGCATCCATGCAGAAGTGCCTGACGGCCGCGCATTCGCAAGGATGCGCGGCCGTCTTCGTTTGCGGCAGTGGTCATGACTTATGGCTCAAGCACGAAAATCCGCTGGCCCCATAATCAAGGTTTACCGTCAGGAAACTCACCATGCGCCTTCCGCTCACCGTTCTCGCCGCCAGCCTGTTGCTGGCGAACGCTGGTATTTCCTATGCCGCAGACACTCGGATTCCCGACGCCACGGTAAAGGCGGCCGAACAGTTGCGTGACAAGGCGCTCACCGACGACACCGGCTACAAGATTGTCACCTCGCTCACCACCGAGGTCGGTCCGCGCATTGCTGGTGGCGTCAACGACGCGCGCGGCCGCGCCTGGGCCATAGCGAAGTTCAAGGAACTGGGCTACGACAAGGTCTATACCGAGGCGGTGACTTATCCGCTGTGGCAGCGTCGCAGCGAACATGGCGCCATCGTGGCACCGTTCGCGCAGCCGCTGGCATTGACCGCACTCGGATTCTCCGCCGGCACCCCGCAGGGCGGCCTGACGGCCGAAGTCGTGAAGTTCGATAGCCTCGACGCGCTGAAGGCGGCAGATCCATCCAGCGTGAAAGGCAAGATCGTCTACATCGGTTTTCGCATGACCCGGCAAAAAGATGGCCACGATTACGGCATGGGATCGGCCATCCGCACCGGTGGGCCGGCCATCGCGTCCGGCAAGGGTGCTGCGGGTTTCATCCTGCGCTCGGCCGGCACCGATGAGCACAGCCGCACGCCGCATACCGGTGTCACCATCTTCAAGGATCCGACGCAGGCGATTCCAGCCGCCGCACTATCGAATCCCGATGCCGACCAGTTGGAGCGCGTGATCGCGTACGGCAAGCCGGTCAGCGTGCGGCTCGATCTGGACTGCGGCATCACCGGCACCTTCACCGGCGCCAACGTGATTGGCGAGATCACCGGCCGCAAGCACCCCGACCAGATCGTCGACATCGGTGGTCATCTGGATTCATGGGATCTGGGCACCGGTGCGATCGACGACGGTGCCGGCGTGGCCATTGCGATGGCGGCTGGCAAGCTGATCCACGACATGCCGCAGCGACCGGACCGCACGGTGCGCGTGATCGCTTTCGCCAACGAGGAAATGGGCCTGTTCGGCGGCATCGCCTACGCCAACAAACACGCTGGCGAAGTGGCGAAACACCAGCTCGGCACCGAGTCCGATTTCGGCTCCGGCCCGGTCTGGCGCATGAGTGCCAGCGTAAAGCCCGAGGCGCGTGCAGCGATTGCGCAAATCGCAGGCGTACTGGCACCGCTCGGCGTGGCGTATGACGAGACGCGTCCCGGCGGCGGCGGGTCCGATCTGTCGCAGATGCATGGCAAGGGCATGGCCGCACTGTCGCTGACACAGGACGGGACCATATATTTTGACTATCACCACAATGCCAACGACACGCTCGACAAGATCGACCCGAAGGAATTGGCGCAGAACGTGGCCGTTTATGCCGCCTTTGCCTACATGGCTGCCGATGCCAAGGGCGATTTTGGTTCGGCGCCGGATGCATTCAAGAAGGATGGCGCCGGCGAATAAGCTATATCTCGATTGCAGTCCAGCACGATTACAGTCCAAAAGAAAACGGCCTTCGGGCCGTTCTCTTTTGGACGTCCAGACGCTTTAGCAAGTCATGCGATTATGAACCCACGCAAATCACCATTGGCATGGACGGCCGCTCTGGCAGGTTATCGACTTTATTTTGCACCGATCATTTGTCGGCATCATCCGCGCCCTGCTCCAGGGTCAGCAGGTTTTCCTTGATCCGGGTGATCACTGCCAACGCCTGCTGCAGTTCGTCGATACCGATGCCCACGGTGGCATCCTTGCGCAAACCGCGGGCGATCACCTCCATGTCGTCGACAACCCCACGCGCCTGCTCGGTGGTGTGCAGACGCCACGCGCGGCGATCCTTCGGATCAGGCCGGCGCTCGACAAAGCCTGCGGCCTGCAATCGATCGATCACACGACCCACCGCGATCGGCTCCATTTCCAGAAAGTCGGCCAGCTCGTTTTGCCGCAGGCCTTCGCGCAAGTTCAGTACCTTCACGGCACGCCACTGCGCGCGGGTAAGCCCGAATTTCACCGCACGTCGATCGAAGTGCTTGCGAATAAGCAAGGTCACGTCGCCGAGCAGGTAGCCAAACGAGATATCTTCCGTAGTCGCCATGAGCTATTAAGACCTCTGCAGAAGTTGAAGCATACGGCCCAGCCAAGCCCGAAGCCATGCCCATCCAAGTTCTCACCGCCGACATCACCCAGTTGCGCGTGGACGCCATCGTCAACGCCGCAAATCCCACACTGCTCGGCGGCGGCGGTGTGGACGGCGCGATACATCGCGCCGCCGGGCCGGCACTGCTGCAAGCCTGTCGCGCGCTGCCGCAAAGTTCGCCGGGCGTGCGTTGTCCGACCGGCGAGGCACGCATCACGCCGGGGTTTGGTCTGCCCGCGCGCTTCGTCATTCACACCGTGGGGCCGGTCTGGCACGGTGGCGATCACGGTGAAGCAAAACTGCTGGCCCGTTGCTACCGCCATTCACTGCATCTGTTGCTCGAGCATCAACTGCACACCATCGCATTCCCGGCAATCAGCTGCGGCGTCTACGGTTATCCCGCAACGCAGGCCGCAGGTATCGCCGTAGCCGCTTTGCGCGATGCGCTGTCCGCAGGTTCATCGCTCGACATAACGCTGTGTTGTTACAGCGACGCCATGCGAAGTATTTTTCAACAGGCACTCAATGCAGCTTGAAAGGATATAGCGGCGGCAGATCATCGCCCTCGCCGTCCTTGTCGGCTGCACGCCAAAGGAAGCCACCTTTGAAGATTTCAGCAAGCCCTGCCTCGCCGTCCGAGGTCGGCACGCTGGCGTAATGTCGCTGCTGCAAACCAGCGATGGCGGTGCGCTGCCGCTCATCTCCCAGCAACCCGATCAGATCGCCCAGATGCTGAACTGCCGGTCTTTCAGCGCGCGCCCAGGCCAACAGGCGGCGCACCTGTTCTGACGCATCGCTGCCTCGTGCCGCCGCAAGGAAGGCCTGCTGACAATCGCGTGCCGACATGTTGCTCGAAACAGTGGCACTCAAAGACACGGGGTGCTTGCGGCGATACGCGCGCCACAGGAACCATGCCAGCACGCTGAGCAACCACAAGGCGATACTGCCGATGGCAATCCAGCGCCACGGCGCGACTGACGTGGCCGATGCCGGCGCTGGCTCGGCCGACGGTGCGGTAGCGACCGTAGCGGCAGTTGCGGGATTGGCCGTATGGACGTCTGGACTGCCGACAGCAGGAAGCACGGTGAAGCTATGCGCAGGGATCTGCGCAACCTCCATGTGATCAGTCAACACGTTCCACCACCTCAGCGTTGTCGCCGGTATCGTCAACGTGCCCGCACGGTTGGGCACGATGGCGAAGGCTTCCTGCCGCTGGCCGACAGTCCACGGACCGTCGTTACGGCTGCTGGTGGCCGGCTTGTCGGGATAGACCGTTGCACCATCCAGCGGCGGAAGACTCAATGCTGGCAGAGCTTCCACCGGCAAGCCGGTTGCCTGAAGGTTCATCGTGAGATTCAGCGGCTGACCGACACGCACGGGGCTTTGTGCGTCGGGCAGACCATCCAGCGTAAGCGTCAACTGTCGAGCGGGCAACCACGCACTACCGCCCCAGTCAGCAGGCGTGGGCTTGATATCGACCGAGACCGCCGGCGCGCTGGCGGACACTGGCTTGCGCGCACCAAAGAAACTGTCAGGATCGTTCGGATCGATCGCCACGCCCTGAAAATTCAACGCCGGAATGTCGACGCGACCTGCGCGTTGTGGAATCAACGCATAGCGCCGTTCGAGTACGTGGTATTGACGACCACCGCGGTCAAGCGCGTAGTTGGCGTCATCGCCAATCTTGCTGAACTGGATACCGTTGAGCTGCGGTGCCTCAAGCGAACCATCGCTGATGCTGGTGGCGAAAAACAGACGAACGACGTAGCTCAGCTGCTGGCCAACGTAGCCGTGATTCGGCTCGACCTGCGCCTCCATGAATACGTCGCGGTGCGCCGTGGCGTTATCCGAAGGATTGGCCGCCGTCACTTCCACCTGCAGCGGCGCGGTGCGACTACCGGCGACATCCAGTGAGGGAATCTGCAGCGTGCCGGTATGCCGGGGACGCAGAACCACGCCCAGCGTCAGCTCCGATGTGGCCGCGCCATTGACCACACTGAGGCTGCTGTTCTGCGATGTACCGAGCATGTCGAAGTCGCTGCCCAGCACACTGAGATCGGGCATCGCCCGGTTACCGGCATCGCCTTGAATACGCAGATTCAGGGTGACGGTTTCACCCAACGCCACCGTGGAACGATCCAGCGTTGCCTGCACATCGGCTGCGTGCGCCAACACCGGCATCAGCAGCAAAAGCAGCAGGCACCATGCAATGAGTCGTCGATGCATCACGGCTGATCGTCCTCGTTCGGCACGCCACCATGGCGTTGCTCATATTCCAGTTGAAATTTTCGCCGCAGCAGCGCGCCGGGATCATCCGGCACGCGCTGTATGGCCTGGCGCAGATCGGCTGGCAACTTGGCGTTCGGATCGTCTTTCGACATCTCGCCAAGTTGATGTGTGGCTGGTGGCTTCTGCTGCTGGTCCTTTTGCTGACCGGCCAGCGCCTGATCCATCTGCTTTTGCAAAGCCTGTTGCGCCTTGTCTGTACTGGCCTTTTGTTCGGCCTGCTGCTGGGGCGTCAGCGGCTTGGGCGGCTCGCCGGCCTGATCCTTTGTCGATGAGTCCTTGCCAGGTTGATCCTGTTTGGACTGATCCTGCTTGGATGAATCAGGCTTTGACGAATCCTGCGCTGGCGGCTTCTGTGTATCGGGCTGACCATTCTGTGCTGATTTATCGGATGGCTTGCCCGCGCCCTGCGATGGCTTCTGATCCGGCTTTTGCGTGGCATCGGATTTGCCCTGTTGATCCGGCTTGGGCTGACCGCTGCCGTCACCGCTTTCCGGTTTTTTGGCATTTACCTGATCCTGGTTCTGCTTCTGCTGCTGGTCTTTGTTCTGCTGATTTTGATTTTTCTGTTGCTGATCCGGCTGCTTTTGCTGTTTCAGCCAGTCCTCAATGGCCTTTTTATTGGCCGCAGCGTCGGCATTGGCCGGATCCCTCTTCAACGCCTGTTTGTAAGCATCGATGGCTTCGTCGTACTGCCCCTGCTTGGCCAGCGCGTTGCCGCGGTTGTAGGCCGCGTTGCTGCCAGACAACGGCTGCAAAGTTTTCGCCGCCGCGGCATAGTCGGTAGCGCGATAGTCGGCCGCGCCGCGCCAGGCCGGATCACGCGCCAGTTGTTGCGCCTGCTTGGCCGAGCCGCCCTGTCGCAGCGTCTGCGCGGCCTGCTGGTCCGGGCGCTGCCACAAGTCGCGCCAGTCGGTAGCGTTGGCCCGACCTGGCAGCATCGGCAGCAGGATCAACGGCAACAGCAGGAGCCAGCCGCGGCGAAATCCGACCGCGACTATCAGCAGCAACGGCAATAGCAGCCACGGGCCGCGATCCTGCCACTCATCACCCACTTCACCGGCTGCCGCCACAGAAGGACCTGCGTGAAGCTCGGTTTTCAACGCAGCGACATCACTGCCGTCTGTTGTCATCGGGGCATAGCGCCCGCCACCGGACGCCGCCAGCGCTGCTAACGCAGCGTCGTCCCGAGCAGCCAGCACAATATGGTTCTGCTCATCGCGCAAGAAGCCGCCGCTTGCCTGCGGTATCGGACCACCTGAGAGAGTGCCAACACCAAGAACCGATACCCGCACGCCGGCGGTATTTGCCGCACGGGCCGCGGCATCAGCGGCGGCATCGGCCTGATCGGTGATCAATACCAGCGAACCACCCGACACGCTGGCGTCGTGAATCAACGCCGCGCCGCGCTGGATCGCCAACGCTGCATTGTTGCCATCCACGGGCATAGTCTCGGGGCTCATCGCATTGAGCAGATCGTTGAGGCTGCCGGCATCCGAGGTGAGCGGCGCCACCACGAAAGCCTCGCCGGCGTAACCGATCAGCGCATTCAGGCCATCGCGATTGCTGGTCAGCAAGTCGTGCGCCTTGTAGCGCGCGCGATCGAGTCGACTCGGTGTTACGTCGCGCGACAACATCTGCTGCGATAGTGATATCGCCACTACCTGAGCCGCACGACTGGCGTACAGCGGTTGTGCCACGCGATCCCAGGTCGGGCCGGCAAGCGCCAGCGCAGCGAGCATCCAGCCAAGGGCAAAAAGCCCAGCCGGCGCATGGCGATTGGCTGCACGTCCACGTAACAGATGCGGCAACAACTCGGCATCCACCAGTCGCAACAGCTCAACGGGTGCGGAGCTTTTCCGCAAGCCGAACCAGAACAGCAGCGGCAGCGCGACGAGCGCCACGAGCCACAGCGGGCGCAGAAAATGAAACTGCTGCAGCGCCTCACTCATGCGCGGTGCCTCGCATGCCACTGAATTGCCGCGGCACGATCGCGATCAGCAGCAGCGCAATCGCCACGCCCAGTGGCCAGCGGAACAGCTCGCGACGCGGCCGTAGCGTCGGACCGTGTTGCGGCATCGGCTCCAGTGCATCGATGGCACGATACGCATCGGCCAAGGCGTGGCTGTCGGCGGCGCGAAAAAAGCGCCCACCGGTTTCCGTAGCAATACTGGTCAACATGTCCGCATCAAGATCGGCCGATGGATTCACCATCTGGCTGCCGAAAAATCCCTGCACGCGCATGTGATCAGCGCCAATACCGATGGTGTAGATACGCACGCCGACGGCCTTGGCGGCACGCGCGGCCTCGCGCGGCGCAATGCTGCCGGCGTTGTTGACGCCATCGGTAAGCAGCACCAACACGCGCGCCGGTTGTGGCAGTGCCGACAGCCTTTTCACGGCTACCGCAAT
>Ga0302313_10001164_pt1 | contig 20726 bp, 18 predicted proteins | sample III_Palsa_N2_2_FD_200454 | JGI IMG/M metagenome (GOLD analysis project Ga0302313, IMG submission 200454) | Peat permafrost microbial communities from Stordalen Mire near Abisko, Sweden - III_Palsa_N2_2 | ecosystem: Environmental > Terrestrial > Soil > Palsa > Peat permafrost | place: Sweden...
ACCGATGTGCCCACACCGGCCGCGCCACCCACAGGCGTACTCTGCCCGATGTTGAACGCGTACCGCTGCGAGTTCGATCCGCTCGAGCTCTTGCCGTTGAAGAGATTTGTCGCGTCCACGCCATTTACCTGGAACGTGTTCGACGTATCGCGCTGCCCATTCGCCCAGATCGGCTGGTTGCCCAACCCCGAGTTCGTATCGAGGTTGGCCAGCAGCTCCGCGCTCACCCCGGGACTCAGCACCGCCAGCTGCGTAAAGCTGCCCGTGGCCAGCGGCGTCAGCGCAATCTGCGCCTTGTCCATCGTGTATCCATTCGTCGCATCCGTCGCATTCAGCAGCGGTGTCGCCGTCACCGTTACGGAGTCGTTAAAGTTACCCGCCTTCAGCGACAGGTTCAACGTCTTCGCTCCGGCTTCCTGTACCTCAACCCCCACCAGCTCCGTCGCTTGGAAGCCTTCATGCGTGGCCTTCACCGAATACGTGCCCACCGGCAAGTTGAAGATCTGGAAGAATCCGTTCCCCTGCGCTTTGGTAGTGCGCGTCACGCCGATCGCCGCATCCGTCGCCGTCACCGTCGATCCCGGAACCGCCGCACCTGAGGTGTCGAGCACCGTTCCATTCAGCGAACCCAAGGTCTGCTGCGCCCTCGCCATAAAACCGGGGGTTAGCAGGCAGCAAAACAATAGCAACGAAAGAAGTTTGCGCATAAGTCGGACTCTCCTGGAATGGTGTACTGCTGGGCCACAACATCACGTATCGCTAGCCGTTCCTACCGCTGCAGACTCTTATCCGAAAACAGGAAAACCCATCCGGTGGATGCGCAGGATGCCCTGGGGTCAGTACAAGGTCGTTGAATAACTATGACTGTACATCATGTCAGTTCTGTAAACGCCTATTTATTTGCAAGGTTTTATCGAAACGCACGCGCATAAATTTCACTATGCACAAAAAATAGGGCGATAGCCGAAGCTATCGCCCATTCAATTCATCTCGCTCGCGCTTAGAAACTTATGCGAGCCGCAATCTCAATCTCCCGAGGAGTATAGAGGAAGCCGCTGTTGTTACTGCTGGTCAGCTGCTGGAAAGTCGACTGATACGTCGCCGTTCCATTCGTGCCCGTGCCACCCAGCTTGTACGCCGTGCTGTTGATCCCGTCGTAGTTTTGATGGTTGGCCACGTTGAACATCTGCGCGAACAGTTGCAGTTCGTAGTTCTTATACAGCTTGAAGTCCTTCTCCACGCGCGCATCCAGCACGATCTTCCGTGGCAGCTTGTACGTGTTGAGACCGATCTCCGGGATCAGCGTCGTTCCGCCCGAACCGTTCCAGTCCGAAACTACGCCCGGCCCCGTAAAGCCCGTTGCCCCGGCAGTGTACGGCAAGCCGCTTTGCATCTGGAACGACCCATCGATCTTCCAGTCGTTGCTCAGGTACGTGTACCAGGCATGTCCACTCAACCCAGGCAACGTGTAAATCGCGTACCCGACGAAGCGGTTCGGAACGTTGTAAGCCGAGTTGCCATAGTTGGTCCGAGGATCGCCAAACGGATCATACCAACTGTTGCCGGCAGTCGTCGTGGTCGCCTGCTGGTTGAAATCCAGCGCATGCGACCAGGTGTAGTTGAAGTCGAACTCCAGGCTCCTGAGCGAACGATTCTGGATCTCGGCGACAAACGCGTTGTAGCTCGAATTCACATTGCTCGTCAGCTCCGAAATCGACTGGTAGGCAGTGGCTTGCGGTCCAAATAAAGCGACGTTGCCGTACTTGGTATAGGTAGGCACCACGAACTTCGTCCCCGCCTTTGCCGCGGGTCCAAGGTTCCCGCCGGTCGCGGGCTGCAGGGTGATCGTGACATTCTCAACCGTCGTTGGATCCAGGTTCAAGTCCAGGAAATTCGGCAGTTCCCGTCCCAGCGCGCCCAGGTAGCTCACCTGGAATACCGTTCCCCGCCCAAGCTGCTGCTGCACAATCAAATCGAACTCATGCACCATCGGATTCTGCAGATTCTTCGCAAGGAAGTAAGAGCTTGGCGTAGGAGCCGAACCGCCAGCAAGAATATTCGGCAATACCGGCGGCACCGGCGAAGTGTACGTCGGCTTCACCGTCGTCGTGTACTGTCCATTCGGGCTGCCCGTATTCAGCAGCACATTCAACAAGTCGCCATTCGTAAGGCGACCGTAGAACATGCCGTATCCGCCGCGCACCACTGTCTTTCCGTCGCCAAACGCGTCGAACGCAAAGCCGATCCGTGCCCCAATGTTGTTCTTGTCACTGGGATGATTGTTCAGCTGCGCATACGGCGTGAAGCCCGTGGTCGCGCTCGTGAGATTCGACACCGGCGAAGGCACGAACTCATAGTCGTAGCGCGCGCCGAGCTCCAGCGTCAGCCGTGGCGCCGCCTTCCAGTTGTCCTGCACAAAGGCGCTCCAATCCGTCGTCTGAATCGCAAACACAGGATTGCCAAACCCCTGCACGAAGCTGCTGTAGCACTGGTCCGTTCCCGTCCAGCCCGTCTGCGTGCCCGTTGCTGTCGGATTTTGACCGCTCTGCGATCCGCACGAGCCCTTAAGCCCAGCCTTCTCGTTCAACAAATCATTGAAGTAGTTGCCCAGGTAGCTGTACGTGTAATCGCCGTTGCTCTTATATGTGTTGTTGATCAGGTCAGCATTCCGCAGGATGTCGCCGCCCGCGCTGAGGCTGTGGTTGCCTATCTGCCAATGCAGCACATCGCCCACCTGCCACTTGCGCTCATCCGGCAAAGCCTTCCGGTACGCGTAATATTCCGACCCAATGCTCGCATACACGCTCGTGTCCAGATCAAGCTGCACCGCATTCCCGTTCGCGATCAAATTATCGAGCGTGTAGGGACTGTAAGGCTGCTGCGTCTCATCATCCAGCTCGCGAGAATACTGATACAGCAATTCGTTGCTGATCGTGCTCGTCACCAGGCTGGTCAACTTCGCGAGGCCGTAATCCAGCTTCACAAAGTCGTTGCCAAACGAATCGACGCCGTAGTTGTTGGAAGCCTGCGTCTGCACGCCGCCCGGCGAATCCCAGCGCAGCCGGTGATACAAGAAGCTCACCCGCTCCTTCTGATTGATCTGCCAATCCAGCTTGGGGGTATTGATCTCCTGGTCGCCAAATCGCGGCACCCGCCCCAGGTTGCTGTTCAGTGCAGCAATCTGCGTATCCCAGATCGTCGCCGCCTGTGCAAACGTCGTCGGATTCCCGGCCGCCGTCTGGCGGGCCGCCAGCAAGCAAACCTGCGGATCAATCGGGTTCGAATCCGTGCCTTTCAACAGACCATTGCCCGGAGCAGCGCATGTCACGCCCGTCGGCAGCGCTGCGTTCGGCAGCGTGTAAAACGTAGACGCCGACGTCGGCACAGCCGTTCCCGGGAACGTCCGATGGTGTTCGTCGAACGTATACATCCAGAACAGCTTGTTCTTAATGATCGGTCCGCCGATCGTAAATCCGTAGATCTTGCGCTCGTCCTCCGGCTTGATCGGCGTCGATACATACTGCCCCGTCTCTGGGTTCAGCACGCTGATCTTCGTGAAGTCGTTGAACGCATTCCACTTGCTCTGGCGGTCGTAGAAGTACACCTGGCCATGCAGCTCGTTGGTGCCGCTGTTGGTCACCGAGTTGATCACCGCGCCCGCCGCGCGACCATACTCTGACCCATACACGCCCGTGTTCACCGCAAACTCGCGCACCGCGCCTGCCGACGTCGAATATGCCTCACGCGTGCGTCCGCGCTCTTCCGCGTAGTACGCCTGGTTGTCGTCCGCGCCGTCAATCAGCACGTTGTTCAGAATCGGGCTGATGCCGCGTACGCTCACCAACCCAAAGCCGTTCGAGTCCGACACCACACCGGGCGTCGTCAACGCCAGCGCCGACCAGCGCCGGTTATTGATTGGAATATTCTCCATCGCCACCGTATTCAAGTTGGACGTGAAGTCAGGCGACTCGAGATTGAGCACCGGCGTCTCGGCCGAAACCTCCACCACCTGGTTGCCCGCGCCGGCCTTCAAATGCGGCTCCAACGTCGTCACCTGGCCAACCTGCACCACCACCGAACTCGACTTGAAGTCGCCAAACCCCGCAGCCGAAACCGTCACCGTGTACGTGCCCGGCTCCAACAACGGAGCATCAAAGTAACCCTTGCTGTCCGCCGTCAAATGCTGCTCGGCATTGGTTCCGTCATTGTGAACCGTGACGCTCGCGCCCGGAATGACCGCGCTCGTAACGTCTTCCACCGTTCCCGCGATGCCGCCCTGGGTCGTCGACTGACCACTCGCCATCAAGCCCGCAAAACCAACTACTGCGGCTGCGCACCAAGCGGAAAGCTTGTGCGAAACACGTATCCTTAACAACATTCGGTTCCTCCTGAAAGTGTGCTGCGACGTAGTCCTGAGATTCAACCTGCGACCCGACATCCTGCCGGTGCCGCGACGATCTCCCAGGAGCGTTCCCCAATGGGGATGAGGTAATAGCGGCCCTGTTTGCTCCGCAAACAAGACATCTGGCACTTGCCCTTTGCCAGCCTGATGATGAATACCTATAGCTTACGCGACGAGCGACGGAAATCCTGTGAACGACCTGTAATTTTCCCGCCCACCGTCCATCCTCGGCCAAATCCGTCCGAAAACCGCCCGAGCCCCCTCCCTTCTGTAAACTTGAACGTTGAGGCAGTTCATGTTCATCGATGAAGCACGAATCCGGATCAAGGCTGGCGATGGCGGCAATGGCTGCATGGCCTTCCGCCGCGAGAAATTTGTTCCCCGCGGCGGCCCTTCCGGCGGCGACGGCGGCCATGGCGGCGACATCCTCATGCGCTCCTCGCTCTCCCACAACACCCTCGTCCACTTCCGCTTCAACCCTGAGTGGAAGTCCGAGCGCGGCGGCCACGGCCTCGGCTCCAACATGTCCGGCGCCGCCGGCGAGCACACCGTCCTCAAAGTTCCCGTCGGTACCGTCCTCTACGACGACGACACTGGCGAAATCATCCACGACTTCACCTACCCCGACGACGAAATCGTCATAGCCCGCGGCGGTCGCGGCGGCCGCGGCAACCAGCACTTCGCCACCTCCATCCACCAGGCCCCCCGCGAGCACGAACTCGGCCGCGCCGGCGACACCCACAACTATCGCCTCGAGCTTCGCCTCCTCGCCGACGTCGGCCTCGTAGGCTACCCCAACGTCGGCAAGTCCACCCTGATTTCGCGCCTCTCCGCCGCCCGCCCCAAGATCGCCAACTACGCCTTTACCACCCTCGAACCCAACCTCGGCGTCGTCCAGATCGGCGACGCGCCCTACGAAAAATCCTTCACCGTGGCCGACATGCCCGGCCTCATCGAAGGCGCGCATCTCGGTGCCGGCCTCGGCGTCCAGTTCCTCAAACACATCGAGCGCACCAGCGTCCTCGCCCACCTCATCGACGTCTCCGACGCAGCCGACTCCACCAGCGGCAGCGCCCGCCCCAACCCCGTCGACGACTACAACGTCATCACCGCCGAACTCAAATCCTTCGACCCCGCCCTCGCCGCCAAGCCCACCATCCTGGTCGCCGCCAAGGCCGACGTAGCTAACCCCGACAAGCTAAAAAAACTCACCACCTTCGCCAAGCGAAAGAAGCTTCCCCTCTACTTAATCTCAGCCGTCACAGGCGAAGGCATCGAAAAACTGAAGTACGCCATGGCCGAAGCCGTAGAAGCCCACCGCACCATCGACCTCACCGCCAGGCCCGACACCGAACCCGCCGTCTTCAAGGCCGCCCGCCGCAAGCCCAACTACCCACCCCCAGCCCCCAGCGCCAAAACCCGTTCCCGTTAGCCCAGGCCAGTCCCCCCACCCACCAGCCCGTCATCTCGACCGGAGCGCGTAGCGCGCAGTGGAGAGACCCCTGCATTGGCTCTGGCCGTTGCCGTTGCCTTTCTTTCTGTCATTCCCTCTGGGAATCTGCTTCTCTACACGCATCCCTGAAGTCAGCCCCCTAGTACGACGGGTGAAACAGCACCAAAATCCCCACACACGCAACCCCAAACGTAATCACCAACAGCGGCCACCAACGATCAATCCACGAATCCTTCTTCGAGCTCATCCAACACCAACCTTTCCTCCCGAAATTCTAACCGAAACGTCAGGACCACCACGCGAAGCCATTCGCCGTGCGCGTAGCACCGCCGTCCGCGCAGGACCCTACTTTTTCATCGCCTTCATGCTCCGGCCACCGGGGTTCAGCACCAGGTACGTCACCTTCCCCTCCGCATCCGGCTCAAACCCAAACTCCGCGCCCACACCCGGCACCAAAAACTTCGTCGCCGACTCCGCGATCACGTCCTCCGGGTTCTGCCCCGTCGCGGTCGCCACCAGGTGCCCGTCCTTCACCGTGAGGACAACATCAAACCCCGGCCGAACCGAATATGCCCCCACATATTCCGCAAGAACCTTCACATCCACCGCCACCGCCGTCCGCACCTCGGGCTTCAAATCAGGCCAGCCATACTCCGCCGCAATACTGCGCATCACTTCCTGGCAAAGCTCCTCACCACCCTGCACATTCGTCATCACCACCGCGCCTTCCCCGCCCTTCTCGTACGCAGTAAAAAGAGATTCAAATCCCTCATTCACCCCGCCATGCGTGAAGTACGGATCCGTTTTGCTGCCACCAATCTGAACGCCCAGCCCCCAATCCCCCATCCCTGGCGTCAGCATCTGCACGGTCATCTCTTTCGACAGCACATGATTTGCCTCACCCACCAACGACCGCTCCACCTCAATCTCATACTTCGCCAAATCCGTCGGCGTCGTCCACAACCCCGCCGCCGCCATCTCCGGATACGTATGAGCCCCGCCCACCACCGGTTTGCCATCTGCCTGATACGGAGTCGCCGCCATCGCCTTCCAATCTTCCGGCAGCGGCTGTTGATACGTACTATGCGTCATCCCAATCGGCGCCAACACCGTATCGTGCAACAGCTTCGGAAACGCCTCTCCACTCGCCTCGATCATCATCAACTGCATGATCGTGATCCCGCCCCCCGAATAATTCCACTTCGTCCCGGGCTCCGTCTCCACGCGAATCGCCGGAGTATTCGCAGGCTTCTCGCCATTCAGCACCTGCACCAGCGTCGGCACGGGCTCACCCATCGCATACCCCGGAAACCCATGCACGGTCGTCCCACCCGTATGCGTCAGCAGCTCGCGCAGCGTCACTACCTTGCCCTTGGCCTCCGGCCCATATGGCAGCTTCCAGCTCTTCAACTCAATATTCACATCCTTATCCAGATTCAGCTTCCCTTCCTGCACCAGCTTCAACGCCGCCAGCGCCGCCACCGGTTTGCTGATCGACCCCGCCTGGAACAACGTCTCCGCCGTCACTGGAGCCCCACCCACCGACATCACGCCAAATCCCCGCGCCCACTCAATCTGTCCATGATGAATCACGGCCACGCTCACCCCCGACACATGCAGCGCAGCCATCCGCTCCTGCAGCGTGTGCGCAGCATGCGCGTCGCCCTTCACGATCACCGGCGGCACCAACCCAGCTTCCACCCGCTCGATATGCCGCTGCGTCTCAGCAGAAGGCGCAACCGTCTGCGCCCCCAGACCAGCAACCCCCGCCCACAAGAAGACCAACGCCAAGCCCTGCCCGCATCCCAAACGCATCATGATCACTCCGCAAGAAACCGAGATTCACCCTGGCCTAATCCACTGACCTCATTGCGTTACCAATTCTAGGTGTGTGTGACTCGCCAACCGAAGAATTGTGGGAAACAAATAAGTAGTCACCCATCTTGGTAGTCACCCATCCCCTCTGCAACCCAACCACGCGAAGCCCCCCGCCGTCCGCGCAGGACCCAGGGCCAACGGCCCGACATATACCAGCTTGGGCCGAAGGTCCCCGCCCCAAAAAATAAAACCCTCACAAACACCCCAAATTCGCCGTGTCAACCCCCACCAAACCCCCAAACCTCACAAAACCCCTATCAACACTGGCGATTTTCGTTTCCGAAACTTGGCATAGTTACCTATGCCAAATTGATAAACTAGAACTAGCCCCAAGATTTAAGAAACGCAACCGGCCGAAACCACTGAACCTTTCACATTTGGCCCCTAACTCCAATAGAAAGAATTAGATACCCGTAACCCGCTTAGAATGAACTGTTTGAAACTAGCCGACACAGCTCAACCAGCACATTCCAAACGACTTCACAAGCGAAAAGTGAAAGCAGGGGGAGGGGGGGTGCCGCCAAGCCCTATCCCTCGCCGTCCGGGCAGGACCTGTTCGTGCACCTCGAATCTCTTCGCGCACCAAAACAGTCCGAGTTATCATCTAACTAGAAAAGATCTGAGCGAGCGCCCTCCTGACTACCCGCGCCGCCGCATCTGAGAGGGACCCATCACATGGCATACAGCGAAAAAGTCGTCGATCACTACGAAAATCCCCGCAACGTCGGCACGCTCGATAAGAGCTCGTCCGAAGTAGGCACCGGCCTCGTCGGCGCACCCGAGTGCGGCGACGTCATGCGTCTCCAGATCCGCGTCAACCCGGAAACCCAGGTCATCGAAGACGCCAAGTTCAAAACCTTCGGCTGCGGCTCGGCCATCGCCTCCAGCTCCCTCGCTACCGAGTGGGTCAAGGGCAAGACCGTTGCCGAAGCCCTGACAATCACCAACACCGACATCGTCAAAGAACTCGCCCTGCCGCCAGTAAAAATTCACTGCTCCGTCCTCGCCGAGGACGCCATCCGCGCCGCCATCGGCGACTGGAAGGCCAAGAACGGCGTTGCCGAAGAAGCCACCGCAGCAGTAGCCGCGCACTAACTTCAACTTCTCCCAGGGTACCCATCCATGACAGCCCACCGTCATGGATGGGATTTATCGACTCTTTGGAGGATATGTGCCAACGTCATGGATGGATCCTTCAAGCGGCTCGTTTCTTCAACGATGGGCTAAGAGCGCTGCGATTTTCGTTCCCATCTGCCTCGTTGGCGATTTACTCATCAGTTATTTCAGGCATCTCAAAGCTCCTTTGTCGTTTCACGTAGGCCTAATCGTCATCGTCGCAATCCTCTCTGGCCTTCGCAATGAATACTGGACGAGGCCTCGGAAGAAATCCTAGATCCGACCGAGCGACCTCACCGGCTAGTTTCACTATCCACCTATGTCCACCGTCTCCATCTCGACCAGCACCAGCCAGTCCATGAGCGTCCCCACGCCGGACACCGCGAAGGATCCCCTCGCGGGCATGACCCTCCTCACCGCCGAGGGCCAGCAACCCCGCGCCAAGGCGGCCATCGAGATCACCAAGAACGCCCTCAAGCGCATCCGCGTCGCCATGGCCAAGGAAGGCATCTCGCCCGACGCCGGCGGCCTACGCGTAGGCATCCAGGGCGGCGGCTGCAGCGGCCTCAGCTACAACATCCGCTTCGACACCAAGCCCCGCGAGCGCGACCGCACGTTCACCTTCGGCGAAGGCATCGAGACCCCCAACGACCCCAGCGGCGCCAAGCCCGTCCGCCTCTTCGTCGACCCTAAATCTTTCCTCTACCTCGCCGGCATGGTTCTCGACTTCGAAGAAACCCTCATGCGCCAGGGCTTCAACTTCATCAACCCCAACTCCACCAAAAGCTGCGGCTGCGGCTCAAGCTTCTCCGCCTAAACGTCGCGCCAACGCTATCCATCTGAACCTTGAAGGGGTACGGCTTCAGCCGTGCCATGAAGGTATTCAGGATCCTGGGCTTTAGCCCCTGTGACACTCTACCCCGCAGTAGCCGGACTAATCACCGTCCGCACTTCCTGCACCGACTCCGCCGGAAACCCACCCAGCCGCGCATGCTCCCGAATCATCTCCGCATTCGGCGCCGAGTACACGCAATAAATCTTGTCATCCGTCACATACGAATGTTCCCACTGGATCGTCGGTCCAAGCGTCTTCAACACGCCGCACGACGTCTGCGACACCGCCTTCAACTGTTCCGCCGTCAAGCTGCCTGCACCTGGAATCGTACGTTCAATCACGAATTGGGGCATCGTATCCTCCTGAAGAATCGGCCCGCCGTCTGGAAGCCAACATCCTACCAAACGCTTGCCCCACCCGCACCAATTTACTTCGCAGCCACCACCTGGCCGCTCACCTGCTGATGATAAATCTGTGTCAGCAGCTCCCTGTACGCATCCATCGGCATAAGAAATACAGAGGCGCGGCGTGCATCCAACCCCTCTGGATCTTCCACGGCAAACATCGCCATCTGCCCATTCACTTCTTTGAACTGCGTGCCATAGCGCTGCAGCTTGCCCTCGCTCACCAGCTCTTTGTCCACCACCAGCGCCAGCGCCGACCCATCAATCTTTCCCTTCGCGGCCAGCGCCTCCAGCGTTGGTAGCGTCGAGCGCTGCCAAGCATGATCGGACGAGTGCGTCAGAATTAGCATCGCAGCGTTCGCCGCCTTATCTCCCACCAACGAAATCGTCGGCCACCCGTGCCGCGCAACAATCGCCTTCAACTCCGCCGTCAGCCCCGCATCAACCTCTCCAAGGTTCTTCGCCAATACCAGATTGTCTTTATCCACGGGCTGTCCATGCACCATTCCGCGAGCCGCCTGGTCTCTCTCGCCCATCGCCACCAGCTTGTCCCGCAACGCCGCATCCGTCCCCACGCCATTGCGCTTGATCAGCTCCGCCCGCCGTGCCGCCATGTCGCTCGTCCACTGCGAATCGTCACCACTCTGCGCCTGCTGAGCCCACGCCCCACAGCTCATCCCCAAACACAACACGAGCGGCGCCCACACTCTCAACATCTTCATGCCCTCAAGTGTAGACCCGCTCGCTCGCGCCCAACGCTGCAACTACTCTGCGTCCTTTTTCTCCTCCGCCTTCTTCACCACCGGCTTCGGCGCAATCCCCCTCACGTACTTGTCATACCAACCAAACCACGCCTCGTACCGCTGCTTGATAAAGCTAGGCCGCGTGAAGCCATGAAATTGTCCCGGATACACAATCAACTCCGCCGGCGTCCCGACAGCTCGCAGCGCTTGGTACATCTGCTCGCCGCCCTCAACCGGAACATTGAAGTCCTTATCGCCGCCCATAAAAAGCGTAGGCGTCTTGATCCGATCCGCATGCAGGAACGGATACGACAACTTCACATACAAATCGAGATTCTTCCACGGCGCGCCCAACTCATCCTGATACTGCAAAATGTATTGGTCGATCCCATAGAAGCCCAGCAGATTCCCCATTCCCGCGCCCGAGCTCGCCGCCTTGAACCGCGTCGTGCTCGCAATCATGTAGTCCGTAAGGATGCCGCCGTAGCTCCATCCCCCCACACCCATCTTGTCCGCATCGATCTTCCCTGTAGCCACTGCCGCATCCGTCAGCGCCATCAAGTCGATCACTTCTTTATCGCCCCAGTCCGCATTGATCGCCATGCTATACGCCTGGCCGCGCCCCGTGCTGCCGCGATAGTTCACCTGCAGCACCGCATACCCATGCGCCGCAAACATCTGCCGCGACACATCAAACCCATGCTGGTCCTGCGCCGTCGGCCCACCATGAATAAACAAAATCATCGGACCCTTCGTCCCCGCCACATACCCCACCGGCATCGTCAACAGCCCATGCACCTCACTGCCATCCTTCGTCTTTGCCTCGATATTCTCCGTCGGCGCAACCTCAACCGTCGCCAGCCACGCATCGTTATGCCCCGTCAGCTTGCGCAGCTTCTCACCCTCCAGCGCATAGATCTCCGCCGGCGCCGCATCCGTCGACCACAGCAGCGCCACATGTCCGCCCGCTTGATCGATCCCGCTTGCCGCGCCACTGCCCTGAGTTAGCCGCGCCACGTTCCCACCACCGTTGAGCGAAATCTCACCCACCCATTCGTCGCGATCCTGCGGTACCGCCGTCAGCACCGCTCGGCCGCCTGGCGCGAGCACCGGAGCCCCGACCCACGCGTCCAACTTCGGCGCCAGGAGTTTTACCTCGCCGCCCGCCGCCGGCACCATCGCCATCTGCCGCAGGTCATAGATCGAATAATGCGGCGCCGTTCCCTGCCGATAAACAATCACGGTCGAATCCCGCGACCACACCAACGGACCCGAATCCGTCCCCGCAAACGTAGTCAGCTGCTTCGGCGTCGCTCCCGCCCTCGCCTCCACCACAAACACATCCGGGTTCGCCGTCCGGTCTGGATCAGGCTTCGACTGGTTGCTCGTAAACGCCACCTTCGTCCCATCCGGACTCCACGACCCGCTCTCTTCCTCGTACGATCCCGCCCCATCCACGGGCCCGTTCGTCAGCTTGCTCAACTTCTTCATGGCAATATCAAACAAGTAAAGATGCGGCTGCTTCTCACTCAGAAAGCCCACCCGATCTTCCTTATAGTGATACCGGTCAATAACGATCGGCTTCGGCGTCGCCGGCTTCCCTTTATCCTCCAGCGGCTCATCACGTTCCTGTAGCGTCAGCAGCAACGTCTTCGAGTCAGGAGACCACTTGTACCCATTCAACTCCTGCTTCACATTCGTCAGCTGCTGCGCCTCGCCTCCCCGCCGATCCAGCACCCACACCTGCTCGCCCTTCGCCGCATTTGGCCCATCGGCCTCGCGGCCCGTCGTGAATGCCAGCCACTTGCCATCCGGACTCCACTGCGGCTCTCCAACGCCGTCCTTGCCGAACGTCAGCCGCACGTCCTGTGTGCCATCCCAGCTCACCATCCATAGCTGGCTCGAATTCTTGTCTTCCTTCGCATCCACGCGGCCCACCGTGTACGCCACCCACGCCCCATCGGGCGACACCACCGGCGCACCCACCCGCACCATCTTCACCAGGTCATCCGGCGTGATCCCAAGCTTCGCCGGCATCGTCTGCGCAACGCCGCAGACACTAAAGGAAAGCGTGCAGCCCATCACAGCCGCAGAACAAAAGGAGATTCGTAAACGCATAGCCGGGAGTGTAGCATTCGCGACGCGAAGCTTCTAGCGTTTAGCTTCGAGTCTTTAGCTAAAAGCTAGAAGCTAATAGCTGGAAGCTGCTTTCAATGTCCCTCCGGCACTTTCCCCCCAACCTTGAAGTTCTTCGTCAGCCACACCAGCGGAGCCGCCACAAGCGTCACCACCCCAATCACATGGAAGCAATCCATAAACGCCAGCAAGTGCGTCTGCGCTCCCAACTCGCTGTAGTACCGCAACGTCGCAGCCTTCATCGCATCCGCAGCCGAATATCCATGCGTCTGCAGAAACGCAGCCGTCTGTTTGATCCCCTCCTGCAGCGGCAGGTTCGACGCCGTCAGATGATTTCCCACCCGCGCCTGGTGAAAATCCTGCCGCCGCTCCGACATCGTCGTAATGAACGCAATCCCGAAACTCCCACCCCAGTTGCGAAAGAAGTTCGTCAGCGACGAAGCCTTGTTGTTCTGATTCGGCTTCAACTGCGAGTACGTCAGCACCGACAGCGGCACAAAGAAGAACGCATACCCCAGCCCCTGCAGCGCCCGCGCCCACGCATAATGCGCATAGTCCGTCTGCAGATTCATGTGGCTGTAGTGCAGCATCGACAAGCCCACAACAATTACCGCGCCAAACAACAAGATCCGCGGATGCACAATCCCGCGCTGCACCAGCTGTGCTCCCACCGGCGCCAGCAGCGTAATCACAAACGCCCCCGGCCCCAGTACCAGCCCCGCATCAATCGCACGATACCCATATAACTGCTGCAACATCTGCGGAATCATCGTCGTGCTCGCAAACAATCCAAACCCGAAGATGAAATAGAAAACATTCGCCACCGCGAAATTCCGCACCTTCAGCATCCGAAAATCAATAACCGGATCGGGATGCCGCAACTCCCAGAACACCGCCGCCGATAAGCACCCTACCCCAATCACAAACAACCAGCAGATCAGCGTGGACCCAAACCAATCCTCAATCTGCCCTCGATCCAACAGTACCTCCAGCGCACCCGACCCCACCGCAATCAACGCAATGCCCACGCTGTCCACATTCAACTTCCCAGCAGCATTCCGCACCGTCTTCCGCTCCTCGGCAAACGACTCCGGATCATGCACAAACCGATTCGTCAGGTACAGCGACACCAACCCAATCGGAATGTTGATCAGAAACACCCACCGCCAGTTGTAGTTGTCCGTAATCCATCCACCCAGCACCGGCCCAATCGCCGGAGCCGTCACAATCGCCACCGTATACAACGCAAACGCCGAAGCCCTCTTCGCCGGCGGGAACGTATCCACCAAAATCGCCTGCTCCACAGGAGCCAACCCGCCCCCGCCAATCCCCTGCATCACCCGCGCAATCAGCATGATCCCCAACGTAGGCGCCACCCCACACAGAAACGAAGTGATCGTAAACAGCGCCACGCAGGCCATGTAATAGTTCTTCCGCCCAAACACCCGGCTCAGCCACGCCGACATCGGCAGCACCACCGCATTCGCCACCAGGTACGTCGTCAGAATCCAAGTCACCTCGTCATACGAACGCCCCAGCCCACCCGCAATATAAGGCAGCGAAACATTCGCAATCGACGTATCCAGCAGCTCCATGAACGTAGCGATCGTCACCGTCAACGCTACCACCCACGGATTGATCCCGCGCGTAACCGTCTGAATTTGCGTGGGCATCGGAGCAATCGCAGTCGCCATCGTCGTCCTTCCGGGAGCAGCAGGATAAAAGCGACCAATCGGTCTCTTTCATCATCAGATTCCCAAGAGATGCGACCGATGCGTCTTTTTTTCGATATGCTGTGAAGTGAGAGGTTTACGAGATGCGGAAAGGCGAAGCAACCAGGCAGCGCATCATCGCGGAAGCCGCACCCATCTTCAATCAGCGCGGCTTCGACGGCTGCTCCATGCAGGACCTCATGACTGCCACCGGCCTCGAAAAGGGCGGACTCTACCGTCACTTCGCCAACAAAGAAGATCTAGCCGCCGAAGCCTTCCGCTACGCCCTCGCCCAGAACGTAAAAATCCGCACCGAGCACCTCGATGAAATCCCCAACTCCATCGACAAGCTGAAGCGAGCCGTGCACCTCTTCGTCGAGCTCCCCTCCGCCATCCCCGGCGGCTGCCCCCTCATGAACACCGCCATCGACGCCGACGACGGCAATCCCGCCCTCCGCGACCTTGCCCGCAAAGGCATCCAGGACTGGCGCGCCCGCCTCATCCACATCCTCGAAACTGGCATCAAGGCCGGCGAGATCCGCCGCTCCACCGACCCCCGCCGCATCGCCAACACCCTCATCGCCACCCTCGAAGGCGCTCTCATGATCAGCCGCCTCGAAAACAACCGCAGCGCCCTCCGCGACGCCCAAACCACCCTCGAAACCCTCCTCACCACCCTCGAACGCCACTCCTGAATCGCGTTCTCAGTTCTAAGTTGTTAGTTCTCAGTTAGAAGCTTTCGATGGACCCGCGCACCCAATTCCCGTCGCAGGTACTCTAACAACTGACATCTGAGAACTAAGAACTAAGAACTAAGAACTGACAACCTATGCCCGACTACTTCACCCTCTTCTCGCTCCCTCCGCACCTCCACCTCGACCTCCACGCCCTGGAGAAAACTTTCTACGCGCAATCCCGCAAGCTTCACCCCGACCGCTTCGCCGCCAAACCCGCCGCCGAACAGCAAGCCGCGCTAGCCGTATCCTCGCAGCTAAACGACGCCTACCGCACCCTCCGCGACCCCATCCTCCGCACCGAATACCTCCTCTCCCTCCAGGGCATTCAGCTCGAAGAACAGTCCCGCGCCGCAACTGATCTCGCCAAAGCCACCGGCACCGCAAAGAAACAAGTAGCCCCGCCCGACCTCCTCGAAGAAGCCTTCGAACTCAACATGGCTCTCGAAGAGATGAAGATGGACCCAGACCCCAACGTCCGCGCCGACCTTGAGACGGCCCGCACGAAGTTCACCGCGATGCTAGCCGAGACCCAGAAGCAACTAGAATCCCTCTGGACCTCATGGGACACCGCCGTCGACGCCGACAACGCCCCCGCCAAATCCGCCGCAATTCAATCCATGGTGGGCCTCCTCAACCGCCGCAGCTACATCCGCAACCTGGTCCGCGACGTAAACGCCGCCCTCGACGTTTAACCTCCGAGGCCTCTCATGCCCCTAGTCCGCATCTCCGTCTACGACGCCATGCCCACCGCCACCAAGCGCCTCGTCGCCGACGCCGTCTACGACGCCATGCGCGCCACCCTCGGCATCCCCGAAGGCGATCGCTTCATCATCCTCACCGCCCACGCGCCCAACGAGCTCTTCGTCGACCAGACCTTCATGGGCATGCAACGCACCAACAACTTCGTCCTCGTCCACGCCACCATCCGTCGCGGGCGCTCCACCGAAATCAAGCAAGCTTTCTACAAAGAGACCGCGCGCCTCCTCCACGAGCGCGCCAGCATAGAACCCGACAACGTCATGATCGTCCTCGCCGAAAATGATTTAGCCGACTGGTCCTTCGGCCGCGGCGAAGCCCAGTACGTGCTCAACCCACCCCCAACAAAACCCGCATAACCTTCCCCATAACTCTTCGTATTCTCAACCTGAATCCACCACCCGCCTCACCGCCGCAAGGGTTATCTTCTCCGAATATGCGTCCGCTTCGCCGAGCCATCGCCGCCCTCCTATTCGCCACCTCCAGCCTCATCGCGTTCGCCCAACCCCACCCCGACTGGACCACTCCCCTCACCCCCTTCCGCATCGCGCCTAACCTCTATTACGTCGGCAGCCGCGATCTCGCCTCCTACCTCATCACCACCCCCGCCGGCGACATCCTCATCAACTCCAACCTGACCTCCTCGCCTCCACAAATCCGCCACAGCGTCGAGCAACTTGGCTTCCACTTCTCCGACATCAAGATCCTTCTCATCAGCCACGCGCACTCCGACCACGCCGGCGGCAGCGCCGAGATCCTCAAGCAAACCCACGCCAAATACATGGTCATGGATGCCGACGTCTCCTCCATCGAAACTGGAGGCCGCACCGACTTCGCCCACTTCAAACCCTTCCCCGCCGCCCACGTCGACCGTACCCTCCACAACGGCAATACCGTCCAACTGGGAGGTACAACCCTCACCGCGCACAAGACCGCTGGCCACACTCCCGGCTGCACCACTTGGACCACGCAGGTCATCGAAAACGGCAAACCCCTCAACGTCGTGATCGTTTGCAGCGTCACCGCGCTCGACGAGTACCGCCTCATCGCCACGCCCAGCCACCCTGCTTCCTACCCCGGCATCGCGCAGGACTTCGCCCACACCTTCACCGAGCTCGAAGCCCTCCCCTGTGACATCTTCCTAAGCTCCCACGGCGAATACTTCGACCTGCTCCCCAAGGCAGCCCGCATGCAAACGGAAGGCCCTTCCGTCTTCATCGATCCCGAAGGCTACAAGCGCGCCATCGCCCGAAGCCGCGCCGAATTCGAAGCTGCCCTCGCCCGCCAACAAGCCTCAGCCCACCCCCACTCCTAGCTTGATTCGTGCGCCGGCCAGACCATCAGGAAATAGACGACCGCCGTCAAAGTCCCCCCTAACAAAAGAAGCACTCCCCAGACCGTCTTCGCGGTGGCCCCCATTTTGCTGCGCGCTAAATGCAGGACCACCGCTAAAAAGAAGTAGAGGCTCCCGAATAAAGCCGCAACCAATACACAAACACCTGCAATAACGAGCAACCTCGGACCATTGAGCAGCAAGCCTCGAACGATCTTGCTCAGGGGCGGCACCATCACAACAATTGTCACCACCGACAGCGCGCAACACACCGACAGCAACCCCGACCGACGCTGCCGCTCCAAAAGACTGCCGATCTCCGGAGCTTGCTCACCCGCAATCTCGCTCATCGTCTACTTCCTCTTCAAGCCCGCCACGTGATGCAGATCATGCCCCGCCATAATCTCCACCAGCGTCCAAAGCCTCTCCTCGCCGCGCTCCGGGTGCGTATACCCCTTCGTCTTATCCGCCTCCGTCAGCGCACCGACAAACGCCACATTCCAAGCCCGCAGTGCCTTGAACGTAGCCCACGCCAGCTCGAACGAATACGCGTCATACACCTTCGCCCACGCATCCTGTTCAAACTGCTGGATCGTCACATGGTCTTCGCCGTACGCCTGCCGCAGCCGCCAGCTCCACGCAATCTCGCAGTCCGCCAGGTGTGCCACAACCTCCCGCACGCTCCACTTTCCAGGAGCCGGCCGCGCCTCAATCTCCGCCGTACTTAATCCATCCAAAATCGATCCCAGCCGCGCCGGCGTCTCTGCAATCACCTTCGCCGCATCGCGCCCCTCTAACATCTCTGCATACGGAACTCCACTCACCGCGCACCTCCTCGTCTCTCGCTATCATCATCGCAAGCGCCCATGCTGTACAGCCCCTCCTGCTCGATCCCACGCGCCGCGCGCATCCAACCCCGCAGCACTCCTAACAACTGAGAACTAACAACTGACAACCTCTTCAAGCCCACGGATCGTACTCACCCACCGACCACATATAGCCCTCCGGATCCCTCACCGCAAACGCCTTCCCGCCATACTCCATCTCTTTCAACTCCATCAGGATCTCCGCACCCTCCGCCTTCACCCGCTCCCACACCGGCGCGCAATCCTTCACCACCAAATACATCGACGACGTCACTCTCCCGCCAATCTCCTCCGGCCGCGCATTCAACTCCGGATGCGGACTAGCATTCGTCGCCGACCCCAGCATCAGCATCCCGGTCCCTCCAAACGTCAGCTGCGCGTGCGCCACTGTATCGTCCGGGCCTTCATACACAGCCTGCCGCTCGAACCCCAGCACCCGCTCCAGCCACTCAATCGCCGCATGCGCATCCTTGTACCGCGCGCTCGGAATCAGCATCGATCCAGCCATCACGCACCTCCGGCCCAACGTCCCTTGCGACCATCATTACGCCGCAATCCAACGACTGTACAGTTAAAATCAAGTCCATTCCGGAGCCGCCCATGAACGCTGCCGTCATCCAATCCTTCACCGCCCCGCCTATCTACAGCACCTTCGACGACCCCGTCCCCAACCCCGACGCCGGCGAAGTCCTCGTCACCGTCACCGCGGCCGCCCTTCACCGCATCGTAAGATCGTTCGCCAACGGCACCCACTACTGCAGCGCCGGCATCCTCCCCTTCGTTCCCGGAGTCGACGGCGTAGGCCTCCTCCAATCCCCGTTCGGCGAACTCCCCGCCGGCACCCGCGTCCTCTTCGGCAGCGCGCGCCCACCCTTCGGCACCTTCGCCGAACAGTCTCTGGCCTCCGGCGCCATGCTCATCCCCCTCCCCGCCGCACTCCCCGACGCCACCGCCGCCGCCATCTCCAACCCGGCCATGTCCTCCGCCGTCGCTCTCATGCGCGCCCAATTCCAACCAGGCGAAAGCGTCCTCATCCTCGGCGCCACCGGCGTCTCCGGCCAGCTAGCCGTCCAGATCGCCAAGTCCCGAGGAGCCCGCCGCGTCATCGCCCTCGGCCGCAATCCAGAAGCCCTCGCCGAACTCACCAACCTGGGCGCCGACGCCACCATCTCGCTCTCCCAGGATCCCGAAGCCCTCACCCTTGCCCTCCGCAACGAGATCGCCACCCACGGCGTCGACATCGTACTCGACTACCTCTGGGGTCCGCCCGCCGAAGCTCTCCTCGCCGCCATCGCGCAAAAGGGCCTCAACAGCACCGCCCCACGCCCCCGCTACATCCAAATCGGCAACATGGCCGGCCCCACCATCTCGCTCCTCGCCGCCACCCTCCGCAGCTCCGGCATCGAGCTCCTCGGCAGCGGCTTTGGCAGCGCCTCCCTCTCGCAGATCCGCCAGGCCCTCATCGCCTTCTTCGACCACATCACCACCAACCCCCTCCACTTCTCCCTAAAAACCGCGCCACTCAGCGAAGTAGCCACCCTCTGGAGCACCAACGACCAAGCCGTCCGCCTCGTCTTCCAACCCTGAAAAAGCAACTCAAAGGTTGCATATCCGTTTCGGCTCTTCTAATATGCAACCAGGAGGTTGCCCATGGAATCCGATCGCGCCGAAAACGTTATAGCCAAATCCATCGAACTCAACGCCCCCGTCTCCCGCGTCTGGCAAGCCCTCACCGAACACCGCCAGTTCGGCGAATGGTTCCACGTCAACCTTGAAGGCCCCTTCCAGCCCGGCCAGCCCACCCGAGGCCGCATCACCCATCCCGGCTATGAGCACCTGAAGTGGGAAGTCACCGTCCAGAAGCTCGAACCCGAACACACCTTCTCGTTCACCTGGCATCCCTTCGCCATCGACCCCGCCGTCGACTACTCCCACGAAACCCCCACCCTGGTCGAGTTCAACCTCACCCCAACCCCCACTGGCACCCTCCTCCGCGTCACCGAGTCCGGCTTCGACAACATCCCCGCCGCACGCCGCTCTGAAGCTTTCCTCAAGAACAGCGGTGGCTGGGCCGCGCAGATACACAACATCGAGGCCTATGTCGCCGAGCACCCCTAGTCCTCGTCCCCACACCCGCAGCCACGCCCCGCTCTTCGCCGCCCTCGGCGACGAGACCCGCCTCTCCCTGCTCGCCAACCTCAACAACGGCCGCCAGCGCTCCATCACCGACCTCGCCCACAACTCCCCCCTCACCCGCCAGGCCATCACCAAGCACCTCCGCGTCCTCGAGCGCGCGCGCATCGTCCGCTGCACCCGCTCCGGCCGCGAGCGCCTCTACGAGCTCGACCCCCTCCC
>Ga0302313_10001165_pt1 | contig 20712 bp, 19 predicted proteins | sample III_Palsa_N2_2_FD_200454 | JGI IMG/M metagenome (GOLD analysis project Ga0302313, IMG submission 200454) | Peat permafrost microbial communities from Stordalen Mire near Abisko, Sweden - III_Palsa_N2_2 | ecosystem: Environmental > Terrestrial > Soil > Palsa > Peat permafrost | place: Sweden...
AAGACGGATGCGGGGCGCACGGTGCGCCCCGCACTCAAGCACCAACGAAAAACAGATCCTGGGCGAGATGTCGTTCCCGTCCGGGATCTTGATTGGTCATCTGTTGAAGAGAGATGAGCTGGAAGTCCGTCGCGCGGCGACGTAGCTGTCCGGCGACCTGGTGTCACGACCGGGTTGCTCCGCAAGGCGAGATTGGCGTGCACGCTTGACCATGGGTAGGGCTCAGGCAGCTCGACCATGGCCGCCCGCACAGGGTTGAGCTCGATGTAGCGGTATACCGTGAGCAGGTGGCGATCCGAATCGACCAGGCAAGATTTGAAACGCGGAAAAGGGGCTGGAGGTAGTCAAACCACCGCACAGTTGAGCTTGGAAGCGTCACTGGAGCCACGGACATACCAGTCGGCCCGAGCCGAAGGGCTGCCGGCCATCGGGCTACAATGACGCTTCCGTTTGAACCGATTCACCCTAATGTCCGCGCAGCGCGACTCCCACCACATACCCGCCGCCGAGGCCGACAAACTGGCCAGGCGCCTGCGGCATCAGGTGGGGCAGGCGATTGGCGATTTCGGCATGATCGAGGAGGGCGACAAGGTGATGGTGTGCCTGTCCGGTGGCAAGGACTCCTACACCATGCTGGATATCCTGCTGCAATTGCAGGCGAAGGCGCCGGTGCGCTTCGAGCTGATCGCGGTGAACCTGGACCAGAAGCAGCCCGACTTCCCCGAGCATGTGCTGCCGAAATACCTGACAGCGCGCGGTGTGCCGTTTCATATCATTGGGCAGGACACCTATAGCACGGTGACGCGGGTGATCCCGGCCGGCAAGACGATGTGCAGCCTCTGTTCGCGACTGCGTCGTGGTGCGCTGTACCAGTGGGCGGCGAGCAACGGCATCACGAAGATCGCGCTGGGCCATCATCGCGACGATATTCTCGCCACGTTTTTCCTCAACCTGTTTTATCAGGCGCAGCTGAAGGCGATGCCGCCGAAGCTGCGCTCGGACGACGGTCGTCATGTGGTGATCCGACCATTGGCGTATTGCAATGAAAGCGATATCGCCGAGTACGCGCAGCATCGGCAATTTCCGATCATCCCGTGCAACCTTTGTGGCTCGCAGGACAACCTGCAGCGCAAGGCGGTGCAGCGCATGCTGGCCGAGTGGGAGCAGTTGCAGCCGGGCCGCAGCGAGAACATCTTCCGGGCGCTGGGCAATGTGTCACCCTCGCAACTGGCCGATCGCGAGCTGTTCGATTTCGCGGCGCTCGGCACTCGCGTTGCGACGATCGCCGCATGGCCTTCGGGCGCAGCGGATGAGACGGCGGCAACGCATACTTGAATACTTCGGTATCTTTGCAGTCTTGAATTTCCACTTCACCTAGTCGAGTAGCCACTGTGTCCTTCTTTGCATCCGTTGAAATGGCTCCGGGCGATCCGATCCTGGGCCTGACCGAGACCTATCTGGCCGACAGCCGCCCGGGCAAGATCAATCTGGGGGTGGGCATCTACGTCGATGAACAGGGCCGCATCCCGCTGTTGCCCACCGTGCATGAAGTGGAGCAAGCCCTCGTGGCGGCAGGCAAGCCACGCGGCTACCTGCCGATCGACGGCCTGCCGGCGTATACGAAGCTGACCCAGCAGCTGCTGTTTGGTGCCGAGTCCCCGTTGCTGGCGGCCGGGCGCGTGGCGACCGCGCAAACCATCGGCGGCAGTGCCGCATTGCGCGTGGCGGCGGACCTGATCAAGCAGGTGGCTGGCGCGGGTGCGAAGATTGCGATCAGCAACCCGAGCTGGGGCAACCATCATGTGGTGTTTCGCACCGCGGGTTTCGAATTGCTCGAGTACCGCTACTACGATCCGCAAAGCCACGGCCTGGATTTCACCGGCATGCTGGAAGATCTCAGCAAGTTGGAGCCGGGCACCGTCGTGTTGCTGCATGCGTGTTGCCACAACCCGACCGGCGTTGATCTCGATCAGGCGCAGTGGCAGCAGGTAATCGCGCTGATGCAGGAGCGCCGACTGCTGCCGTTTATCGATATCGCTTACCAGGGTTTCGACAAGGGTATCGACGCGGATGCCGCCGCCGTGCGCATGCTGGCGGCGTCGGGCACCGAGGCGTTTGTGGTGGCCAATTCGTATTCCAAGTCGTTTTCGCTGTATGGCGAGCGCGTCGGTGCGCTGTCGATGGTAGGTGCGGATCGCGACGAGGCAGCGCGGTTGCTGTCGAAGATCAAGCAGACCATCCGTGCAAACTATTCCAGCCCGTCCGCCCATGGTGCGAGCCTGGTGGCCGGCGTGCTGGGCAGCCCCGAGCTGCGCGTGCGCTGGGAGCACGAGCTAGGCGAAATGCGCTCACGCATTCATGTGATGCGTGCGGGTCTGGTCGATAAGCTGGCTGCGCTGGGTGCGCCGGATTTCGGTTTCATCAACAAGCAGGCCGGCATGTTTTCCTACTCGGGGCTGAGCAAGGCGCAGGTGCACCGGCTGCGCGACGAATACGCGATCTACGCACTGGATACCGGGCGTATCTGCGTCGCTGCGTTGAATCACGCCAACCTTGATACGGTGGCTGCTGCGGTCGCTGCGGTGTCCCGCTAAATTCTCCATCCGTCATCCTTGCGAAGGCAGGGATCCAACGCCTTCGATCTAGCCAAGGCCCTGGGTCCCTGCCCTCGCAGGGATGACGGCAGAAAAACCTTCGCCTCTGGGCGGCACTCATTCGGATATCCATGTTTTTTCGCAATCTCACGCTGTTCCGTTTTTCCCCCACTGTTGCCACCGATCTGAAGCGCCTCGATGAAGCGCTCGGCGAGCATCGCCTGCGCCCATGCGGCCCACTGGAAATGTTCACCAAGGGTTTCGTGCCGCCACTCGGGCGTGGCGAGGAAGAGCCGCTCACCCACACCGTGAAGCACTGCACCTTGCTCACCGTGGGCGGCGAGGACAAATTGCTGCCGGCGCAGGTGATCAACGAGGAATTGCACCGCAAGGTGCAGAAAATCGCCGACGAGGAAGGCCGCAAGGTCGGTGGCCGTGAGCGCAAGCGGATCAAGGAAGACCTGCTGACCGAATTGCTGCCGCGCGCGTTCGTGCGCAGCTCGCGCATGTCCGCCTATGTCGACACCAAGCACGGCTGGCTGGTGCTGGACACCTCCAGTCGCAAGTCCGCAGAGAACGCACTGACCCAAGTCCGCGAGGCGCTCGGCAGCTTCCCCGCGGTGCCGCTGGCGCCGGAAGAAGGTCCGCGCGTGCTGATGACCGACTGGCTGGCGAACGGCAACCTGCCGGCCGGCCTGACCCTCGGCGACGAGTGCGAATTGCGCGACCCGGCCACCGCCACCGGCGCCATCGCCAAGTGCCGCCGGCAGGACCTGGATGCCGAGGAAGTGAAGGAGCACCTGCGCAATGGCAAGCAGGTATTCCTGCTGGGGCTGACCTTCGACGATCGCATCAGCTTCGTGCTGGGTGAGGATCTGATCATCCGCAAGCTGAAATTCCTGGATGTCGTCATGGATGAGATGGGCGACAGCCAGCAGGACGCCCGCGCCGAGCTGGATGCCAGTTTTGCCCTGCTGACGCTGGAACTGGAGCGGTTGCTGGGCAAATTGGAGGAATGGTTCGGCCTGCCGCGCCCTGCCGACAGCTAGGGGCCTGGTCATGGCAGGCTCTGTCAGCACTGAACGAAAAATGCACACCGCCGCGCTCGCCGGCGCTGCATACTGAGCGTCCGGGTCGTCCATGGACGGTCCGGATTCCCCTTATATCAGAACAGGCCGAGGTCTACGGGCAGGGTCATGGCGCAACATCTGGAAGGCGACTGGCTGGAACTGGCGACGATCAGCGGCAACACCATCATGGTGCTGAAAGCCGCCCATCCACGCGCGCGCCGACTGCGCCTTACGGTTACGCCCAAGGGTGCGCGAGTGTCCTATCCACGGGGTACCCATCCAGCACAGGTCAACGCGTTCCTGCGCAGTCATGCCGAATGGCTGGAGCAGAAGCTCGACGAGTTGAACCTCATCGTCAAGCCGTTGCCGCCACTGCGGGTGGGTTATTCCACCGACATTCCGCTGCGTGGCGAGGTCGTGACACTGGACTGGGCCGAAGGCCCGTACCCGCGCATCGAGCCGGGCGACACCGGCCTCACCCTGGTCATCCCGCGCCCGCATACCCGCGCCCTGCCGATAGCCCGTGGCCTGCTCGCTTCGCATCTTGAATCGCTGATGCGCCGCGATGTGTCGCGCTGGCTGGCCTTTTACGTGCCGCAGCTGGGGTTGGCGCCGACCGCGCTGAAAATTCGCCCGATGAAAAGCCTGTGGGGCAGTCTCGATACGCGCGACCGCATCAATCTCGATCTCGCGCTTGCGCTGGCTCCGCCGGCCGCCTTGCGCTACGTGCTGGTGCATGAGCTGTGTCACCTCAAGGTGCGCAGCCACGCCCCGCGCTTCTGGGCACAGGTGGAAAACCTGTTTCCCGACTGGCGCGAGCAGCGCGATTGGCTGCGTTTGAATGGCGCGACATTGAAGGCGGAACTGGATCGGCTGGTCGCTGACGTCGCTGATTGATTCCGGGACGTTCAACCACGTCAGCTTCGCGATACCACTCGCTCGCGCCGAGCTTCCCGCTGGCTGAGACAAGGAAGGCCCCCGAACCGGTTCCCACCACGCTCCGTGAGCGAAGTTTTAAACGCCGCGCCCTTTTTGCTCGTCATCCCTGCGAAGGCAGGGATCCAGTGACCTGCAGCCTCGAAGATCGCTGGCTTCCTGCCTTCGCAGGAATGAAGTGGGTTGGGATTTCCTTGAGGTGAAGGCATCCACGCTGCCGTGGCTTTTTGCGATCGCAAGCTCTTCGCATAGCTATCATCAGTCAACGCTGAGGGGAGATCGCGGCATGCACATTCCATTCGAGGCCATTACCGTAGCCGCCTGGCTGCTATGGCTGGCGTATTGGGCGTGGAGCGCGCATGGGGTGAAGCGCACCACACGGGTGGAATCGGCGCTATCGCGTTTTGGCAAATACTGGTTGCCGATCATCGTGGCTGTGTTGCTGCTGCAGCCGCTGCAGATATTTTCGGACACGCTGCTGGATGCGTACTTCGTACCGTCGCTGTTGTGGATCGTCTGGCTGGGCTTGCTGCTGACTATCGCTGGCTTGTTGTTCGCCTGCTGGGCGCGGGCGATCCTGGGTCGCAACTGGAGCGGCGTAGTGCAGCTCAAGCAGGATCACGAGTTGGTCGAGGCCGGGCCGTATCGCCATGTGCGGCATCCGATCTACAGCGGACTGCTGCTGGCCTTTCTCGGTACGGCACTGATGATCGGTCAGTGGCGCGCCTTGCTCGCGCTGGCGATCATAGCCATCTCGTTCTGGCGCAAGTTGCGCCTGGAAGAGCGCTGGCTCGGCGAATACTTCGGCGATGCCTACGCTGACTACATGCGCCGGGTGAAAGCGCTGGTGCCCGGAATACTCTGACGTTCGATCGGGCGCTGACTTGTCTCGGATCTGCTCGATCCGCCGAATGTCCTACAACGACCCTGCTGTCTCAGCTACTTCTGGGCTGCCGCACGTACCGCGTGCCCAGCAACACATCCCACAGTGGCGTGGTGACGCCGAAATTGCTGTTGGGGTGGTAGTGGTGGACGTGGTGCGCGCCGGCCCAGCGGCGCAGGAGCGGGTGCTTGAAGCGCACGTGGTGGATGGTGAAGTGGCTCAGGCCGTAGGCGATGTAACCCAAAGTCACCGAACCCATCATCAAAAGTGCAAATCCGGTGGGTATGATCAGCACACACACACCGGTCAGGATGAGCAGCACGGCTCCCGGCAGGAAGAACGGTAGCGAGTCGTAGCCAAGCGGGCGTTCGTGGTGCATGCGATGGCCCTGTGCGAACAGCGGTATCCGCGTGTGGAACATCCAGCGGTGGAAGAAGTACTCGACGAAGCTGAAGGCGAACAGCCCCAGCGCGACGGCGGACATGGCTAACAGCGGGCTGCCCACATGGAGCCGCCAGCCAGCGATCAGGAAGTTGACGCAGAGCACGAGGTCAATAGCGACCTCGACCCAGTAGTTGGTCTGGGTCGATGACATGCGCACGATGGAGTCCACACCTGCGCGCACGAGGTTTCGCTTCATCGGTGGCTGCATAGTTCCTACTTCTTCCAAGAAAACGTGCCTATCTTCGGGCTCATGACAGCATTGTCACATGTTGCCCCAAAATCACAATGATGTAGATCAGTCAGCTGACTCGCAGCTAACCGACTGGTGGGCTGGCCGTTCGAACATGGCCGCCTTCAGTGGGCCAGCGCGAACCCGGTCAGGATCTGCACCGTTTCAGCGGGCTTCTCCAGCATCGGCATGTGATTGCAGCCATTGATCGTGCTGGTACTGATGGCGCTGGCGTGGACCAGGCCGTTGCGCAGGCTGTCCAGCGCCGAGATATCGATGATCTTGTCGTCGCGACACCATAGGCCCATCACCGGCATGGTGAGTTGGCCCAGGCGATTCTGTAGAGCCAGGTACTGCGACGGATCGCGCAATTCGTTGAACGTGTGCTCGATGAAGCTGCGATCCGCCTGATTGCGTTTGATCAGCACGTCGACGAAACGACCGGGCAGGTCGACCGGATGCTCGAATGCCAGCGCGGTGGCGCGGGCAAAACCGGCATGGTCGTCGAAGACGAACGGGTTCTTGCCGGCGAGGGCGTCGCGGGTCAGCGCATTTTCCTGGTACTTGAGGCCGAACGAATCGATCAAGGCCAGTTCGCTCACGTGTTCCGGGTGTTCAGCGGCAAAGGCGCCGGCGATTGCGCCGCCCATCGAGTGGCCGACCAGCACGAATTGCTGCAGTCCCAACGTCTGCACGAAAGCTTGCAGCCGCGCGGCTTGGGCATCCACGTTGTAACTGGCATCGGGCTCACGCGACGATTCGCCCCAGCCGGGCAGGTCGGGAATGATCAGGTGGAAATGCGGCGTCAGCAGTTTGGCCGCATCGAGCCAGACTTCCTTGTTGGCGGCAAAACCGTGCAGCATCACGATGGTCGGGCCGGTGCCGCCTTCGTAGTAGACCCAGTGGGTATCGCCGGCCTGCACGGAGTGCTTTTCGAGATTCGCCGACATGGCCTGGCGCATGAAGTTCGCCCGCATCAGCCACTGGGGTGCGAACAGATAGCTGCCGCCAAATACGATGATCAGGATCGCGAACAGCCAGCCTAGAAATTTCAGCCGGCGCAGCAGCATCCGTTTCCAGAGTGGGATGGTGGTGGCGCCCGCTGATGGCGGCATGACGGTTTTGTTTGAATTCATGGGGTGTGCTCAGGTGTACTCAGATGTGCTCCCTCCCCTGCGTGCCCCGAAGAAGGGACTTCCTTCGGTCGTATGGGAGGGTTGGGGAGGGGCGCTCTAGCGGCCCTTCCATTCAGTCCAGCAGCTTCAATTTTCGATCTTGTGGGCCTTGGCGAAAATCGCTTCCACCGCTTGCTGGGTCAGCGGGTGGTAGCCGGGCTTGGCCTTGGCGTAAATCTGTTCCGCGTAGGCCAGGCCACCCGGTGCTGCCACCAATGCCTGGTACAACGGCAGTGTGAGGTACAACCTGCCAATGCGCATCATGTGATCGGCGGCGGCCGGCCACACCGCTTTGTCACCGGCGGCAATCGCGTGGGTGTACCAGCGCATGCCGATCTCGGCGTTGGGCGTACCGGTGAGATGCCAGGCCGCGTCGATCTGCTGGATTTTGGCTAGCGGCGTCACGTCAGGCAGGCGGTTGAGAAAGTACATCCATTCCTGCGTGTTCCAGCCCTTCGCATCGAGCTTGTCCGCGGGCAGGCTGCCGTCCAGAAACGCGGCGCGTTCGCGGTCGATCGCGTCAAAACGGGCCGAGTCCGGCAACGGCGCATCTTTCGGAATGCCCGATCCATACACCCAGTCGTTGACCTCGGCCATGCTCATCTTGCCGGGATATTTGTCGATCAGATTCGGCTTCATGTACGCAAGCATCTGCTCGGTCGTGATGCTCTGGAATGCGAAGTGGTTAAAGTAGCCCTTGAGGTAGTCGTCGAAAGTCGCGCGACCGAAACGCTGCTCCAGTGTGCGCAGGAACCACGAGCCCTTGCTATACGCCACGTCTGACAACGAATCGTCGGCGTCGATACCACGCGGATCCGGCGCCAGCTTCTGCGAGTTGGTGGGCATCGCGCCGATTTCCTTCTGCAGCGCGCGAGCGTCCAGTAGCGCCTCTTCGTCGGCCTGTGATTTGCCGTACAAGGCTTCGGTGATACGGCCCTGCACGTAGGTGGTAACGCCTTCGTTGAGCCAGATGTCGCGCCACGACGCCGCGGTAATCAGGTTGCCCGACCACGAATGCGCCAGCTCATGCGCGACCAGCGAGACGAGACTCTTGTCGCCCACCAGCACAGTCGGCGTGGCGAACGTCATGTTCGGGTTTTCCATGCCGCCGTACGGGAAGCTTGCCGGCAGCACCAGGATGTCGTAGCGACCCCAGCGGTACGGACCGTACAACTGCTCGGTGGTGGCGATCATTTTCTCGGTGTCTTCGAACTCATGAGCCGCTTTGCCGACGACCGAAGGTTCGGCATAGACGGCCGAACGCGGCCCGGTTTCCTTCACCGCGATGTCGCCCGCGCCGATCGCCAGCAGATAGGACGGGATTGGATGCGGCTGGTCGAACGAGTAGTCACCGTTCAACGGGTGTTTCGCATCGTTGAGCGCACTCATCACCACGCGCACATTTTTCGGCGCGCTGACGTGCGCGGTGTAGGTGAAACGGATGGCAGGCGAATCCTGCAGCGGCACCCACGAACGCGCGTGGATCGACTCGGACTGCGAGAACATGAACGGCAATTTCTTATCCGCCGTCTGCGCCGGCGTCAGCCATTGCAGTCCGGACGCATCCGGCGACGTGGTGTAGACAATGCGCACTTGGGCCGGATGCGTCGGCGTGGCGATCGTCAGCTTGCTGCCGAGCTGTTTGTCGCGCGGCGCGATGGCATATTTCAACGGCGTGGTCTTGCCGTCGGTGCCTACGGCTTCGATTTTTGCAATCTTCAGATCACGGGTGTCCAGCACCAGCGATGGCGCCTGTGGATTCTTCCAGTCCAGCTTCAGGGTCGCCTGGCCATCGAGCTCGCGTTGCGGAAAATCCAGCTTCAGGTTCAGGTCGAGATGGGTCACCAGCACCTGGTCGGGCTGCGCGTAAGAGTGCGGCTCGGCCGCGTGGGCGAGCCACGGCAACAGCAGCGTGCTGGAGACGAAGGCGGACAGAAGGCGCATGGAGGACTCTCGAACCGGAAAACCCCGAGTATGCCACCGCCCCCACCTGCGCCGCCCATGGCAGAGGTTGGGCTACGACAATTCCTTGACCGAATGCGGGTCGATCGAGTAAGGGTGCGCGGTGGCGAGAAAGCCAGGCTGCGCCTCAATCCGCGCGATCCAGGCACGGAAATGCGGATACGGCTCCAGCGACAGGCCGGCCTCTTCGGCGCGGCTGCCATACGCGAATACCGCCATGTCGGCGATCGTGTAGGTTTCGCCGGCGAGAAACGGTCGCGTGGCCAGTTCGCGCTCCAGGATGTCCAGCGTGCGCGCTGCCGCGGCGCGCTTGCCCTCGACCATCTCGGTGGAGCGACGCGCCAGCTTGCCGGTCATCGTCCAGTGGCGCAGCGAGCCGATCACCGATTCCACCCGTTCTTGTTCGAAATGCAGCCATTGCTGCACCTTTGCACGATCGAACGGATCGGCCGACAAATAGGCGCTGCCGTCGGCAAGATACGCGAGGATCGCGTTCGACTCCGCCAACGTGCGGCCGTCGTCGAGCTGAATGGCCGGCACGGTGCCGGTCGGGCTGATCCGCAGGAACTCCGCCGTCTTGCCTTCACCCTCGAAAATGCTGATCGGCACCGTGCGATACGGCCGGCCCAGATGATTGAGCAGCAGGCGAATCTTCCAGGCGTTCTGCGAGGGCAGGTAGTCGAACAACGTCAGCATGGACGGCATTCCAGTGCGGGAGGAAGGTCGCATTCTCGATGCGTACGCCGATGGTGCGCTATCCGTTTCTTGCGCGACTTCGCTTTTCGTGACACCAACTCGCGATCAACGCTCAGCCCCAAAGCGGTAGTTTTGCCGCCATCAACCAGAAGATGCCGAGTACCACGAGGAAGGCTGGCCACCCCGGGCGCGAACCACATCGACGACAGCTAGTTCGAATTGGTGTCGCCTCATGTATCTCGGGGGTGTCGCTTATCTCAGGGGTGTCGCTGCGCGAACACCGGTGGCAAGTATTCGTCGAAAAGTGAGGCATCGCATGACGTTACCTTGCGGGAGGGCCAGGTCTGTCAGCGCCGGGAACGGACGCGCTGGATAGGTCATGTCCTACATCCTCCACTGCCGATACGAAGCATGCTGTGAACTTCTGAAGCACAACAGTCAAAGTGTGTAGCTGACTGTCTTCGGATACCGGGATATGAGAGCCGCAGCGATCTCGGGCCACCCCCGTGCACTACAAATACAGGAGTAGAAGTATGAAATTCCGGTCTAATCTGAGTGCCGTGATATTTGGATTGTTCCTCTGCTTGATGGGGGCTCCAGTGGTTGCCCAAGTAACACCCGTGTCGGAACAAATCAACAATATGCCGCAGGCGCTACAGTTGAAGGCAGTGCCGGGTAGCAAGGACAGTGTGTATCAAGACGCTTTCGGCCGGACCTACACTGTGAATCCACAGAGTGGAGGTAGCCTCTGTGACCCGCAGGGGTGCATGGTGCAAGTGTGCACCGGCGGAGCATGTACTTATTACTATTGCACCCATATCAAGTGTCAACAGATCTCTCCGCAGGCTGTCATTGTCCCAAAAAAGGTGGGCTGAATACGTGGCCTACTAAAGAAGAGCCAGCATGATCTGCTAGCTCTTCTTTGCGTAAACGATTTGCTCGGCGGCTAGCGATTTGCCAGTCGCAAGTGACGTTGTATTAGCAGTAGCGATCAGCGAGCCGGTCGGTGGCCTGTACCAATACATCGACGATGGCTGGCTCCGATGCGGCGTGGCCGGCGAGCACGATGTGGAAGTCCGCTTCTGGCCATGCATCGTGGAGATCGACGGCGCTTTTGGCGGGGCAGATGATGTCGTAGCGGCCGTGCACGATGGTGCTGGGGATGTGGCGGATCTTCGCTACGCCACGCAGCAGCTGGTCGGGCTCAAGCCAGCAATGGTGGCGAAAGTAGTGTGCCTCGATTCGTGCCAGGCTCACCGCGATCTCGGGCGTGGCAAAGGTCGCCTCGGTTTCCGGACTTTCTTCCAGCGTGATGCTGCCGCCTTCCCAGGCTCCCCACGCCTGCGCGGCGGCGAGCCGCACCGCTTCATCGTCCGAGCTTAGCCGACGCCAGTAGGCTTCCATCATCTCGACGCGTTCCTCCGGCGGAATCACGGCGGCGTAGCGCTGCCATTTCTCCGGCAGGATCATCGACGCGCCACCTTCCTCATAGAACCAGCGGATCTCCGGCGGTCGGGACAGGAAGATGCCGCGCAGTACCAGTCCGAGCACGCGCTCGGGATGTGCCTGCGCGTAGGCGAGCCCCAGCGTGGAGCCCCATGAGCCGCCGAATACCACCCAGCGTTCGATGCCGAGTTGTTCGCGGATCGTTTCGATATCGGCGACCAGGTGCCAGGTGGTGTTGTCGGTGAGGTCGGCGAACGGCGTGGACTGTCCGGCGCCACGCTGGTCGAACAGCGCGATGCGATAGCGCGCCGGGTCGAAGAAGCGCCGGTGATAGGTCGCCAGCCCTGCGCCCGGGCCGCCATGCAGAAAGACCACCGGGACACCGGCGGGATTCCCGCACTCTTCGACGCGCAGCGTGTGGATCGCATCGACCGCGATGTGTTGAGTCTGGTACGGCTCGATCTCGGGATACATCTCACGCATGGCAGTTGTTCCGGAAGGTGATGACGCGCTGGCGTAGTCGATTTGAAGCAGATCAGCTGGCGCCAAACTGCAGGGCAGCGGTGAGGTCGCCGGGCGGCGGTCCGCCAGTGGCCATCATGGCATCGTCGCGCATGCGCAGGCCGGGTAGTTTGGGCAACCCGAAGCGCCGGGTGATGAAGCGGAGGATCGAGCCGGTATCGTAGATCGTGTGATCGACGAAGCCTTTCTTCGCGAACGGCGACACGATCAGCGCAGGAACGCGCGACCCCGGCCCCCAGCGATCACCCTTCGGCGGCGCTACGTGGTCCCACCAACCGCCGTTCTCGTCCACCGTGATCACCACCAGCATGTGCGGCCATTGCGGACTTTTCTGCAGTGCATCGACGATGCCCGCGAGGTGGCGATCGCCCGCTTCCACGTCGGAGTAGCCGGCGTGCATGTTCAGATCACCCTGGGGCTTGTAGAACGACACCGGTGGCAGCGTGCCGGCCTCGATGGCAGCGATGAAATGATTGCTGCTCGCCAGTTCGCCGATGCCGGCGTCGCGCAGGTGTTGTTGTCGAGCCGGCGTGCCGGGCGCGAACTGCTGGAAGTAATTGAATGGCTGGTGGTGGATCTGGAAAGCGGGGCTGGCCGGAAAGGTGTGGCTGTCGTTGTCGCCATGCCCGTCCAGCGCGAGCTGCCAGCCGCCCGCATACCAGGCCCAATCGATGCCTGCTTCCGACAGCGTGTCGCCGATGGTCAGATGAGACTGCGGTGGAAGCGTGGTCGGGCTGCCGGCATCGGCGAGTTGTGGATTGTGCGGATCGTGGGTGAAGGCCGGCGCATAGGCCGGACCGATCGTGTTCACTGCCCAGAAGTCGGGTGTCAGGACATCGCGCGAAGCGAACTTCGGCCGACCTTGCATTGCGCTCGCCGGCGAGTCGCCGGCGAGCGTGGGATGGATGCCGGTGGGGTCATCACCTTGCACCACGGCGATCTGGAATTTCCCCGGTCCCTGATCCGCATGCGGGTAGAACGGCGGCTGCGCGGACACCAGGTATTGGTGGTTGAGGAACGACCCGCCGAAGGCACCCATGAAGAAGTTGTCGCACAAGGTGTACTGGCGCGCCAGCTGCCACAACCGCAGGTTGACCGCGGTGTCGGCGTAATGGCCCATCACCATCGCGCCGGTGTTGCCCCAGGCGACGAAACCGTCGTTGCGACCGCCATTGATCTGCAGCTGGTTTTCGTAGAAGCGGTGCACCAGGTCGCGCGTGACCACGCCGTGCGGCAGCGGTGCGCCGTCTGGCGTGTGCAGCGGAAATGGCTGGTTCGGCAGGTCGGAGATCGCGCGTTCGTCGATCTGGTAGTCCCGGTGATCGACGGTCTGCGCCTGCGGCGCCAGGCCACCCCAGATCGGCGGCAGGGTGGCGAGCAACGTGCCGTCGCGATCGCGCTGCTGGTATTCCGGCGAGTGCAGATCCTTCAGTGGCTGCGCGAGGCCGGGAAAGTGTGCGAACAGATTGTTGAAGCTGCGGTTCTCCGCATACAGCACCACCACGTGCTGGATGTGCTGGCGCAGTAGCGCGTCAAGTGCATCGGGCAGCAGTTCATGCACGCCGACCGCGGCTGACCGGCTGCCGGCGGTAGGCCCGCAGCCGCCGAGGGTCAGTGCCGCACCCGCCAGCGCCATGCCACCAAGCAGGCGGCGGCGCTGGGGGTTGAGTGGTGCGTCATCAGCCGCAACTGGCGGCTTGTCAGTGGGCTTGTCGGTCATCGATCGGTCTGCAGTGACGGTGTTGGCTACGAGTGTGGCGCGGCCTCATCATAGAAGCGTGACAGATCCGATTTGACCTGTTTCAACGCGTTCACGTCGAAATAGATCATGTGGCCGGACGGATAGAAGCCGAACTCGATGTTCTTGTGGATGGCCGGATCCAGCCCGAGATGGCCGAGATCGAACTCGGTGGCGTAGAACGGCGTGGCCAGGTCGTAGTAGCCATTGGCCGAGAACACCTTCAGGTGCGGGTTGCGGCGCATCGCGGCGGCCAGGTCGCTGCCGACGTACGGTGCCTGGGTGAAGCCGTGCTCCTGTTTGCGCTTCCAGTCCCAGCCACGATTGATCACCTCGTAGTTATTGGGAAGATAGGGGCTTTCCTGCGTGAACTTCAGTTCGCTCGCAGCGTATTGATTGAACGCAGCGAGGTAAGCGCCGGTGGCGGCATCGCTGGCCGCATCACCGTCGGGTGTCTCGCCGGCGGCGTCAGGATCGATGCCTACGAAACGGCCATCCAGACGGCCAACGGTGCGGCGCTGGTCGCGCAGCAGTTCCTTGCGGAAGCGGCTGGGATCGATGCGCAGGTTTGCCTCCTTGATGTAGGTCGGCGACAGGCCGATGTATTGGCTCAGCTGGTTCGCAATGCGGTCGGCCTCGGCTGGCTCGATCGCGTCGCCCTTGGCCAGGGCCAGCGTGTAATCGGTGTCGGCGAAGTGGCGCACGCCGGCGAGGAAGCTGGCGATGTCGGCGGGCTTGTTCGGGATCTTGTTGTGATACCAGGCGATCGCCGCCTCGCTCGGCAGGTTGACCACGAAGGCATGGTCGACCCCGGTGGTGGACCACACGTTGAAGTCGAGGATCGAGGACATCAGCACAACGCCGTTGAACTCCATGCCCTGCTCCTGCAGGTCCTTCACCAGCACCGCCGAACGGGTTGTGCCGTAGCTCTCGCCGAACAGAAATTTCGGTGAGTTCCAGCGATGGTTGTCGCTGACGTAGCGGGTGATGAATTTCGCATAGGCTAGGGCGTCCTGATCCACGCCGTAGAAATCCTTGCCCTCCGCGGCGCCGGTCAGCTGCGAGTAGCCGGTGCCGGGCGCGTCGATGAATACCAGGTCGCTCTTGTCGAGCAGGCTGTTGTCATTCGGCACAGTTTGATAAGGCGGCGGCGGAATCGGCCGGTCGCCCTGGTTGGCCACGCGCACCGGACCGAACGAGCCCATGTGCAGCCACATGGTCGAGGATCCCGGGCCGCCGTTGTACATGAACGTCACCGGTCGCTTGCCCGGCTTGCCGTCGTCGACGGTGTACGCGACATAGAAAAAGCTGACGGTCGGCTTGTCCTTGTCGTCCTTGATCAGCAGGGTTCCGGCGGTGGCCTTGTAATTGATCGTGCGGCCATCGATGCGCACGCTGTGCTTGGTGACGACGCTGCGCTCGGGCGGGATTGGCAGCGCGTCCTTCTTGCTGTCTTTGTCAGTCTGCGTCTTGGCCGCATCCTTGGGTGTGTCGTCGTCGGCATGAACGATGCCGCCGAGCGTCAGCATCAAGGCGAGGGCGAGTGGGGCGATGAGAAACTTGCGCATGGTCAGTGGCTCCGCATCAACGCCGTGGCGCAGCGTGGTCGTAGAAGTTCGATACATCGGTCTTGAGCTGCTTCAATGCTTCGGTGTTGAGATAGATCATGTGTCCGGAGGGGTAGTACAGAAACTGCAAGTTGCCGCGTAATGATGGATCGAGATTCATGTGCGCCAGGTCGAATTCGGTGATGGAGAACGGGGTCGCGAAATCGTAGTAGCCGTTGACCGACAACACCTTGAGGTTGGGGTTGGTGCGCATCGCGTGGGCCAGGTCGCCGGCCACGTAGGCCAGCGGCAGTGGGCGCATCTCGTCGGCAGCTTTGTGCTTCCAGTCCCAGTCTTTGATGATGTCGCCGAAGGTCGGCCGATAGTCCACGTCGGTGTGGTAATTGAGGTCTTTGTCGACGTAGTCGTGGAACGCGCTGACGAATGCGCCGCTGATGCCGGCATCGGAGGCGTCGTAGTCCGGAGTCTCGCCGGCGGCATCGGGATCGGTGCCGGTGAAGCGGCTGTCATAGCGGCCAAGGGTAAGGCGCTGGTCGCGCAGCAGCTCCTTGCGGAAGCGGCTGGGATCGATGCGCAGGTTCGCTTCCTTGACGTACTGCACCGAAAGCCCGGTATACGCGGCGAGCTGGTTCGCTACCGTATCGAGTTGGGCGGCCGGCAGGTTCTGACCCTGCGCCAGCGCGGCGGCATACGGACCATTGGCCCAGGCGCGGACCTGGTCGACGAAAGTCTTCAGGTCGGCGGGTTTGTTCGGAATCTTGTTGTGGTACCACGCCGCAGCAGCGTAGGTAGGCACATAGCCCGCGAAGAGTTCGTCGTACCCGGGGATGCGGATGCCGTAGTTGAGGATCGACGACATCAGGATCACGCCGTTGAACGCCATCCCCTTTTCCTGCAGCGCATCGACCAGCGCCGCGGAACGGGTGGTGCCGTAACTTTCGCCATACAGGAACTTTGGCGAGTTCCAGCGCTGATTGACGCTGACGTAGCGCTGGATCGCGCGAGAGAACGCGGAGATATCCTGGTCCACACCCCAGAAGTCCTTGCCGGTGGCTTTGCCCAGTGGACGCGAGTAGCCGGTGCCGACCGCATCGACGAATACCAGATCGGTCTTGTCGAGCAGGCTGTCGCTGTTGGGCACCAGGCGGTACGGCGCCGGCGCGGTGGCATCGGGGCTGGCCGTCTCGATCCGCATCGGTGCGAACGAGCCCATGTGCAGCCACATGCTGGATGAGCCCGGGCCGCCGTTGTACAGGAACGTCACCGGCCGCTTGTCGGCCTTGGCGCCGTCCAGCGTATAGGCCACGTAGAACACGCTGGCCTGCGGCTCACCTTTGTCGTCGCGGATGATCAGCGTGCCGGCGGTGGCGGTGTACTTGATCGTGTGGCCGCCGATGCTGACGTCGTGGTGCGTGCGAGTAGCGGCTTCGGTGGCCGGTGGTGTGGCCTCGTCGCCCGTTTCGTGGGTGCCGGTCGGGTGGGTTTTGTCGGCTTTGGCGGGCTTGGACCCCTCATCGGCATGGCTGGCGGTCAGCGGGGCAAGCACAAACGCGCCGGCCAGCAGCAGGGAAATCAGGTAGCGCATGGGAACCCCATCTCATCGAACGAGCTTGGAGTATGCGTGCCTGATCGCGACAGCGACCGTGACAAAAGTACTGGGTAGAAATTTAGACGTCTAAATACGTGCGCGGATGCCTGCCGCTGCCGAGAGGGGCATCAATCGCCGGACATGGCGTGCCCGGCGTTCCACATGGCGCGCGTCAGTGGGCGGTTCGTGTGCGGCGTCTGCAACACGATCAGGGTGGTCGTGCTGATGCTGGCGTGGATCTTCAGCAGGCGATCGAGCACGGCTTCCAGGTGGGTGATCGACATCGCCACCACATGCAGCAGCGCGGAGTCCTCACCGGCCAGGCGTCGGCATTCGAGCACCTCGGGTATATCGGCCACCAGCGTGCCCACGCGGGCGCAGACACCGCCGTCGCAGCGCACCCGCACCATCGCGTCGATCGTGTAGCCAAGTCGCTTCGGATTGATCACGGCGCGGTAGCCGGTGATTACCCCGGCCTCCTCCAGTTGCTTCACCCGTTCGGCCACCGCCGGCGCGGACAGCCGCACCTTGCGTCCCAGCTCGGCGTAGCCCACGCGCGCGTCGTGCTGCAGTGCCTCGAGCAGCTGCCAGTCTTTGGCGTCCAGCTCCGGTTTCGATTCGAAGGTCATAAGCTTGATTGTCGATTCGTTCAATGGCGAAACATCGGTACTGTACGCCGATCCATTATTCGGGTGCGCATCAGTCAAGGCATAGAATGCGCACATTCTCCCGACCGGAATTCGCCCCCATGGATGCCCATCAACGCCTCGACGGGCGTGCGCTCAGCTACATCGGCATCGCCTTGCTCACCTGGTCGTCGGCGTATGCCGCGATCGCCTATGCGCTGGCTTCGTTCACCCCGGGCGAGGTGGCACTCGCGCGGCTGGCGATCGGCTCGCTGTGTTTCGCCGTGCTAATGCTGGTGAGGCGTGTACCGTTGCCGGCGCGACGCGACTGGCCGCAACTTGCGCTGCTCGGCGTGATCGGGCTGACCGTGTACCACCTGTGCCTCAACTATGCGGAAACACGCATCGCCAGTGGCACCGCGGCGATCCTCATCTCGCTGGTTCCTGCGGCGACCGCCGCGGTGTCGGCAATCTGGGTGCACGAGCGCTTGTCTGCGCGCACGCTGCTCGGGCTCGGTGTGGCGCTGGTCGGCGTGGTGATGGTGGTACTGGCCAGTGGCAAGCAGGTGAAGTTCGAGCCGATGGCTGCGCTGGTGTTGCTTAGCGTGCTCGCCTCGGCGATCTATTTTGTCGGGCAGAAGCCATTGTTCGCGCGCAACAGCATGATCGGTGTGACCGCGTTCACGTTCTTCGCGGGCACGCTGGGCACGCTGCCCTTTGGACTATGGGGTTTACCGCAGGCGCTGGTGCTCGCGCCGTGGTCGCATATCGCCGCGCTGCTGTGGCTGGGCATCGCGCCAACCTTCATCGGTTATCTGACGTGGAATGCCGCGCTGCGCCGGGCCTCCGCCTCGCAGGTTTCCAGCTTCATCTACTTCTCGCCGCCGATCGCGGTGCTGATCGGCTGGGTCTGGCTGGATGAGCGGCTGACGGCGCTGACTCTCGTCGGCGGCGTCATCACGGTGGCCGGCGTGGTGCTGGCAAACATGCGGCGGCGACCGGTATTGGTTGTGCCAGTAACGTCCGATGCATGTAAACAGAACTGACCCATACGACAAGGGAAAACCGCATGTACGAGCTACATATTGCAAACAAGCATTACTCGTCCTGGTCGTTGCGGTCGTGGCTGCTGCTGAGTGAGCTCGACATCCCGTTCCACGAGCGGCTGGTGTCATTCGCTACGGGCGGGGGATTGAACTGGAAGGCATTTCGTGAGTTCTCGCCAAACGGCAGGGTGCCATGCCTGCGCGACGGCGAGACCGTGGTGTGGGATTCGCTGGCGATCGCCGAATATCTGGCCGAGAAACATGCGGGCGTGTGGCCTTCCGATGCGAAGGCGCGCGCGTGGGCCCGATGTGCCGCTGCCGAGATGCATTCAGGCTTTGCCCCACTGCGCACACATTGCCCGATGATGTGTGGCCTGCGCATCCAGCTGCCTGACGAGCTGCCACTCGCGTTGCGCGCCGACGTCGAGCGCATTGACGAACTATGGAGCGAAGGGCTGACGCGCTTCGGTGGCCCGTTCCTCGCAGGCAACGCGTTTGGCGCAGTCGATTCGTTCTTTGCGCCGGTGGCATTCCGCATCCAGACTTATGGGGTGGCGCTAAGCGATGCAGCGACTGCCTACGTGCAACGATTGCTTGAGCTGCCGGGCATGCGCCGCTGGTATGCCGATGCGCTGCAGGAAACCTGGCGCGACCCGACCCACGAGGACGAAGCAAAGCAGTGCGGTACGTTGCTGGAGGACCTGCGCGTGCCGGTCATTTGAAGCGCCAGCTGCGCTGTCGTCAGGGCAGCGCTGGCAGCGCAGCTGCCTTGGTTGAACGCCGAACCTGCCAACGGGCCAGGGCGACCAGCAGCAACGCGACCGCGATGAAGACCAGCAGCACCACGCAGGCATCGATCAACACGCGCAGATAGCCGAGCGTCGTGACATCGAGGAACGGGTAGGGATACCAGCCATTCACTGCACCGCGCGCCAGTACGTACGCGAAATAGGCCGCCGGATACATCTGCCAGTAGACGACCTGCTGCCAGCGCAGCGTTGCCTTCGGCACCGCCAGCCACCAATACAGCAGAAATAGCACCGGCATCACGTCATGGAGGATCATGTCGGCGGCGAGCTGCCAGCCCTGCGGATGCCAAAGCTGGCGCAGCAGCAGGTTGTAGATCGCGCTGACGATCACGATGCTCATCGTGATCGCGGTACGCACATCTGGCCGTCCAAAAAAGCGGCTGATCGCCCCGTGGGGGCCGCTTGCGGCCACTGTCAGCGCCAGTGCCACCAGCACATTCGTCGTAATCGTGAAATAGCCGCAGTAGGTCCACAACCCGACCCAGGCACCTTGTCCGTTCGTGATCGTCAGCTGGATCGACAGCAGCAGTTGCAGCGCAAGCGCGACCCAGCCGAGCAGCGCGGCGGCGGCAGCGAATGATCGGTAACGCTTCGGCATGGCAGCAGCCTGAGTGAATGGAATGGAGATACGTCCGGGACGAGGCGGGTGCCGTATCGCGCCCTGTAGAACCCGACGGCTCCGCTACTTGGCTCTAGGCTGCACCATTTCCCTCAAGATTGGAAAATTGACCTGTCAGCGGGTCATACAGAGCCCCCCAGTTACTTGGGCCACCGTCGCATACGATAGCGGCACTACGCAGCCATCCGGCGTTTTCCCCCTGCCCGAATTCATCAGCGGGCCAGGCGTTGATATAAATGTAATGCTGACCTCCGATCACGACCCCGATGTACTGCCGATGGGAAATCTTTGGATCTCCGATGGACTCGCTGACCCCAAGCTTTTTTGTCGATGCCAGTTGAGTGAGCTGAGGTAGGTCGTTTTCCAATTGCTGGACCATTTCCTTCGGCGGATCCCAAAGGCCTGTTACGCCGCCAACATTGGGACGAGAACATTGATGAAGCGCTTTCTTGGCCTCGGCGCCGTGCAGCACGGTGTAGTGAATATCGACAGTGGCGGCGATAGTGGGCGCCGCGAAGAGAAGCGCTAAAAGAACAATCGGCAAGTGCTTCATGAAACTCCCCTGGGTGAATCAAGGCGTTTTAGAGTTTGTACGCCCGATGGATCGCTACGATACCGCCGCTCAAGTTGCGCACTTCGACGCGGCCGAAGCCCGCGCGTTCCATCATCCCTTTGAGTGTTTCCTGATCCGGGTGCTTGCGGATCGACTCGGCAAGGTACTGGTAGCTGTCGGCGTCTCCGGCGAACAGCTGGCCGAGCTT
>Ga0302313_10001166_pt1 | contig 20701 bp, 10 predicted proteins | sample III_Palsa_N2_2_FD_200454 | JGI IMG/M metagenome (GOLD analysis project Ga0302313, IMG submission 200454) | Peat permafrost microbial communities from Stordalen Mire near Abisko, Sweden - III_Palsa_N2_2 | ecosystem: Environmental > Terrestrial > Soil > Palsa > Peat permafrost | place: Sweden...
CGTATGAGATTGCTCGCCGTAATTCAAAACGTACGCCAACGCGCCGCGCCGGCTGATACGCAAACCGTCGCCGAGCGCCGTCACGTCGAGTCCAGCTTCACGCGCGACGCCCGCAAACAGTCGCGTCGTCAGGACGTCGTCGAAGATACTCGCCAGGTAGTGAATCGCCCCACTGCGAACATACGCGGGGTGACCGTCAGCGAAACGGCCGCGAACCTCGAGCGCCGCCGCGCTGGCCGATTCCGTCTGCTCGATCAGATCGCGCCAATGCCGCCCTACCCCGTCATCGAGGCTTGCACTACCCACGAGCCTGACCGGTTCGGCTACGTTGGGCCGCAGCGACTCGACGCGCCACACGCGCATCGGCAAGACCGAGGCGAGCAACCCCGGCGGCAATCCTGCGGGAATCTGCAGATCCTCCGTCTTCGAGCCGGTGCGCGGCCCGAGCACGACCTGGGCGCCCGAACTGGCCAGACGCTGCGCAAGGTCCGCGGGCACCACCGGCAACGGCGGCACGACAATCATCCTGTAGCCATCGAGCGGCGCATCGACCGGCACCACATCGACATCGAGACCCAACCCACGCAGTGTCGAGTAATACTCGAACGCAAAGCGCGGATAGTGGAAGTCCGCACCCTGCGGATGAATCTCGAACAGCCACTTCGCCTCGTAGTCGTAGACGAGCGCGACCTTCGAGCGCACGCTCGCGTTCGCGTCGGCATCCGCCGCCAGCACCTTGTGAATCTCCTTGGCCACCTGCGCTGCCTCACTACCACCAAGATCCAGCAGGTTATCGGGCGTATTCAGACCCGCGTGCATCTGCTCCTGGGCAAACGGCGCCTGGCGCCAGCGGAAATACGACACGCAGCCAGCGCCGTGCGCAAACGCCTCCCAGCTCCACAAACGCACCATGCCGGGCAGCGGCGCCGGATTCCAGTGTGCCCAGTTGACCGGGCCCGGCTGCTGCTCCATCACCCAGAACGGCAGCTTCGACATGCCACGGTAGACATCGTGATTGAACGATGCGAAATCCGGATGACCGGTGCGCAGCCACTTCGCCTTGAGTTCGGGAGCAAACCACTGCTCTTCGAGCGCGCCGAGCGGATAGCTGTCCCATGTAGCGACATCCAGATCAGCTGCGACCTTGTAGTGATCGAATTCGGTAAATAACTGCATGAAGTTGTGCGCGACCGGCCGGCCTGGCGAATGCGCGCGGATGATCTCGACCTGCATGCGGTTGTAGCGCGCGACCTCATCCGATGCGAAGCGCCGGTAGTCGAGCCGGTGCGACGGATGCGCCTCGGTGACGGTCGCCACCGGCGCGTCGATCTCGTCGAAGCTGCGGTACTCCATGCTCCAGAACACGGTGCCCCACGCGCGGTTCAGCGCATCGATCGTCTGATAGCGCGCTTTCAGCCACTCGCGAAACCGCAGCACCGCCGCCCGCGAATAGCTGACCACCGTCTGATGGCAACCGAACTCGTTATCGGTCTGCCAGTACGCAACGGCCGGATGCTTGCCGTAACGCTCGGCCACCGCCGTGCAGATACGCTCCGAAGCGGCAAAATACGACGGCGACGAGAAATCGTAGTGACGGCGCGAACCGAAGGCCCGCGGCCGGCCGTCGGCGCCAACCGGCAGAATGTCCGGATGACGGTCGATCAGCCATTTCGGCGGCGTCGCGGTCGGTGTGCACATCACCACTTGCAGGCCGGCCGCACCGAGCACGTCGACGGCACGGTCGAGCCAGGCCCAGTCGTATTCGCCTGGCGTTGGCTCCATCCGGCTCCACGCAAATTCAGCAATCCGAACCTGTTCGATGCCGAGTGCTTTCATGCGACGGGCGTCGTCTTCCCACATCGACTCCGGCCAGTGTTCCGGGTAGTAACAGACTCCAAGGCGCATCCGAGTGCCCTTCCTTTATGCGTAGTGTTCGACGGATTCGAGCGAAGCGACGGCGAAACCGTCTTCGGTGAACAAATGACAGACCGGCGCAGGTGCACGAAAGGCAGCCTGATCGCCCTGCTTCAGACGGGTGTCTCCAGGCGCCTTGGCGATCAATACGACGCCCTCGCCTTCTTCAAGGTGGACATAGCTGTGCTCACCGAGCTGCTCGACGAGCGAAACCGCGCGGGTCAGCAACGAAGATTCGTGAGTCGTGTCGGCAGGGGCGTCCTGAACCCCTTCGACCATTTCCAGATGCTCAGGCCGCACGCCGAACGTCACAGGCTGCCCGACGCTGAGCGCTGCCCCATCCACGCCCACACGCACGGTCTCGCCGCTGTCATCGAGCTTCACGCTCACGCCTCGGGCATCGATCGAGGCAAGCTTCCCCGGCAGAAAATTCATTCGTGGCGAACCGATAAAGCCGGCCACAAAGCGGCTCTTCGGACGGTGATACAGCTCGAGCGGCGCGCCGATCTGGGCAATGCTGCCGTAGCGCTCGGTGTCTTTGCCCGCGTGCAGCAGCACGATCTTGTCGGCGAGCGTCATGGCTTCGATCTGGTCGTGCGTCACGTAGACGACACTCGCCTTGGCAAACTGCTTGTGCAGCCGGGCGATTTCGACGCGGGTCTGGCCACGCAAAGTGGCATCGAGATTGGAGAGCGGTTCGTCGAACAGAAACACGCCGGGTTGGCGCACGATGGCGCGGCCGATGGCCACGCGCTGCCGCTGCCCGCCCGACAACGCCTTGGGACGCCGGTCAAGCAGCGCTTCGAGTTGCAGGACGCGCGCCGCTTCCCGCACCTTGCGGTCGATTTCGTCTTTGGGGGTTTTGGCGAGCTTCAGGCCGAAAGCCATGTTCTCGAACACGGTCATATGCGGGAACAGCGCGTAGCTCTGAAACACCATCGCTACGCCGCGCTGGGCCGAAGGCACGGCGTTGACGAGCTGGCCGCCGATGAAAAGATCGCCGTCGCTCACGTCTTCCAGACCAGCGATCATGCGCAACAAGGTGGACTTGCCGCAACCGGACGGCCCGAGAAACACGCAGAACTCGTTCTCGCCGATCTCGAGATCGACATCGCGAATCACCGGTGCACCGTCGCCGTACGATTTTTGGACGCCTCTTAACGAAATGCTCGCCATCGCTCCGTCTCCGTGATTTAATCGGCTCGAAGTCGGAGATTAAGCGCTTAATCTGTACGGCCGAAAAAATTGACCGCGTGCGATCAATGGCCTGCAGCGTCTCCGATATCTTGCTGTCTGTGCGATTAATGGTGCCGTGCCTTCATGCCGGACGCAAATTTTGAGAAACAATCCCACATACTGAACAACCATGCCAACACTGAGCGAAGTCGCACGCCGCGCCGGCTGCACACCGGCCACGGTATCGAACGTGCTGCGCAATCGCGGCCGGGTCGGCGCGCAGACCCGGCAACGGGTGCTCGATGCCGTCGAAGCGCTCGGCTATCAGCCGCATCTCGCGGCACGAGCGCTCGCCGAAGGCCGTGCGCCGACCATTGCACTGATGGTCTCGAGCATCGCCAACCCGTTCTATCCCGAGTTCGCGCTGGCGGTCGAGCGCGCGGCGCGCAGCAGCGGCCACTTTCTGATCATCTGCAATACGAACGAAGATCCGCTGACGGGCCGTGCGTATCTGGAGCAGATCGCCGGCACGCTGTCTGAAGGCGTGCTAGTCATGAACGCGAATCTCGACTTCGCCGATTTGCACAAGACCGAGGCGCGCGGCGCGCCGGTCGTGCTGTGCATGTGGGAACGTCCGAACGAGCCGCCAGGCCTGCCCTGCGTGGCGGTCGATTTCCGGCTCGCCGGGCAACTGGCTGGGCAGCATCTGCTTGAACTGGGGCACCGGCGAATCGGCGCCATCGTCGGCAGCAAGGTTGCCGGCATCCATGCAGCACGTTACGAGGGATTCCTCGACGCGCTGACCACTGCCGGGCTCGATGTCGCGGATTCGCCCGTGCGCTATGCGCCTGACACGACCCAGGGCGGCTATCGCGCGACCCGCGAAATGCTCGAAGCGAATCCCAGTCTGACCGCGATCCTCGCGACCAACGACCTGCCCGCGCTCGGCGCCTTGCATGCGGCTGCCGATCTCGGATTGCAGGTGCCACATGACCTCTCCGTGATCGGCATCACCGACATCCGGCTCGCTCAGGAATCGCGGCCCGCGCTGACTACTGTCGCTGTGCCAACCGTCGAGGCGGCCGAACTGGCAGTGTCGTTGCTGCGTGAACTGATCGAGGCATCGCCGCGGGGCATACGGGCCGCCGGCAGCGCGCCGCGGATGTGTGTCACATCGGAGCCCAGGCTCGTCGTGCGCGGCTCGACGCACGCGCCTCGCGCCGCGCACGCCTGACGCACAGCACACGCCACTTGCGCCTCCCTGCACCGTGCACCGTCCACCGCTCAGGGTTCCTGACTATTCACTGGCCGGCCAAGGCAGATGCGGCGCGGACCAGTCGAGTTCCGTTCCGACCACCGAGCGCATTTCCGTCGACTGGATCGCCACCGTCACCGCGATACAGGGCCGTCCGCTCGCGAGCGACAGATAAGGACTACTGGCAACCGGCACGCCAGGCAGCAGCACCGCGTTGCGGAAATACGGGCGATGGTCCCAGCGCGCATCGCGCGGATCGGAGACCGGCTGCAGCGTTCCGGCGAGGCTCGTGCTCGCGACTCCAGCAACTTCGGATCCAATCTGACGCCCCCGGTCATCGAGGATGAAGCAGCTGATGCAGAGGTCCTGCTGCGACAGACTTGCGAACGCCTCCTCCATGTCGATACCGCTTAGCAACGCATCGGCGGCGTTGCGCAAGGCGAACCGGTACGGCTCGACCTTGTTTTCGAACAGCGCATGTAGATGCGCGCGGCCCTGTGCAATGACGTCGAACGAGCGGTCGATCAGGCGATTGATCGCGTCCGGTGGCGCGATTCTGTCAGATGGCCGGCCCAGCAGATAACCCTGCGCGAAATCGACATTCGACTCGACGGCCAGGATCAGTTCCTCGGTCGTCTCGACGCCTTCGACCACCACCAGCATGCCCGCCTGATGCAGCAAGGACACGAGTTTGGGCAGGATCGAATGCTGGGTGCCCGGGATCGTCGCGCGAATCAGCTCGCCATCCAGCTTGACGAAGTCCGGGCGGATGCGGAACAGCCGGTCCAGGTTCGATTGCCCCGCGCCGAAGTCGTCCACGGCGATCAGAAAGCCGTGCTGGCGATAGCGAGCCGCGGCACGCGACATCTCGTCGACGCTGCCGCCATGCGACTCGAGGATTTCCAGGACGATCTTCTCCGGCTCGAGCGCGGCCGAGCGCACGATCGCGGCAAGCTGGTCGGCATAGCCATCCGCGACGAAAGTGGCGGGCAGGATGTTGAGAAAGATCCACGCCTCGTTGGGTATCAGCCGTCGCGCGTTGCCAAGGTGCACCACGTGACTGGCGCGATCGAGCTCACCTTCGTCGCTGAGCGGCCGAGGCGCAAACAGTACCGCAGGCGGCACCAGCGAGCCGTCGCTCTGCTCGCCGCGCAGCAGCGCCTCGAAGCCGACCTGCTTCTGATGCGACAAGCTGTAGAGCGGCTGAAAGTGCGACATCAGATAGTAGTCTTCCCATTTGGGCCGCGCACTGCCCGACGGGTCGGCCGGGTCGCCTGCAAACAGCAGTTGCAATGGATCGAACGGACTCGCACGCTCGGCACAGACACGGTTTCTCCCAGACTGCTTGGCGCGCAGCAGCGCTTCATCGGCGCGGTCGAGCAAGGCCATGATGCTCTCCCCCGTGCGATGCTCGGCCACGCCAAAGCTTGCGGTCACGTAACCATCCGGGCGAGCGATACGGGAAACCGCCCCGCGCAGGCGTTCAGCCAGCTCAAGCGCGGACGCCAGCCCCTCGCGCCGCAAGATCGCGAATTCCTCCCCGCCGATGCGGCTCACGCTGTCCTGCGCGATGGTCTGATCCATCAACACCTGGGCGACTTCATAAAGCGTCTGGTCGCCGGCCGCATGGCCGAACTGGTCGTTCAACGACTTGAAATAGTCGATGTCGACAAAAATCGCGCAGACCTTGACGCCGTCACCGAGCGTCGAGAGGCGCCGCTCAGCCTGGTCCATGAAAGACCGGCGGTTTTGCAGTCCGGTCAGCGGATCAGTCGCGGCCAGCTCGGCAAGGCGGTTCTCCAGCAGGAAGTGATCGCGCCGGAACCAGTAGAAGCCGAAATGGAACACCGACGCAGTCGGTACGCCGATCGCCACCCATAGCAACGTCACGACGTTCACATCATGCGCATACCCTTGCCTGAATAGCAGCGGTAAACCGCTTGCGTAGAACAAGGCTGTGCCGACAAAGAAGTGCGTCGGCGTGAGCCAGAGCGGCGCCGCGCAGATCGGAATCACCAGCAAGGCAGGCAGCGCCCACAGTAACGGCTCATTCAGGCCACTGATGTTCAGCGCGATCAGGATCACCAGCACTAGCGTAAACCCAACCCCCAGGGCGCCGAAGATCCCGGTGGTGCGTGCCTTGCGCACGCCCGCCACCAGCAGCGCCAGCAGCGCGACGCAAGCGAGCCGGTAAGAAAGCGAAATGGTGGGGCCGGCTACCAGGCTGCGTGCCAGCACGAACAACAGGGCAGCCGCGACCGTAGAAGCCATCGTGATCGTCGAGAGCGGGCGCTGCTGGTCGAGCGAGCGTCGATGAAAGCGGTCACGCAAATGGGCATCGGTCATGTGTTGCGCGTGGATGGGGAGCATGTTGATAGAAGTCGGCCTGGTTCCGTCACTCTGCCGCTGGTTAACGGCAAATGTCTGACAAATATTAATGCCTTCGTCAGAAACAGATTTCGGGGGGCGCGCGGCGACGCTCCAGGCACACCGCTGCGCGACGCGCAGGTCACGCTTACCGCAAGCAAAGCGTCGGCCAGGAGAACGTTCATTCGCGACGCTGCAGGTGCGCCAATGATGCAATCGCACAACAGTCCTATGCATTGATCAACGGGCACAAACCGTTTCAATTCGACGTCGTTCGTTTTCGTCTTCGCCTTGTACGCCTTAATGCGTAACGGATCGAAAAAAAATTCGCGCAAAGTTTGCATCTGTTAATGCGCTGTGTGCGTAAGGCCATATAACTTCGTGGCGGACGGTGGTAGCGAAATATTTATCTCTTAAGTAGACTGCAGATAAAGGGGCGCCGATCAACATACAGCATGCAGCACAGGTAAAAACAACCGCTGGCACGTGCCGCGCGCGCCTTACCAAATGTCACTTTCAGATGCCCGGATTCAAATACCCGTTTTAACGACGGATAAACAGCAGACGGTCATCCTTTTCGGAAAACATGGTCCCTATTCTCGACTACCTGCTCGACCGCCAGATCTCCCCTCAATGGCGCGGCTTGCTCACTGCATTGGCAGAAGAGTTCGAAGCGCAGATCGGGCAAGGCGAACTGCGTCAGTTGATGTATCGCGTCGGTTGCCGTTTTGCGACGGCGCATCCCTTACCGCCCTGCGGCTCGACTGTCGATCTCGCCGACGCTGTGAACGCGCGCTGGCAGGAAGCGGATTGGGGTTACGTCGATCTTTCGGACGAACCAGATTACCTGCGCATCGCTCACTCGTGCGCACCGTTGCATGCTTTCGGCTCCGCCGCGCTCAACTGGACGCCCGCCTTCCTGGAAGGCGTCTATCAGACCTGGCTCAGCGCACTCGGTGCAGAGGGTCTGTCGGTCGCGCAAGCGAGCGAGTTCGATGAGCACGCAACGATCGAATTCAGGCTTGGCCGCCAGCCGGCATGAGCCCAGTCAGGGGATGGACTTCTGCCGGCTGTGACGGCCAGTAGAACACGGGCAACGCAAGACAAGATAGACATGAACAACATGGCGGCGACATGAGTCCTTCGAGCGACATTGAGACCCTCTTCGGCCATTTCGGCGGGAATGCGGGCGACTATCAGGAAATCGGTCGCGAGAACGAGGCAAACACGGCTCGCACGCGCTGGCCGCTGCTCGTCACGCTGGATCTGACGCAACCGTCGATTCCGGCGATCGTCCAACGGCGCGATGCCACTTCGAAACAGGCCGACGATGCCGCGCAAGCGCAGGCCGCCGAAGACGGCAAGCCAGAGGCATCTGTCTCCGCTGACACGCCGCTGACCGGGACAGCGCTGATGCGCAGCAAGGCGCCCCTGTTTGCGCGGCCGCATCGTCGCAACATCCCGCCGGTTACCAATGTCGTGAAAGCAGACGCGCCGCGCGGTGCAGAGCGCTTTTCGGCGTTGCCGCGGGTTGCTGATCCGGCAGTCGCCGCAAGCCAGGCTGCGACGCCGGTAGCAACAGCCGCAGCCGTTGCACCGGCTGCGCCGATCCCGCCAATCCCGCCGTTAGTGGCATCGACAGCTCCCGGTTTTGCTTCTATCGCTCATATGGGCAACGTGCCGCCAGTAGTGGCTCCGGCTACTACGCATGCCATCTCGCAGCCGGCGGTTTCGCCCGTCCCGCGCGCGTACGCACCACCCGCCGCGCCGCTGTTTCCCGCAAAGCTCGCGGGGTCCAGCGCCTTCCGCGCCCCGACCACCTCGTCCGGCTTTACCGCCGCGACGCCGCGCGCAGCCGCAGTGGCACCCGCCCCGACAGTCGCCACAGCGCCGCCTGGGTCAATTCTCGGCAAGCTGTTCAATCCGGCCGCGCGCAACCCGGTCGCGGCCACCGCAACACCCACGCCTCAAAACGCAGCGGCGCCGCTCGCTTCGGTATTCGATCGTTTGCGCGGCGAGACACCCGCCACGGCAACGCCCGTTCCTCACTCGTGGCTAACCAACGGCCCGCGTCGCTCATGAAAGTCATTGCGGTCGTATCCGCGAAAGGCGGGGTCGGCAAGACCACCCTTGCTGCCAACCTGGCTTCCGTTCTCGCCACCAGCGGGCGGCGCGTGATCGCGCTCGACCTCGATCCGCAAAACGCGCTGCGCCTGCATTTCGGCGTGCCGCTCGACAGCATCGACGGCCTCTCGCGCGCCACCTTAAGCGGCGATGCGTGGCAGAGCATCATGTTCGACGGCGTCGACGGCGTCACCGTGCTGCCCTACGGCGCCGTCCTCGAAGACGACCGGCGCCGCTTCGAAGCGTACATCGATCACGATCCGCTATGGCTCGCGCATGCGCTCGCCACGCTACGGCTCGAAGCATCCGACATTGTGATCATCGACACGCCGCCGGGCTCGTCGGTGTATACGCGCACGGCCTTGTGCGCCGCGACCTTCGCGTTGAACGTGGTGCTGCCGGATGCCGCCTCGTATGCGGCGATTCCGCAGATGGAGCGCATGATCGAAACCTACGCCTCGCCGCGTCCGGAGTTCGGCGGCGTCGGCTACGTGATCAATCAGGTCGACCAGTCGCGCCAGTTGACCAAAGACGTCCTCAAGGTGCTGCGCCATCTGCTCGGCGACAAACTCTTCCCTGGGGTCATCCATCAGGACGAAGGGGTCAGCGAGTCGCTCGCCTGCGACACCACGCTGATTCACTACGATCCGCTCAGCCAGGCAGCCGTCGATTTTCGCTCCGGCGGCCAGTGGCTGATGTCGCGGATCGACGCGATCGCTGTTTCGCCGGGGAGTGTCGCATGAGCACACCGCAATCAGAGAGCATCGATACCGCCGTTCCACCTTCGCGGCTCGAGCGCATCGTCGACGCGCGGCTGTGGGGCAGCACGGTAGTCTCCGTCTGCCTGACGCTGTTTGCGCTGTCGATCCTGTACTTCGTGTTTACGGTGCCGCTGGCGTTCTACGAGCAACTGACCTTTGCGACCTGCTGTTTTATGTGCGCGCTGCTGTTTCGCCGCCTGCAGGGCCGCTATGCGACGCTCGTGATGATCATGCTGTCGGTGGTCGCGTCAGGCCGCTATATGTTCTGGCGGTTGACGGCCACCACCTACTGGGAGCATCCGCTCGACGCCGTCTGGGGCCTGCTGCTGGTATCGGCCGAGGTCTACTCGACCATCGTGATGATGCTCGGCTACTTCCAGACTGCCTGGCCGCTCAAGCGCGAGCCGATGCCGTTGCCGGCCGATCGCAAGGCATGGCCGACCGTTGACGTGTTCATCCCCACGTACAACGAGCCGCTCTCGGTCGTCAAACCGACCATCTACGCCGCGCTCGCGCTCGACTACCCGGCTGACAAGCTGTCCATCCACGTGCTCGACGACGGCCGCCGTCCGGAGTTCAAGGCGTTCTGCGAAGAAGTCGGCGTTCACTGGACGATCCGTACGCACAATCGCCATGCGAAAGCCGGCAACATCAACGAAGCACTAAAGATCACCAGCGGCGAGTACCTCGCGATCTTCGACTGCGATCACATCCCAACCCGCTCGTTCCTGCAGATCGGCCTTGGCTGGTTCCTGCGCGACAAGCTGTTGTCGATGCTGCAGACGCCGCACCATTTCTTCTCGGCCGACCCGTTCGAACGCAACCTCGGCACCTTCCGCAAGGTGCCGAACGAAGGCGAACTGTTCTACGGCCTCGTGCAGGACGGCAACGACCTGTGGAACGCGACCTTCTTCTGCGGTTCCTGCGCGCTGCTGCGCCGCACGATGGTGGAAGAGATCGGCGGCATTGCAGTCGAGACCGTCACGGAAGACGCGCACACCGCGTTGAAGCTGCACCGCCTCGGCTACACCACCGCGTATCTGGCGATTGCCCAGGCGGCTGGCCTCGCGACCGAAAGCCTGTCGGGCCACATCGGCCAGCGGATCCGCTGGGCGCGCGGCATGACGCAGATTTTCCGGATCGACAATCCGTTGACCGGCAAAGGCCTCAAGATCGGCCAGCGGCTGTGCTACCTGAACGCGATGATGCACTTCTTCTACGGTGTGCCGCGTCTCGTGTTCCTGACCGCACCGCTGTCGTTCCTGTTCTTCGGCGCTCACGTGATCGAAGCCGCGGCCGGCACGATTGCCATCTACGCGCTGCCGCACATGATGCATGCGAGCATCACCAACTCGCGCATGCAGCGCCTGTTCCGCCATTCGTTCTGGGCAGAGGTCTATGAATCGGTGCTGGCCTCGTACATCACCGCGCCGACGCTGCTCGCGCTGATCAACCCGAAGCTCGGCAAATTCAACGTGACGGCCAAGGGCGGCCAGATCGAGAAGAACTACTTCGACTGGGCTATCTCGCGTCCCTATCTGTTTCTGCTGCTGTTGAACCTGCTCGGCTTCATCGTTGGACTCGTCCACATCTACTTCAAGTGGGACGTGCACAGCGAAGTGCAGACCACCGTGCTCAATCTGGCGTGGACGGGCTACAACATGCTGATCCTCGGTGCGAGCGTGGCCGCGGCAAGCGAGCGCCGGCAGATTCGCGCCGTGCACCGCGTGGCCATGAAGATGCCGGTGATGTTGAAGTTTTCGACCGGCCGCACGCTGGCTTGCCAGACCATCGACTACTCCGAAGGCGGCGTCGGCGTCGAGTTGCCGAACAGCATCCAGGTGCCGATGCACGAACGCGTCACCGTGTCGCTGTTCCGCGGCGATGAGGAATACGCGTTCCCGGCCACGGTCGGCTTTACGGCACCCGGACGGGTCGGCTTGCGTTTCGATGCGATGTCGCGCGAGCAGGAATACGAGTTCGTGAAGTCCACGTTCGCGCGCGCCGATGCCTGGATGGGCTGGGCCGAAGGCCGCCCAACGGACACCCCCTTGCGCGGACTCTCACACGTCCTGCTGGTCGGCGTACGCGGCATCGCCGGGCTGTTCGAACACCTCTATGCAGATCTGCGCGGCTCGATGCGTAGCCGCCCTATCGATGTCAAAAAGCTGGAAACGAAAAAAGACTGACTTATGGGCTATGGGATTGCGCGGACATACCAACAACACTTGCAAGGCGAGCGCGGCATGACGGGATGGGCAATGCGCTTGCGCTCAAGCCGACTCGTTCGCGGACTTGCCTTCTGGCTGGCTTTTCAGACCGCGTTCGCGGCGCCTTTGGCATCGGCCGCCGAGCTGGTCGCCAGTTCGGCGCATGCCACGGCCGCGGTGCCTGGCACGCCCGATGCCACCGGCGTGGGGAACGTGCCCGCACCGAGTGCCGCGGTGACCCTCGACCCGAACGCGATCACCCAGCCCCCGCTGGCGACGCCAACGCCGGCGCTCGCGGCGTCCTCGGTGAAAGCGCTCGGCATCAAGACGCCGACCACCGCGGAACCCGGCACGCTAGTATCAGGCGGACGTCGCCAGACGCTCACTTTTGCCGACTTCGGCGCGCTCGATCCGCTGCAGTTGCGCGGCACCGAAGGCCAGAACGGTATCGCCTTCTCGGTACGTAACGACGAAGTGGTGACCGGCGCGATCCTGCATCTGATCTACAGCTACTCGCCGGCCCTGCTGCCGAGCATCTCGCAACTGAAGGTGCTGATCAACGGCGAAGTCGCGGCTACGCTGCCGGTGCCGCACGAGCAGGCCGGCCTGCTCGTGGCGCGCGACGTGTCGATCGATCCGCGCTTCATTACCGAGTTCAACCACCTCAACGTGCAGTTGATCGGCCACTACACCGAACGGTGTGAGGACCCGGCGAATTCGTCGCTGTGGGCCACCGTGAGCAATGCGAGCTCGCTCGATCTGACCTACGCGTCGCTTACCAGCAAACCGGATCTCGCGGCACTGCCTCAGCCATTCTTCGATCGCCGCGACGTGCGGCGTCTCGAGCTGCCGTTCGTGTTCCCGGCCAAGCCTGGTGCCGAGACGCTGGAAGCGGCGGGCATCGTCGCCTCGTGGTTCGGTGCGCTGGCCGGCTATCGCGGCGCGCTGTTCCCCGCCCAGGTCGACGAGGTTCCGCTGTCGGGCAACGCGGTGATATTCGCCACCGCCGACCAGCGGCCTGCCGGCGTAACGATTCCCGCGATCTCCGGACCGACCATTGCGGTGGTGGACCGGGAAGCTCCAGCCCGCGGCAAACTGCTGCTGGTGCTCGGGCGCAACGAAGCCGAACTGAAAACCGCCGCGAAGGCACTCGGTGTAGGCCAGAGCGTGCTCTCGGGCGAAAGCGCGACGATCACGCAACTGAACGAACTCGCCCCGCGCGCTCCGTACGATGCGCCGAACTGGCTGCCCACCAACCGGCCGGTGCGTTTTGGCGAATTGGCCGAAGCACGCGATCTGACCGTCTCCGGCTACGATGCCGACGCCGTGCGCGTGAATCTGCGCGTGCCGCCCGATCTGTTCATGTGGCACACCAAGGGCGCACCGATCGACTTGCGCTACCGTTACACCGTGCGCCCGACCCCGGACCGTTCGTCGCTGAACATCAGCATCAACGACGGCTTCGTGCAGGCGCTGCCGATTCCGGCGCGGCCCGCCTCGGTGTTCGAACTTGGCCACTATTTCAACAACATCCTGCCGGACAACACCGCCGATGCGCGGCGCACCGTCTATATCCCGCCTCTGCTGCTGACGCCACGGGCACAATTGCGGCTGCATTTCTACTACGACATTCCGAACACCGGCGAATGCCACGGCCGGTTGCTCGACAACGTAGTGGGCTCGATCGATCCGAACTCGAGCATCGACCTGTCGTCGTTCCCGCATTACATGGCCTTGCCCGATCTGGCGGCGTTCGCCAACAGCGGCTTCCCGTTCACGCGGATGGCGGACCTGTCTGAAACCGCCGTGGTCCTGCCGAACGATGCCGACTCGAGCGACTACAGCCTGTACCTGCTCGAGATGGGCCGCATGGGCGCTTCGACCGGCTATCCCTCGACCGGCGTGACCGTGACGAGCGCCGACCAGGTCGACCAGAATGCCAACAAGGACCTGCTGATTTTCGGTTCCCCCGACCGTCAGCCGCTGCTGCAGCGCTGGGCGAAGTCGATGCCGTTCTCGAGCGACGGCGACTCGCGCACGTTCGAGCTCTCCGACATCGTCTTCAAGCTGGAAGACTGGTGGCACGGCGAACGTGGCGTGGAACGCGCGCCGGCGCGGGCGGACCTGTCGCTCGTCAGTTCGAACGGCGCGGCCCTGCTGACCGGCTTCGAATCGCCGTTGCAGAAGGATCGCAGCGCAGTCGCGTTTGTCAGCGCTGCTGGCCAGTCGGATGCGGACCTGAGCTCGGCCCTGCTCGACGCCGACGTGCTGCCGCAAATCCAGGGTGCAATGGCCGTGATCCATGGCCGCAACGTCACGATCACCTCGAACGGCGTGGCCTACTACATCGGCCACCTGTCGCCGCAGGAATATATGCGCTGGGCGCTGTCGTCGCATCCGCTCCTGCTGCTGCTGGGCGGCGTCCTCGCCGCGCTGATCATCGCTGCGCTGTTCTACCGTGCGCTGCGCTCGATCGCCGCGCGCCGCCTGAAGGATTGATATGGCGGTCAAACTCAATACGGCGCCCGTGGCACTTGCATTCGGCCTCGTTGCTTCCATGACCTCGGCGGCGGTCTCGATTCCGGCCACCGCTGCCACGGCCCCGGCTTCAGCGCAATGCGACTGGCCGGCGTATCGCACCTTCGTCGAGCGCTTCGTGCAGGCCGACGGGCGCGTGATCGACTATTCGACACCGACCCAGCAAACCACCTCCGAAGGCCAGTCATACGGGATGTTCTTCGCGCTGGTCGCGAACGACCGCGCCACCTTCGACCGGCTGCTCGACTGGACCCGCACCAACCTCGCCGGCAACCAGTTCGACGCGCAGAACCTGCGTCTGCCAGCATGGCAATGGGGCAGGAAACCAGATGGTTCGTTTGGCGTGCTCGACCCGAATTCTGCTTCGGACTCCGATCTGTGGATCGCCTACGACCTGTTGCAAGCCGGACGTTTGTGGCGTGACACGAGCTACACGAAGCTCGGCGAGGCGCTTGCCGGGCAGATCGTGAGCAAGGAAGTGACCAGCCTGCCAGGTCTCGGCCCGATGCTGTTGCCCGGCCCGCAGGGTTTCCAGGCTGGTGGCGTGACGCGCGTCAATCCCAGCTACTTGCCTCTGCCCGTGCTGCGCGCACTCGCCAAAGCCCAGCCGGGTGGCCCGTGGAGCAAACTCGCCGACAACGCGTACCAGCTCGTCAAAACCACGTCGCCGCAGGGTTTCGTGCCCGACTGGGCGGCATGGCGCGCAGGCCAGTTCGTGGTCGATCCAAAGAATGGCGACAACGGCAGCTACGACGCGATTCGCGTGTATCTCTGGGCCGGCATGACAGCCTCTGCCGATCCGCTCGCCAAGCCCTGGCTCGCGGCCCTCGGTGGCATGCGCAATCAGGTCGCCCAGGCAGGCTTTCCGCCCGAGAAGGTGGCCGCGACCACCGGCAGCGTCAGCGGCGAAGGACCGCTCAGCTACTGGGGCGCGCTTGCGCCTTACTTCAAGGCGCTCGGCGATGACCGTGGCCTCGGTCTCGCACGCACCCATCTGGCAGCGCTCGACAACCCCGTCGCAGGTCACGAACCTGTCTATTACGATCGTGTGCTGGGCTTGTTCGGCACCGGATTTATCGATGGCCGCTATCGCTTCGACGATACCGGCCGTCTCGTGCCGAGTTGGAGAAACGCATGCGATTGAGCGCCCTCGCGCTGGCGCTGAGCCTCGTTAGCGTCGCTACGGCGATGCTGCCCCCCACCGCCTTTGCCCAGGCTTCGTCCGATCCGCTCAACGTGTTGATCGATCAGGGCAAGTACTGGCAGGCGCACCACCGCGGCGACCTCGCCGAGCAGGCGTGGCAGAAAGTGCTGCGCATCGATCCCAAGCAGCCCGATGCCCTGTTCGGGATGGGCATGGTGCTCGCCGACCGCAAGGACGGCAGCGGCGCGCAGCAATATCTGGCACGCCTGCGGGCAGTCGCACCGAACTATCCGACCATCGACGACCTCGGCCGGCGCCTTGGCGAAAGCAGCGTGCGCGACCAGACCGTCAACGACGCCCGCCGTTTGCAGCAAAGCGGTCAGGCAGCCAGCGCCGTGCAGGAATATCAGCATGCGCTGCAAGGCAAACCCGCTACGCCCGAGTTGCAACTCGAGTACTACCAGGCGCTCGCGGCCACCCCGCAGGGCTGGGATCAGGCACGCCGCGGGCTACAACAACTCGCGCAGCAAAACCCGGACGATCCGCGCTACGCGCTCGCATACGCTCAACATCTAACGTATCGCGACGTCACGCGCCGGGAGGGTATCGGCCAACTCGAAAAGCTCTCCGGCGACAACACGGTGGGCCCAGCCGCACGCAAGAGCTGGCGGCAAGCGTTGCTATGGCTCGACGCGCGCGCCCCCGACGCCCCGCTCTATCAAAGCTACCTGCAACTCGCACCCGACGATGCTGCGGTCAAGGCGCGCTTCGATTCGATGGTGCAGCAGGACAGCGCAGCGCGCGAACGGGCGCAGCAAAACGCCGCCGTGGATGCACGCGGCCGCACGATCGCCGATGGCTTTGCCGCGCTCGACCGCAGCGACCTTGCCACGGCGCGCGCCAAATTCTCTTCCGTGCTGGCGAGCAGTCCGAACGATAGCGACGCGCTCGGCGGCATGGGTATCGCCGCACTCAAGCAGGAGCATTTCTCCGAGGCGCGCGACGACCTGGAGCGGGCCTCGCGCAGCGGCAACCCGGCACGCTGGAAAGACGCGTTGCTGAGCGCGACTTACTGGACCTATACCAGCGACGCGATTGGCGCACGCAGCAACGGAGAAGTCGCCAAGGCCAAGTCGCTATTCGAGCGCGCCATTGCGATCAACCCGTCCGATGTCACGGCGCAGGTGCTGCTCGGCGAAATGCTGCTGAACAACGGCGACCCCGCTGGCGCGGAACAGGCCTACCGGATGGCGTTGCGCCGCCAGGCCGACAACCCCGACGCGATTCGCGGCCTCGTCGGCGCGCTCGCCGCGCAGGGACGCGGTGACGAAGCGCTTCAGTTTGCCAATCAGCTCAACGCCGAGCAGCAGTCGAAAGCAGGCGGCATCGATCGACTGCGCGGCGAAGCGCAGGCCGCCCAGGCGCGCGCCGCCGAAGCGCGCGGCGATCTGGGCGCAGCACGCAGTCTGTTCGAAGATGCGCTGCTCAGCAATCCTGACGATCCGTGGATGCGCCTCGACCTCGCGCGCATTTACGTGCGCCAGGGCGCGATCGGCAATGCGCGCAGCATGATGGACGGGCTGCTGGCAGCTCATCCGGACATGACCGACGCGCTTTATGCGAGCGCGTTGCTGTCGGCGGAAACCGAGGACTGGTCAACCGGCCTCTCGCAACTGGACCGGATTGCGCCGGCCCAGCGTACCGACGCCATGACCACGCTGCAGCATCGCCTGTGGGTGCATCAACAGGCGAGCGTCGCGATCCAGATGGCGAAGCACGGCCAGACCCAGCAGGCCTTTGCGACGCTCGCCGCTGCGGAACCGGTGGCGGCCGGCAATCCGGAACTGATCGGTGTGGTGGCGTCGGCCTATCAACAGGCTGGCGATTCGAACCGCGCACTGTGGCTCGTGCGCAGCGCCATGAGCGCCGCGCCCGGCAATACCGATCTGCTTTTGCAATACGCCGGCATCCTGCTCGCGACTCATCAGGATACCGAACTTGGCACGGTGATGCGCCAACTCGCCGGGATGCAACTGACGCCGCAACAGCGTACCGATTTCGGCAACCTGAACTTGACGATCGTCGTGCGGCAATGCGATACCGTTCGGCAGCGTGGCGACCTCGCAAGCGCTTACGACGTCATCGCACCATGGCTCGCGGCGATGCCCGACAATCCGGATCTGCAGGCCGCGCTTGGACGCCTCTACGGGTCGGCGGGCGATGACCGTAATGCGCTCGCCAGTTACCGCGTGGCACTGACGCGCCGCCCCGACGATCTGAGCCTGATGCTCGCGGCCATCCCTGCCGCTACAGGCGCAAAGGATTTTCGTTATGCAGAAGCGCTTGCCACCCAGGCGTTGAACGCCGCACCGGACGACCCCGGCGTGCTGGCCGCCGTCGGCCGGATGTATCGCGCCGAGGGCAAGCTGACGCTTGCGGCCACGTATCTGCAGCGCTCGCTGGTCGCGGCCAACACGCCAGTGGGTTTGGCCGCGCCGCGCTCCGGCTCAGCGAGCAATGTGCCACGTGGCTGGGAGGTGGCCATGCGCCGGATCGGCGCGACGCCGCTGCCCGGCACCAATCCGTTCGAAGGAAAAACCGCCGTCGATGTGCCGGCCGCCGACGTCGCCGGCTCGAGCGGTGCACCCAGTGCGGGCGGTGGCTTCAACGCCGGCGCACGGACGTCGGCATATGCCGCGCCCGCCGCGTCCCCGTATTCGCAGTCTTCCTATCAGACGCAGACCGTGCCGAACTATCCGCCGCCTTCACAGCCCGCACCGTACGTCGCGCCCTATGTGGCGCCCACGGCGCCTGCCGCGCCCGTGGTCCCGTACACGACGCCTTATGGCGCGCCGTCCAGTGCGCCGAGTTCGAGTAACGCAGCGGGCGGCTACGGTCCCGACGACTCCGGCTCGTCCCAGGCGGGCGCACCGGGCGCCGTGCCCTTGCAACCGTATCCCGGCCAGGGACAGGCGCCGATGCAGCAAGCGCCGCTACCATATAACGCGCCCTATCCTGCGCAAGCCGCATCACCCTATGGAGCACCTGCGCCTTACGTGTCGACGCCGTGGCCGATGTCGCCCGCGGCGCGCGAAGCGCAGGCCAATGCCGCTGCGCAGCAGACGCAAGGCGGCTATGCACCACTGCCTGGCAATCAGAGCAAGTCCAGCAAGAAGCAGAAGACGGTTCGCAACCAGACCACCACCCCCAAGGCGAACGGCGCGGGACAAGCGTATGCGCAGGCGCCGTATGGTCAGCAGCAAGGTTACGGTCAGCAACCATATCCACAGCAGCAAGGATATGGACAGCCGTACCCGCAGCAACAGCAAGCGTACGTGCCGCAGCCGTATCCGCAGCAGGGATATGGGCAACCGGCATATCCTCAGCAGCCCTATGCGAATCAGGGAGCCTACGCGCAGCAGCCGTATATTCCGCAGCCGCCGGCGGGTTACGCCCAGCCGTATTATCCGCAGGCTCCCGCAGCGCAAGCTGCGCCGGCGAACGGCGCCAGCTACGCACCGTCGCCGGCCAATGCCGCCAACTCACAGACGCTCGGCGTCGCCGACGAACTGGCGCAGGTCAATCGCGAGCAGACGAGTACGGTGTCGGGCGGTATCGTGTTCCGCAATCGTGCAGGCGAAAACGGCCTGTCGGACCTGACCGATATCGAAGCGCCGGTCCAGGGGCGCATCCAGGCGGGCAACGGTCATATCGTCGTTACGGCTACGCCGGTAACGCTGGATGCCGGGACCGCGGACAACGCGGCAACGACTCTGTCGCGCTTCGGTTCAGGTGCTGCCAGCATTTCCAGCGAATACGGTTCGCAGACCGCAAACGGCGTAGGCCTGTCTGTCGGCTACGAGGGCAAAAGCCTGGACGGCGACATTGGCGTCACCCCTCTGGGCTTTCGCGAAACCAATATCGTTGGCGGCCTGCAATACAACGGCACGGTGACCGACAAGGTATCGTACACACTCGCGGTCGCCCGACGTGCCGTCACCGACAGCCTGCTGTCTTATGCCGGCACACGCGATCAGCTTGAGGACCTGGAGTGGGGTGGCGTCATTTCCAGTGGGGCTCTCGCGTCCCTTGCGTGGGACGACGGCACGAACGGTCTGTATGCAAACGCGGAGTACCAGTTTCTGAATGGCTACAACGTCGCGGCGAATAGCGCCATCAAGGGTGGCGGGGGCGTTTACACGCGTTTGCTGAAGGACGCGGACCAGACGCTCACGATCGGCCTGAATACGACGTTGATGGGCTATAACCGGAACCTCTCCTACTTTACGTACGGTCAGGGCGGTTACTTCAGTCCGCAACAATATGTGATTTTGAATCTGCCTGTGGAATGGACTGGGCGCAACGGTCCGTTTACTTATGACGTGAAGGGGTCGATTGGTGTTCAGCACTACCGCCAGGATGCATCGGACTACTTCCCTCTTGGAAACAATACTTCCGCCGCGTTGAGAAGCGCACTCATCACTGCAGGCACGGCACCGGATTCGGGCGCTATCTATCCGGCCCAGAGCAAGACAGGTGTTGCCTACTCGTTTAGCGCGGTGGGCGAATATCAACTCGCGCCTCAATTGGCGGTGGGGGCTACGGCGTCGCTCGGCAATGCGTATCAGTATCGTGAATGGCTCGGCGCGGTTTATGTGCGGTATAGCTTTACCAAGCAGATGGGGCTGCAGCCGTTCCCGCCGACGCCTTTGACGTCGCCTTATGTTTCGTTGTCTAACTAGGCGACGCTATGTGAGGGGTGGTAGGGCGGGTATGCATGCGTTGGGGCAAGACTGGTCGCTGGACACTTGTCCACAGAAACTGTCCATAACACTGTGGACAACCTCACTGAACGCGTCGCAAGTACCTGACGCAGAACGATTAACGTTCTGCGTCCTCGGTGCGAGCAGCCCCCCCGCTAAGCGGCAGCGGCCGGAAAAAACCCGAGATATTCGAAAGCCTCCGGACGATCGGCATCGACCCAGGCACTGAGCGCACCCACCGACTCAAGCGTGTTAACTGTTGCACGGCGATTCGACACAAAACGCCAGCTCGGCAAAACGTCAGACTCCGATCCAGCAGCGTCTCCATCCACACCCTCCGCCGCGCGCAACCCACCCAACTCCGCCCCAACCCGCTCAAGCGCCGCAATCAACGCCTCACGCTTCGGCGTATGCACGACAAACCCTTCATTAGCCAACGCCGCCACATC
>Ga0302313_10001169_pt1 | contig 20674 bp, 13 predicted proteins | sample III_Palsa_N2_2_FD_200454 | JGI IMG/M metagenome (GOLD analysis project Ga0302313, IMG submission 200454) | Peat permafrost microbial communities from Stordalen Mire near Abisko, Sweden - III_Palsa_N2_2 | ecosystem: Environmental > Terrestrial > Soil > Palsa > Peat permafrost | place: Sweden...
CGCCGACTCCCTCAGCAACTGCGGAATCAAGAGCCGTCCCTGGTTGTCCATCTCTGCCATCTGGCCGTAGTAGCTCGTCACGTCCAGAAACTTTTGCTTTGCCGGGTTCATGTTCGGAATCTTGGCCAACTTCGCCTCCACTTCCTCCCATGCCTTCAGCGGCCAAATCTCAGCCCGCTTCCCGTCCTTGCTCGTGATGTAAAACATCTGCTTCTCGTCGGTCCCACTCAGCAGTCCCTTAAAGTCGGCTGGGACCTTTAACCGGCCCTTTTCGTCGACTCGTGCTGGATGATTCCCGCGAAACATTTACTGAACCTCTGTCGGTACCCTCGTTCTCAACTTGGAAAGGCCGGCCCGAATTACACTGTTGAAGTGGCACTTTGATCCTTGGCAGCCATTCTTGACCACTTTCGACCACTTCCACCCACTTAGAATGTCGTGGAACCATCCGGGTGTAAAGCCCTAAATTGGGATTCGTTAGCACTTTTTCCACCGAAAATGTGGAAAATCCAGCCCCTTGGGTATCCTACCTCAACAACCACAATATGTAGTGTTGGCAAATTCGATTCGTGCCTAACCTCTCACTTGCCAGCCTGAATCGGATGCGGTAGACGAACAAAAAGCGAAAGTAGACGTTTTTGGCTCTACCTCCCTGTCTCCCGCCGCGTCTTCCTCACAAACCACAGCAGATACAGCAGCACCAGCACATTCAGAAACGACAACCCCACCTTGAAGTAAGAGAAATGGTAGATCAGCTCATAGACCTCCCACGGCAACGCGCCAGCAGTCAGCACGATCGTCACATACTCCGCCCACACCTTCTCCAGCAGCAGCCCTGTGCCTTCGACCACGCAGACACACGCATATCCAAAAGCAAGCATCCCAGCCTGCCGCAGATGGTGGCCATCGATCAGATCGGCCTTATCCAGCACCAGCGAAACCAGGCGCCCTGTCTGATTGACATGGAGCCAGCTAAACAGCCGCATCACCAGGTCGCCAACATTCTTGTGTACGAGATTCAGCGCGCCTATCGCCAGCGCTCCGAAGAATATCGCCTTGCATATCTTGAACACACCAACAACCAGCAGACCGCGCGAGTGATGTCCCGCCGACTTCTCTTTGTGAGAAGCTCCTCCGTACTTAACCTCTGCCGTCGATGATTCCTTAGTTTGCATTCGTCGCTTTCAGTTGACGAGCCACGTACACCTTTGTCAACACGGTTGAACCTTGTTTGATAGCGCCCTTCATCTCACGGCGCCTCAACCTCAGATGCATCTTTGCCGCATAAGACAATTCGCAAACTATTTTGCGCATCACCAATCCACTTCTCATCACCCGGCGTAGATACATTGTGCGCACAGAGTCACCAGGCAACTGACATCAAGAATTCTCGCTTTCCACGAAAGGGAAAACACCATGAAGAACACAATGCTTACTCTGGGCGCATGCGCCGCACTCGCTCTCGGATCTCTCGCAGCATCGGCACAGATGAAGGACCCCGATGTCGGCGGCGCCGCAATGTACCCCACCAAAAACATCGTTGAGAACGCAGTCAACTCACCGATTCACAAGACCCTCGTCGCAGCCGTCAAGGCCGGCGGCCTGGTCGATACCCTCGAAGGCCCCGGTCCCTACACCGTCTTCGCACCCACCGATGACGCCTTCGCCAAACTCCCCGCAGGCACAGTCGATACGCTCGTGAAGCCTGAGAACAAGGCCACCCTCGACAAGATCCTCACCTATCACGTAGTCGCCGGTGACATCACCTCTCATGACCTCAAGAAGTGGATCAAGAAGGGCAACGGCTCCTACGTCGCAACCACCGTTGAAGGCGGCAAGCTCACCTTCACCATGGACATGGGCAAGATCAAGATCACCGATGAAAAGGGCGGCTCCGCCTGGATCACCACCGCCGACGTCAAACAATCCAACGGCGAGATCCACGTCATCAACTCAGTCCTGATGCCCAGCTAAACAAACAGTAGATAACTGACAGGAAGACAGTAAAAGAGGCTAGCTGCGTCCACAACGGACTCCGCTAGCCTTTTCCTGTCCACTGTCTACCCTCTACTGTCTGCTCTTCTACATCTCCGCCCACTGCCGCAACAGGTTGTGATAAACCCCCGTCAACTGCACCGAGCTCTTCTTCACCTCATCACTAGCCGCGTGTTCACTCCGCGCCAGCCTCTGTATCGATTCATCCAGTTCAAACAACAGCGTCCTCTGCGCATCCTGACGAATCATGCTCTGCATCCAGAAGAACGAACTCACGCGATTCCCCCGCGTCACCGGCTCTACACGATGCAAGCTCGTGGCCGGATACAGCACCATGTCCCCTGCCGCGAGCTTCACGCTCTTCTCGCCATAGCTGTCCTCAACGATCAACTCGCCACCGTCATACTCCTCCGGCGGTGTAAGAAACAGCGTCGCACTCAGGTCCGTCCGAATCCTCTGTCCTGTCGTCACCAGTTGCCGAATCGCCGTATCCACATGCGTCCCGAAAGTCTGCCCACCGGCATAGCTATTGAACATCGGCGGAAACACCCGCAGCGGCAGCGCCGCCGACATAAAACGCGGCGACCTCGCCAACCCCGCAAGAATCATATCGCCCAGCTCCTTCGCCACCGGCGATCCCTCCGGTATCTGCGCATTCCGTTTCACCTCCTGCGCCTGATACCCCGCGGTCACGCGGCCATCCACCCACTCCGCCGCCGCCAGCTTCTGCCGAGCCACAGCCATCTGCTCCGCCGTCAACACCTTCTCAATCGTGATCAGCATCGTCTCATCCTACCTCTACTTCTTGGGTTGTCATTCCGCAGCGCAGCGGAGGAATCTGCATCTCCTCCGCTGCGCCACTTTCCACACTGTCTACTGTCTACCCTCTACAACCTGCTCCTAAAACCTCCAGTTAGCCCCAATCAGCGCACTAACTCCCGCTCCCGGAATCAAATGCGACGGATGCGGCTGGTCGATATAGAACCGGTTCAGCAAGTTATACACATTCGCCTGCAACTCAATTCGGTTTGTAATCGGCCGCTTCACCATGGCATTGAACACCCAGTACCCCGGCACCTGCTTCATTGCCGTCGATAGCACTTGGTAGCACGTCGTCACGGTCAGGTTTGTTGCAGAACCGCAAGGCGCAGTTCCCGCGGCAAACGCCGTCGCCGGCCCATAGCTTGTCGGCACATACGGCACCGTCGAACTAGCCGTCCTGCTCCCAACATAGTTCCCGCCAAATCCCGCGCTCACCTTCCACGGCAGCTTATGCGTCAGGAATCCATTGAAAGTCTGCTTCGGCACATTAGCAAGCTGATAGCCAATCGATGTCGGGAAATACTTCGACGCAATCACCGCGCTATCCAGGTACGCATACCCGAACACAAAGTCCGTCCCTCCGCCAAGCTGTCCAACCGTGCTTGCCTGCACACCCTTCACACGCTGATTACCCGACTCCACAATATTGTTCGAGTTCGTCGGGTCGGTCTCACGCGCATTGTCCTGCGTCGTCTGGAACCACGCGCCTTCCACCCGCAGCCTCTCGTTCAGGAAGCTGTACTTCGCTCCTGCTTCAAACGACTCATTCTCCTCCGGCGGCAACACACTGGTCGACACGCTCAGGCTCAGCGTCTCTGCCGAAGGATCAAAGCTCGTCCCATAGTCGAAGTAAACGCTCCCATGCGAGGTCGGCTTGTACACAAGCGCGGCCCGGTAACTCGGTTGATGCACCGTCTGCGAGATCGGTGCAATCGCCGCTGTCAAAGCCGCACCACTCACACTAGTAGCTGGCGCATAAAGATTGAACAGCGTGTCGAAGTAGTCCCAGCGAATACCACCGCTGGCTTCGAACAGCTTACCCAGCTTCAACGTATCGACGAAATAAAGTCCTGCACTCTCCGACTTCACGTGCGTAATCGAAGCAATATAACCAGTTCCCGAAAACACATCCATAGGCGTCGGATTCACCAGGTTCGTCGGTGTCACCGAATTGATTTTGTTCTCTGTATAGCTGTACTTGATCGGGTTCGAGACCTCTTGCCCGCCTTCAACACCGCCCGTAAAGTCGTTGCGAACTCCGAACACCTTGAACTTCGCTGTCACCTCCGTCTGATCCCAAAGGTCACCTTCCACGCTCTTGATCTGAAGCTGGTTTCGATTCACCGTCATCGCCGAAGGTGCCGTCACACCCGGCGTATACGGACACGCTATCCCCGTATTCACCGCGCCGGTCGGAAGCGTTGCTACAACCCCGGTCGTACCCACCGGCGCCACCCATCCGCCTACTGGCACGCTGTAACCCGCATTACCGCAGAGCTGCGGCTCCGTAATCTGCACATCCCGCGGATAGTTCGCCCACCGCGCAATCGTATGCACATCCACATCGTTCGAGAACGCATGGTTCGCCTTCAGCGTCAGAATGTCATCGTTCGTCTGCAGATGGTTCGCATCCGGGAACCCAAAGTAAGAGTGCCGATTCACCCCCGGCGCCAGTTGGTTGAAGAACCACGGCAGCCCATAGTCCGGCGTATCGCTCTCCGTAAAGTGGAAGTAGCTGATCGTCAGCCGCGTAGCCGAGTTCATTCCAAAGCTGATCGAGGGCGCAATCCCAAATCGCCGGTTCTCGTCATAAGGCCGTCCCGCGACGCCACCTTCATCAACCATCGCATTCAGCCGGAACGCCGACCCGTTCGCCAGGTCCGGCAGCGGCTCATTGATGTCCGCCGCAACCCTCCGCGTCAGGTCCGTGCCAAACTGCGTGTCCACATTTGTGAACTTGTCCGCCGCCGGCACCTTGCTCTCCTGGTTGACTACGCCACCAGTAGACCCGCGCCCAAACTGCACACCCGCCGGCCCTTCCAGCACATCCACCTGCTCGAAGTCGAAGCTGTCGCGGTAGTAGCTGCCAAAGTCCCGAATCCCATCCAGATAAATATCGTTACGAGCCGTAAAGCCGCGGATCGTAAAGCTGTCGCCCTGCGCTCCGCTCTCACCCGCAGCCAGGCTGATGCCCGGCACGTTCCTCACCGCATCCATCAGCGTGCGATTCTGCTCATCCTTCAGCACAAACTGCGGCACCACCGAAATCGTCTGCGCCGTATCCAGCAGCGGCTCGGTAAACTTCCCCATCGCCACAGCATCCGACGCGCCCGCAGTCACATCCACCGACTCCGAAGCCCGCAGCCCAATCGAAACCTTGTCCGCCCCATCAAAGCGAAAGCTCAACCCCGTCCCCGCCAGCATCTGCCGCAGCGCCGCGTCAGGCGAGTAGAAACCCACCACTGCCTTCGCACGAAACCCATCCAACTGGTCAGCCGGAATCTCCAGCTTCACCGCCGCGCCACTCTGCGCCTTATAAGCCTCCAGCGCCTCAGCCAGCGGTCCCTCAACAATCCGGAACCGCCGCACCGGCATCTGAGCCGGCGCCGGCTCCTTCGGCAGCGCAGCCACAATCTGCTGCGCCATCGCCCATCCACGCCCACCTGCCACATATGCCGCTGCTGCTGCCACAGCCATCCACTTCTTTGCCGTCAAAACACCCTGCTTCTTACGCTTGCTCACTATCCAGCCTTCTTTCAAATCGTTCAAAGATGACAAAGTCGTCATCGTCCAAAACAAGCCTCGGCGCGCTTAGGCACAAATCCGGGCACATGCGTTACACTTGAATCACGACTTAACCAGTCCGATATAGAAACTCTATCGCAGAACTCGGACAAAGTCAGTCCTATATCGAAAATTTCCGTGCGATCTTCGCCCACCCCTCAAAATTCAAAGCATCACCCTAACTCCGGGTGCCCTACCCTTTTCGCGTCTTTTGCGAATAGGGTGGGGTATCGAGCAACGCTCGACCGTTCTCTTCTCGACCACTCCCCGCTAAAATGGAGCTTTATCCCACCCCAATCCCTATGCCCCACCACTTTGAAACGTCGCAATGGCTCCCCTACCCGCCGGAGCTGGTCTTCGCCTTCTTCGCAAACCCGGAAAACCTTCCCCGCCTCATGCCCCGCTGGCAGCGCGCCCACATCGAAGAAGCCGTCTTCGCCCCACCACCCCCACACCCACCAGACTCTCCCCGCTACCCCGGCATAGCCGCTGGCGACGGCACCCGCCTAACCCTCAGCCTCCGTCCCTTCCCCTTCGCCCCATTCCGAATCCCCTGGGAAGCCCAGATCGAAGACTTCCGCTGGAATCAGGGCTTCTGCGACATCCAGCTCCGCGGCCCCTTCACAACCTGGCGCCACTGCCACACCGTAATCCCCAAAGACTCCGGCACCACCCTCCACGACACCGTCACGTACGATCTCCCTATCGCCATCCGCCCCATCCTCACCAACATCTTCCGCCACCGCCACCAACGCACCACCGAACTCCTCGCCCTCGCCACTGGCCGCACCAAATAAAAAGAAGGCCGCATCTCTGCGACCCCCTTTGCGAAACTTTCCTTTAAACCTTCGCGCACTTTGCGTTAAAGCTCTCCTACCCCAGCCCCAAATCTTAAACCCCCACCAACAAAGCCCGCACCCTCACCAACGCCGCCTCCGCCGTAAGCCCATGTTTCTCTCTCAGTGCCTCAGGCTTGCCGTGCTCAATAAACTCATCCGGCCACCCCACCCTTACCACCGGCACATCGATCTCCTGCGCATTCAGGCACTCCAGCACCGCCGACCCAAATCCACCAGCCAGCACATGATCCTCCATCGTGATCACCAGCTCGCACCGCTTCCCATACAACGAGACGCAACCCGCATCAACCGGCTTCGCAAACCGCGGATTGATCACTGCCACGCTGTGCCCTTCAGCCTCCAGCATCTTCGCCAGCCGCTCCGCCTCCGCCAGCATATTGCCCAGCCCAAAGATAGCGATCTCCCGCCCATCCTTCACGACCTCAGCCTTGCCAATCTCCAACACCACCGGCACGGCCTTCACCGTCGTCCCCGGCCCGGTTCCTCGCGGATACCGTATCGCCGACGGCCCATCATGCAGCATCGCCGTGTACATCATGTCCTGCAGCTCGTCCTCATCCTTCGGGTCCATGTGCACGATGTTCGGCACACCCCGCAGATAGCTGATGTCGAACAACCCATGATGCGTCGGCCCATCATCCCCGCTTAAACCACCGCGGTCCATGCAGAACACCACCGGCAGATTCTGCAACGCCACATCATGCACGATCTGGTCAAACGCCCGCTGCAAGAACGTAGAATAGATCGCGCAAAACGGCCGATACCCCTTCGTCGCCATGCCCGCGGCGAACAACACCGCATGTTCCTCCGCGATCCCCACATCGAAGTACCGCTTCGGATGGTGCGGCCGGAACAGATCCAGCGCCGTCCCATTCGGCATCGCTGCCGTAATCGCGACGACCTTGTCGTTCATATCCGCCAGCTTCGTCAAGCTCTCCGCAAACACCTCGGAGTAGGTCTTCTGCGCTGCAGGCTTCGTCTCACCGGTCTCGGGATCGTACGGCCCCAGCCCATGAAACTTCTTCTGCTTCTCAATCGCCGGCTGAAACCCGCGCCCCTTCTGCGTCAACGCATGCAGCACGACAGGCTTGTTCTGCTTCTTCAAAAATTTGAATGTCTCAATCAGCAGCGGCAGGTTATGCCCGTCGACAGGCCCGTAATAGTTCAGCCCAAACTCCTCAAAGATCATCCCTCGTCCAACGATCCCCTTGGCCGCCTCTTCCGCCTTCTTCGCGATATGGACAGCCGCGCGTCCGCCAAACTTCTCCAGCAACCCCGCCGCGCGATCATGCAGGTTCACATACGTCGGGTTCGTCGCAATCTTGTGGAAGTACTCCGCAATCGCCCCAACATTCTTATCAATCGACCACTCGTTATCGTTCAGCACCAATATCAGCCGCTTCGTCGACGCCGCGATATTGTTCAACGCCTCAAAGCTGATCCCGTTCGTAAACGCCGCATCTCCCGCCAGGCAAACCACATGCTCATCGCCACCGGACATATCGCGGCCAACAGCCATCCCCAGCGCCGCACTCAGCGCCGTCCCGGCATGCCCCGCGCCAAACGAGTCATGCTCGCTCTCGGTCCGCAGCATGAACCCGTTCAACCCACCCGGCTGCCGGATCGTCTCAAACTTCTCTTCGCGTCCCGTCAGCAGCTTATGCACATAGCTCTGGTGGCTCACGTCGAACACAAAGCTATCCCTTGGCGTATCAAACACATAGTGCATGGCGATCGTCAGTTCGACGACCCCGAGGTTCGGCCCAATGTGCCCACCCGTCTTGGCCACACCAAGAATCAGCCGCTCGCGAATCTCCTCCGCCAGCCGCTCCAACTCCACCATCCCCAGCTTCTTCACATCCGCTGGCGATTTAATCCTGCTTAAATACTCACTCATTGATTCGCGACACTCACAAACCCGTTAGACGCCTTGCGCACCCTGCGCGATCACATCCGGGCCCAAGTTATCAGTGTACCAATCCCCAGCCCACAGGTACATCAGCGCAAACGCCCTCAACCGGCCTACTGTATCTTCCGATACGGCAGCGCCAGCAACTCCCCCACCAGCGTCGAAATCCGGTTCAGGTCGCCCAGCGTATCCGCTCCCACCGTCTTCGATTCCTCGCCATAGTGCCCACTCGCGGCCAGGTAAAGCACATTGGTCAAACTCTGTAGCGGATTGTTGATCTTATGCGCCAGGTCGTTCGCCATCGCGGCAGCTCCCTCAGCATTCGCTCTCTCCATCAACCTCTTCTGCTGCCGTTGCTGCCGTACGCCCGTCGCCACAAAATCGGCCAGCACCTGCATCAACCGGCAATCGTTCAGGTCGAATGCCTCTCGCCGCCCATGGGCCATCACGAAGATCGTTCCCCGCATTCCATCCGACTCCCACGGCAGCAGAATCCCGTCGGTCACCAGCGGCGCTTCAATACCCATGATGTCGAAAAACCGCTGCCCCACACAAAAATGCTGCGGCCGTCCACGATCCAGGCAAACTCCGCACGCGCTCGGGTATCGCGGCAAAACAGCATTCAGAAACCCGTTGTAGTCTCCAGCCGTCGCCACCCAGTGATAAAACTGCTCGTCGGTTCGATCATCTCTCTCAAGGCTGATCCCCGCACTATCCGCCCCGCACAACTCCACCGCGACATTCACCAGCTCCTGCAGCACACTCTCCGGAGCATTCACGAAGGCATGCGCAATCCGCTGCATCCCTTTCATCTCGTCCACGACATCGCGACTGCGCACGGGCCTGTCCGCAAACGCAGCATTGTCCTGGATATCGTGTACATCCAGCCCGGTATCCGCGGAAGTCATTGCAATGGAGCCCATGTCGCTTCAGAACCTCGCTAACTCTCTCAGTAACGGAAAGCGATCGAGAACAAGTACCCTCAGCATAATTCGTGCAGGAACTACAGGCTTTACGTACCCCCAGTTTACTCCAAACCCTATGTCGAAAACATACAGAATGCCCTGCCCACGGCCCTTCAGCTCTCGAACGCACCCTACGCAATCATGCGAGACCTGAACTGGTCTCGCATGATTTACAGCCCCTTTTCCTGGTACCCCGAGCTACTTCCGAGGCTTCCCATAAGCATCACGCCCCGGCGTCATCGTCGAATCCACCGGAGTCGTCGTGTCATCGCTATACGTCGCGCCGCTCGGGACAAACACATTGCTCGCCGTCCTTCCGCCAGCCGTGCCTACCCGAACATCAATCCGCCCGGCATCGATACCCTTCTCTTCCGTCAGGTACTGCCGAGCATTCAGCGACCGCTCTGCCCCGGCCTTGGGCTTCTCATCGCTCGAATAGTTACCCACAATCACCAGCCGTCCCGCCGACTCCCGCTGCATCTGCAACGCAACATCATCCAGGCAGCCCTTCGCCTCATTATCAACACGCTCCGGCCGCCTACGATCCCGGTCAAACGAGATCCCACACAACGCGCTAGTCTGCGGAGCCACAGCCGCCACTACAGGCGGCGCAGCAACCGTAACAACCGTAGTCGCCGAAGCCGTTTTGCCCAAGTCGTCCACCACATTGCAAGTAACCGTGATGTCCCCCGGTGCAACGCCACTGGTATTCAGGCTTGCACTAGCCGTGCTGCCCGTAATCGCGCCCGCAGTCGACGAGTACGAATAGCTAAGCGGCCGATTCTGCGCACTCATACCCTGCGCCGTAATCGTAGACATATCACCCGGCATCACAGTCGACGGGCTAGCCGTACAAGCCACCGTTGGCGGTGCTGGCGACTCAATCGTAAAGCTCGCCGTGCAGCTAGCCTGCTGATCCACATGCGAGCCCTCCGTCACGTGCCCCGAAACCGTATAAGAACCCGGCGCAAGTCCCGCCGTATTCACGCTCCCCGTCGCATCGGTTCCACCCACAACCCCACCGCTGGTGCTCCAGCTATAACTAACCTTCCGCTTCGGATTCAAATTCATCGCCATCGCCGTAACCGTCAGCGGATCACCCGCAAACCCCATCGCCGGCTGCACGCTACAGGTCAACCCCACCGGGAGCTCCGGCCGGCCGCCAAATGAAAACAGCAACCCACTCGATAGACGCAGATCGTTCTGGCTTGAGCTCCCGCCCGCCGGAATACTATCGAACCGAGTCATCATGTACTCCGCCTGCACCGCGCGAATCCCCACATGGCGCGTAATCCTGATATCCAACCCACCACCGCCCGTCATCGCAAACGAGCTCTGCACCGGCAACACCACACAAGCCGTTCCTGCGCAATTAGTTGCCGTCACCGCACTCGCATGCACGCCGCCAGCCAGCACCTGCACAAACGGCGTAAACCGCGTGTCATTCCGGAACGAGAGCCGCGGGCCAAACATATACGTGTAAGCCGTGCCGCTGGAGTTCACAACGATCGGCTGATTCACTCCCGTGCCTGTCAGTTGCACCTGGCTATCGTCATATCCGCCAAAGTCTCCCACCAACCCGAGATAGCGATTGAAGTTGAACGCAATCGACGCGCTCCCACCATTCAACCCAATCATGCGATTCCCCGCAACGGTGTTATTCGAGAACGTCCCAAACCGCGAGTACCCCAGGAACACCTCAACCTTAGGCGTCTCAGTGTGCCTCACATGCGGCACAGGTGTAGCCACAACAACCTGCGCACCCGCTGCTTCCGGAGCCAACAACATCGGTGATACAGCTAAAGAAACGGCCAGCGTCGCGAACATCCCCGCAAATAGTCTCATCACATTCTCCTGAATATCTTGCGTCGCGCTCAGCCTCGACGCCTATCCTTGCATCGGTCGCGGCCACCCTCGTTTGTGAGGGTGGCCGCGAGGTGGCTTACTGGACGTTGATGACGGTGTTCACCATCGTGACCGACGCGTTCAAAGCAATGACTCTGCCGTTGATTGTCGTTACCGCGGCAACTCCGGGACTCGAAACCGTGATGCCCGGCGAGGAAATTACGGTTCCAACCATCGTTCCGCCGCCACCGTAGTTGATAACCGCTCCTGGAAGGTTGCCAACTGCCCAGAAGACATGGCTCGCCTGTGCTCCGTTGAGCAGAATCACGCTTTGAGCCTGTGTTGGCGTGCCTACCGTCAGAGACGATCCGATCTGGAAGATAAAGTACGCATTGGCATTGCCCTGAGCATCGAGAGTCAGCGGACTTCCGGTGATTTGATAGAACGTTGCCGACTTGTACGTTCCAGGAGCCAGCGTGAGGCCGCCCAACTCGTTGCTCGCAAGCGTGATGCCACCAGCAAGTCCCTGAAGCGTGTTGTACGCCGCCTGTGCCTGTAGCGCAGCCTGGGTAGCCATGGCGAAGGTAGTGGCAGTTCCTTCATTAGGACACGCCGTCGTGGGCTGACTGGTGCCGGGGGCCGTGAAGATCGTGGTAAGCCCCGTTCCTGGTGTCGCCGCTACGGGTCCCACAAGTGCTATGTTCAACGGAGTCTCCGTATAGGTGCATGCATCGACACCGGTAAGAGTCACAACGCTGTCATCGTGGAATCCGGTTATGAGAGTAGAGGCACCTGTGGTCCCAATATCTCCATTATTGATGGCCGACAAGAGCCCTTGATTCGTGATCCCGGCTCCACCGCCAAACCCTCCGAAGAGCGAGATGATCGGCCCAAGAACGATTGGCGGCGGCACAATGGTTGCAGCCGTCGTAAACGTCCATGGATTCGGCGCACCCGCAGTCCCCAGAGGATCTCCCGCAAGATCCGTCGCGCCCGAAGTCACCGTTGCAACGTAGCTGGTATTGGGCAGCAGCGCGACCGTAGGCGTCAGAGTAGCCGTGAACGTGATCGCGTTATAAGACAACGTGCCCGCCACCGTATTTGCGCCCTGTGTCAGCGTGAACGTCGCATTGGTAATGGTCAGCGGATTCATCGCCTCGGTAAATGTCGCACTTACCGCCTGCGTAAGAGGAACGTTGATGGCAGCATTCGCCGGCAGCGTCGAAACAATCTCCGGCGGCACAGAGAGTGCCGCACCAGTAGTAAAGGTCCATACATAGTTGGCGGCCAGCGGAGTGCCCGCAAGGTTCTTGGCCCCCGTAGTGATCGTTGCCGTAAACAGGGTATTGGGCGCAAGATTTACTGTCGGCATGAACGTCAGCGTGTTTCCAATCGCCGCATATGCAACCAGCCCGGCGACAGGAGTCGTACCCGGCCCCGTCAGCGAAAAGGTTGTCGAGTTGATCGTCGCGGGGTTCATCGGCACGCTGAACGTAGCGCTAACCGACTGGTTGATCGGAACAGCCGTCGCTCCATTCAACGGGATGGTCGAGATGACCGTCGGAGCTACAGCGAGGGCCGAGCCGGTGGTAAAAGTCCACACATAATTGGCCGCCAGGCCGGTGCCCGCCAGGTTCTGCGCCCCGGTGGTGATCGTCGCCGTATAAACAGTGTTGGGCAAAAGGTTCGCCGCCGGAGTAAACGTCGCAGTGGAACCTGCGGCAATGTATGCGACGACTCCTGTTACAGGCGTCGTACCGGGCCCAGTGAGCGTGAAAGTTGCCGCATTGATCGTCGCCGGATTCATAGCCCCATTGAAGGTCGCGCTAAGAGCCTGATTGATCGGCACAGCCGTCGCCAGGTTCACGGGAACGGTAGCGATCACCATAGGTGCCACTGGTGCCGGCGCTGTCTTGAAGCTCCAAACATAATTGGCAGCCAGCGGATCGCCAGTCGTATCCGTCGCTCCGGTCGTAATCGTGGCCGTATACACGGTATTGACCACCAGCAAAGCTGTTGGCGTAAACGTCGCAACGGCTCCATTACAGGCCACTGTTCCCGCGATAGCAATCCCAGCCGCCGTCACTCTAAAGTTTGTTGCCGGAGACGCCAGCGTCGCACAGTTCATCGCCTTGCTGAACGTCGCGCTCAACACCTGGTTGACCGCCACACCCGTAGCCCCATTCCCCGGCACCGTCGCAACCACCGTCGGCTGTATCGCTGTTGTAAAGCTCCACGTATAAGCCGCAGCGGTATTGATCCCCAGCGTATTCGCCACTCCGGCAGTAATCGTCGCCGTATAGAGCGTGTTGTAGGCCAACGCCACATTCGGCGTAAATGAAGCAACCGACCCCGTCGCGTTATACGCAACAGTTCCTGCTACCGAAGTGGTCCCCGGTCCCGTCAAAAGAAAAGTCGACGAACTGATCGTAGATGCGTTCATTGTCTCGCTGAACACCGCACTCACAACCTGCCCAGCCGGAACACCGGTGGCACCGTTAGCAGGCACCGTCGAAACCACAACAGGAGCCGTCGATACCACCGTCTCTTTGCCGCATCCAGTTGTCAAAACGAGAAGTAAAGCTACCAAGGCTGCTGTAAAACCAGACTTACATGTGTACATGGTGTTCCCTCAAAGGTGGCCCGTGCGACACGATATCCGGTACCCTGCTTTGCTTTCCATACGCAACAACGGGGATTCGCGAAACCTGCCGTTCTTAGAGGTAGCAGGGCGATTTATACGAAGTCTGAGCTACATAGCTCACATCACAACCTAACTTCACCCCTCAAAATAAGGTTGCCCACCAACAAAAAACATTCGCTCCACCCTCCGCAACCCCAACAGACTCATCACCCCATGCCAAACCTGCATCCGACGGCTTACTATGTTGCGCATGATCTTGACGCCAAAGCACGCTCTCCTCGGCCTCCTCGCTCTAGCTCTTTCGGCCCCCGCAGTAAAGGCCCAGCAAACCGTCCTTCCCCTTTGGCCTCACGGCGCTCCTGAGCCCGCTCCGAACGCCAACGCCGAGCACGATACCACCAAAGACTCCGACGCACTCATCAACGGCCACCGCTCCGAGCGCCTCACCGACGTCTCCGTCCCCACCCTCACCGTCTACTCTCCACCCGCCGATAAAAACACCCGCACCGCCGCCCTGGTCTTCCCCGGCGGAGGCTACGTCCGCCTCGCATGGACCGGGGAAGGCGTCGACACCTGTGAGTGGCTCACCAACGCCGGCATCACCTGCCTCCTCGTCAAATACCGCGTCCCCCGGCTCTCTGGCCTCGCCGGCCACTACCCCGCCGATCCAGCCGATCTGGAAGACGCCCAGCAAGCCATGCGTATCACCCGCGCCCACGCCGCCGCCTGGCACATCGACCCAGCCCACATCGGCGTCATCGGCTTCTCCGCCGGCGCCAACCTCGCCGTCCTCCTCAGCAACCACCCCGACGATCACCACGTAGAATCCACCCCCGCCACCCGCGACATCCCCCGCATCACCGGCGAAACCTCTGGCGCCATCAACATCACCGGCGCCCCCGACGCGCGTCCTAACTTCGCCATCATCGTCTACCCCGCCTATCTCGCCACGCCCCCTGAAAACGCCACCCTCGACCCCGTCTATGCCCCCAACAAATTCACCCCACCCACCTTCCTCATCCAGGCGGAAAACGACAAGTCCTACGGCTTCAACGCCCCCCTCTACTATCAGGCTCTGGCCGCTGCCAAAGTCCCCGCCGAGCTCCACATGTACGCCACCGGCGGCCACGGCTTCGGCATTCACCCGCCCAACCAACCCGAAGAGCACTGGACCCGTCTGGCCGAAGTCTGGCTCCGCTCCATCAACATGCTTCCCCCGCGCGACCAGCCCCACTCACAGCAATCCGCCCAGCATGCCCTACCCTCAGGCACCATGCCCGCTCCCTGTCCAACAACCAACACCGCCCAAGCCGGCCGCCCCAACACCGGCCAACCCAACAACCCCTCAGACCCACCCTGCTTCCAATAACCCCCGTATGGACTCGCACAAATCTGGGTGCCCTACCCTTTGGCGCCCTTTGCCAAAGGGTGGGGTATCGCGCAAGGCGCGACCGTTCTCCTTTACTTAACCCGCATCTTGACATAATAGATTGTCACCGATTACATTCTTCCCACTCTCGGAGACGAACGATAATGACTCCCTCGAAAATCCTTACCCTCCTTCTCGCCGCTCTCACCCTGCCTCTGGCCGCTCAAACCACCCCCGCCAAAAACCTCCCACTAGCCCCACTCCCCCTCATGGGCTGGGGAACCTGGAACCACTACGGCCGCAATAATGTCTCAGAAATCGCCGTAAAAGCCAACGCCGATGCCCTCGTCTCCTCCGGCCTCCGCGATCTCGGCTACGTCTTCGTCAACGTAGACGGCCACTGGCAAGGCGACCGCGACGCTCAAGGCACCCTCCACGCCAACCCCGAACGCTTCCCCGACATGCCTGGCCTCGGCCCCTATCTCCACGCCCGCGGCCTCAAATTCGGCGTCTACTCCGGCCCGGGGCCCAAATCCTGCGGCCTCGATAACGCCAGCTATCAGCACGAAGATCAGGACGCCGCCATGTTCGCCTCCTGGGGCGCGGACTATCTCAAGTACGACCTCTGCACCTTCCGCCTTCTAATGGCCGACGCCGAAAAAACCGGAGGCCACGCCGCCGCCTTCGCCCTCGAAAAAACCGCTTACGAAAAGATGCACCAGTCGCTCCTCAAGACCGGCCGTCCCATCTACTTCGCCATGTGCCAGTACGGCGACGACGAAGTCTGGAAGTGGGCGCCCCAGGTCGGGGCCACCATGTACCGCACCACCGACGACATCAAGGACAACTGGCTCTCCATGTCCGACATCGGCTTCAGCCAGGCCGGCCTCTCGCCCTACATCAACCCCGGTCACTACGCCGACCCCGACCAGCTCGAAGTCGGCAACGGCGGCATGACAGACAACGAATACCGCCTCCACTTCTCGCTCTGGTCCATGCTCGCCGCCCCGCTCATCCTCGGCAACGACCTCACACAGCTCACCCCTGAAACCATGAGCATTATCGGCAACAAAGAGGTCATCGCCATCGATCAGGATCCTCTAGTCAAAGCTGCCGACCGCATCTGGGCACACGGCGAATTCGAGCTCTGGGCCCGCCCTCTCACCAACGGCCGCAAGGCCGTAGCCTTGTTCAACCGCACCAACGGCACCGACATCATGACCCTTAACCTCGCTGACGTCGGCTGGAAAGGTCCCGCCAAAGCTCGCGACGTCTGGGCTCACACCGATCTCCCCACCATCCACGACACCTACTCCGTGAAAGTCCCCACACACAGCGTTGTTCTACTGGTCCTCAGTAAATAGCCATCGTTCAAACCCGCCGCCCTCTGTGCTCAATCACATGAATCCGTTCATGCGTCATCCGCACCCGGCACCCGAGCGGATCGACCACGCTCCCACACGTCGTATTCCGCGTCTGCACCCAAGCCACCTGCTCCGGACTATTAATCATCCACGCCGTAGCATTCGTCGCATAATGCACCTGGTCTAAATAAGAGGCCGCCACCATATCCATATCCGCTGCATCCGCGGCCATCTGCAAGCAATCGTCCCCCGGCCTCCCAATCGCCGACGAGCAATAGTCCTCATCATGCTCCAGCAGGATCTTCTCGTTCCTGTCGCCAATAAAGTACCGCGTAGTCACCGCCGGAATACCCACCGACGCCTGCCACCGCGCCAGGTCCTCCGCAAACGCCGGCGGCAACTGGCTCAGCTCCAGTTCATCCTCTTTCACCTGCTTGGAGAACACAGTCACCGAAGGCGTCGGCTCTCCATTCGTCGGATGAAAGAAGAACCCACCCAGCACAATTCCCTCCTGCATATCGACCCAGACAAATCCCCGCCCCGCCAGATACTGCCCCATCTGCCCCGCAACGGTCACATACCGCCCCTCGCGAATCACCACCGGCACCGCCGACCCTTCCAGCACAGCTTCCAGCGCATCCGGCAGCGACATATCGCGTCCGTAGTGAAACATGACGCCAGGCACCGCATCATGCAGCACCTTATGAAACTGCTTATCCCTTACGACCTCATTCGAAACCGCTCCGTCATAGTGCTTCAAGAACTCCAACTGCGCCGGAAGAATCCGCCTCTGAAACATATTCGGATCATAAGACGGCACAGGAATCAACGGCCCCACCGGCACACGCGGCGCAACATCTTTAGGCGCATCCGCTTCCGGCGCCTGCCGCTCCACCGGTGCAGCCGACTGCTGTAGCGGCCCATCCTGCAAGCTCGTCGCATCCTGCGCTACAGCGTGCGGCAACAACACACCCGAGCCGAGCCACAAGAATCCCACAAAGCATGAACTCTTAAGCCTGCGATGAAGCGCACGAACCAAGGTCATACTCTTGAACCTCCCTGTGATTCATCCAATTGCCTCGAATTGTATCGCCCCACACCAACGTACCAGCAAAAAATTTGCACTCCTTCAAAGGGAACCTCAACGCACTCCACAACGTAAAGCCTGTTAAGAGAATGCGGGCTCTTCCTCCTACGCCACGGCACAGGGCAGTGGTGCACCGTCCCGCAAACATTTGAGGTCGCATGAACAAGTTTCTTGCCGCCGCCGCAGCCTTTGCGGCGCTCGCGCTCCCCTATGCCTTCGCCGAAACCGCGGACCCCGCCTGCCACGGCACCGCTCTCACCGGCGTCGTTCGCGACTCCACACTCGCCCTCATCCCCGGCGCCACGCTCTCGCTCGACGGCGCCATCAACCAAACCAGCGCCTCCGACGGCAGCTTCCGCTTCCCCTGCGTCGGCAATGGCCCGCACCACCTGGTCGCAATCGCACCCGGCTTCGCAGACCACGATCTCTCGCTAACCACCCCGCACCTCACCTCGATCAGCCTCACCCTCAAACTCGAATCCGTAGAGACCCAGGTAGAAGTAGGCGACGACAACACCGGACCCGCCACCAGTCCCACCGCCAGCGGCCCCAGCCAGACCATATCCGGCAACCGCCTCCAATCCCTCGCCGACGACCCCGACGATCTCCTCCGCGAACTCCAGCAGATGTCCGCCACCGCCGGCGGCATGCCCTCCAACGCCACCATCAAGGTCGATGGCTTCGAAGGCGGCGACAGCAGCACCCTCCCGCCCAAAGACTCCATCGCCTACATCAAAGTCAACCCCGACCTCTTCTCCTCCGAGTACCGCCAGCCTCCCTTCGGTGGTGGCGAGATCGAGGTCTACACCAAGCCCGGCCAGCCCACCTTCCACGGCTCCCTCTTCGCCACCAACAGCAGCCCCTGGATGAACGCCCGCGACCCCTTCTCCACCAGTAAGGCCGCACTCGGCAAACAGCGTTACGGCTTCTCGCTCACCGGCCCGCTCCGCAAAAAAGGCGCCGACTTCACCCTCAACCTCGAGCACCGTTCCATCGACAACTTCGCCGTCGTCAACGCCGTCACCATCGACGACACCGGCACCCAGTCAACCCTCATCCAGAACGTCCCCACACCGCAGCGACTCTGGGTCGGCGCCGCCAAGGTCGACTTGCAGCTCGCTCCGAAGAACACCTTCATCGCCGCCTTCAGCGCCTACCTCAACCACCAGCAAAACCTCGGAGCCGGTGGCACCACCCTCGCCGAAGCCGCCTACGACAGCGAGAAGTACGACCACAATCTCCACCTCACCGACGTCTACACCATCTCCCCAAAGCTCATGCACGAAGCCCTCGTCGGCATTCAGTGGGACGGCTCGGACTTCACCCCCATCTCGACCGCCCCGCAGATCCAGGTCGCCGGCGCCTTCACCTCCGGCGGCGCCAACCTTGGCGCCCAGCGCGATCACGAGATCGACATCGAGATTAACGACGACGCCATCCTCAACACCGGCAATCACCTCATGAAGTTCGGCACTCAGTTCGAGTACCTCCGCGAGCGAATGCTCCTGCCCACAAACTTCAACGGGACCTACGTCTTCGGCGGCTATACACTCCCCAACGGCACGCCCGTCAGCGCCCTCCAGCAATACTTCCAGGCCCTCACCAACCAACCCGGCGGCTCGACCACCCAATACACCAACGTCACCGGTAACCCCACCGTCAACATGGTGCAGTATCGCGAAGCCCTCTTCTTCCAGGACGACTGGAAGGTCCGCTCCAACCTGCACTTCGCCTGGGGTCTCCGCTACTACACCCAGACCAAGCCCGCCGTGAACAATAACTTCACGCCCCGCTTCGGCGTCTCCTGGTCGCCGGATAAGAAAGCCACCTGGACCCTTCACGCCCACGCCGGCCTCTTCTCCGGACGCTTCACCGCGCACAGCTACTCCGAGATCCTCCGCATGGACGGCACCCAGCGCGTCACCAGCCTCATCTACAATCCCACCTGCTCCGGCGCCTTCAACCCCGCCACCTGCACGCCCTTCACCGGCGCCACGCCCATCCACTCCGAGCGTACCGTCCAGCCCAGCATGCCCAACATGTTCTACAACATCGAAAACGTCGGCTTCACCCACACCATCGCCAAGGGCTGGAACCTCTCCGTCGATTACTACATCGCCCAGCTATGGCACGCCACCCGCACCGAAAACATCAACTCCCCCACCAACGGTCAGCCAACCGGCCCACGTCCTCTCGGCGCGAACCTCAACATCCTCCAGTGGCAGGCCAGCGGCCGCGGCTACGGCAACGTCATCTTCATGGGCCTCGAGCAGCACTCCTACAAGCGCATCCAGTTCTTCATGGGCGCCGTCCGCGTCGATATCGTCGACGACAACAACGACGATTCCTTCAGCACGCCGCAAACCACCGGCATCAACGCCGGCGAGTACGCCCGCCGCGCAGGCAACGGCCTCTGGAACGTCTTCGGCAACGCCACGCTCCAGCTCCCTGAAAAGCTTCAACTCAGCGCCAACTTCAACGGCTCCGGCGACACACCCTACAACATCACCACCGGACAGGACAACAACGGCGACGGCAACTTCAACGACCGCCCCCAGTACGCCGCCCCCGGCACTCCCGGAGCCATCTCCACCCCCTGGGGCCTGCTCGTCAACTCCGGCGGCACCGGCTCCCTCCCCCGCAACAAAGGCGTCATGCCCTGGACCATCCAACTCGACGGCAACCTCCAGCGCGCCTTCAAACTAACCCGCAACCCCAAGGCCGAACACCAGCAGACCATTACCCTGAATGTCCGCTCATCCAACCTGCTCAACCACACCAACGTCACCAGCGTAGGCGGAGTCCTCGGCTCCCCACTCTTCGGCCTCCCCTACGCCGCCGACAACGGCCGCCGCATAGAAGTAGGAGCTCGCTACAGCTTCTAACCCATAACTCAACACAGCTCCAGGCGCTACTGGACCGTCACCAGTACGGTAAGTTGATGCGTGATGGTCCCTGATGTCGCTATCACCCCGACGGTGTAAGAGCCCGGCGCCGTGGGCTGATTCGAGCTGCCACCACCACCCCCGG